>Ga0310123_10001494_pt1 | contig 19348 bp, 18 predicted proteins | sample CB6_AW_1057_MG_FD_203505 | JGI IMG/M metagenome (GOLD analysis project Ga0310123, IMG submission 203505) | Marine microbial communities from Western Arctic Ocean, Canada - CB6_AW_1057 | ecosystem: Environmental > Aquatic > Marine > Oceanic | place: Canada: Western Arctic Ocean | collected... | reverse complement strand
CACCAACAGTCTTGCTCCACCTGCCAAGTTCCGCAGGCGGGGCCTGACCCCTTCTTCGAGTTGCAACGAGTGCTGGTTGAAAAGGGGTCAGGCCCCGCCTGCGTGCCGTTCTGGGTGGAGCGGGAATTTCTGTGGGCGGCGTCAGACCCCAGGGTCCGAGTTCTTCAACCCGCCGCAGGCGGGCTAGCCGTCGGCCGACTCGATCAGGCCGTTCTCTCGATACCACTGCATCGTCAAAGCCATCCCGTCGCTGAAATCGACCTCCGGCTCGTAACCCAGCTCCCGCCGCGCTTTGCCGATATCGAAGTCAAGGTTCAGGCCCAGGAACTTGATGCGGGCCGCCGAGAGCAACGGAGCCTCCTGCTTGCCCAGCAACTTCCAGGTCGTCTCCATCACACGAGCCAACACCTTCGCCACACCCAGCGGTACCGACTTGGTCGGCTCGGGCAATCCCGCCCCCTTGGCAATCGCACTCATGAACTCCCGCCGCGACACCAGCCGCGCGTCGGTCAGGTTGAAGACCTCACCCAGCACGTCGTCTCGAGAAATCGCCAGGAAGACGGCGTCGACCAGGTTTGAGATGTAGACATTATTGAGCAGCTGCTCACCCGTCCCCAGGTACTTGAACTTCTCCGAACTCAGGCGCTCAATCAGCCGGGGCAACACGTTTCGGTCGCGGGTTCCGTAAACAAACCCCGGCCGCAACACGACCAGCGGAAACGTCTCGGGATCCGACCGCCCCACCGCCAGGTCCTCACTCTCGACCTTCGTCAGAGTGTACCCATCGATCCCGACCCGGCTGGGAGGCTCGGTCTCGTCGGTGCCGTGATGATCGCGCGCCTCGTAAACCCCCAGCGAACTCATGTGCACAAATCGCTTCAACAGTCCGGTGGCACAGGTCGCGTCGATCAGAGTCTCGAGCCCGCGTACATTGACGTCTCGATAGTCCTCGACCGGGCCCCAGTCGCCGACTTTCGCCGCGCAGTGAACGACCACCGTCACATCGGCAAGTGCCCGGGCCAGGGAATCGGCGTCTGTCAGGTCGCCTTGAACTACGTCGACTCCCAGATCGGCCAGCCAAGCCGCCGCTTCGGGGTTGCGGACGATCGCCCGCGTCTGGTGCCCCAATTCCCGGGCCCGCTCCGCCACATGGCTCCCCACCATGCCCGTGGCACCGGTCACCAGGATCCGATCGCCTGCACCCAACTCCATGTTCTCGACCTCGTCACACTTCGCCAAAGCCTCAGGCCGCCCGCACACTCAGTCGGTTCAGGCCACCTTCATTACTCAACATCTCGACCACTGCCTCGACAACCGCCGCTGCAGCATCAGGCCGACCCCATTTCAGCATCTCGCCAGCCAGCTCTTGCCGCCTCGTCCTCGAACCTAGCAGGACGCCCATCTCCTCGGCCAGTCCTCCGACCAACATCTCCATGCCACCGGTCTCCTCGACCATTCGAGCCGCGCCGCGGTCCACAAACCAGGCCGCATTGGCTCGCTGGTGGTCGTCGCTGGCATGAGGATAGGGCACCAGCACCGTCGCCACCCCCGCACAGGCAATCTCGGCCAGCGTCGTCGCTCCGGCACGAGCCACAATTAACTCGCTGCAACCCAGCCATCGCCCGGGAAGATCCAGAAACCGCTCGACACGAGCCTCCACCCCCGACGACCGATACGCCGCCTGCACCACGACAGGATCATGATCACCACACTGGTGCAGCACTCGCCAACCCGGTCCCAGGCTCCCGATCCGACCCAGTGCCTCGGGCACCGCCCGGTTCAGGGACCCTGAACCCTGGCTTCCACCGAGCACCAGCAGCAACCGTTCACCCCGTTGTGTCTCGGGGTCCTCAGCGGCAATCTGACGAACCGGGTTGCCGGTCCAGCGACACGCCCCTGCCAGAGGCAAACTCGACCGCGTCTCGTCAAAGGAAACGCACACCCGCTGTGCACCACGGCTCAGCCATCGAGTCGCCCGGCCGGGGATCACGTTCTGCTCCAGCAACGCCACCGGAACCCGCAGGCGTCTCGCGGCCAACACCGCCGGCACACTGGCGAATCCCCCCAGGCCGATCACCACCGAGGGATCAAACCGCTGCACGATCCGACGTGCCATCCGATACGCACGCCAGGCCCCACCCAGCGACCGGAGCGGTCGACGACGCAGATCCACTGATGACACTGACGGCACGGCGAAGTACTCGTAACCGCGACAACTCGCCTCGTGTCGCTCCAACTGCGTGCCGTGACCCACAAACCCGATTTTTTCGGCCACACCCTCGAGGGCTTCAGCCACCGCGATCCCGGGAAACAGGTGCCCGCCGGTGGCTCCCCCGGCGAACAGGATCGATACGGATGACGGTTGAACCATGCGAACCCGCTGGACTCGGCTGACCAGGAATTTATCGAACAACTCGAAACACTCGCCAAACTCGACTGACTAACGCACCTTCAGACTGGCCACTGCCACCACCGCCAGCACGACCGATCCGATCCAGAACCGCACCACGATCTTGGTTTCGCTCTCACCACCAAACAGCAGGTGGTTGTGCAGAGGGCTGCAGGCGATGATCCGTCGGCCCAGCAGCCGGAACGACGCAACCTGCAGGATCACGCTGAGCGTTTCGACCACGAACACACCGCCGACGACCAGCAGCAGGATTTCCTGGCGAGTGACCAGCGCGGCCAGCCCCAGCAGAGCCCCGATCGGCAGGCTGCCGGTGTCGCCCATGAAGACCTGGGCCGGATGACAGTTGAACCACAGAAACCCCAGCATCGCTCCGACCAATGCCCCCATCACGATCGTCATCTCCCCGGCACCCGCCACGTAGGGGATGCTCAGGTACTCGGCCAGCACGCTGTGGCCGGCCAGGTAGCACAACGCCGCAAACGCCGTCGCCGCCACCACCATGCAACCACTGGCCAGGCCATCCAGACCGTCGGTCAGGTTCACCGCGTTGGAACTGCCGACCAGCACCAGCACAGCCCAGACCACGAAACCGCCACCCAGCCACACCCCCGCGTTGCCGATCGGCCAGATCAACTCCAGGCCCCGAGGATGATTCGAGAGCGCGTCGTACAGAACCCAGCCCAGGCCCAGGGACAACACCACCTGGATACACAACTTCGTCGACGCCTTCAGACCGTTGCGGGATGTGCTGAGCTTGATCCAGTCGTCGAGACCGCCCAGCGTGGCGAAACCCACCGACGCCAACAGTGCCACCTGCACGAACCGGTTGCCCAGGTCACCCCACACCAGGACCGAGAGCACGATCGAGGAGACTATAAACAGGCCGCCCATGGTCGGAGTGTCCTGCTTCTGGGCGTGGAGCTCGTTGAGCCGCTCCGAATCGCTGGCCACCCGTTCCCGGAACCGACGCTGCAACCAACGGATCGCCAGCGGACCCAGCAGCAACGCCAGCAGGAATGCCGTTACGGCGGCCAACGCCGTCCGAGCCGTCAGAAAGACGCGGCTGTCGCCTGAAGTGTGAGACTCGACACTCTCGAGCAACGGGCCCACGCGTTGCAATAACCAGACCAGCATCAGGACTCCACCTGGCAGAACTGCTGAACCACTCGCTCCATCCGCGCTTCCCGCGCTCCCTTGACCAACACCGTGTCCCCCGCCTCGAGCAACCCCGGCAGCGACTCAAGCAGCTGCTCGACCGATTCCCCCGACCAGGTCGACTCGCGAGGCATCCCCGCATCGACCGCGGCAGCCACGGTCGCATCGGCCCACAACCCCGCTGCCCACAAGCGGTCGATCCCCCCACTGGATGCCACCACCGCACCCAGCTCGCCATGACACGCCGCGGTGTGCTCACCCAACTCGGCCATGTCGCCCAGCACCAGCACCCGGCGTCCTGCCGAAGTCCACTCCGACAGCACCCGACAGGCGGCCAGCATCGACTCGGGACTCGCGTTGTAACTGTCGTCGATCACCGTGCCCCGATCGGTCCGCTGTACCCGGCATCGACCCGACGCGGTTCGAAACGTCGACAACAATTCCGCCATCTGTGCGTCTGCGATCCCCAGCCCCCGTGCAACCGCGATGGCCAAAAGGGCCGAGGTGACGAAATGACGGCCCGCCACCTGCAGGCAGAATCGCACTCCATCCACCTCGAATCGCAACTCCCCCGAATTGTGCTCGACACCTCTCGCCACGATGTCCGCCTCGGTCTCGACTCCTACTGTGACCAACTCGTGATAGTCGCCGGTCCCCTTCAGCCGATCGCGGCATTCCACCGGCACCACCACCAGCCCCCCATCCTCCACCGACTCCAACAACCGGCACTTCTCGCGGACCAGCGACTCGATCGTCCCGAATCCCCCCAGGTGTGCACGCCCCAGACCGGTCAGCACCCCTACCGACGGTCGGACCAGCTCCGCCAGTGGCCCGATCTCACCGCGACCCGACGCGGCCACTTCGAACACCCCGAACCGGTCGCTCGGATCCATGCTCAGCAGGCTCAGAGGCAACCCGACATGATTGTTGTAGTTGCGCGGACTCTGGACGGTTGAACCGCAACTGCAGAGCAATTGATGGATCATCTGCCGTGTGGTCGTCTTGGCGTAACTGCCGGTCACCGCGATCCGCACCGCGCTGCACCGATCTCGATTCCATGCCGCCAGCTCCCACAACGCCTGCAGGCTGTCAGCGACCCGGACACAGGCCAGTCCCGGATAGCTGCCTGCGGCCGGCCCAACCACAGCCGCCATCGCTCCCCGACGGGCGGCGTCCCCGAGGTACTCGCCGCCGTGCCGCCTGTCGCCCGGGAGTGCCACGAACAGGTCACCAGGCTCCACGACCCGCGAATCGGTCACTACGCGGCCGATGCTGCCCTCAAACGGCCCCGACGGCAGTTCGTCCACAGTTCCGCCGATCGCTTCGAGCAGTTGATCCGCTGTTATGTGGTGCATTGCGTTCCGCCTGCGGTAGAAACTCAGGCCTGCACCCGATCGGACCGGGCCGCTTTGTGCAGCGTCGCCCGCACCACTTCGCGGTCATCAAACCGCAACCGCCGCCCGCCGATCTCCTGGTAGGTCTCGTGACCCTTGCCCGCCACCAGCACCCCGTCCCCCGGCGAGGCGATTCGCAGTGCCTGCGAGATGGCTTCCTGGCGATCCTCGACCACCATCGGCTGACCTCCCGCTTCAGAGACCCCCCTCGCCACCGCGGCCAGGATCCGCTGAGGATCTTCGCTGCGGGGGTTGTCGCTGGTCACGATGCAGACATCGGCGGTGGCCGCCGCCGCCCTGCCCAGCAGCGGACGCTTCAGTCGGTCCCGCTCGCCCCCGGCTCCGAACACGCAGATCAGACGACCGGGTACCACGCGACGCAACGCGTCCAGGCAACGACGCAGTGCGTCCTCGGTGTGAGCATAATCCACGAACACGTCAAACGGCTGACCACACCGAACCGCCTCCAACCGACCGGGAACCCAACCCAGCGATTCGATTCCCGAGGCGATCGCCCGCTGCGAGACACCCTGCTCAACAGCCAGCGCCGCCGCGGCCAGGCAATTCAGGATGTTGTGACGACCCACAAGACCCGTCCTCAATTCGAAACAACCACGCTCGGCCGAGGCGGTCTCGCGGTGCTCGAGCAAGAACCGGCTCCCGGCAACCGATTCGTCGAGCACTCTCGCCGTTACATCAGCCTCGTGTTCGATCCCGAACGTGCACAGCCGACGGCCCTCGAGAGTTGCCCGCGGCGCATCCTCGACCATCGACACGATTCGCGGATCGTCGGCGTTGTAGATCACCATTCCCGAAGGCGCACACAGCTTCAGGATCCCCGACTTGGCCGCCGCGTAGCTGGAAAAATCGCCGTGGTAGTCGAAATGGTCCTGGGTCAGGTTGCTGAGGATGGCGGCCTCAAGAACCACGCCCTCGGCGCGGTCCTGGTCCAGAGCGTGACTCGAGAGTTCCAAGGCGGCATGAGTCGTACCGCGGGCGACCATCGCGGCCAGCCACGAGGCCAGCGTGGCGGGGTCCGGTGTGGTCAGCTCGGCCTGCTGAGTATGACCTCCGTCGTCGTACTCGATCGTACCCAGCAAACCGCTGGGATGACCGGCCGCCTGCCAAATCGCCCGCAGCAACCAGGCGATCGTTGTCTTGCCATTGGTGCCCGTGACACCGGCCAGCCGCAATCGTTGCGAGGGGTCTCCCGAGACCGCCTGGCTCAACCGCGAATACGCCGCGCGCACGTCGTGTACCACGCATTGGGGCACCGCCGCGCTCGGGACCGGGTGAGGCACCAGCAGCGAACTGGCTCCGCGAACCACCGCCTCGTCCACATACCTCAAGCCGTCCTGATGTGTCCCTGAAACCGCCGCGAACAAACCGCCGGGCACGGCACGACCGCTCTGGTCGGTCGCGGTACTCACCCGGATGTCCCCACAGCCTACGAAGCTGGCCGATGGGAACAGCCGCCTAAGACTGACGGTCACCGGTTGCCAGGCACCTCGTCTCGTCACCGCCCCGGGGCCTCCCTGCCCACTCGCCGGAATACTGCTCGTGCCTGGCCGGACTCGTCGCCACACCCGACACGCAACTGGTGCTTTTCCGCGGGATTCTGGTCAAATCCCCACACCTGTCAACCCGGGAAGTTTCGGAAACGCCCGTGCCGACGCCGCGCCGGGTTCGACGTGATCGACCTGCCCCGCTACGCTCGGGCGACACCGCGTCCGGAGTCCCCCTCATGACAACCGTAGCCGCACGCTATCCCGAAATCACCGTCTCAGGACCGCCTCGTGAACTCGGGCGACAGATCGGCGAAGCCGCGGGGGATCTCGTCCGAGGCTTCTGCGACATCGCGCTGGAACGTGTGAACAAGACCGCCGCGGTCAGCCGCGATCAGGCCGATGAGGTGGCCGCCCGCTGCCTCGACTTCACCCGCGACTACAACCCCGCACTCGTCGAAGAACTCCAGGGCACCGCCGAAGCGGCCCGCGTTCCGCTGATGGACCTGATGCTGCTGCAGGTCCGTAACCAGTTGACCGCCGAAGCAGAGGCCGGTTGCACATCGGTGTCGATGCCGCGGGGGGTCGTTGCACAGAATTGGGACAACGACCCCGAACTCGACCCCTTCACCGTCGTGCTCACCCGACACCCCGACAACCGACCGTCACTGACCACGCTGACCCAGGCCGGGCTGATCGCCTACATCGGCTTCAACGACAGCGGACTGGGTGCCTGCCTCAACACGCTGCCGGCACCCACCCGGCTCCACGGCGTCCCGCACTACTTCACGCTCAGAGACCTCTACGAACAAACCAGCCTCGACGACGCCGTCACATCGATCGACCGTGCCAAGCGGGCCATCCCCGCAAACATCATCCTCACAACACCACAGGGACCGGCCAATCTCGAGGTGACCGTCGACGAGGTTCACGTGCTGAGACCCGACGAGGGCCATCGGCTGACACACACCAATCACTGCCTGCACCCCAAACTGGTACCCATCAACGAGCGGTTCCCCGAACTCATCCAGTCCTACTCCAGGAAACAACGCGTCGACACGCTGGTGCCCGACTCGACCGATGACGACGACGGCACACCGGTCGATCTCGAACCGATCAAGGCGGCCCTGCGAGACCACGACGGACACCCCCGCTCGATCTGTCGACACCCAAACGACGATCCGGAGACCGGGTTCTGGACGACCGTCTTCTCGGTCATCATCGAAGCGGACCAACGCCGCATGCACGTCACGCGCGGGACGCCGTGCGATCGCGAGTACGAAACCTATTCGATGGGCGACCGCTGACTCCCGCGGGATGGGGTCAGACGCCGCCCCCAGTTTGGCCTGTTTCCCCTGGAGCGTCCCGCAGGCGGGGCCTGACCCCTTCATTCCAACCGCCAACTCTCGCGGGAAGGGGGCAGGCCCCGCCACGGGCGGCGTCTGACCCCAGAATCCGGGGCTGCTAACGGATCCGGTCACTGTTCACTCGCCGCGGAGCGCTCGATCCGTACCACCGTCCCGTTCCGCCGAGCGGTCACGCCGCCGGGCAGATCGATCGCCGTGCCGTCGGTCATCAGTTCGGCCAACGCCTGCCAATGAGCAAAACTCATCGACTGCCGCGGCCACCCCTGCCGGCACCACAACTCCATCAACAACGCGCGGACCAGCGGCTCGCCGATACCCCCAAGTGTCTTGCCGCACAGGCGGACCACCGACGCAGACTGCTCGAGCACGCACCCGTCCCACACTCCCGCGACCGCCTCGTCAATCACCTCCACCGCCTCGGTCGAGAGCCGCGAAACCCGTAACAGAGCCTCACGCACCCGGGGGTTGTAGTCCCGCTCGAGGACCGGCAGCAGGTCGTGGCGGATTCGGTTCCGAGTAAACCGGGTATGGCTGTTCGTCTCGTCCTCCCGCCACGATTGGCCCAGAGACCGCAGCCACGACTCGATCTCCTCGCGACCCACTGCCAGAAGCGGTCTCAACAACACCATGTCCGACATGTCCGGCCCCAGTGACTGCCGGCCCGACATGCCTGCCAGACCTTTCAGGCCGGTGCCACGCAGCAGATGGTGCAACACCGTCTCGACCTGATCGTCACGCGTATGAGCCACCACGATCGCCTCGCAGCGATGCAAAACGGCCATCTGCCCCAACGCCGAGTACCGACTTCGCCTGGCCGCCTCCTCGGAATCCTCCCCGTTCAGTTCCACCCGGATCACCTCGTGTTCCAGTCCCAGTGTCTCGGCCAGCTGCTCCACAAAGACCGAGTCCGCAGCAGACTGTTCACCCCTGAGTCCATGATCCACATGTCCCACCACGACCCGCAGGTCCCCGACGCCTGGGTCTGCGACCATCGCCCGCAGCAACGCAACGCTGTCGGCTCCACCGGACACTCCAACCAGCACGGCGTTTGCGTCGACCGGCGGGTCTTGCCACCAGGCCCGGACATGCCCCGGGAGACCGAGAGCGGCGTCGCTTTGAGAGTTCATGGCTCGGGGCTTCGCTCTGGAGGACAGAACGTGGCGGTGTGGCGGTGTGGCGGTGTGGCGGTGTGGCGGTGTGGCGGTGTGGCGGTGTGGCGTCCGGAACCGTTGACCGCACGACGGCCTGTGGTAGGATGACCCGGAGAACTGATTCAAACAAGATAGCGGTCCGGTCAGCGACCGGAACCCATCAGGACACTGCAGATTCGTCGTTTCCCATGGCTTCACTTGGGCTCTCAGGATGACGGCCTTTTCCGTTGAAATTCCCGCTTCGGTGCTGGCATCGCTGGTGCTGGTCGTGCTGCTCGCTTCGGCCGGCTGCCTGGCCGTGCTGGCCGGTATGCGGACCGGACGAACCAGTTGGTTCGGCCACCCGGCTCACGGTCTCATCTCCCTGCCCCTGTGGATCCCCGTCGGTTCAACTTCCCCACTCCATCACCGCTTCGACTGGCGACGGTGTGAACGGTTTGTGAAGGCCGAATACGACCGGCGTTGAGACCCACTCACCGGGTCGACGCCCCGAAACGAACGCTGCACCGCTCCTGCCGGGTTCCCCTCGCCTTCGGGCCGATGGGAGGCGGGGATGTACCTGGCAGACGTCGCAACGCAAGTCGGCATCGGCGCAGTCGCGCTGGTGATCGGAGCCACCGCCACCTGGCTCCTGGAACGCTCACGCAAGGCCGCCGCCCACCAGCGACGCGAAGACATCATTCGTGATGCCGAGCGGGAAGCCGAGACGGTTCGGAAGTCCGCCGAGCTGTCCGGCCGGGAAGAACTGCTGCAGAAGCGGTCCGAGCTCGATGCCGAGCACAACGAGGTCCGCAACCAACAGCACCAGCTCGGTACCGAACTCGAACGACGTGAATCGGCGCTGACCGAACAGCAGGACGGGTTCAAGAAGCGTGAGCGGATGCTCGAGGGGACTCAGAAGAACCTTGCCGATCGACAGAAGGTCATCGACAACCGCGAATCCGAACTCGAACGCATCCTCCACGACGAGCAGGAAGAACTCTACAAGATCAGCGGCATGGACCCCGACACCGCCAAGGAAATGCTGCTCGATCGGCTCGGCCGGACGCTCAAGCAGGATACCGGGGCACTGATGATCAAGTTCGAGGCCGAGTTGAAGGAGAAGCAGGACGAGATGGCTCGGGAGATCATCGGAATGGCCGCCCAGCGCTGTGCCTCAACCCACACCTCCGAAATGACCGTCTCCACCGTCGACATCCCCAACGATGACATGAAGGGCCGCATCATCGGCCGCGAAGGACGCAACATCCGCGCCTTCGAAAAGACCACCGGAGTCGATGTCATCGTCGACGACACGCCCGGAGTCGTCGTGGTCAGTGCGTTTGACAAGGTCCGACGCGAAATCGCACGACTCTCGCTCATCAAGCTGATCCAGGACGGTCGCATCCACCCCACGCGGATCGACGAGGTGGTTGCCGAAACCGAAAAGGAAATGGACGACCACATCAAGAAACTCGGCCGAGAGGCCTGCCAGGAGATCGGAGCCGCCGACCTGCACGAACGACTGGTCTACCTGATGGGACGACTGCACTTCCGCACCAGCTACAGCCAGAACGTGCTCAAGCACTCGATCGAAGTCGGAGTCATCACCGGGCTGATCGCCGAACAACTCGGCCTCGACGCACATCTGGCACGTCGCTGCGGATTCCTGCACGACATCGGCAAGGCGGCCGACCACGAGATGGAAGGTGGGCACCCGGCCGTCGGAGCCGAACTGCTCAAGCGCTACGGCGAGTGCGAAGAGGTCGTACACGCCGCGGCCGGACACCACGACGACATCCGGGTGGACTACATCTATACCGTCCTGGTCGCCGCCGCCGATGCGGTCTCCGCCTCCAGACCCGGTGCCCGACGAGAAACACTCGAACGCTACGTAAAACGGCTCGAAGAACTCGAAGCACTCGCCTGTGGGTTCCCCGGAGTCCGGCAGGCCTACGCGGTGCAGGCGGGGCGTGAGGTGAGAGTGGTTGTCGACTCGGGGCAGGTCAACGACCGCGAGGCTGCAGCGATGTGCAAGGAGGTGGCCAAGGCGATCGAGGAAACGATGACCTACCCGGGCGAAATCCGCGTCACGGTGCTGCGGGAGACGAAGGCGGTCGAGTACGCGAAATAGCCTCGGCCAGAGTCTCGCGGACCAGCGGGCCCATCTTGGGATGAGTCGGCTCGATGTCGACACGTAGCCCGGCATCGCGCAGAGCCGAGGAGGCCGTCGGACCCACCGAACCCAGCAGACACTCACCCGCCGCACGCCGGAACGCCTCGCCCAGGCCCAATCGCTCGGCCACAGCCAGCACGTTGGTCAACTGGTGAGCACTGGTAAACAGCAGCACGTCGAAATCACCCGCCACCGTCCCACGGATCCCCGCCTCCAGCGGACCGGTCTCCTCGGGCAACCCCCAGCGGTACACCGGCACCGGCAGCACCCGACCGCCCCGCTCGACGATCGACTCGTAGAACGGCGTGTTGGGCACCCCGTACTCCTGCACCGCCACCGTCCGACCCGCCACCGCACCCAACTCGTCCAGCACCGGCAGCAATTGTTCCCAGGTGTTCGGCTCCGCCGCCCGGCCGTCGACGCCCAGGCCCCACTCCTTGAGTACCGCCGCCGGCTTGGGACCCCGGATCACAACCGTGCAGCGATCCAGCAGGACGACCAGTTCCTCCAGAGAACACTCCAGCGCAACCGCCTCGGCCAATGTCCGAGCGCCGACACCCGTCAGAAACACCACCGTGTCGACCGACCCGGCTCGCAGCGCCTCGACGAATTCCATCGCCGCGGGGTTCTCCTCCAAAGGGATCTCCCGCATCGATGCCGCGACGGTCGGTTGACCTCCGTGACCAAGAATCGCCGCCGCCATCTCCGCCTGACGACGACTCTCGAAACTCAGCACACGGGGCCCCTCGAAACTCCCCGTCCCACGCTCATTCACGCTTCCCGGCTCCCTCGAGTCGTCGTCTTCGGTCGCCGCTCCATCATAGCAGGCTGTTGAGTAACTCAGGTTCTTCCGGAAACAGCGACGCAACGGTCATCCCGAGCGCAGCGAGGGATCTCAAGCCGTCCTGATTGTTTGTGGCTGCAAACTCTGCCGGGGTCTGGTACCCCAGCGAACTGTGTGGTCTTTCCTCATTGTGTTCGTGGAGGCGGTGCTGAGCAAACCAGCGAACCTCCGCCAGGTTCATGAACTCCTCGACGTTCAGCAGCTCGTCTCGCAGACGGCTGAAGAACGACTCCGCGAAGCCGTTTTCCCAAGGGGCTCCCGGCTCGATGTAGAGCATCTCCAGCCTGGCCCGTTCGCTGTCACGTCGGATCGCCTTGGCGATGAACTCCGGGCCATTGTCACTTCGGATGTGCCTGGGGACACCGCGAGTCAGGAACAAGTTGGTCAGAATGTCCAGTATCCGCTCAGACGTGATGCTCCGATCGACCTCCAACGCCAGGCACTCCCGCGACGGGCTCAGTAATTTCCCCGCAGGGCTTCTTGAAGAATCTCCTTGTCCAGCTCCGCCTCGGCCAGCAGCTTCTTCAGCCGCGTGTTCTCCTGCTCCAGCTTCTTCAGACGCTTCGCCTCCTCAGCCTTCATCCCACCGTACTGGTTCCGCCAGCGATGAAACGTCTGCTCACTGACTTCCAGGACCTGAACCACTTGGCCGATCGTCTTGCCGACTGCCAGCATCGTGTCAGCCTGCTGCAGCTTCCGGATGATCTGCTCAGGGCTGTGCCGCCTCCTTCTCCTTGCCATCGAAAGTCTCCTTGCCCCTTCGGGCTGTCGAGACTCTCATCACATCTGGATCAGGAAATGGGGAGCATGCCAACTTCACTCGTCCTGGGGGTCCTGGGGGTCCTGGGGGTCAACTCTTAACCCCCGTACTTGTTGACTCGAGAGGCAAATGGAGTTTTTGCTCTATCCCGGGCTCGTCATCTTGGTGGCGTTTGTTTTTCTCAACACGCGCCAGCTCGATTTCATCCTCGGGGAACTCAAGTCAGTTCATACCCGGCTTGACGAATTGGCCGTGGGTGTGGTGGCTCAGGACGATGTCCACGAGACAACCGAACAGCCAGCAGGTGGATAGGGGGTCAAGCTGGGGATCCCTCGCTGAGCTCGAGATGACGGCGGTGAGTGACCGCCTTGACCAGCCATCGCAGACCGCCGTACCCTGCCAGCACAACCACCGATCGTCACTCACTTGGCTCGACCCCTGTCATGCCCGACACCGGATCCACAAGCCAAACGCCTTCGCCCGACCCGTGGCCCCCAGCCTCGATGGGCGAACTCATTACGATGTGCTCCTCACCAGCACTGATCGGGCTCGGTATCGTGCCCGCGCCGGGGAAGGAAGAGCCCGAAGTCGACCTGCACCTGGCCCGTCACTTCATCGACCTGCTGACGCTGCTCGATGAAAAGACCGCCGGTCAACTCGACGAAGCCGAAACAAAAGGCATCCAACAGGCACTCCACGAGCTGAGAATGGGATTCGTGCAGATCCAGCAGGCCAGCCAACAGCAGGCCGACGCGCCGACAGATCCTTCACAACACAAGCCACCCGAAGACGAGGCCGAAGACGAGGCCGAAGACGAGGCCGGGGGCGAGACCGAGGCCGAGGCAGCCGACACGCCTGAACCCCAGACGCCCGACGACCAGGAGCCCGACGCCGAAACGCCCGGTGACTCCGAAACGGCCGAGGCCCCGGCCGGGGACGACTGAGGCATGGGCGACTCCCACTCGCGGCAGCTCGTGCTGCTGGGCACCGGCACCAGCGTCGGCGTGCCGATGATCGGCTGCCACTGCGACGTCTGCGAATCCGACGACCCACGTAACAATCGCACCCGCTGCGGTGTGGCGGTCGAGGCCCCCGACGGCCTGTTCCTGATCGACACACCGCCGGAACTCAGGCTGCAACTTGTCCGCGAACGGATCGACACCGTGCAGGCCGCCCTGTTCACTCACGACCACGCCGATCACATCTTCGGCCTCGATGACCTCAGAATCTGCGGCCAGCGACTCGGCGAATCGATCCCCCTGTACTGCGAGGAACCTGTCGAGAGGCAGATCCGGCGTGCCTACCACTACGCCTTCAGCCCCCCATCACCCAACACGCACAGCGGAGCCACACCGCGGCTGCACTTCGAGAGGATCGGGCTCGAACCGTTCTCGCTGCTGGGCACCACCGTCACCCCCATCCGACTCAACCACGGTCGACTGCCGATACTCGGGTTCCGCATCGACGACGTCGCCTACTGCACCGACGTCAGCGAAATCCCCGACTCGAGCTGGGAACTGCTCGAGGGGCTCGATGTGCTGATCCTCGACGCGCTCCGCGAAAAGCCACACCCCACCCACTTCTCGGTCGACCAGAGCCTCGAGGTGATCAAGAGACTCAAGCCGCAGCGAGCCTATCTGACCCATATCTCACACTACCTCGACCACGCCACCACCAATGCCAGGCTGCCCGACCGCGTCGAACTGGCCTGGGATGGGCTGAGGGTCCCGCTGGGGGCCGCGCCGTGAATCAACCGGATCAGCGACCTCGTAGCCAGCGACTGGCGGTGCTGTACCTGCAGCTGGCCGAGGCCACCGACGGACGAGGCCCCGCCTCGACTCACCACCGCTTGCTGCTGCTGGCCGGTCGGCACGCGGCCGATGCCGAGTGGAACGCCGAGGCAGAGGCTTGCCGCGAGCTGGTGCTGGCCTCAAACCCCCATCACGCCATCGGTCACTACGCCTGCTTCATCGAGGCCCTGCAATCAGACGACTACCGCGCACTCGACCGACAACTCGAACGACAGTGCCCGCAGGAAAAGGCCGAGCACCTCGCCGAGATCCAGCACGTCGACACCGACCTCGCAGTCCGCGAACCCCCACGACTGGTCGTCCACGATATCCTCGCCCGTCTCAAGGGAGAGGACCGAGCCGGAGACGCCGTCCCGGAACCGCAGCCTGGCAAGAGCCCCGGTTGAACCTGCCTCTCACCGACTGAGCAGCGGACCCTATCGGGGTGCCGGCAGCGGGACGGCTCGTAGTCGCTGTCCGATTCTCGCGGCACTGGGCCCCAGGGTCCCCAGCACGGCCGCCAGTGACGACTTCACCGCCGGCGACGCTTCCTCGGCGTGGACCTGCTGCAGTTGTTGCACCCGAGTCCCGGCCAACAGCACCCCGTGCTTCTGAATATGAAAGGCCAACTGCGCAGCAGCACGCTCGCGGGTCCCCTCAGCCAGGTCCGGCTGCAGGGCGGTCGTGGCCAACCGGTCCTGGGCCGACGTCGTCGCGATGGCCGCCATCGCGTAGATCGCACCATCGGCCAGCTCGGGCACCTGGATCGCCGCGTGCAACCCCGCTTCGGCCGGCCTGAGATCAAACACCGTTGCCCGGCGTCCGTCAGCGAGGAAGCCCAGCAGGTCGACCGCGGCTCGTGACAATTCGCCCCGCTCCACCGCCGAGAGTGGCTCGGTGCCCAGGCCCGAAATGAACGGGCCGAGCTGATCTTGCAGCCCCTTCAGATTGGCCGGTCGCTGGATGTAGACCATCAGCGGGTCCCGGGAGATCATTCGCTCGACCGACGCGATCCGCATCGGGTCACCGACCACCGCGATCGGGATCCAGGCCGTCCGCGAGTCGGCTCTCAGGTTGGCGACTGTCTCGGAGAGACTCCATTGAATCACATTGGCATCGAGCACGACCAGCTGCACGTCGCCACGCTCGGCCGCTGAACGGAACGCGTTACGGCCACTCGAGGCAATCTCGGCCTCGTAGCCCGACTGGCCGACCAGGCCGGCCAGGGCATTGACCTGGCCGGGCTTGGGTCCGGCCAGCACCGCTCGCGGGGTATCGGTCGACTCCAGAGCACGGGCCAGCACCTCGACAATCCGCGACGAGCCGCGAAACGGCTTGGGAGGATCGGTCTCCACGATCACCATCGCGGCGGCGAACTGCACCCGGGGATCGGGATAATTCAGGGCGCCTGTCAGCGGAGCCGATCTGCCGCCTCGTGATTGCAGGTCGTGGCGAGTGGCCAGGCTCCGCATCACCTCCAACGCCGCCACCGCCGCCGTCGCGTTGCCACTTTGCAACGCATCACGCAACGACTCGCTGACGACTTCGCGACCGGCCAGCAACGCCGTGTCGTAGGCGGTTCCCGCGCCGCGAGGCAGCGAGCGCGTCCACGGCGTCTGGGTCCTTGATCGCGTCAGCAGCACCGACACCACCAGGGCCTGCAGCCGGCGGTTCTCCGGAGACAGGGCCAGGGCCTGCTGAGCCAAGCGAATGCTCAGGTGAAGGGCAACGTCGTCGGGGTCCGCCGGAGCACCGACCAGTCGGTTCTCGGTTGTGTTGAAATGCCAGGCGGCCACCTTGCCGTCGGCCCCCGCGACCGCCCGTTCGCCACCGGCCAGCCGCACGCGAGCTCCCTGCTCCAGGGCACGCAACGCCATGTTGCGACTCAGGTCACTCGCCCGACCCGAGGCTCCCAGTGTCAACCTCGCCACCGCCTCGGCCGCGGCCACACGCACTCCCGGCGGCTGGTTGGCATCGACCGCGAAGTACCACAACTGCACCGCCGTCTTGCGAGAACCCACATGACCCAGCACCTCCAACGCCATGGTTCTCAGGTTCGCCTCGGGACTCTCGAGCACCGCCAGCAGCGGAGGCACCACGTCGGGGCCCAGGCGGGTCAGCGAGTAACTCAACAACTCGCGAGTGGCCTCGTCCTGCACGTCGCCGATCTGCTCGACCAGCCGCGGCACCACCAGGGCTCCACCGGAACGCAATTGCAGGATCGCCGCGTCACGGACCGAGGGAGGACCGCCCAGCTCGCTGATCAGTCGATCGATGCGTGCCGTGTCGCCCGCGAAACGGGCAAACGACGCGTTCATCCGCTCGAGCAACGTCACCGAGCCCGGTTGTAAGTACTCGAGATTCGCCATCCGCAAAAAGACCGCCGGCCCGTGCTTGTCGCGCATAGCCAACAAGGCCGCGTCGTCGGGGTTCAAAGCCAGCAGCTTCTGCATGTAGATTCGGGCCAGCTCGGGGCGGGCCAGGTCGACCATCAGCACCACCGCGTCAAACAGAGCATCCGCAGTCGTCGGTTCGCTCAACAACGGGGACTGTTGGGCGGCAGGCTGAGCGGCTGGTTGTGCGGGCGGCTGGGCCGCGGGTTGAGCACGGGACGTGGCCGAGGACGCCACGATCGCACACAGGCCAACACTCAGCAGCAACACCGCCGCGATCGACCGGCCCGAAGTGACCGATTTGTCCGATTTGTCCGAAAACATGGCTGAACGCTCCGCGCAAGGGACAACGCCGGCAGAAGACCACCGGGACCCGTCCCGGCAGCTGCCCCACCGTCTTGTGACTCTATCGGCCCGCCAAGACCCCCTGCTGACACCGGGGAGTGGCCTGAGCTCGGCATCCTCGCGAGCCAACTCACGCCACGCCAATCGTAGCGAAGATTCCAGCCACATGGCCCCTCGTTTCCGCGCAACCCTCAGAACCGGACCAGTGGCCCACGCCGACAAGCTACCACCGCCGGAGACGGGATTCTAGAATCAAGTCCGACCTGGCGTGCCTCCAGCCAACCCGGACTCACGCCCCGAAACAGCCGACTTTCAGTCCACCGCCAGTCATGCCAACCCTGCCACTGCCATTCGACGAAGCACGGATCCGCGAGTTGACTCGCGAGTATCCCACTCCGTTTTATCTCTACGACGAAGCCGCCATCCGGGCCAACGCCCGACGGCTCGTCGCCGCCTTCGATTGGTGCCCGACCTTCCGAAACCACTTCGCCGTCAAGGCCACGCCCAACCCGCACCTGCTCGAAATCCTCGCCGACGAAGGATTCGGAACCGACTGCTCGAGCATGCCCGAGATGCTGCTCTCCGAGGCCGCCGGGATCGACGGTGAACGGATCATGTTCACCTCCAACGACACGCCGGCCTACGAATTCGTCCACGCCCGCAGCGTCGGAGCCGTCCTGAACCTCGATGACATCTCCCATGTCGAGTTCGTCGACCAGCACGCCGGACTGCCCGAACTGGTCAGCTTCCGCTACAACCCCGGTCCGCTCCGCGAGCAATCCGGGAATGCCATCATCGGTCACCCCGAAGAGGCCAAGTACGGCCTGACCCGCGAACAACTCTTCGACGGCTACCGCGATCTGAAAGCCCGGGGAGTCTCCCGCTTCGGACTCCACACGATGGTCGTCTCAAACGAGCTCAACGGCGATTCGTTCGTCGAGACCGCCCGCATGCTGTTCTCCCTCGCCGCCGAACTCCTCCAGGCACTCGACGTCCGACTCGAATGGGTCAACCTCGGAGGCGGGATCGGGATCCCCTACCGGCCCGAGGACCACCCGGTCGACCTCGAAGACGTCGGCCGGGGCGTAGAGCAGGCCTACCAGCAGATCGTCGTGCCGGCCGGACTCGATCCGCTCGGGGTGCTGATGGAAAACGGCCGCGTAATCACAGGGCCCTACGGGTACCTGGTCACCACCGCCATCCACCACAAACAGATCTACAAGAACTACGTCGGCGTCGATGCCTGTATGGCCAACCTGATGAGACCCGGCATGTACGGGGCCTATCACCACATCAGCGTGCTCGGCAAGGAACAGGCTCCTCATCAGACCGTCGTCGATGTCGTCGGGTCGCTGTGCGAAAATAACGACAAGTTTGCCGTCGATCGACCGTTGCCCGACATCGACCCAGGCGACCTGCTCGTGATTCACGACGCCGGTGCCCACGGACACGCCATGGGGTTTCAGTACAACGCCAAGCTCCGATCCGCAGAATTGCTGCTGGCAGAGGATGGCAGCGTGAGCTGCATCCGTCGAGCAGAAACGGTCGAGGACTACTTCGCCACGCTCGACCACCCGCCGCTCGAACAACTCCTCGAGCCGCCCACGAGCTGAGTGCGCCAGTAACCCGGACCGTCGATATGGCCAAGCTCTACTTCTACTACTCGTCGATGAATGCCGGGAAATCGACCACGCTGCTGCAGTCCAGCTACAACTACCGCGAGCGGGGCATGAACACCCTGGTGCTGACCCCCGAACTGGATAACCGGGTCGAGGTCGGGACCGTCTCGTCGAGGATCGGACTCACCGCCGAGGCCACCACATTCACCACCGCCGACAACCTGCTGGCAATCGTCGAGGACTCCGTCGCAGACCAACCGCTGCACTGCCTGCTGATCGACGAAGCACAGTTCCTGGTCCGCGAACAGGTCCAGCAACTCGGCAACATCGCCGACGACCTCGGGATCCCCGTGCTGTGCTACGGACTCCGAACCGACTTCCAGGGACAACTCTTCGAAGGCAGCCAGCACCTGCTCGCCTGGGCCGATAACCTCGTCGAAATCAAGACCATCTGCCACTG
>Ga0310123_10001491_pt1 | contig 19375 bp, 18 predicted proteins | sample CB6_AW_1057_MG_FD_203505 | JGI IMG/M metagenome (GOLD analysis project Ga0310123, IMG submission 203505) | Marine microbial communities from Western Arctic Ocean, Canada - CB6_AW_1057 | ecosystem: Environmental > Aquatic > Marine > Oceanic | place: Canada: Western Arctic Ocean | collected... | reverse complement strand
GACAATACTAGCTGACCGGATCGGCGGGTCAAGCTACCTCGAAAGGCTCTGCGGAGTCTTTGACCTGCACAACCAATACAGCCGGTCGTGACGGGCGCGATCGGTTCGACCCACGCCCGGACAACTCACTCGACGTCGTCACCAGCCTCAACCGCGTCGCCAGCTGACTCCTCATCCGCAGCCGAATCGCCGTCGCCAGCCTCGCTACTGTCACCTGCAGATGCGGCCTCAGACGCCGACGTGGCCTCCGCCTGGTCCCGGGCCGGTGCCTCGACCGATCCCTGGCCCGTTTCGACGCCGCTATCTTCGCCGCTATCTTCGCCGGTCTCTTCGCCGGTCTCGACCAGAGTGATCTCGTGCAACGGGTTGTCTCCGAAGACCCGCTTGCACTTGGGGCAGACCGCCTTGGCAATCCCCTTGCCCGACTTGCCCCCGATCTTCTCCTTCTTGCGAGAATCCTCGCTGACGATCAGACCACAACCCTCGCAGCGATATCCGACGCGGGTGACCTCGTAGGCCTCGTCGGCCTCGTAATACGTCGCATCCTCGACGACCGTCATGGTCGTCTCTTCGTTGTAGTGGCAGGTCAATTCCCTGGTGGCATCCTCGAGCGGCACACCGACAGCGGCCCCGAAGCTGTCGATCCCATACAATTGGCCAAACCGCCTGGAGATCCGCCGGAATTCGCTGAGTGACAGCGAGATGAAATCGATCGTCTTGGACTCGGGATCCTCGGGCAACCGGATGCCGATTCGCCCTTCGCCGAAGACATCAATCCCGGCGAACATCGATTCGTGAGCGTAGGGCGCCGGCTGCACGATCCGCATCGCCTCGCACGTCTCGGCCGCAAGGCTGATGAACTCGGCCGCCGGCAAACCGTCCGTGACCTGGACCTCCTCGAGATGTTCTCGCACCTCGTCACGCACTTGCGAGACCTTCTTGCCCCCTCCGCCACCAAACAGACCCCCGCTCTTGATCAACTTGACCAGCACGAGGTTCTCGGCCGAGAGTCCCACATCGACGACTTCGAACTTGGCAGCCAGGCTGCCCGCCTTCAGTTTCAGAGAACCCGGATCCACCTGGTGCAGGTGCACGTCGTCCAGCCACTCGACAAACAACGCCTGGGCAGCCGACTCGTCGACGGGTAGCTCCGACTCGGCATCGCCCTGCGACGGATCCCAGTTCTGTTGCGGAACCAGGAACGGAGACTGACACTTGGGGCACTTTCCCGACTTGCCGCGGTGCCGCTCCTGAACCTCGATCGGATGCCCGTTGGGGCAGAAGACGATGAACCCGGTCTTGGCCGTGGCCCGGACACTACCGCGGGTGACCGATGCCGAGCCCTGTCGACGGCGTGTCCGCGTCTCGGCCTCCTCACTCATCGCAATGTCCAGCAACGCATCACCACTCTCGGCCATCGGATGGGCCGTGTCGTCAGACTTCTCAGACCCAGACTCCGTTCCGGCATCCGTCCCGGCATCCGACCCGGCGGCGGGCTCGGCAGGCTGACCGTCGGCCGAGACCGGCTGGGTGGGCTTGAGCATTCCATCGTCGAGGTCAAAATCGGCACTGTCTGACATGTTGACACCGTCAGCGAGTTCGAAGCCCTCTTCCTCCACAATGGTCGCAGCACCGCCTGGGGAGGTGCTGGATTGCTGAGCCGCGCCGAGGCCAGTATCCTCAAGCTCGCCGGCTCCCTGATCCTGGCTGTACATCACCGGCGAGGGATTCCGTTGCATCTCCTGGTAACGTGCCGCGATCTCGGGACGCAGAAATGCGCCGCATCGCCAGCAGCGGACAAGTTCAGGGCGCACCACCTCGCCGCAGTCGGCACACTCGACCCCTCCGCTCCGATCCTCGACGACGACCACGTCAGGCAGTTCGCCCGAAAACTGTGCCGCCGCCTCCGGGTCCACCACGTGCTGACAGAGTGGGCACTGGACCGTATCGGTCAGCAGCAGAGTCCGGCAGGACGGACAGGATTGAATCGAAACACTCATGACAACATCACGCAGGTGACCGGCTTCCACAGACCGACAACTCGGTCCCTGCCTCCACAATAACACACGGTGCGATCCCTTGGCAGGGTTTATGATCCGCCTGCCCGGGACCGCATACCATCGTCAAAAATCGGCGACGTCCGCTTCGATCATCGGCATCCAAGCCCCGCTTCTGAAACCGCGGCCTCCCCGCCCCTTCCACACGCCGTCACGACCCGGATCATCCGTATGAACTCACCCGTTGCCTTGCTGCTGGACGCTGCCGAGGACTTGCGAGCCGAGGGGGTTCCCGGCGTCGTCGATGGACTGCTCGAAGCCGCCAGGCAACGAGGGGCCAGCGACCTGCACATCGTCCCCACCGAAACCGCACTCGATCTGTCGTGGCGGATCGATGGCGTCCTGCAACACGTCGGCCAGCTGCCTCGACGCGTCGCCGGAAACGTCGTGGCCCGCTTGAAAGTGCTCGCCGAATTGCTGACCTACCGGACCGACGTGCCCCAGGAAGGACGCATCCGCTCAGGCGACAGTACGCTCGACATGAGAGTCAGCACATTCCCCACGCTCTTCGGAGAAAAAACCGTCGTCCGACTGCTCCGTACCAGCGATCGACTCTCACACGTCCACGAACTCGGACTCCCGCAGACCCTCGAACAGCAACTGCGAGACACACTGGGCCGCCGCAGCGGTGTGCTGCTGGTCGCCGGACCCGCCGGCAGCGGCAAGACCACCACGCTGTACGCCTGCCTCAGAGAACTCGCCGAAATGGGGGATCAGCCGCTGAGCCTGGTCAGCCTCGAAGACCCCATCGAATCGGTCGTCACCGGAGTCGCCCAGTCACAGGTCAACCCCGCAGCCGGCTTCGATTACGCCACCGGATTGCGGTCGCTGATGAGACAGGACCCCGAAGTGATCATGGTCGGAGAAATCCGCGACCGTGAGACCGCCGAAACCGTGCTGCAAGCCTCACTGACCGGCCACCTGGTCCTGACCACCTTCCACGCCGGCAGCGGGGCCGAGGCGATCGGGAGACTGGCCGATATGGGCATCGAACCCTACCTGCTCCGCAGCAGTCTCCTCGCCATCCTCTGCCAACGACTGCTCAGACGACTCTGCTCCTGCACCCAGCCCGCCAACCAGCCCGCCGCGACACCCCCACGCTCGAGACCGGAACCAGGGTCCGAAACCGATTGCAGCCGCTGTCACGGGACCGGGTACCTCGGCCGAGGTGTCATCGCCGAGTGGCTGGACCCGTCCGAACCGGCCATCGCCGACGGCATACTCAACAAACTCGACAGCCGTACACTGCACGCCGCCGCACTGTCCACCGGACACGTCGATCTCGATTCCGCAGCACGCGATGCGGTCGACGCCGGGTGGACGACATCCGAGGAGGTCGTCCGCGTGCTGGGGCTGAGGTCCTCGGAGCCCTCTGTGGGACCGGAGCCCGGAGAACAGCGATGAGCTCCGAGAACCAGGCATCCCTGTCACTCGAAGATCTTGCCGCACTCAACGACGAAATCTGTGCGCTCACCCGGGCCCGGCTGCCGCTGGAGCTGGGGTTGAAGTCGGCCGCGGGTGGACTCAGACGACAGGTCGCCGGCGTTGTCGATTCGCTCGCCGACCGGCTCGCCCAAGGCGTCTCACTTGAAGAAGCCCTCGCTGACCAGCAACAGTCGTTTCCTCCGGTCTACCGAGCCCTGGTCACCGCCGGACTCAAGACAGGTCGCCTCGACCAGGCCCTCGAATCGCTCTCGAGCTTCTCACGTTCGCTCGAAGAACTCCGACAGAAGATCGGCCTGGCCCTGATCTATCCCACCCTGGTACTCGTGCTCGCCTGGGGGCTGTGGTCGCTGTTCCTGGTCTCGCTGTTCCCCACCTTCGATTCGGTGCTGGTCGACTTCGGGGCCGGCGACGGCCTGGTGCAGCGGATCATGAGGACCGCGTCGGTGACCATGCCGTTCTGGATCCCGGCGTTGCCGTTGCTGCTGCTGGTCGTCGGCAGCTCGTGGTGGATGTCCCGAAAATGGCTGCTGCATCCCTCCGGAGCCGGCCACTCCTGGCACCCCGGGCGGCTGGCCGCATCTGTGCTCCGCCGACTGCCCTGGATCGGCTCGGTGCTGATGAACTTCCACCGCGCCAACTTCACCGAACTGCTGGCGATGCTGCTCGAGCACGAGGTGCCTCTGGCCGAGGCCGTTCCGCTGGCGATCGACGCCAGCGGCGACCCGCAACTCTCGTCGCATCGCGAACAGATCGTCGCGAAACTCGAAGCCGGTACCACCCTCGGCGAAGTGTTGAACCAGGCGAGAGCCACCACGCCGTTTGTCCGCTGGATGATCCAGTCGGCCGAAACGCAGGGAGCACTGCGGCCGGCACTGGTCCAGTCGAGCACCATCCTGCGTCGACGTGCCGACTACCAGGCCGAGTGGTTTCAGATTGCGTTTCCGGTCCTGATGCTGGCCGTCGTCGGCGGAGGTGCCGTACTGATCTACAGCCTCTCGCTGTTCCTCCCCGTCGTCGACCTCCTCGAAGCCCTCTCCCAACCCTGATCCCAACCCTGATCCCAACCCTGACCCCAACCCTGACCCCAACCCTCCGTTGAGCAACGTGTGACTCAGCATGCCCCGGTTTCGCTACCAGGCCACCGATGCCGACGATCAACCCCTGAAGGAAGGGACGATCGAGGCTGAAAACCGGTACGTCGCCGTCGCACGACTGCTGCAAGACGGGCTGCACGTGAAGGAGCTTGAAGAAATCGAGGAGCTGTCCGGTGAGGAGCTTCCGGTTGAGGAGGTACTCGAGGCGGACGCTGTCTGGGTGACCGAGGACCAACGGATTGCGGTCGTCGACGGGATGGCCGATATCGTCCGCGGCGGGCTGCCGCTGGCCGCGGGCCTCAGAGCGCTGGCATCGGAACTGCCCTCGCGAAGAGTGCGACGGGCCCTGGAGACCATCTCGAGTCGACTCGAACAGGGACTCTCGATCGACCAAGCCGTCGACGGACAACTTGACCTCGTCCCGTGTCACCTGAAGGTGCTGCTGCGAGCGGGTGTGAATACCGGACGGCTGGGAGAACTGCTGGAACACTACCTGCATTTCGCCCGCACCAGCCTCGACACCCGTCGCCGCAGCGTCCTGGCATTGTTCTATCCGCTGCTGCTGTTGCTGGTGACGATGATGGTCGCCGGAGCACTTGCGGTCTTCGTGGTGCCCCCCTTTGAAAAGATCTTTCTCGATTTCGGTATGGAAATTCCCGAAGTGACACTGGCGGTGCTGTGGCTCGCCAAGGCGTTCAGTGGCTGGCGACTGGCGATCTTCCCGGTGCTCCTGCTGGTGCTGGGACTGGCCTGGATCCTGGCCGGTCGCCTGGCCGGACCGCTACGCCGCAAGTGGCTCTACTACGTCCCGGCGATCGGTCGCATGGTCAGGCTCAGTGCGATCTCACGCTTCTGCCACCTGTTGGCGATCGGTCTCGATCATCGTGTGCCGCTGCCCGAGGCGTTGCAGTTGGCCGGCAGCGGGACCGGCGACGCCTACATCGGGCAGGCCACCAACCGGATGGTCACCGACGTTTCCGCAGGACACTCGCTGAGCCAGGCCGCCTCGACCCACAGGATGGTCCCCGAAATCACACACGTCTTCGAATGGGAAGGCCGAGACGACGCCTTCTCTGATGTGCTCCGCGCCACCGGTGACATCTGTGCCGCACAGTCCCGCGTGCAGTCGGGGCTGATCCGCGTACTGGTCGAACCGGTGGCGGTCTTCGGAGTGGCCCTGATCGTAGGGCTCGTCGCCATCGCTCTGCTGATGCCATTGATCAAGTTGCTCAACGCGCTCTCATGATTCGTTACCACCGCCCTCCCCGCCCCGCCCCCTTCCCCTTCCCAAAACCCGTCGCACCCTGCACCTGATCTCCATTTCGTCTCGAGCCACACCGTGAACGCCGACATCACTCTTGCCTACGCGATGTTCACGATCCTGCTGGTGCCGCTGGGCGGCGCCACGCTGCTGGTCGTGTCCGGACGCCTGCGCCAACGTCGACAACCTCGACTGCTGGCCGTCAAACGAGTGCTGCTGACACTGGTCGCCACCGCCATGCTGCTCGTCTCGATCGGAGGCATGATCGCCGTCGTCGGCTGGGGCCTGCATGCACGGAGAGCAGCCGCAGAGTCGATCCCCTCGCTGTTGGCCGATTCGATGATGCTGTTCCTGCTGGCGTTCATCGGCTGGGCGGCGGTGATGGCGCTGCGACTGAGCATCAAGGTGCGGTCCGAGATGTCTCCGTCGCTACTCCTGGAACTCGAGGAAGGGCTCGGGCTGCTGCACGTGGTTGCCTGGTGCCTGGTCGGACTGCCCCTGCTGTTCGTGGCGCCCCTGGCCATCCCGATCTGCGTGATCCCGTTTGTGCTGATCGAAGGCCCCGCCAGTGCCCGGCGATCCAAGCAGGGACAACTGCTGTGGCTGCTGGCCATCGCCGTGAAACGGGAACAGTCTCTGACCCAACTGCTGGACAGCTACGCCGAATCGCTGGATGGGGCACAGGCCTTCTCGATCTGGCGGTTCATCGGCTTTTTCAAACCGTCCCGGTTCCGGACCCGCATCCGACACCTGGCCGACCGCTTGCGCGACGGGGTCGCTCTGCCCGATGCCCTGGAAGACTGCCCCGGCCTGCTGCCTCGAGCCACCGTGGTCGCCGTCCGCGTCGGGCACGAATCGGGGTGCCTGGCCGAGGCCCTCGAGCGGGCCGCCACATTACAGTCGCAGTCGATCCGGCAGGTGGGCACCGTCTCGGATATCTCGACCTTCTTCATCTACGGGCCCGCCGTGTTGAGCGTGACGATTACCATCTGCCTGTTCCAGATGGTGTTTATCGTCCCCAAGCTGAAACGGATCTTCGAAAGTTTCGAAGTCGAGTTGCCGACCGTCACCTCGAACCTGATCTCATCCTCCGACGTGATGGTCTCGCACCTCCTGCTCGCCGCACCCATCGTCTCGTTGCCCTGCCTGCTGTTGATGGCCTTTGGCATCAGCTGGTTCTGGGGTCTCGAGAACCTGAGACTCCCGTGGCTGACTCGCCTCTGGCCTCGAATGCACTCCTCCTCGATCTTTCGCAGCCTCTCCCTGGCACTCTCGGGCAACCGCACTCTCGACCAGGCCCTCGAGATCCAGGTCGACGCGGCCCAGTGGCCCGAGGTGGCGATCCGGCTCGAGCGGGTCCGCGAGGCGGTTGTGGCCGGTGGCAACGGCTGGGCGGCACTCAGGCAGCAACGCCTGATCAATAGCCGCGAACAGGCGGTTCTCGAGTGCTCACAACGACTCAACAACCTGCCCTGGGCACTGCAATTGATGGCCGACTCGGCTCAGCGACGCCTGCACCGCCGGGTGGTGCTCTGCTACCAGGTGGTCCGACCGGTGGTGATCGGAGTCCTGGGACTGCTGGTGGGCTTCATCTGCATCGGCTTCTTCTACCCGCTCGTCAAATTGCTTTCGGAGCAAGCCTGATGCACCACACCACCACCACAACCCGCCCCCGTGCCCGCTTCGGTGCCCGCGGTGGACGCCGAGGCGCGATGCTGGTCGAGATGCTGGTGGCCGGCATCCTGCTGACGACTGTCGTCATGCTGGTCGGGCCGCTGCTGTTGCAGAGCAACCACGTCCGCAGGACCGCCGCACAGAGACAACTCGCCACCCAGGTTGCCGAAAACTGCCTCGAACGACTCGTCGCCGGCGAAACACCCGAACTCGCCCGGGCCAACGTCGCCCGGGGATGGGACACGCAGAAGTGGTTGCCGGAAATGACACTCGACATCGCGATCCGCGCTGACGACGCTCGACGTCAAGCAACGGTCAGCGTCAGCTGGACGGCACCCCCAAGGCAGGCCGCCCGCGCGGTGCGACTCACCGGATGGCTTCCGGCCCCAATGGAGGACTCCAGGTGAATCGCTCGCGCCGAGGATACTCGCTGATCGAAATGCTCGTCGTGATCACCGTGATGTCGATGATGGTCGTCATGGGGACCCTGACGATGGCACTGCTGATGCGGTCCGAACGGACCGGGGGCGACGCGCTGGTGGCGGCCCAGGCCGGACACCGCCTCGCCCGACAGTTCCGCAAAGATGTCCACGCCGCTGACGACGCCACGCTCGACACCTCGAACCCCGGACATCCAGTGCTCAACCTGATCGCAAACGGTCGTGCCAAGGTGAGCTGGAGTCGAGTGGAAGAGGGTCTGCGCCGCAGGGTCGACGCGAGTCCGGCTCAGATCGAGACCTACCGCGTGCCCGCCCATGACGTCTCGATCGTCCTGGAACCGCTTCAGGCGGACTCAAGAACTCGACGGCTGATCCGCATCACGACTACGCCGGAAACCCACTCGCGACCACACCCCCCCGACGTCTGGCCGATTCGCGTGACCGCAGTGCTGGGTGCGGAGTCGACCCCATGAGACGATCCCAACTGCCACTGAGGACACACCACCGCCGCGGTGCCGTGCTGCTGGTCGTGCTGATCGTTGTGCTGCTGATTCTCGGCATGGCCAGCTCCCTGTTCCGACTCTCGCTCATCCAGCACAAGCAGGCCCGGCAGTTCGAATTGCAGGCCCAGGCCGACTGGCTGGCGCGGGCCGGTGCAGACCGAGCCGCGAAACGGCTGGCCGAACAGGACTTCACCCAACTGACCTGGAAAGTCGAACTCGAAGAGCTGGGGCCGGTGGAGGTCGTCAGCCGGGTCGTCACGTCGAACACCCGCCCCGGATTCCGACGGCTCGAAACTCAGGTCCGACTCGAACCCGGATTCGCTCACACTCCCGCCCACGGCTACGACACACGAACCGTCGGCCCATCGCAAAACCCCAGGCAGGACACGCCATGACCGACCTCAACACAGCGCCAGCACACCCCGATCATGAGCTCCCACGGAGTCCCACGTACATGTCCACAGCATCCCGTCGTCGCCGTCGTCCGGGTTTTACCCTGATCGAGCTCCTGGTCGTGATCGCGATCATCGCCATCCTGATCGCCCTGCTGTTGCCGGCGGTGCAGCAGGCCCGCGAGGCCGCCCGTCGTGCTTCCTGCAAGAACAACCTGATGCAGATTGGAGTCGCGCTGCAGAACTACGAGATGGCCCATCGCTGCCTGCCATCAGGGACGATCGACAAGACCGGCCCGATCAAGAGCACTCCGCAGGGGTACCACATGAGCTGGATGGTGCAGCTGCTGCCGTTCATTGACGAGGGCAACGTTTTTCGGCACATCGACTTTGGGAAGAGCATCTACGCCAAGGAGAACACCGACGCCCGGGCGCAGGCGATCGAACTGTTACGGTGCCCCTCATCGATTCTCGCGCCAACGGTGACCGTGCAACCGGTCGCACCAGCACCCGGCACCCCGGGGAGTCAGCCGTGGGGTGAGATTGAGACGGTGGCGGCCGCTTTCCTGGTCGGCACGGCTGGCTACGCCGGTGTGCACCACGACGGATTCCTGGTCACACCGGCACCCGATGCCGGACCCAAGGCCCCCAAAACATACAAGGACGGGCCGATTGACGTCGACCAGAATGGCGTGCTGTTTCTCAACAGCAGCGTCACCTACCAGCAGATCCCCGACGGCAGCTCGCACACGCTCTTCGTGGGTGAGACTCGCCAAACAGCCGGCGGGCTGGGCTGGGCCTCGGGCACACGCAGCACGCTCCGCAACGGAGGCACCATGATCAACCAGTCCGGAAACCTGCCGGTCGGATACCGCATGCGACCAATACCCGCCACCGCGGTGCAGATCGACCTCAAGAACCCCCAGGCCGTCGGCGGCTTCGGCAGCTTTCACTCAGGAGGCGCCCAATTCCTCTTCGGTGACACCTCGGTGAGATTCATCAACGAGAGCCTCAACACGCAGCTCTACAGGAACCTGTGCAACCGGCGAGATGGAGCACTGCTGCCCGGCTATTAGCCGACACCTCTCGCGATTCACTTCCGCCCAAAGCAGTACACCGCGGTCTCGGTGCGGATGAACATCCGGCCCTCGATGACCACCGGCGTGGCCAGGATCTTCTCGCCGAAATCGTGCTTGCCGATCACCGACCAGTTCGTGCCGGCCTTGATGATCGACATCACTCCCGCCTCGTTGCAGGCGTAGATCTTGCCGTCACCAGCCACCAGTGACGCATAGTAGCTGCCTCGGCCGGGGATCCGTCCGCGGTGAGTCCGCTTGCCCGTCCTGGCATCCAGGCTGGTCAGGATGCCGCCATTCTTGACCATGTACAACAACCCCTTGTAGATGGCCGGGCTGGGCACCACCGGCAGGCCCTCACGCGAAAGCCACTCGACATGCGTCTCGGTCACGTCACCCCGGCCACCGGGACGGACCGACATCGCGACATTCTGTGCGTTCTTGAAGACATTCGCGTGATGCTTCCACTCGGCGGCATTCAGCTCCTTGTCCTGGTCAAGATCGATGCGGAAGAACCTCGCCCCGACCGGACTCCCCGCGGGCAACTCGGTCTTGGCGATCTTCTTGTTCTTGTCCTTGTCGAGCTTGGCCAACGCCTCGGAGAATGGCTCCATGGAAATCCGCTCCGAGAGGTCCCCGCCGGGAGTCCAGGAGGCGAAGTAAAGCCGCTTGAGGGTGGTCACGGGAGTGCTATCGACGATCCGCGACAAGCCGCGAACCCACCACAACGGCTTGCCCGTCTTGATCTCATACGCCGTCATCTTCAACGCACCGGCCACCACCAGCACACGCTCCTTGCCACTCTTCCAGACGATCGGAGTCGAGTAGCTGCGGGTCTGGCCCTTGCGAGGGGTCTTCCAGACCGTCTTGCCATTGGCCGGGTTGATCGCGATCAGAAAACAGTCGACGTCGTGGTCCTCGCTGAGCACCAGCAGGTCGTCGACCAGCACCGGAGAACTGCTGGCTCCGAACTCGTCCTGGAAGGGACCCATCGGCTTCCGCCACAACTCCTTGCCGTCCAGGTCGTAGGTGACCAGGCCGAAACTGCCGAAGAACACGTAAATCCGCTTGCCGTCACAGGCCGGAGTCGAGACGGCCGGGCTGCCGGTGGAATGAGTCTTCTCGATCCGCTCGGTCTTCAACACCCGCCTCCACAACCGCTTGCCACTGCTGCGGTCCAGGGCCACCGTCGCCAACTGCTTGCGAGTCTTGTTCCAGGTCGTCACCACCACCAATTCGCCATGCACGCACGGGGTCGAAATCCCCGGAGACACCTCCTGCCGCCACACCAGCTGCTCCTGGTCCGCGAATTGCTCGGGCAACGCAAAGTCGTCACCCAACGCACCCTGGCTCCGGCGGAAAAACGACGGAACATCGGCCGCCAGCATCGGCGAAACCATCGAACACAGCAGGGCGAGCACGACGAACACACGAGTCATCAGCGAGTCTCCAAGTGGGCCAGGTGGGATCCTCGCACAGGATACCCGAAGGGGCGGTTGTCCCCCACGTGGCCGGGACTGATTTCGATTACTTCTCAGCAGCAACCTTGTTTCGCAGGATGCCGACGCCCGAGAGTTCCACCTCGACCACGTCGCCGGGCTTCATCGCGTCGGTCTTGCCCGGAGTGCCGGTGTAGATCAGGTCGCCGGGATGCAACGTGACGTGGCGGCTGAGAAAGCTGACCATCGAGGCGATGTCGTTGATGAAATACTTCGTGCTCTCGTCCTGACGCACCTCGCCGTTGAGCCTGAGTGTCAATTGCAGGTTGTCGTAGTCCAGTCCGCTGGCGATCACGGGACCGCAGGGGCCAAAGGTGTCCGACGCCTTGGCCCGCCACCACTGCACGTCATTCCTCTGCCAGACCCGAGCACTGACGTCGTTGCCGCAGGTGACACCAAACACGTGCTTCAGAGCGTCCTTCTTCGAGACATTTCGGGTCGTCTTGCCGATCACGATCACCAGCTCCGCCTCGTAGTGCACCGTCTCGGCATCCCTGGGCAGGATGATCGTGCCGCCGTGAGGCAGCAGGCAGCTGATCGTCTTGTAGAACGGTTGAGGGATCTGGAACTTGGGAGGAATCACGCCGCTGCGGCGAATCTCCGACGTGGTGTCCGAGGTGGTCGTCGTCTTGCCGCTCTTGTTGTCCTGGGCAATGGTCGTGACCGTCGTGATCGTCGTGGTCGTCTTGTCCTCGCCGCCCAGGTGACTCTTGTAGTTGCCCGCCATGGCAAACACCTGCGTCGGCCTCGAAGGCACCAGCAGCTTGACCTTGTCCAGGTCGACACTCTTGCCCGACTTCTTCCACTTGCCGAACAGGTCGCCGTCGATCTTGCGGATCGTCTTCCCCTCGAGTATCCCGTAGGACACCTCGTCACCACGCTGGTACCGCACGTAAAGCGTCGCCTGCTTGGCTTTCTTACCCTGCTTGGCCTGCTTGGCAGCAAGCGCCTCCAGGGCTTTGTCGCCGCCGGGAGGTGCCAGGCAGAGGGCGGCGGCAAACAGCAGACCGAGCATCGTTCGGCGAGAAGTCATCGTGGTGTCTCCGGGGTGAACCAGCGTCAGCAACACGTCGTTCTGGCCGCATCCTAAACCCGCGACAGGCAAGCGGGCAACCGTCACGAAGCCCCGAGTTGGCTCGCCGCATCCCGCCGGGCTAGAATGCCGCGTCACAGGTGAACCGGGTCGCATCTCGCCCCGAAGTCCCGGCCGTCAATCTCGGAGATCAGCTCATGCCACGCGTCAACCGGGTCAAGCAGGCCATCCGCGACGGCCGCACCGCCACCGGATTCTCACTCTGCTTCCCCTCCACACACGTCATCGAAGTCCTCGGCCGCCTCGACTTCGACTTCGTCTGGCTCGATGGAGAGCACGGCCCCTTCGGGCTGGCCGACATCGAGGAGCATTGCCGGGTGGCCGAACTCAACGGGGTCACGCCCATCGCTCGAGTGCCCAACATCGATTCGTCAACCATCCTGCAGTACCTCGATCGAGGCATCCAGGGCATCCTCGGACCGCACATCGCCTGCCGAGCCGACGCCGAGCAACTGGTGCGGGCCTGCTACTTCGGACCCATCGGGGAACGGTCCTTCGGAGGCAATCGAGGATGTGACTACGACCACGAACTCGGCGACAAGCCGCAGTGGTACCGCGACACCAACGACAACACGCTGGTCGGAGCGTTGCTCGAGGACGCCGGGGTGATCGACAACCTCGACGAAATCCTCGCCGTCGACGGAATCGACTACTTCAGCATCGGACCCAACGATTTCGCCCAGGGACTCGGGAAACCGGGCGAGGGCTTTGCCCCGGAAGTCCAGCAGGTGATCGCCGAGGTCTACGACCGCATCCGCGCCGCCGGACGCGCGGTGGGCGACGACATCTCGCGGCGGATTGATGTCAAGAACTCGCTGCTGACACTCGGATCCGAGTTTCTCGCAGGCTGAGCACAGCGGACCCGCAGACCCCCGATCGCTGTTTTGTCGCGGAGCGACAGTTGATACAGTTCCCGCGGATTGGCAGCACCCTGTTCGGGACCGGGCCCCAGGCATGAATCCGCTCCAGCGAGGCCTCGCCGTCGTGGGACTCCTTGTCCTGCTCGGTGCAGCCGCGTGGCTGGTGTCGACACTCCGACACCAGCCCACCTCAGTCAATCCGACCACACCGACGGAGTCGGTCGTGCTCGATCAGGCACGCCAACAGGACATCTGGCGTGCCGAGCACACGACATTCGAAATCGAACGCCGATTCGGACCCGCGTTTCTCGAAGCACTCGATAACCGCGACACCGATCGACTGGCCGGACTTGCCACCCCCCAGCTCAAGGCCCTCGGACTTGGTGCGGCTCCCGTCGCCGAACGCAGGCACGGCGACATCGTCGAACTGTCCCGGACACGCGACCCCAACGAGCCACCCGACAGCCTGACCGCCATCGGCCTCGCCGAGACCCTGGTCACTATCCACAGCGGTTTCTCCACACCGGCTCGTTCCTCGCTCAGGGTCCTGCAGATCACCGAGGACCCCCACCGCCCCGACGGCTGGACCGCCCGGGTGCTGCTCACCTCGATCGGCACGACCGCCGCTGGACACAAGCGACAGGTCCTCAGCGAACACACCATCACGGGGATCGTCCAGGACGGCAAACAGCTGGGACAGGCCGCCTGGCTCGATGGCTGGACCGTGCAACGGACCGCCCAACGGCATGGGCCGCCGGCTCTGTTTCGGGAAGTCACAGCCAGGTGGGGACTCGACCGACTGCCCATCCCCGACAACTGGAACCTCGAACCCTCGGCAGTCAAGCAGAACCGATTCCAGTATGCCGTGGCCGATTTCAACCACGACGGCCGACTCGATGTCGCCGTCGCCGCACTGGGTGTGCCTCCGCTGCTGTTGGCCGGAGACCCCGCCGACGGGTTTCGAGGTGTGGCGGTAGAAGTCGGACTGCTCCAGGGCACTCGTCGAGATCAACTCTCCAATACCGCGGTCGCCTGGATCGACTTCGACAACGACGGCTGGTCCGACCTGCTGCTGGGCGAGAGACTCTATCGCAACCAGGAAGGCCGCACCTTCGTCGATGTCACCGGTCCCTCGGGACTGGGATTCCTGCCCGAATGCATGGGATGCCTGGTCGCCGACTACGACGCCGACGGGCGGCTCGACCTCTACGTGCTCTACCAGAAACGGCTCGACCAACAGGCGACCGGCAAGGAACAGTGGATCGATGAGACCGACTCGGGACTCGAAAACCAGCTCTGGAAGAACCAGGGAGGCGGTCGCTTCGAAAACGTCACGCAACAGGCCGGCGCCGGTGGAGGCAAACGACACACGCACGCCGCCGCCTGGTTCTTTCTCGATGACGACCACCTGCCGGACCTCTACCTCGCCAATGACTTCGGCCGGAATGTCGTCCTCCGCAACCGAGGTAATGGCAGCTTCGAAGACGTGTCGCCCACAACCGGAGCCAACGGGTTTGCCACCAGCATGGGAGTCGCCACCGGTGACCTCGACAACGACGGACACACCGATGTCTACGTCGCCAACATGTACTCGAAAATGGGACGACGGATCATCGGACTCGTCGGTGAAGCCGACTACCCCCAGGGGGTCTACCAGCAAATCCAGGGGTCCTGTGCCGGCAACCGCCTGTACCACGGCCAGGGCGACGGCCGCTTCCAGGAACTCTCGGATGACGCCGGAGTCAACGCCGTGGGCTGGGCCTACGCACCGGTGCTCGCCGACCTCGACGCCGACGGACGACTCGATATCTACGCCACCACCGGGTTCCTGAGCTTCGATCGCCGAAAACCCGACGGGTGAACCTGCCTCTGGAGGGCTGTCGTGTCGCAGCCGATGGATCGAGGTGGACGGCTGCCCGCGCTGGGACAACTGGACCACGAAGCGGGTGAGTTCTGGGTCGAAAACCCCTTCCTGATGCCCAAACGCGGAGACAACCTCAGCGCCTACGAACACAACTGCCTGTTCCTGAATACCTCCCAACCCGGTAACCCGAGTTTCCTCGACGCCTCGTTCGCCTCGGCCGTGGATCTCGATTCCGATTCCCGATCAGCCATCGCCGCTGACTTCGATCGAGACGGAGATCTCGATTTGCTCGTCGGATCCGTCGGAGGCGGACCGCTGCGGTTATTTGAAAACCGGATGGCCCAGGGCCAACGCCTGCTGCTGAGTCTCCGGGGGTCCTCGTGCAACCGCAGTGGCATCGGCTGCCGTATCACCGTCGACATCGGCACAACCCGGCTGGTCCGCGACGTCTTTCCCGCCAGTGGATTCATGGGCACAGGCCCCGTCGAACAGAACATCGGGCTCGGGCCCGTAACCCGGATCACGCGGCTCCAGGTCAGGTGGCCCGACGGCTCGAACCAGGAATTCCACGACCTGCCGGTCGATCGTCGACACCAGGTCACACAGGGCACCGCGGCCCTGCAATCGCTACCACTGGAAGAGTCCACCGGGCCGGTTTCGAGCCCGCGATGACTCTTCGACAATTTGCGTTTCCTGTAACTCACGGCACAGCAATGGATTGCAACCTCCCCACCGGTATTCACTCCGAAATCGTGTGACGCGATTCCCGGGGTCGGCAACACAGAATCAACTCCCGATTCGAAGTGTTGACCCGAATGGAATTCGGCCGAGGTGGTCCCGTGTGGTTGGAACGGTGTCCGAGATACGTCAAAGCGACGAGCAGCTCGCCAGCGAGGCGGCTCGTGAAAGGTCCGATGGACCGGCCTTCACCGAGCTGGTCTCTCGCTTTCGTGATCGTGTCTGGCGGATCTGCTACCGCATCATGGGACATCCCGACGACGCGGCCGATGCGACCCAGGACGTGCTGGTGCGGATGTTCCTGCGTCGAGCCCATTTCGAGGGCCGCTCGCTGTACTCGACCTGGGTCCACGGCGTTGCCGTCCGCACCTGCCTGTCACTGCGGCGAGCACGAGGACGCCGCCGGCGGAGGGTGGCTGTTTTGCCCGAGATCGACCTGGACACAGCCGGCTCGTCAACCTCGTCGTCGGCCCACGAGCCCGGCGAAGGACTCGACCTGGAACACATGCTCGATTCTCTGAGCGACGAAGACAGGGCGCTACTGGTGATGAAGTATTCCGAGGAACACAGCTACCAGGAACTCAGCGAGATGTTTGGACTCTCCGAGAGTGCCTGCAAGATGCGAGTCAGCCGAGCGGTGGGGCGATTACGAGAGAGATACAGCGGATGACCACATTGGAAAACACCGACTGGGACTTCGAGAGCGAGTTGGCTCACCAACTCGCCGTGGCCGAAGTCCCCCCGGTCCCCGACGATCTCGACGCGGCCGTCCGCGTTCGACTCAACCGTACACTCCAGATCAGCCACTGGATCACGTTTGTGACGGCAGCCATCCCGATGGCGATTGCCACGATGCTGAACCCGATTGGCCATCTGCTGCTTCAGACACTCTCTGGTCGCACTCGCCGATCGTCCGGAGCCCACGAGGAAACCTGAACCGAGACTTTGACTGTGCGGAGCGTCGACCGAGGGATCGACCCGGCGAAACGGCGGCCTCCGCACCTCACGAAGGAGACTGACATGACCCTTTTATTTTCCACAACGCTGGCGGTGGCTCCTGTCGACCAGGCCACGACGGCCGTCGAAGCCAGTGTTGGTGAAGTGAGTTCGGCGTTGCAGAGCGCGTTTCAACCGGTCATCAACCTGCTGCCGTCGGTGGTGGCGATGTTCGCCGTGCTGGCGGTCGGTTACATCGCGGCACGCCTGGTGGCCCGCGGCGCCGACGCTTTGGCCAAGCGGATCGGACTCGACGGTGCGGCCGAGCGCAGCGGATTGTCGGCTTCGATGAAGAAGGTCGGCATCGAACGAGGCCTCTCGGCCATCGTCGCCCAGCTGGTCTTCTGGCTGCTGATGTGCGTGTTCGTGGTCGCCGCCTTCAACCTGCTGAACCTGCCGTCCCTCTCGGCAGCCACGCAGAAACTCGTCGACTACATCCCCAAGCTGATGGCGGCCACCACGGTCGTGCTGATCGGCCTGCTGATCGCTTCGTTCCTCCGAGGCGTGATCGCCACGGCCGCCGACCGGATCGGCATCAGCTACGCCGACCGCCTGGCCAGCGGAGCCTACTACATCCTGGCGCTGATGACCTTCATCGCCGCGTTTGACCAGCTCGAGATCCAGTTCGCGCTGCTCAACCAGCTGATCCTGATCGCCTTCGGAGCCCTCGCGCTGGGCGTCGGACTCTCGGTCGGACTCGGAGGTCGCGACGTCGCCGGAGGCATCATGTCCGGCTACTACGTCCGTCAGCGGATGCGGTCGGGCGACTCGGTCAATGTGGCCGGGATCGAGGGAGTGGTTCGAGAAGTCGGCCCGGTGGCGACCGTCATCGAGACGACCGTCGACGGCCTGACCCAGCGGCACACCGTGCCGAACTCGAAGATGCTCAACGAGGCCGTTCGCTAGGACGGCCGGGCTTGCAAGAGGTGCCGGCAAGTCGACGCCGCTCCGGAGACTGTTCTGGTCTCCGGGGCGGTTGTCCGTTTAAGAACCCGGCGCTCGACTAGCCCTTCTTCTTCGGAGCCGGCTTCTTCTTCGTCGGCTTCTTCTTCGTCGGCTTCTTCTTCGTCGGCTTCTTCGAAGTCTTCTTGGGCTTGGTCCCCTTGGTCGTCTTCTTGGTGCCACCCGATCGGGGCGTCACCGCTCGCAATTGCTGGGCACCGGTCTGCCTCAGGTCGATCCGGCTCTGCAAGGTCGAACCCCCGGCGCCTCCGGTGTCGTAGAGATACAACTGGCTGTAGGCATTGTCGGTGACCAGCAACAGCCTCTGGGACGAATCGTACTGCACCGAATAACGCGGTACGGTGAAGTTGCGAGCGGCAGTCGACTTGGTGGCCGTATTCTTCTTTGCCTGGGCAGCCTTCTTCGTCGGTGCGCTGTTCTGTCCGAACGACGTCAGGACGACGGCCCCAAGGACCAGCCCCGCCGCAAAGCCCATGGCGACATTCTTCTGAGTGGATTTCATCGGGTTCTCCTTGGATCGAGACCACTGGTGTGAGGTGATGAAGACATGCCCGGAGCCTTCGCGGCTCCCGAGCCAACCCTCTGCGGCTGCCTCGTGTCTGGCTCGCTACAGTTATACCCGCTCACCCCTTGACAGACCTCTTGAATCGCCGCGGCCGCCCGCCGGTTGTTTGCCGCGGGAGGCCGGAACGGTCAGAATCTGCGTCATGAACAAAACAACGCGGCAATACGGACGCTGGCCCAGCCCTCTGACACCCGCGGTGGTCGCCGCCGGACGACGCCTGGACGGCGTCGCCATCGACAGCGACGGCACCAGCCTGGTTTGGCTCGAAGGCCGCTCAGGGCAGGGCGTGCTCGTCGTCGACGACGGCAGCGGCAACGCACCCCGCGACCTGACCAGCCAGCACAGTGTCAGGGCCGAGGTGGGCTACGGCGGAGGCGACTTCACGGTGCAGGGCGGGGTGGCCTACTTCGTGGTGCACAAGACCGGACGACTGTTCCGGGTCGCACTCTGCGGAGGTGCACCGCAACCGATCACACCCTGCTTCGGACACGCCTCCTCACCCTGCGTCTCAGCCGACGGTCGCTTTGTCGCCTACGTCCACACCGACGAAGACGTCGATCGTATCGCCGTTGTCGACTGCCACGGAACCCACTGGCCCGGCATCCTGGCCTCCGGACACGACTTCTACATGCAGCCCAGGATCAGTCCCGACGGATCCCGCCTGGCCTTCATTGCCTGGGACCACCCCAACATGCCCTGGGATGGCACCACGCTGTACGTCGCCGACCTCGATACGACCGGACCGCTGCCCAGGGCGGGACAGCCGCGGGCGGTGGCCGGAGGTGATGAGGTCGCGGTGTTTCAACCCGAGTTCTCCACCGACGGCTCGACACTGTTCTTCGTCTCCGACGAGT
>Ga0310123_10001489_pt1 | contig 19401 bp, 13 predicted proteins | sample CB6_AW_1057_MG_FD_203505 | JGI IMG/M metagenome (GOLD analysis project Ga0310123, IMG submission 203505) | Marine microbial communities from Western Arctic Ocean, Canada - CB6_AW_1057 | ecosystem: Environmental > Aquatic > Marine > Oceanic | place: Canada: Western Arctic Ocean | collected... | reverse complement strand
AGTGTGCGGTGCTGAGGGCGGCGGTTTCGGAGCTGGACATAGGCGGTGTCGTCGGCCAGGATGTCGACGGCGTTGAGGATGAACTTAACGTTGTCGAGTTGCAAGCCGTGTAGCTGACTCTTGACGATCTCAAAGATTTGATTCGAGATGCAGTCGACGTCGGCCACGTAGATGACGTTGATTCCCTCGCCGTCCTGCTTTTTCTTGGAGGTCACGTGGTAGGCGATCACGTGTGGATCGTGATCGCCTACGCGGTTCGGGTCTGGATTAATACTAATGCCGAAAAATGGGTTCTGCGTGGTCAACTCGTCCCAATTGATCAAGCCGGATGATTCGGTGCCTGTGACCAGCAGCGGTTCGTGGTTGAGCTGGCTGTCGCTCCGCTCGCGAACGGTGCCGGGAAAGAAGGTCAGCAGTTCCTGCAGTCCGGCGGTCACCTGGCTGTTGGGGCTAAAGGCTGATTGCCGGCCGCTTTGCGGGCTGATGAAGACGAGTTCGGGCGGAATGAGGTTGGCAAAAGTGGGGTGCAAGACTTTGCCGGTCGTGTCCCAGATGATCTCGCGGTTGTTCCAGGTCAGATCGAGCGGTTCGAGCAGGCTGGTGGCGCGTCCCCCGCTGGCTTTCGGTTCCGGTGGGGGGCTATTCCCTTGTCCGAACATTCCGCCCGGCCGAGGTTTGGGCTGGCTGGGAGCCTTCTGCAGGCCGATCGAGACTGGCATCGGGTCGTCGAAGATCAAGACCGGCTTGCCGGTCTTGACGTAATCGACCAACTTTTTCATCTGCGGTTCTGTCAACGACGAGGGCAGCACAGCCATCAGAATGTCGTATTTGTCGCCGTCGATTGGCACGTCACCGAACAGCGAGACCTGCTCGACCTGGTACTGCTTTTTCAGTTCACCGATGATCTGCCATTCGGGCAGGTTGTGGAAGGCGGCGCGATCGAAGCCGCCGTTGACTTGGGCATCGGTGCTCAGAATGCCGACCGTCAGTCGCTGTTGATTTGAGACGGTACGAACCGAGCGGGTCAGCTCGTATTCAATTGGGATACCAATCTCGAAAAATGGAACCACCACCTGGTCGTAAGGGCTGCGGATGACGGCGCCAAGAAACACATCGGCGACCTGATACTTCCCACCCCGTTCGGTTTGCAGTTGCCGCGGTTCGATGCCGTAATGCTTCGCCTCTTCAGCGTGTTTGCTGAAGGGTTCGACTTCGACAAAACGGACCTCGATTTGTCCGCCGCCTAAGCGGTCGTATTGCCGCAGCAAACCGATCAAGCGTTTGTGATGGGCGACCAGTTCGCGGGGGGCTTCGGGGCTGAGGAAAGCCTGGATTTCGACAGGCAGTTTTTTGTCGATTTTTTTGATGATCTCCTTTGTTGTTGGCGAGAGGGTGTAAAGATTTTCGGCGGTCATGTCGGCCCGCAGGTTGAGCACGTCACCAGAGGCCCGGGCCACCAGGCTGAGGCTGACCAGCGTCACAGCCAGCGAGAGCGTCCGGATTAAAAACTGCAGTCCCATGTTCGTCTGCTGAGCGTCGCTCCAGTGCCGCTTGCTGATCATCACCAGGTTCAGGTAGAGCATAAAGATGGTCAGCCCGACGAAATAGAGCAGTCCGTTGAGCGGAATCATTCCCATGCCGAATTCACGGAACTGCTCGCTCAAACTCAGTTCGAGGGCCAGGTCGCCCAGCCAGGGACTCTCGCCGATGAAGACGGGAATCGAGCAGATGGTGGCACCGAGTACGAAAGCGACCGTGGTGCTGCTGGTCAGCGCTGAGGCGAGCATTCCCGCACTCAACAGCGCAGCGCCCGAGAGCCAGTAGCCGAAATAGGTCGTCAGCAGCAGGCCCCAATCGGGGTCGGCGTACCAGGCCAGCACGAACAGTTGAAAGACCGAGAAGCCGAGCGCGACCGTGTAAACCGCCAGCACCGCCAGGTATTTTGCCAGCACGACTTCCAGGTCGGTTGCCGGCAGCGTGAACAGCAACTCCTCGGTTCCGAGTTTTTTTTCGTCGGCCCAAACGCCCATGGTGATGGCGGGGACGAGGAACAGCAAAAGCAGCGGAAACATCGCATTCAACTGATCGAGGTTGGCCAGGTTGTTTGTGAAGAACTGCTGCGTGAACGATAAAAACGAGGCCGCCACTACGAACACGACGATGAACAGATAGCCCAGTACCCCGGTAAAGTAACTGGCCAGGTTACGTTTGAAGACGGCCAGAATCACGTGACTTTGCAACATTCGAGGTCTCCGGGCGGGTCAGTGGGTGCTTGTGAACCACGTGGTTTCTTGGGCGGCTAAGCCGCAAGCGGCATTTCCTCTTGGTCAGCCGGCGGCTGCTTTGGTGAGATCGCGGAAGTGGGCCTCCATGTCGTGGGCTTTGCCTTCCATCTGATCGACCGAGCCGTCGAAGACGATTCTGCCCTCGTGGATGAGGATCACTCGGCTGCAAACCGCTTTGACTTCCTGCAGAATGTGAGTGGACAGCAGAATCGTTTTCGTTTTACCCAAACTGCGAATCAGCTCGCGGACTTCGTGGACCTGGTTGGGGTCCAGTCCGCTGGTCGGTTCGTCGAGGATGAGCACTTCGGGATCGTGCAACAGTGCCTGTGCCATGCCGACCCGCTGCCGAAACCCGCGCGATAGCTTGCCGGCCGCTTTGCCCCACACGCTGGAGAGCGCACATCGCTCGGCCACATAATCCAGCCGGTTCTTCAGTTCGGGACCGCTCAGTCCGCGGGCCTGCCCCAGATAGCGGAGCAGTCCGTGGGGCGTCATTTCGTTATAGAGCGGTCCGTTTTCGGGCAGGTAACCGATCAGCCGACTGGCCTCGATTCGGTTTTCGGCGACGCTGTAACCGCCAATTCGAGATTCACCGGCCGCAGGGGCCAGAAATCCGGTCAGCAACTTCATCGTCGTCGATTTGCCCGCGCCGTTTGGACCCAGGAAGGCCGCCACCTGTCCAGCCGGGACAGAAAACGTCACGTCTTCGACAGCCACAAACGGGCCGTAGTACTTACTGAGCCCGATGGCCTCGATCATCGTCTTATGGTCGCCGGTGGAGGGCGACTTGTTTCCCTTGTTGCTCATTGGGGCTTGATCCTGATCGAACTACTCATGCGGCAAAACCCCAGCACAACCTTATGGTTGCAGGTGACTGCCGCCGAAAAAAAGGATGGATGCCTGGGGACACGTCGCAACGGCAAAAAGTCGTAGTCATCGGGGCGGGGGAACAGTCAGTTGGGTGGTCAGTGTTCATTCTTGGCTGAGTACGCTTCATCGACAGGAAACGCTGCACAATTCCGTTGTTCTGGAACCGGTCATTTCCTACAAGGAAATCATTCGGACAGGCAACTCACCAGTTTTCCGGTGGCAGCGATCACCTGGCTTGCTATCCGACGACGCTTAAGAATATGTGAATCTTTACAATCCTTGTTGGAGGATGTCCAGTCTTTGCAGAAAAATCGTGTCGGATCCAGGACGAGAAGCCTCGGATCGGAGATCCGATTCCGAAAACGCTACTGTTGGGATGGTGGCCTTTGTACGCCTTGAAAATCATACTTATCCATCAACTGTTCGCTCCATCGTTGGTTGGCGGCGGCCTGCTCGCCGGTAGTCAAATAGAGATACGATGACGTAGCGCCGCCGCCAAACTGCTGGGGCAGGCGAATTCCGAACAGCGTCTCTCGCATGAATTGGTCTTGAAACGCCTTGCGGTCCTCAGGAGAGTTGGCCGAACGGTTCTTGACTTTCGCGATATAATAGACCGACCGGTCGGCATTGGGCGCGACTCCGACGTCATATTTCTTCAACTCGTCGAAGACGACACGCATGAATTCGCTGCCAGCCTTCTCGACGGCGTTGATCGTGGATAACTCGGGTCTGGGCTTGGCAAAGGCCATCGGACCGAGCGCCACAGGGGTCCGCAGCCAGCTAAACGATTCGCCGTCGTCGCGAACGGTCAGTTCTAGGCCGCCTTCCTTGCCGGTGACCGTTTGACCGGAGAGCACTTCTTCCATGGTTTTCTCATCTTGTGCGGTTTTCCGGACGATTTCTGCCAGTTGCTCGGCCCGTTGTTCGGCCGGTTTTCGGGCCTGAAATTGCTTCCACGCAGTGATCACCTGTTCGCGAATGCCCGGGTCATCGAGTTTTGGGAGATGAGCTTCCGCGTTCTTAGTTTTCCAAAACACAAACTGGTTATTGGAAAGCAGATCTTCGGCGACCTCGGGTGAATACAACTGTTCAGATTTCGTGCTGAACAGTCGTGAAACGACCGAGGGACGGTCTTCGACCCGCTCGTCCTCGACAAACACCTCGATCGCCTGGGCGATCAGATATTTGAGCTTGTCACGGTCTTCGTCGGTCAGAGTCTCAGTGATTCCGACGGTTTCGTTCGAGAGATCTGCCGCCTGCTGGCCCCGTTCGTTCAACTCACGGGCCGACAATAGTTCGAGCTCGACGAAACTGAGTTTCTGGTCCTTTGCAAAAATCTGAACACGTGCTGCAAAAATCTGAACACGTGCCGCGACCTCTTCTCCCGCGGAGAGAGATTTCCCGCCGTCAACCAGTGCGTGATACTCCTCGTCGATCTCGTCCATGAAAAACTTGACCTGCCTGCGAATCTCGGTCACGCGATCCCGGGTTCGATTGTGCAGCAGTTCGTCTCGAATTGTGGCCTTCAAGTCGTCGTCCAGGGGAACATATTTCGGCAACGGTTCCGACGACTGGCCGGGAACGGGGGCTTCAACCGGCAAGGTATCGACCGGTTCTGATTTCAGGCCATCATCGGACGTACTTTCCGTCGCCTCGGTGCCGGACGAAAGATCGTCGTTTGTCTGCCCGCCTTCGGATTCCTGGGGGCCGCCAAAACCGCTGGGGTCGCTTTGGTCCGACGAATTGTTCGCGTCGTTGTTCTCAGCCGGGTCTTCGCCATTCGGTTTCTGGGCATCGGGCTGTGGGTTCACAGGCCCTTTTGTCGGCGAGTCGCTCTGCTGTGGGACGGGGGCTTCCAGCGGGGTTTCGTCGGGAGAGAATTCCGGCTCCAGCGGTTTGTCCGAAACTGGTGTTTTCGACGGCTCGGACGACGTTTCGTCGCCGAAAAGGGGCTCGTTGCTGTACCGCTCGTCCTTGTTCTGCTCGTAGAACTCTTCGATCTGCTGGTCGGTGACGGTTGTTTGGGGGTCTGCCTCAACCTGGCTACGCGCCTTTTTGTAGTCGACTTCCAAGTAGGCAATCTGAATCTTGCGCGGCTGGCCGAAGGCTGGTTCCGGGGTGATGAACGGTGAGGGGAAATTGGTTTTGTGCAGATCGAAAAAGGCCTGCACCTCGGCAGGGTCCGGTTCCTCGTCGTCAATGAATGCGGAGACGGGTACGGCCGCCACTTCAATTTCCTGCTTGACGTTTAATTGCCGATAGTATTTCCAGTAGTCATTCGGCGTTGGGAATTCGCGGGGCAGCGTCATGGTCATCGCCATCCGAGCCTGTAGCTGTTCGCTGAGAATTTCGTATAGCTGTGTTTCGCTCAATCGCATGTCGGTGCGAATCTTCTTGAGCTGCGACTTGCCCAGTTTGTTGCCGGTCGTCTGATTGATGAATTCACTGACCGCCTCGTCCGAGACTTCGATGCCCATTTCCTTGGCTTCGTGCTGCAGCAGGTAGCCCAGCACAACATCTTCTTCGTAGAGCTGACGGCCAAAACCGAATTCTTGCCTCGGTTGTTCGGTGGCAGCCAGTGCAAATTGCAGAAACTGGTTGGCGGCCTGACGCCGGGAGATGAGTTCTCGCAATTGGTTCTGGGAGAGATCATCGATGTTCTCCAGTGATACGGCTGGGCCGGGAGCGTTGAAGGCAGGGACGACGTAGGCCATCAGCACGACGCCGATCAAGAAGCCGCCGATCGAGTATTCGGTCGCTTTTCCCGAGGGTTTCCCCAAAATCCAGAAGGCGGCTCCACACAACAGCCCCCCCATGAGGATGGGAAACATCTCCGGCGTCTGGCGGATCTGGTCCATCACAATGAACGCGAACATAGCCAGTCCGGTCAGGACGACGGTCAGAACTTTTGCGTGTTTCCGAAAGATGGCAAAAGGCGATCTCATTCGGTGTTCCCCATGTCCGAGGGAGGCCGAGCGGGGCAATTCCCCCATAAGGCTCCCTTGACAGATGCCAGAAAGATGGATTATGCAATGCGCATAGCTTGGTGGGGTGTTCCCCCTACTAGGCCCGTTTCCACATAGCCGTCGCGCATTCTAGCTTGCCAAAGACGGGTGACAAGGCCAACAACAGGGGCAGAGAACGTCGAAACGGGGTTGCCGGTGCAGAAAACAGAGGGAGAGCCCGTTTTCTCGGCGGGCGGTGCAATAGTTAGTCTCAAGTCCGCGATACGGAAACCCGGATTCGGACCATTTTACAGTTGGAGTGCTGTCGAGTGGCCAAAAAGAAGACGCTGAAAGGACTGGTGATCGTCGAATCGCCGGCCAAAGCGAGAAAAATCGCTGACTATCTCGGCAAAGACTACAAAGTCATGGCGAGCATGGGGCATGTGCGGGATCTGCCGGCCAACGCTTCAGAAGTCCCGGCCGTCCTCAAAAAAGAAAAGAAACCATGGGCCTCGCTGGGCGTCAACACCGAAGCTGACTTTGACCCGGTCTACATCGTTCCCCAAGACAAGAAAAAGCTGGTCCGCGAGCTACAAACGGCCCTTAAAGACGCCGAAGAATTAATTCTGGCAACTGACGAAGACCGCGAGGGCGAGAGCATTGGCTGGCATCTGGTCCAGCTTTTGAAGCCGAAAGTCCCCGTCAGGCGGATGGTTTTTTCGGAAATCACCAAGAAAGCGATTCAGGCGGCCATCGAGAATCCACGTACGCTGGATGAAAACCTCGTCTCGGCCCAGGAAACGCGTCGGATTCTCGACCGGTTGTACGGTTACACCCTCAGCCCGCTACTGTGGAAAAAAATCGCCCGAGGACTTTCGGCCGGCCGAGTTCAATCGGTTGCAGTCCGAATTCTTGTCAGCCGCGAATTGGAACGGCTCGCTTTCCGTAGCGGAACGTACTGGGACTTGGCGGCCCGGCTTGAAACGCCCGACGGGAAAACGTTCGAGGCACAACTGCTGAATATCGGCGGCAAACGGATTGCCTCTGGCAAGGACTTCGACGAAAAGACCGGAAAGCTGAAAGAAGATGCCGACGTGCTGCTCTTGGATGAACAGCACGCCCGAGAGGTGCAGCAGCGCATTCGTCAGGCCGAGTGGCGCGTCGCCACTGTCGAGTCGAGGAATCAGGTCCGTAAGCCGTATGCCCCCTTTACCACCAGCACGCTGCAGCAGGAGGCCAACCGTAAGCTCGGTCTTTCGGCCCGAGAGACCATGCGGACCGCACAGCGACTGTACGAGGAAGGCATCATCACGTACATGCGAACCGACAGCGTTCACCTCTCGAACGAAGCGGTCGAAGTATCGCGGCGGTGTGTCAACGAGCGGTACGGTCAGGAATACCTCAGTCCCAAAGTCCGTCAGTATACGACCAAACAGAAAAACGCGCAGGAAGCTCACGAAGCCATTCGTCCCGCCGGCCGCGAAATGAAGACCGCTGACGAGCTTCGGCTGACGGGACGTGAAGGGCAGTTGTATGCACTCATTTGGAAGCGGACCGTCGCCACGCAGATGGCCGAGGCCCGTTTAACGTTCCAGACGGTGACAATTGCCGCCGCAGACACCGAGTTCCGCGCGACCGGCCGGCATGTGGAATTCCCCGGTTTTTTCCGGGCCTATGTCGAAGGCGTGGACGACCCGGAAGCCGCGCTGGACGATCAGGAATCGGCGCTGCCACCACTCTCAGAGAAGCAGCCGCTTGGTTGTCAGCAGCTCGAAGCAGTCAGTCACGAAACCAAACCGCCTGCCCGCTACACTGAAGCAACACTTGTCCGCGAACTGGAAGCGGACGGCATCGGACGGCCCAGCACCTATGCCAGCATCATCGGCACGGTTCAAGACCGCGGCTACGTCCGCAAGGTAGGCAAGCAACTGATTCCCACATTCACCGCGTTGGCCGTCACGCGGTTGCTCGAAGACTATTTTCCCAGTCTGGTTGACCTCGGTTTTACTGCTGGCATGGAACAGACGCTCGACGACATCGCGACCGGAGAAGCAGAACGTCTACCCTATCTGCAGAGATTTTACAGCGGCCAAGACGGGTTGGACCAGCAGGTGAAGGTCCAGGAAGAAACGATTGATCCCCGTCAGGCGTGTACCCTGAAGCTCGATGGGCTGGCGTCGGCCGTTCGCGTCGGCCGGTACGGCCCCTATTTCGAGAAGCAGCAGAACGGCGAGAACCTGACCGCGTCGATTCCGGATGACCTCGCACCGGCCGACGTCAGCAACGCGGTGGCCGACAAGTTGATCGAGCAGAAAATGGCCGGCCCGCAGACGCTGGGCATGCACCCGGAGGAAGGGCTGCCGATCTACGTCAAACAGGGTCCGTTCGGTCCGTATGTCCAACTGGGCGACGTAGTCGAGGATGGTCCCAAACCGAAACGCGTTGGCATCCCGAAGAACCTCGACCTGGAGGCTCTTTCGCTCGATCAGGCTATCCAGCTTTTGAGTTTGCCGCGCCGACTTGGAGAACATCCCGAGACCGGCAAAGTGGTCACCGCTGGTGTCGGGCGATTCGGCCCCTACGTCAAGCACGACAACGTCTACAAGTCGTTTAACAAGGAGCACACCTTCGAACATGCGGGCCAAGCTTGCGATGTGCTCTCGGTTGATTTACCGACCGCCGTCACGATGCTCAAAGAGGCCCGTCGGCGTGCCGCGCCCACGCCGATCCGGGAACTTGGCAATCACCCCGACGACGGCGAGAAGTTGGCCATCTACGAAGGCCGTTACGGCCCCTACGTCAAGCATGGCAAGACCAACGTCACCATTCCCAAAGATCGCGACATCGAATCGGTCCGCCTGGAAGAGGCCCTCGATTGGATCGCCGAGAAAGCCGCCCGGACAGGTCGTGGTAGCAAAAAAACTCGAAAGAAAACGAAAAAGAAGACCACCGCCAAGAAGGCCACTGCGAAGAAATCTTCATCCCGAGCGAGAAAGCAGCCGGCGGCAAAAAAACGGTCCGCTGGTTGACACGGCTGATCGCGGCACACGGAATCATCTTGGTTATCGGAACAAGTTTCGGCGAAGTGTCTCCAACGGATAAAACGTCTCGCGCCAGCGGACACCCCCTTGACGAAGCGTGATCCACGCCGATCGCCAAAAGGCGAATAGCATTCCCAGGGCCGCGAGCGGCAAAACGGGACAGACCATCCATCCGCCGCCGAGCCGGTGACCCAGCACCGCGTACACAATGTGCATCAGCAGCAGCGACGCGACAAACCCCAAAGAACGTCCGTCGGGCCACAACCAAGCCGCCGCATACGGCGGCAGCAACAGCGCCAAGCCGGCCAGTGACAAAATCGCCAACTTTGCGAGCGAATAGTCGACAGAGGCGAAGGCATTTTTTTCCAGTCCACGAATGACACTCCACGCCGACTCCTGCCAGCGCACCTGCACCAGGTCATCGGCAGACAGAAGATCCTGCCGAAACCCGGTCCGCTTCATGAGTTTGCCGAGTTTGACGTCGTCGAGGACGTCCAGCCGAATCGGTTGGTGACCGCCCGTCTGCCGATACGCCTCGGCCCGGACTAGATTGAACGCGCCCACCCCGACGTAAGCGCGTTTGCAGGGTGTCGGCACCAGCCAGCAGAATGTTCCCGCGGCAAACATCACGCCGAAATACGTCACCAGCGCGTTTTCCCAGTATCCGCCGCGAACCATGCGGGGCATCAGGCACAGATGATCGATCTTGCGCCCGACGGCATACCGGACCGATAAGCCAATAGCCTGCGGTGCAAAGATAACGTCGCCGTCGGTCAACAGTAGATACTCGCCGCGGGCCGACTGCGCACCAACGTGCAGCGCATGATTTTTTCCCAGCCAGCCCTCCGGTAGTTTCGTCACGTGAAAGACGCGCAGTCTCGCATCGGTTTCAGCCATGCGGTCCATCACGGCGCCGGTTTCATCCTGGGATCGGTCGTCGACCGCGATCACTTCCAGATGCACGCCCTCAGAAGCCAGTAACGATCGCAGGGTCCGCTCGATCTTTTTTCCTTCATCCCGCGCCGGGACGATGACCGAAACCAGCGGCCGCGGTTCTAGCTCTGGCAATCGGGCGGAATGGCGCCGCAGCGTGCGGCAGGACATAGTCACCGCCGACGGCAAGAGCACAGCGGCCCAGATCGCAAAAATCAGCCAGCCAACCGTTTCGATGACTTCAGACATGATCCGCTCATCTTCAAGATAGAGTGGACGTGGTGTCAACACTGCGGTTTAATAAACGCAAACGATTCTAGGCAGGGAGCGACCGATGGCTTTTTCACGATTGTGTTTGTTCGCTGGATTGGGGTTTGCGTTTCTGGTGCTCGGCGAGTTGCGGGCTTCGCCGCCGTCCGACTCGCAGCAAGGCGACGTTCAATCGATCCGCTGGAAAGTCCCTGTACAGTTTCCCGACGGCATCGAGACGGTGGTCTCGGGTGAAGCAGCGCAGAAAATCGCCGGATTTTCACAGGCGATATTGCTGCGGCTTCCCGGCGGAGGAACGGCGACCGCCCAGCAGGACGTGCGAAGCAGGCGGTTCTACTGGTTTATGAACATCCAGAAAGCGTCTCTCGGAAAGAGGCTTGGGTTCCCGGTCACCTCCGAAGTCCAAGGGACGGGGGTCAGCATTCGCAAAAAGAACGAGGGCTACCAGTTCGTCGATGGAGAACGCCCTGTGCTGTTCTATCAGCAACAGCCGAAATCGCTGGAGGGACAACAGACGCGGGCCAACTACGTGCACCCCCTTTTCGGTCTTGACGGCGACGTGATGACCCAAGACTTTCCGGACGATCACCGGCATCACCGCGGCATTTTTTGGGCCTGGCATCAGAATTACGTCGGGGACCGCCCGGCCGGCGATGCCTGGGCCAACTCGAACTTGCTCTCGGTCGTCAAATCGGCGGAAATCGTCGAACAAGGACCGGTCTTCGCCACGCTGCAAGCGGTTATTCATTGGGAATCGCCGCTGATTGTCGACGCCGCCGGCAAGCCGAAACCGTTTGTCGAAGAGACGACGCGGATTCGCCTGTTCCACGCAACGCGGAATCACCAGTACATCGATTTTGAGATTCGGTTGGTGCCGTTATTTTTCCCCGTCAGAATCGGGGGCGCGGAAAACTCGCGCGGATACTCCGGATTCACAGCGCGGGTCAGACCGCCGGGCGAAATGGGCGAATTCGCCATTGTCGACGAAAGCGGAACGCTGAGCGCCGACGCCGTCGGCACCACCAGTCGCTGGGCTGACGTGAGCGGCCGATTCGGAAAAGGGGCCGCGGTCACGGGAATCGGCATCCTCTCTCACCCGTCGCTGCCTGAGTTTCCTCCGAAATGGCTGCTCAGGCACTACGGCATGCAGAACGTCGTTTATCCCGGCCGCGAACCGATCGAATTTTCCGCCCGAAAGCCGCTGGTGCTCCGTCACCGCATCGTCTTGCACCGTGGAGACGTGACAGAGGCCAACATCTCTGAGCATCAACGGGCCTACGAACATTTGCAGTAGAACATGCTAGTGCTTTGTCTCAAAAGGCTAATTCGACATCATATCGTAGGTACTGTTGGATAAACGCCATTTTCAACCCTACCGCCAAAGTTCTTGGCGGTTTTTTCAAAACGGGAGAAAATTCTCCTGCTTTCCTTGAGCCAACCGATAAGACGCTCAACGATGTTTTGTTGGCGGTATGCCTCACGGTCGAATTCCACAGGTCGTGCGTCGCGGTCTTCGTTTTCCTTTGACGGAATGACCGGGGAGATACCTAGTTCCAAGAGATACTCATCGATCCAGTCAGCGCGGTATCCTTTGTCGCCGCTGGTTTGGGAAAAACATCCGCGATCAGATTCCATTCATCATCAGAAAGCAGCAAACGAGACATTAACGTACCCTCCATGGCGTTGTGAATTCCAGCAAAGAGAATCGCAGGATTTCAATGAGAAGTGGAATTCGACTCGTTGCAACTGCTATCGGTGAAACGATTTCGGAAATCAGCACATGATGCGAAATTGAAATCCATCTCTGATTAAAGCGCCTGTTTACAATACTCATTACATTGTGTGTTACGTTCGAAATTCGGAGCCAACCATGAAATGTACCTGGTTCGCTGTATTACTTCTTGTGTTGTCAACGGATGCGCATGCTCAAAACCGGAAGCAGCCTGAACTGTTTGACGTTCCCAAAATCCGTTCGTCCTGGGACGACCTCACTGAGGGAATCAAAACAAGGAATGATTGGCATGAGCGGCGGACGGTGCTCATGCAGCGATACCTTGAGCTGCTGCGTGATCAACACAAACCCGAGAAGCCGCCGCTGGACCTGAAGGTCCACGAAGAAGTCGTCGTAGACGGACTCTACAGACGGCAACTCATCAGCTACGCGGTTGAGAAAGACGAGCGAGCACATGCTTATCTCGGGATACCGCTCAAGCTCTCAGGCCGCGCCCCGGCAATCGTAGCTTTGCACGGCACATTCGCTTATGGCAAACAACGAGTCGCGGGGCTAATCGACAACCCCGACAAGGCCTATCTCGATCATCTGTGTCGTCAAGGTTATGTCGTCATTGCACCCGAACATTTTGTGTCCGGCTACCGCATTCCAGTCGAAGGACCTTACGAGACCGGACACTTCTACAGGAAGCATCCGCAATGGACCGCAGTCGGGAAATTCACGTACGAACATTCCATTGCCATCGACGTGCTGCAAACTCTCGACCAGGTCGATGGCAAACGGATCGGAGCACTCGGTCATTCACTGGGTGGACACGGGACATTCTTTCTTGCCGCCTACGACGATCGCATCAAAGCATCGGCCTGCAATTGCGGAGCCTCATTCTTTCGACATAACCCGCGGGTCGAGGCGTGGTCACGAGACCACTGGTATGTGTATTTCAAGCAGATTCGCAACGGTCTCCTCAAACGCGAAATGCCGCCAATCGACTTCCACGAAATCATAGCACTCATTGCTCCACGAGCGTTTCTGGATCTGTCGGGACTGAACGATGGCCACGGCCCGACTCAGCGACAGCGTCTGCTGATGCTCATGAGAATCATGGATGTCTACGATCTTGAAGGAGCACCACAAAACTTCGGTTTCTACGTTCACGGACGCGGTCATTCAGTCGCGCACGAGTCGCGCCAACTGATCTACGGCTGGATGGATACGCACCTGAAACCTTGGGAAGCGACGAAAACACGACTTGTCAAGACAGAGGAATGATGCGACTGACGAACCTGCTACATCGGCTGGTGGGTCGCTCCGCGTCGAGTTGCAGGAGAAAGACGGCAAGCCAATTCGCGCAAAGCACGTTGCGCGGGTCACGCGCGACGACAAGTAATTACATCTTTGGGATGACATCCGTCGCGCGTCTGAGAAACATCTGGTGACCGCGTTTCAGCAGCGCCGCAAATAGATTGTTGGAGATTGTCGCCAACTCAATCGCGACATTGGCTATTACAACTCGACGCACCCCATGAGAAATTCGATCCAACTCATATTTGACTTTCGTGAGTACAGCTTTGGCGACTGGCTCCGCTTGCTGATGAGGTTCATCCCTGCCTTGTTTATTGCGATGATCATTTGGGGTGCGATCCTATTTGGGTCGTTCGTTTTCTTATGGTCTACTCCATGAAATTTGCGATTACAATGTATGCGTTGTCAAGACGCACCGCCGAATTCCGGGTGAGCCGCGAATTCAAACTGACCCATTACCGAAAGACACGTCAGCCCGAATGATTGACCACGGGCTCTACAAACCGGCGTGGAATTGCGAGATGCTGTCTTTGGGGTAGAATCTGGGAGAGTTGATCTGTTTTTCTGTTTTCGTTGGCCGACGGGGAATGACTCACTATGAACGTTCAGGAAATGGCTCGTGTGGGGATGCTCTCGGTTCTGCTGCTGTCTGGCTTCCTGCCAGGCGTTGCCCAACCGGACGACAAGGTCGCTGCGGTTCGGGTTCAAGAGGATTGGCCCGATTGGCGGGGGCCTCACCGCGATGGAATTTCCCAGGAAACCGGTCTGTTGGTGGATTGGCGGACGCGAAAGCCAAAGGTCCTTTGGCAGCGCGCGTTGGGGACCGGGTTTTCGTCGATCAGCGTTGCCAAGGGCCGCCTTTACAGCATGGCATCGGTCGATGACGTCGAATACGCCTTTTGCCTTAGCGCTGAGGACGGACAGACAATCTGGAAGGTTGCTTCTGCCAGCACGTATGGCGACTCGTATGGCGGCGACGGGCCGCGTAGTACGCCCGTTGTCGACGGCGACCGAGTTTACACACTGGGCGCCAGCGGCCTGCTGATGTGCCTGGAGGCCACAACCGGCAAGCTGCACTGGAAGCGGAATGTGCTCGAGAACTTTGGCGCGAAGAACATCCGTTGGGGCGTCTCGACTTCGCCGCTGCTCGATGGTGATCGTTTGCTGGTCAACGTCGGCGCGAAGGGAGCCTCCATTGTCGCGTTTCACAAGAGGACCGGCAAAGTGATTTGGAAAGCGCTGGACGACGTGGCGGGCTATTCCTCGCCCATCAAGATCAACATTTCCGGCCCCGGTCGCAAGGTTTCGGAACTCATCTTCTTCTGTGGACGGGCGTTGGTGGGCCTCTCACCCCAAGACGGTGCCGAACACTGGCGTCACAAATGGATCACCACCAATGAAATGAACATTGCCACGCCGATCTACGACCCGTCGACCCGATTGCTGTTCGTCTCTGCCTCGCGGAATACGGGACGTTGTTCGGCGTATCGGCTCAGCGCACAGGGGGAGACGATTCGTTCTGAGCCGGTCTACACCAACAAGCAAATGCGAAATCACTATAACGGTTGTGTGCTCGTGGAAGGACACATCTACGGTTTCGACAATGCGGTTCTCAAATGCCTGAAACTCGAAACCGGTGAAGTCATGTGGGAAGATCGGACGGTGGGGAAAGGCTCGCTGCTGGCCGCCCAAGGGCACTTGTTCGTCCTGGGCGAAAAAGGCGATCTGGCGGTGGTCGAGGCCAACCCGAAGCGATACCGCGAGAAGGGACGGATCAAGGCCCTCGATTCTAACCGTGCTTGGACCCCGCCGGCTCTGGCGCACGGTCGACTTTACGTGCGCGATCTGGTGAATATCGCCTGTATCGACATTTCGGCCGACAGGAACTCGGCGCCGTAACTGTGGACGATCAACCAGAAATCTTCGTCGAGTTGCCGCTTGCAGCAGAGCGGGCCGCATAGGTCTACGAAACCAAACCTGCCTATTTCTAGGGAATTTCAAAAGGTCACGTCTCTGGACGAGGACGATAGCGCTAAGTTGTCTCAGACCTCGCCGCGAGTGGAAAAGTTGATGGCCGATCACGAACGAGCAATGCTGGCATACGTCAAGCTGGCCGACCTGTCGCAACAGAAGCGGCAGCTTCTGGGTCGCGACAAATTCTTGATTCTGGCGGGCGTGTCTGCGGTTCGCGCCGGCTGGCCGGAAGTCGCTTGCCGTTGCCGCGAGTTGGTGTTGGCCAACAATCGCAGTCACCTGATCAGCCGGACCGAAACAGTTGCTGATGCACTTCGCAGCTCCGCATTCAGACCATTTCTGGGACGGTTGGAGCGATTTTGCAGCTATGAAAGAGCAGAACATCTGCTCGACCAACTGAACGTCGACCCTAGCGTGTCGGCCGAGAGCCGAACAACTGCCGGTGCCTATTCGCTGCAACTACTCTCGACAGGCCAATGGCTAAGCGCGGCTGCGGACAAACGCTGAGCCCAAGCCTCCGGCAAAGTTCACCCACCGTCCCAATACGAGCCGGCAGACACCGGTACCACGTTGGTCCGGTGTCACAATCCACGGGAATTGGCTGCGGACTTGAGCTGTTTGCTGCGCGGCAGTCGCCCGGTTTGGGGGATTCGGAATTGGTCATACGATGCGACCGCCCTTTGCGAACCAGAATCCCAGCAGTCCGCCGCCGGCGATCATAATCAGAGTGAGCGCGCCCGAAGTTCGTGCACATGGGCTATGAAAAACAAAAAACTCTTATCCTTCACGAAGGGAAAGACGCACCATTCCGGAAACAGCCCCGCCGCGATCCCCAGCAGACCGCATAAAACGCCACCAACAACCGACCCTCTTCGGCAGGCTAATGAAAAACCGATCCCCACAAATGCGCCCGGAACCAGCCCGACATAGAAACCTTGACGGGCGATCCATGCAAACAAGAAATACCCAACGGCTCCTCCGATTGCGACGCCGACCAACCCGCGAGCAGACGAGAATGTGTTGGAATTCCAGTCGATGGGTGTTCTCTCCGCGTGTCGCCCTTGTCGATCGGCCACTCGCTTCTCCGTCTGCCGACACCGCTGACGGACGAAACAGAAACAGCGTACCGACTTCTTTGAGCCGGCACGCTGTTTCCCGTAGTGTGCAAGGTCACTCAGTACCTTCTTGGAGAAACGTTTCCATCATGATCCGTAACAGTGCGGCGCCGGCCGGCAGCAAGTTACCGGGACGCGGCAGGTGACTGTTTGCGGAACCATCTTACAGACCTGTACCTGGATTTCCTTTTTCACCGTATGAGGCACGCAGACCGTATACTTTTCGGTGCGCTGACGCGGCACACACTTATAGGTGCAGACTTCATACGTCTTCGTCCGCTGCTGCGGAACGCAAACGGTGTAATTCACAGTGCAAGTTTTCTGTTCCTTGACGTACTCGCAAACCTTGACCGTGCAAGATCGCGTCTCCGGCTTGCAAACGGTGACCTTGTACTCGTGGGACTGCTCTTCCGTCACGTATTCGCAAACCTTGACTGTGCAGGATCGCGTCTCCGGCTTGCAAACGGTGACCCGGTACTCGTAGGGTTGCTCTTCTGTCACATATTCGCAGATCTTGACCGTACAAGTTCGCGTTTCCGGCTTGCAGACGGTTACTTGATACTCATACGGATCGTCGAGGCACTGCATTTCATTGACGGTGTAGGGCACTTCTTTTTGGACGATTTTGGAGACCCACACTTTGCAAACGGTCGGCTGGCACGGATCGCAGCGTGCCGCGACTGTCCGCTCTTCCCAATGCCCTTGGTCCTCGCAGACGATGTGGGTCCGCTTGGCCGGCACACACTTCCACACCTTCCGAACTCCTTGACGGGTTTCAGTGTGAGGGACTATGACTGTGTAGTCTCGGCTGACCTCTTTCCAAACCGGCTTACAGACAGTATGAGTTGACGTGCGTGTTTCCGTGTGAGGAACCTGCACCGTGTATTCTCGGCGGACCTCTTTCCAGACCGGCTTACACACGGTTCGAGTTGCGGTGCGAGTCTCGGTGTGGGGCACCATCACCGTATACTCGCGGGTCACGTCTTTCCAAATCGGCTTGCAGACGGTGTAGGTGTGCTCACGGGTCCGCGTCTGGGGGACCATGACCGTGTACTGGCAGGTCACGGTTTTGATCTCGGGAACACGTTCGTAATACGTAACCTTTCGTTCCCGTTCCTCGTAGGCGTACTCGATGCACTGGATCTTGCGAGTCTCGGTGACACACTGAGGAACATAACAGGTCGTTTCAACGACTCGTTCTTCACAACAGGGCGCGGGTGGACAACCGCAGTCCCCCGCCCAAGCAACAGCCGTCGGCAGGACGACGGCACTTATCAGCAACAGCAATCTTCGCCGCATTTTCGATTCTCCCATGAGATCCCGGATGGTGATTTCGAAGAGGTAATCAATGAGCTCATAAAATGGGTTGAATTTTCCTGGTCAAACTCTAAACGATGCGATTCGCGAAAACGTCCACATCCTTTCGTTTTCAAAGATCTTGACCCAAAATCGACGGGAGTTGTGGTCTGGCAACTTTCGACTCGGACGGACCATGGCTTCGGCGGCTTGACGTGCAGATTAGTGAACACGATCGAGTAGTGTCGGCAACTCGATCCAGCAATCACGAAATTGTTTAGTTGTGGCAAGCCACTGACCACTATCGAGTATACGGCTCAGGTGACAGGCACACCAGGAGTTTACCTGAGAAAACGTCGCCCCCAGGGCCTTCCGAGTAGGCTCCACGAATTCAATGTCGCAGCTTTTCATCTCTGAGCATCGGTTCCAATTCTTCAACGAAGTCGTTGACGTCCTTGAACTCGCGATAAACTGACGCAAACCGGACAAAAGCGACCTGATCGACGTCCCGCAAGGAGCTAAAGACTTTTTCGCCGATAGACCGGGAGGGAACTTCGCGATCGAACTGTTCGTAGATGTCCGATTCAACGTCGCAGATGATGGCTTCGATTTGTCTTTCGCTGATGGGTCGTTTATAGCAGGCTTTTTCCAATCCGGCGCGAATTTTTTCACGGTCGAACGGAACGCGGGAACCGTCCTTCTTGATGACTTTCAGCGCTGACTCTTCGATTTTTTCGTAGGTTGTGAAGCGCCGCCCGCAGCTCAGGCATTCGCGCCGGCGACGAATGGCAAACTCCTGGCTAGCGCGAGAGTCGATGACTTTCGTTTCGCCCAAGCGACAAAATGGGCACATCATGGCTAGCTGTCCCCGTTATGAACCTGTTGCGTTTCCCGCCGGTCGAAGATCTTTTACAAATCTCGACTCACGTCCCTTAACGTATTAGAAAGATTAGCCGACCGAAAACACGTTGGCTAGGCTGGATTGTGCATGACCCGCTTCGCGTGCGGCAGGGTTCTCTGGCGGTTGCAGTACACAGGCGGTCTCACACGAGGAGCCGCCAAGCGCCGAACAGGATGATCGCTGCGTGCAGAAGAACAATCAGCCAGTGCGCCAGTCGGAACGTCAGCTTCTGCGTCTTGTGACCAAAGACGCGTTGCCCAAGGACGGCGCCCGGCCAACCGCCGACCAGCGCCAGACCGTGTAACGTTCGTTGCGAGACGCGCCGCCGCCCTTTGGCGGCCCGTCGGTTGTCGATTCCGTAAGCCACGAACGAGCCGATACTGGCGATAATCGTCAGCAGCAGGTAGACAGCGACCACCCAGTTCAGCGTGGAATTCTCGCGGAACCAGTCCACCAGCAACAGTACGACGGCGAGCAGCAACCACAGACCGGCCCCGAATCCGATCCACCACCACAATTTCTGGAACCAGCTTAGCGATTCGGCCATTTCGAGAGTATCCCGCTGCAACGACAAACGGGCGGTTACGGCTTCCTCGAATCTGCGACAGCGACCGCCATCCCGTCGATGGCATTTCCGACGAGTTCTATCTGGCGTGCATGCTGGCCGATACGAATACCGACCCGCTTCATCGGCCGGCGAGTTTCGCTGATCTTGTTCTGCCGGATGGTGATCTTTT
>Ga0310123_10001486_pt1 | contig 19431 bp, 10 predicted proteins | sample CB6_AW_1057_MG_FD_203505 | JGI IMG/M metagenome (GOLD analysis project Ga0310123, IMG submission 203505) | Marine microbial communities from Western Arctic Ocean, Canada - CB6_AW_1057 | ecosystem: Environmental > Aquatic > Marine > Oceanic | place: Canada: Western Arctic Ocean | collected... | reverse complement strand
TAGCGTTTCAGATGGCGTGGAATTCAATCACCTGCCGATGGGCAGTTTTCATCCCGGCGTCACTTTGTTTCTTTTGCTCGATGGAAGCGTGACCGCTATCAACGACGGGATCGATCTGGCCGTTTATCAGGCCATGGTCACCGTCAACGAGGGTGAAGTTGTCGAGATGCCGTTTTAGGAGTCTTAACAGTTGACGTTGCGAGTTTGCCCCCGCTAGAATAATTGGCTGGAAGCCCCGAATGGATACCCGATTGGAATAAAAGAATGTCGTAGCGATATGTACAGCTCGGACCGCCCTAGTGCCCGTATCAATGTCTCTCAGCTCCCTTGCCGGAGAACTCACGGTTTTACGTTGGTTGAGCTTCTGGTCGTGATTGCCATCATCGGCATCCTGGTGGCCCTGTTGCTACCCGCTGTTAACGCGGCCCGCGAGGCAGCCCGTCGTATCCAATGTACCAATAACCTGAAGCAGATTGGTTTGGCGATGCATAACTTCGCCACGACGCACGACGGTGAGCTACCACCCGGCAACAAATACACCCTGCAAGGATTTTTTTCCTACATACTGCCGTACTTAGAAGAGAACTCCGTTTTCGAACAGCTCAGATTGTCGAACGGCGGTTTCCACCGAATCGATAGAGAGGAAGTTAATCCCACCCGTTTTAAAGTAGTTCCGGTTTACGTTTGTCCAAGTTTCGACATCCCACCTGTCATTCGCGGCCGCAGTTGGATGAACGGCGCGCTGACGACGTACCAAGGCGTCGGTGGCGCAATCATTGGCGAAAACCTCAAGCCGACACCCATCTCATCCGGTTACGGCAACATCCCCTTCAACGGGGTGTTCTTTTGGGACCGGAAAGAGGGGGAGAATACGGGGGGCAACCCACCGTGGCCATTTGAACTGCCTGAAGGTCGCAAATTGAAGGAGGTGACCGATGGAACCAGTAACACGCTGGCGGTCGGCGAATTCGTCCATCGTGACTTCCAAGACGGGTCCTATACTCAGCCGCCCGGCAACGTGCGACCGTGGATACTGGGCGGCCACAACTACGCGTCCTATGAGTTTAAGGTAATCGAATTCCCACCGAATACTCCGGTCGATCGGGATGTCGATGGTGTGGGATTCAATCACCTGCCGATGGGCAGTTTTCATCCCGGCGTCACTTTGTTTCTTTTGCTCGATGGAAGCGTGACCGCTATCAACGACGGGATCGATCTGGCCGTTTGTCAGGCCATGGCCACAGTCAACGGGGGTGAAGTTTTCGAGCCACCGCGTTAACAAGTGGCTCGAATGCCTGCGTTTTGCTTTTCGTTACTTCCGCGTTCGAAATACCTTGTTCGACATTCAAAATTCAATTGGCTCCGTGGCTCGCTTGGCGGTCGCCTGTTTCGTCGTGGTGGCGGGATGCCAGCGTGGGCCGGAAATGGTGCCGTTGCACGGCCAGGTGCACTATCAAGGGAATCCTCTTGAATATGGCGGCGTGATGTTCCAGCCGGTCGGTGGTGGCACCCTGGCGCGCGGCCAGATTCAGCCTGACGGATCCTTTGTTCTGACGACGAAAACGAAGGGCGACGGTGTCAAAAGGGGGCTTTGCCGAGTTCGTGTCACGGCCTTCGAATCGCAGCGATCGGGAGGCAGCGCCAACGTCGAAGGAGATATGCCCCTGGGCGAGTCCGCGATTCCCTCGAAGTATCAGAGCTTTGGCGCGAGCGGGATCGAAATCGAGGTCACCCCCGACATGCAGCAGCCGGTGATTATTGAATTGGAATAGTGACATGTCTAGCACTCAGGTCGCAACAATGAGCAGCATCGCCCTGATGTGGGCCAACTTGCCGGTAGTCGTGTTCGCCCAATCGGTGCCACCCCCTGTAACCAACGAAAACCCGGCTGCGGGAAAGCGAGTGTCGGTGACCGCCCCGGAATACGCAGGTACCGATGTCCACCATACACTCTATCTGCCGACTGACTGGGTACCCGGTGATACGTATCCGGTGATCGTCGAATACGCACCGAACGCCTACGGCTCCATGTTCGACGGTTCGGTGGAAGACACGCAACTGGGATTTTATCAGTCAGGGGGCGAGGGATTCATTTGGGTCACGATGCCGTTTATCGAAACGTGGACTGATCCACCTCGCAACGCCCCGACCTGGTGGGGCCATGGAGAAGTGATTGCGGCGGAGTACATCAAGACGAATCTGATTCGCATATTAGAAGACTACGGCGGGGATCCGGCCAGTGTATTTCTGACCGGTTTTTCACGTGGCGCAATCGCAGCCGGTCAGGTCGGGTTGCTTAACGATGACATCGCCGATATCTGGCTTGGCATGCTGCCGCACAGCCATCACTATCAGTTGGCCAATAATCTGCGCCGGCTATCCGGCCGTCCGTCGTTTGTCACGTACGGCGACCTCGCCCTGGACGGCGGGGCGGCCAGCAGTCGGATCGGCATTCAAAGACTCAAAGAGCTGCAGTTTCCCGTTGAGTCACGTGAGCTGGAGGGCGTGGGGCATACCGACGAATGGATTCAGGACGACGCTAGTGCAAGCAGCCTCGCCGTTCGTCAAGAAGTGCGAGATTGGCTGGCCGACACGATCGCCAACCGCCCCGGCACCAATAGTATCCTGGGGCAAGTCCGCGATGCGGCTGGCAACCCGCTCGCCGGCGTACGGATTCAGAGCGGTGACACGCATTGGACGTTCAGCGACCAAAATGGGCTGTACGAATTGGCCGGGCTGATTGATGGCCAGCGAGTCCTAACTGCATCGTACCCCAATTTCGAGTTTCTCGACGCGTCGCGGCCAATCACGCTTGCCGGATCCGACCTGCCTAATCAAATGTTTGTGACCACGACAGTTCCTGAAACCTCCACTTGCTCCTTGTTGATTGCGGCGGCGATCCTGCTGGCTGCCGGAAGGCGGAATACACCGTGAAAAACCTGACATGGATAGCGATCGTGTTGTGTGGGGCTTTAGCCGCGGGCACCCGAGGGGACGAGCCTCACGGTGTGAAAATGCGGAACTTGGCGCTGAATGCGAAGGTCGTGGCCTCTTCGGCAATGGATCGAGGCCCGGCCAAGTTTGCGGTGGACGGCAAACTCTCCACGCGGTGGCTTAGCAACGCGGCGGTCTTGTCGTGGCTGGAGATTGATCTTGGCATGCGGCTGCGTGTGGGGGGCGTGCATATTTACTCTGGCAATCAAGACCGGGCCCCGATCAATAACTTCATCATTCGCTACCTGGCAGACGGCCGAGGGCCCGCCATGACGCCCGTGCGGGGCAATGTCCTCTATGAAGACAAGGCACTCGAATATGGCGGAGTCATGTTTCAGCCGGTGGGAGGCGGTCGATTGGCACGCGGCCGAATCGAATCGGACGGAACCTTTGTGTTGTCCACCTACGCCCAGGGCGACGGCGTTCAGATTGGATTGTGTCGAGTTCGAATCACGGCTTTTGAGGCACAGCGTCCACCGAGCAGCGCCGCTAAGTTTGAGGGAGAAACGCCGCTGGGCAAGTCGGCTATTCCTGCGAAGTATCAGGGTTTCGGCTCCAGTGGAATCGAGATCGAAGTGACCGCCGACATGCCCCAGCCGGTAATCATAAATTTAGAATAGCCGGTGAAGTTTTTTTGACTGCTTACAGCTTAGACGTGCATTAGAAAAAATGCTCGGGCTCGGGTGACCATCATGCGTACCAAATGCCTGATTGCCTGTTGGGCAGTCTGCGCGTTCATTCCCCCAGTGGCGATGCAACTGACCGTCCTCCTCGGTCGAACGGTGCCGCCAGCGGTGACCGACGATACGCCGGCTGCCGGGACTCGCGTCCGCGTGACCGCCACCGGCTGGGAGAGGACCGATGTGCATCACATACTCTACCTGCCAACCGACTGGGTCCCTAGCGGGAAGTACCCGGTAATCATCGAATACGCCCCCAACGGCTGGGCGCCGAATCCGGAGGAAAGGGTCGACGGATCGGTGGAGGACACCCAGCTGGGCTTCTACCAGTCGGGGGGCCAGGGCTACATCTGGGCGACGATGCCGTTTATCGACTCGCTCCCGTCCCCAGCCCACAACACTCCAAACTGGTGGTGGGGTAAACACCCTGAGGGCGTCGAAGGCGAGGACGTGGCGGCAGACTACACCAAGGCGGGTCTGATCGACATTCTGGAAAACTACGGCGGCGATCCGGCGAGCGTGTTCGTAACCGGTTTTTCGCGGGGCGCGATTGCGGCGGGGCAAGTCGGTCTGCGCAGCCAATTGGTCGACGTCTGGCTTGGATTTCTGCCGCATAGCCATCACTTTCAGCTCTCCTCGCTTAACGCCCCTCAAAGGTACCCCTTGCTCGATGCGATTGCTGGGCGGGCCTCGTTCATCACCGCCGGCCAGAAAGGGCTGGACGGCGGCTTCGGCAGCAGCAACGTGGGCCGAGATTTACTCACGAAGCTTGGCATTCCTAACGAGTTTCGCGAAATGCCAGGCGAAAATCATACCCACAATTGGATCGAAGACGACGCGAGTGCCACGAGCCTGGCGGTGCGACAGGAGATCCGCATCTGGCTGGCAGACACCATCGCCAACCGACCTGGTACAAGCAGTGTGTCAGGCAAAGTGACTGATTCGTTAGGTACGGCGATTCCCAACGTGCGGATTCAAAGTGGCGATACGCATTGGACGTTCAGCGACGCCAACGGCGATTACCAGTTGCCGTCGCTGATCGACAGCAGCCGCACCCTGACGGCGACGCACCCACAGTATACGTTTGCCAACCCCTCGCGACAGATCTCCATTACTGGCGCCGACCTGACCAACCAGTCGTTCATGACATCGTCTGATTCAGCGACCGTCATCAACCAGAAGGATTAAGTCAGTTTCTTATACCAAGAAGTAGAGTGTCGGTTTCGTTTGGCTAGCGAGGGTTTGGCGACGTTACGAGTGGTCTACGCTGTCGAATTTGAGCGGATCGATCTTTCCAGGTGCTGGGTGGATGGCTGACGATTCTCCTGGGGACTCAAAACTCGGATGCGGATAGGAAGAAAAAACGTTTGGCATGGCGAAATAGTCGTTATTTGCAAGAGAATTCTGTTATTACCAGGCGGTGGATATCTCATGTCAACACGCAACCTGATTTGAAGAGAAACGCAACGTGAAATACTCGTTATGGATAGCGGCCATGATATTCGGGCTCTTCGCTGCGGGCGTTCTGGGCGAAGAATCATCTCAGACGAAAATGCGGAATCTGGCGTTGGGCGCCAAAGTCACTGCGTCGAGCACTCTCAACGAACGCGCGGCGGCGGAGTTGGCCGTCGATGGCGACGTTAAAACTCGCTGGATTAGCGGCTCCGACGTGCTTTCGACGCTCGACATCGACCTGGGCGAAACGGCGCGTATCGGCGGCGTCCACATCTACTCCGGTGCCGCCGACACAGCCCCGATCAACAATGCGCTGATTCAGTACTGGGAGGACGGCCAGTGGAAGAACATCCCGTCGGGCAGAATCCACGGCAACAGCGTGACCGCCACTTGGGTCAAGTTTCAGGACAGCGACAACGTTACCACCGATCGTCTCCGGCTGCTCGTGGCCAAGACGCATAGCGACATCGCCCGGATCAAGGAAATCACCGTCTGGCCCTACCTTGACGAGGGTATTCCCCAGCTAGGCGCGGGTGTCAAAGGGTGGGTCAGACCGATCGACCAAACCGACGTACCGTTGATCTACCTCAACCAGAGCGGATTCAACTTAAATCGGCCCAAACGATTCACGGCGCCTAAGACTGCCGACGGAACGCCATTTATCGTCCGAGCGAAAGACGGCGACAAAACGCTTTTTGAGGGCCAGATTCGCAACCAGCGCGGAGACTTCAGCGACTTTAATCCTACGGGAGATGAGGAGTACGTCGTTGAGGCCGATGGCCACACGTCGTTTCCGTTTCGCGTCGGGCCGTATTGGTTGGAACGGATTACCTACCAGAACGCTGTCAACTTTATGATCGATAGTCGACACTACGTCGGCACTTCGAGAACTCCCATTGGCAACTCCATCGGCTGGAGAGACGACTGCCACTACGCGTTTGAGGTGAACACGTTGGTCGCACAGTACCTATCCAACCCCCAGGCGTACTTGCGGATGCCTGTGCAGATCAGGTACGAGTCTGCGCCACCGCCCAAGAAGCTAGACAAGCCGCGCTGGTGGGGTGCGTTGCAACCGTACCCGGACGACGCGCCGGACATCGTGAAGCTAATTCATTGGGGAACCGACGTAATCGTCACACAGGGCCGCACGCATGAGTTGCTCAAGGAGCAGGTCGCCTATTTTCTCTACGCCTGGCCGTGGCTCAAAGAATGGTTGCCGCAGCAAAACTACGACGTTGTGCGTGACTTCGCGTTTGAGCACTGGGGCGAGTCGAAAGCTGAAGCGAGGTACGCCTGGGACAAGAGCCCCGAACACGACTTGTTTGCGCTGAAAACGGCGCTGGGCACTACCAAAGGCGAACTGCCGCCAGGGCACAGCGTCCAGCCGAATCTTTTGATGTACGAAGTGGCCAAACGCGAAGGTCGCGCCGATGCAGAGAAATACTTCGACGCTGCCTACGCGCAGACTCTATGGATGATCAACAACCTCGATTGGGACGATCCGCAAACCACCAAAGGGCAGCGGATGAGTGAGCATGTGACGATGACCGGGCTGGCCCACTTCTTAGCCAACTATCCCGATCGGGCTCCAGCGGGCTTGCAACAGAAGATCGTCGATTGGGCCGAAGTGATGGTCCGCCGCTCTGACAACATGTGGGACTTCCGCAAACTTTCCGACGCAAGCGACTGGTGTCCTTCGGGTCCCGAGCCGACGATGTGGAACGAGCCGGGCAACGTGGTAGGTTTTCCAGCGAGTGCCGCCGCCGCAAGGGAGGTGATTGAAGATGAAAAACTCAAGGGCCGACTTCAGCAGTTGGTTTACTCGCAGCTCGACAACGCCTTCGGCCGCAACCCAACAGGCCGTCATTGTTCGTATCATGCGCCCAAAGAGGTCGAAGGTGTCGAATTGGGGTGGTACACCACTTACGGCGGCGGCGTAGGAATGTTGGGCGGCGCCCGATTTGTCATCGAGGCCACCTGCAAGCGCGAACACTATCCGTTCAATCCGGAGATCGGCAACATTGGCTGGAGCGAGGGCTGGGTGAATCACAATACGGCGTTCAACGCCAGTCTGGCCGCCATGGCTTATCAAGACACGGAGGTCCGCTTGGCTTGCAAGGGCGACAAGATCATTATTCAACTACGCGCACCGCTGAATTTTGACTATCAAAACCAAGAACCGGTGACACTGCGCGTCACCGCCAGCAGCGGTGACGCAGAAGACGTCGTGCTCAAAGAAGCAAGCAGCTATGCCGAAGAGTTTGTCGGCAGCCTCCCCACGGCCGGAGGAGATCCCCAGCCGGGCGATGGCATCCTGCAGATCGAGGAGGATGGACACGTCGAGTCGTCCTACGGGTACGGTTATCTGAGCAGGCACGGCCGTGTTGAATTTGGACGCATGAAGCGAGCGAAATTCTCTCGCGAAGAGCCTGAGGCCAAGAACCCACCAGAGTCGCAAATACGCAACCTCGCGACGGGCAAGCAGTTGACTGCTTCGTCCGCGCTCAACGGGCACCCCGCTGAGCATGCCAGCGACGGCGACTGGTTCACCCGTTGGATCAGCAAACCCTCCGACTCCGCAACCCTCGAAATCGACCTGGGTCAGAAAGAACTCCTGTGTGGGGTCCATATCTATTTCGATCATGGAGACACCAGTGCGATCGAAGATTTCACCTTCAGCTATTCCGCAGACGGTTCGTGGCACAACGTCCCCATTTACCACATGCAATCCGCCCGCGTCGATCTAGGTTGCGGCAAACTGACAGGCAACGCTCATTCGGCCATGTGGTTCAAGCTGAAGACGATAGAAACAGACAAACTGCGAATTGAGTCCACGAAGACGGAGTCGGATTCCACTACGATCAGGCAGGTCATGATCTGGCCCTACCTCAAGGACGTGGTCGGCGGCGGTTTTCCCGGTCTGGGCCACGACGTTCCGGGGGGATGGGACAGCATCGCTTCGCTGTACGACGTCCCGCGGATCTATCTCAACCAAAGCGGTTTCAACCTGAATCGGCCCAAGCGATTCACAGCGCCGACGCTCGACGACGGCACGCCCTTCACCGTGCGGCAAACGGATGGCGAAGAAGCCCTCCATACCGGTGAGATCAACGGACATCTGGGTGATTTCAGCGAATTCAATCCGACCGGCAACGGCGAATACATTGTCGAGGCGGGAGGGGAGACCTCGGTGCCATTCGGCATCGGCCCCTACTGGCTGGAGCGAGTGACCTATCAGAATGCGATCGATTTTATGATCGACAGCCGGCACTATGTCGGCACTTCGACTAAACCAATCGGTAACTCCATTGGCTGGCGGGATGATTGTCATTTTGCTTTCGAGGTGAACACGCTCGTGGCCCAGTATCTGTCGAACCCCGTGGCCTACGAGCGGATGCCCCGGCAGATACAGTATGAAACTCCCCCTCCCGCCAGGCGAGGGAAACGCAAGTTGTGGGGGGCCCTTGATCCTTATCCTGACGACGCCCCAGACATCGTGAAGATGATCCATTGGGGTACTGACGTGATCGTCAGCCAGGGTCGGACCCACGAAATGCTCAAAGAGCAGTTGGCCTACTTCCTCTACGCCTGGCCCTGGCTGAGCGAGTGGTTATCGGAACAGAATTATCGCGTCGTCTCGGAATTTACCTTCTCGCACTGGGGCGACAGCACCGCCGACAGGAAATACCAGTACGACAAGAGCCCGGAGCACGACCTATTTGCCGTCAAAAAGGCGTTGGGAACCACCAAGGGCGAGTTGCCGCCAGGGCACAGCGTGCAAGCCAACTTGTTGATGTATGAGGTGGCCCAACGTGAATCGCGCGCAGATTCTGAAAAGTTCTTTGATGCTGCCTTCGCCCAGGCTGAGTGGATGATCGCGCAACTTGACTGGAACGATCCGCAGACCACCAAGGGTCAGCGGATGAGTGAGCACGTGACACTGACCGGCCTCGCCCACTTTCAAGTCCACTACCCCGAGCGTGCACCCGCAGGGCTACAACTGAAAATCGTCGACTGGGCCAACGTGATGATCCGGCGTTCGGACAACATGTGGGACTTTCGCCGTCTCACTGACGACGGCGACTGGACCCCTTCCGGTCCCCAGCCCACGATGTGGAACGAACCTGGAAATGTCGCCGGTTTTCCGGCCTGTCTCCTCGCTGCCATTGAGGTCATCGACGACCCACAGATCAACGACCGACTCGAACAGTTGGTTTACGCTCACCTTGACAATGTCTTTGGCCGCAATCCGACCGGTCGTCACTTCTCTTTCAATGGGCCTCGTGAAATCGAGGGCGTGGAACTCGGCTGGTATTCAGAATACGGGACCGGCGTCGGCACGTTGCAAAACGCCCGATTCATCCTGGAAGCGGCGCCCAAGCGGCAGCATTACCCCTATCATCCGGAGGTAGGAAATGTCGGCTGGTCGGAAGGCTGGGTAAATTTCAACACCGCGTTCAACGTGTCTTTGGCTTATATGGCACACAATGACACCGAGATCGAACTGACGCGATTGGAGGACAAAATAAATATCCGCCTGCATGCACCGCTCAATTTTGACTACAGGAAAGAAGAAAAGATAGCGATATGGATTGTTTCATCCAACGGCGACAAGGAAAAAGTCACCCTGAAAGAAACAAGTCCTTATTCGCAGGATCATTCCGGAACCATACCTTTCGAATTCGCCGGGAAAAAAGAAGGCGACGGAAAGCTTCAGATAGAGAAAAACGCCCGCATCGAAACATCGTACGGTTTTGGTTATATGGCCAAAACCGCAGAACTAAAATTTTAGTATTGCAACACCTACTGTTTAAAAGGATTGTTTATGAGACATGTGAAATTAGTGGTTTTCATTATTTGTGTTTTTATAACCGCCATCGCTTACGCTGCCGATTCATCCGGCAAGGGCGATATCCCGACCATTTATTTGAATCAAAGCGGCTTTAATCTCAATAAGCCAAAACGCTTTACTGCGCCGACCATGAAGGACCAAACGCCGTTTGTTATCAGGTCAAAGGACGGCGGCAAAGCTCTATTTAGCGGCAAGATCAATAAACATATCGGCGATTTCACCGCGTTCAACCCTGTCGGCGAAGAGGAATATGTCGTTGAAGTGGCAGGCGAAACCTCCGCGGCGTTTCGTATCGGGCCGTACTGGCTCGAACGCGTGACATACCACAATGCCGTTGACTTCATGATCGACAGCCGTCACTACTTCGGAACCTACTATCTCAACACATGCGGCAATTCATTCGGCTGGCGCGATGCCTGTCATTACGCGTTTGAAGTAAATACCCTCGTCGCCCAATACCTGTCAAACCCGAAAGCATACGAGCGAATGGACAGGGAGATAGTCTACCCGTCTATGTCCTCTCCGGACCCTAAATCACACGATGGCAGATATATCCGGTGGGGCGCGTTAAAGCCATATTCCGACGACGCACCGGACATTGTCAAGTTGATCCATTGGGGGACGGACATTATCGTCAGCATGAACCTGCGGCACGAAATGATGAAAGAGCAAACGGCGTATTTCCTTTATGCCTGGCCGTGGATCAAACAGTGGCTTCCGCAGCAGAATTACGAGGTCGTTTCCGAGTTTGCCTTTGCCAACTGGGGCGACCCGAACATATACAGGGCCTACGCATACAACGGTTACAGGCCTGACTTTCCGCACGGTAATTCCATACCAGGAGGTCAGCATAACCTCTTTGAAGTCAAGACAAAAATTGGAACAACAAAAGGTGAAATGCCGCCCGGCCACAGCGTCCAGCCTAACCTGATGATGTATGAAGTGGCAAAAAGACAGGGACGCAAAGATGCGGAAAAATATTTTGACGCAGCTTTTGCGCAGGTCGAGTGGATGATCGCCAATATGGACTGGGAGGACCCCCAGATGACCAAGGGCCAGCGAATGCGCGAGCATGTGACAATGACAGGCCTGTCTCATTTTATGTCTCAATATCCGAAGCGAACTCCGAAAGAGCTTAAGCAGAAGATCGCCAACTGGGCAGAGGTTATGATAAGGCGTTCGGATAATATGTGGGATTTTAGAAAGTTAACAGACGACGGCGACTGGACTCCTTCCGGTCCGCAGGGAACAATGTGGAATGAGCCTGGAAATGTAGTCGGATTTCCGGCGTGTCTGCTGGCTGCCGTGCAGGTGATCGACGATCCGAAGATCAAAGACCGTCTTGAACTGTTGGCATATTCTCACATGGACAACGCGTTTGGCCGCAACCCGACGGGCCGGCATTTCTGCTTTCACGCACCGGAAGAGATCGAAGGTGTCGAGACGGGCTGGTATTCATTCCTGGGCGGCGGTGTTGGAAAGCTGGAAGGCGCAAGGTTTGTTATTGAAGCTGCCCCAAAGAGAGAGCGTTATCCGTATAATCCTGAAGTTGGCAATGTCGGCTGGTCGGAGGGGTGGGTCAATTGCAACACGGCGTTCAACGTATCCCTGGCTTATTTGGCCCATCACAATACGGATGTTCGCCTCATCCAACAAGGCAATTGTATAGCGGTCCAGCTCCGCGCCCCGCTGAACTTTGACTATGACCAACAGGAGCCGGTGACGCTGCATGTCGTGTCGAGCAATGGCGATACCGAAGAGGTCGTCCTAAATGAAAAACACGCCTATAGCGAAGTGTTTATTGGTTCCATTCCGATCGCTATTGGAGATCCGATGGCAGACGATGGTATCCTGCAGAGCGAAAACAATGGAACCATCGAGTCGTCCTATGGGTTGGGTTATCTAAAAAGGCGGCATCTCTTTCAACTTGTGCCCTGAGCAACTCCAGGGGAGGAAAGTCCTATGCACTATCTCTTGCTGATAATTCTTGTCCTTTGCGAGACCTTGATTGGAGTCGCCGAGGGCGCGGAACTAACGAATCTGGCTCTCAACAAGAAAGTCAGAGCTTCTTCCGCTCACGAAACGTGGCCTATTGAGAATCTTGTAGATGGGAACGTCGGAACTCGCTGGCGCGGCGTGGCTGCGCCAATCTCCTGGGTCGAGATTGATTTGGATCGAAAAGCAGAGATCGGGGGGATCCATGTCTATTCCGGTCATGGAGATACCGTAGCGATAGAGAATTTCGTTGTCCGTCATAAAGTTGGGACACAATGGAAGGACGTTCCGGGCGGGGCAGTCATGGAGAATTCGGATACAGCGATCGCCGTAGAATTCACTGAGAAAGTAGAGGCCAGGATATTGCGCCTCGTCGTGGCGAGGACAAATTTCAACGTCGCCCGAATCAAGGAAGTGACGGTCTGGCCTTATCGGCAAGAAGGTCTACCCCCGCTAGGCACGGGCGTCATTCGATGGACCAAGCCTCTTGGTGATGAGGACGTTCCTCGAATCTATCTCAATCAGAGTGGATTCAATCTCGATAGGCCCAAGCGTTTTACTGCGCCGACTTTGGATGACGGAACTCCGTTCGTTGTCCGGCAAGAGAAGGGCAAGGAGGCTCTATTTGAAGGCAAGATCGAGAAACACGTTGGCGATTTTTCCGACTTCAATCCCACAGGTGGCAAGGATTACGTCGTTGAGGCGGGCGGCCACGTCTCTTTTCCGTTTCGCATTGGTCCCTGGTGGCTGGAACGTGCGACGTACCAGAATGCCGTCGACTTCATGGCCGATACGCGTCACTACCACGGCACATTCACGGGTACGGCTGGCAACTCGTTTGGCTGGCGGGACGATTGTCATTTTGCCTTTGAGGTCAACACGTTGGTGGCTCAGTTCTTGTCGAATCCGCTTGCCTACGAGCGGATGCCCAGACAGATCGAGTACAAGCAGCCTCCCAAGTCCAGGTTCTGGGGATACATGGAGCCTTACTCGGATGATGCACCCGACATCGTCAAGTTGATCCACTGGGGCGCGGATGTGATTACGTCGAACAATCTGCGGCATGAAATGTTCAAGGAGCAGTGCGCCTACTTCCTCTACGCCTGGCCTTGGCTCAAGGAGTGGTTGCCAGAACAAAACTACCGGGTCGTCTCCGACCACGCCTTTGCCGCCTGGAGTGATCCCTCCATCTACCGGCGGTATCCGTGGAACGAAAGTCCGGAACACGACCTCTTTGTCGTGAAGACGAAGTTGGGCACTACCAAGGGAGAGCTACCGCCCGGGCATAGCGTTCAGCCAAATCTGCTGATGTATGAGGTGGCCAAGCGAGATGGGCGCGACGACGCGGAAAAGTACTTTGACACAGCCTACGCGCAAACCCAATGGATGATTGCGAATCTCGATTGGAACGACCCGCAAACAACCAAAGGCCAAAGGATGAGTGAGCATGTCACACTGACAGGGTTGGCTCACTTCATGTTGCATTATCCAGACCGAGCACCGCCAGGCCTTAAGCAAAAGATCGTCGACTGGGCCCACGTCATGGTGAGGCGCAGCGACAATATGTGGGATTTTCGCAGGTTGACCGATGACGGCGATTGGGTGCCGTCCGGCTGGAATGAACCTGGCAATGTGGCAGGATTCCCGGCATGTCTCCTTGCGGCGGCAGAAGTGATCGACGATACACAGCTCAGCGAACGCCTCGTGCAACTTGCTTATTCACACCTCGACAATGTGTTCGGCCGGAACCCGACCGGTCGTCATTTTTCCCATGATGGGTGCCGACATATTGATGGTGTTGAACTCGGTTGGTACTCGTGTTGGCGTACGGGCGTCGGCATGCTGCAGAAATCGCGTTTTATTCTTGACGGCGCGCCCAAGACTAAGCACTACCCTTATCACCCCGAATACGGCAATGCGGGTGGGACAGAAGGCTGGGTGAATTTTAACACGGCCTTCAACGCCAGCTTGGCCGCTCTGGCCTATCACGATACAGAGGTTCGCCTTATCCAGAAGCGCGAGGCGATCGACGTTCTCCTCCGCGCGCCGCTCAACTTTGACTATAATAAACCAGAACCCGTTACTCTTCGTGTCACGTCCAGTAATGGTGACAGCGAAGAGGTCGCCTTAAAGGAGAAACGCCCTTACTCGGAGGCGTTCGTCGGGTCCGTGCCGACTTCCATAGGTGATGCAAAGCCGGGCGACGGTGTCTTGCAAATTGACGAAGGCGGCCACGTCGAGTCGTCCTATGGATACGGGTATCTTGCGCGGCATTGCCGAATTCAACTCGGGCGACTCACGACGCCGGAGTTAAGTAGCGATACGCCTGCCGCTGGCAAACGAGTGCGCCAAGTTGCCCCGGAGTATGAAGGCTCGAATGTTTTTCACTCACTCTACCTGCCCACCGATTGGAAGCCAGGCGGGGAGTATCCCGTGCTGGTCGAATACACCGGCAACAAATGGTCGGGGAGTCGTTCCACAGGGAAGCTGGCGGACGCCAATCTTGGATATGGATTGACTGGGGGAGAACGATTCATTTGGGTTGTACTGCCCTGCGTAGAAAAGGGACGTTCGGAGAACGCGGTCAGCTGGTGGGGTGATTTAGAGGCCACGCTCGACTACTGCAAAAGCAACGTCCCCCGGATCTGCGAACAATTCGGCGGCGAACCTCAGAATGTTTTCCTTTGCGGCTTTTCACGCGGCGCGATCGCTGTGAACTACCTGGGGCTTGCTGATGATGAGATTTCTAGACTCTGGAAGGGGTTCATTTCCCATGACCACTACGATGGTGTCTTTCCCGTAAGTGATCCGCCATCGACGCTGGAGCGACTCAAGCGAATCGGCGACCGCCCACAACTTATTTGTAGCACGATGGGGACGAAAAAGACACGCGACTATCTGGCCAAACACACGAGCCTGGAAAACTTTACCTTCCTGGATGTCCCGGTTAACGAACTGTTCAAGATCCCTGATGGAAAAATCGTCCATCCGCATTCCGATCTCTGGATGTCGATCGACAGCACCTACCGGCAACAGGCTCGCGAATGGCTCCAAGATGTGTTAGTGACAACTGATAACGCACAATAAGCTGAATGCCCGATCTCCAAGACACCTCCGACGCCATCCGTGGATTAATGGGCGTCGACTACGCGGTGCTGCTCTTCTACGTGCTCGGCATCTTGGCTGTGGGTGTCGGGCTGGGCGCGAAAGTTAAAGATACCGGCGATCTCTTCAAGGCGGGTGGACAGTCGCCGTGGTGGGCGTCGGGACTCAGCGGCTTTATGACGATGTTCTCCGCCGGAACGTTCGTCGTCTGGGGCGGCATCGCCTATCGGCTTGGCGTCGTCTCCGTCTTTATCAACCTCATGTATGGCATCGCGGCGCTGCTGGTGGGATGGTTTGTGGCGGGACGCTGGAAGCGCCTCGGCATTCGCACACCGGCTGAGTTCATTGAACAACGATATGGCAGGGCCGTGCTTCACCTCTACACCTGGGCGATGATGGCCTATCGCATGACGGGCACAGGAGTCGCGCTTTATTCGTTGGCCATTCTGCTCGTCAGCCTGATGCCAATTCCGACCGACAGTTCGTTTGCATTGTTGGGCGCTCCCAACGAGAACGGTACGCTGTTTCTGCGGCTCGATTACGCGATTATGTTCTTTGGCGGCTGTGTTGTCGTGTATACCATGGTGGGCGGACTCTGGGCCGTGCTGATGACGGATGTGATCCAATTCATCGTGCTGAATCTGGCCGTGGTGTTCATGATCCCGCTACTACTCGGGCGGGTAGGCGGCGTAAGTGGGTTCATGGCGCAAGCTCCCGACGGCTTTTTCAGGCCGGTGGCTGGGCCCTACACCTGGTTCTTTCTGGCGGGTTGGTGTGCTATTCATTTCTTCATGATCGGCGCTGAATGGGCCTTTGTGCAGCGGTACATTTGTGTTCCGTCTGAGAGGGACGCCCGCAAGAGTTCCTATCTGTTTGGTGTGCTCTATTTGGTTAGCCCGATTCTCTGGTTGGCCCCGCCGTTGGCTTATCGGATCCTGCGACCCATTCCGGAGGGAGCCTCGGAGGCCCAGATCACGGCGCTCGCTGAAAGCGCTTATATCATGGCCTGCAGTACGGTATTGCCGGTGGGTATGATTGGGCTGATGCTGGCTGCCATGTTTTCCGCGACGGCGAGCATGGTGAGTTCTCAGTTGAACGTGTTCGCCGGCGTGCTCACCGAAGAGGTGTACAGCAAGTTGGTTCGCGAGCCGAGCGACCGGCGCCTGCTCTGGGCGGGACGCGGCTTTAGCCTGTTGCTGGGCGTGGCCCTGGTCGGTCTGGCGCTGGCGGTTCCGCTGCTGGGGGGGGCGGAGAAGGTGGTAATCGCCATTACCGCGTTGATGGTCACCCCGCTGTTGGCGCCCACGATCTTTGGATTGTTCAGCCAGCGCATGGGTGCGCCAGCCGTGTGGTGGACGGTCGGCATTTGTTCTCTCTGCGGCGCCAGCGCCGTAGGTTTTCCACAGCAACTTGCCGACTTTTTGCGCACAGCCGGGTGGCTCAGTGAATCGTCGGCTACCACAATCGCCGCGCTTTCACTGAAGGATGAATTGGCGCCGCTGGGGAAAGGGGCGCAAATTCTTACCGGCGTCGTGCTGCCGGTGGCACTACTCGCGATTCAATGGTTGATATCCAGTCGACGGAGCGACGCCGGTTGGGTACGCATCCAGCGGATGGCAGAACGTACCAGCCCTCAAGCGGCAGCCATGGAAGGTTCCGCCGACCCGATGCCCGCGTACATTGTCTCCGGCGCACTCGTCGTTTGCGGATTGTTGATGGTTTCACTTGTCTTCGTTAATGTTAGTGACCGGCTGCTCATCGTTCTGTTTGCCGTTGCCTTGTGGGCGATCGCAGGTCTGATACTGTGGTTCACCAAGGGCAAGTGCCGCAACGTCCAACCGCCAGAACCAGGGACACGCCATGTTAAAGTGTGACGCCGAAGCGGGCCGCGAATTCAAGACCGAAACAATCGACGCCGACCTGGTCATTGTCGGTGGCGGGATGGCGGGATCCTGTTGCGCCGTCACGGCAGCCCGCCAAGGGTTGCGCGTGGTGCTCGTCCAAGATCGTCCAGTGCTGGGTGGCAACGGATCAAGTGAGGTACGACTGTGGATTCTCGGGGCCACCAGCCACATGGGCAACAACAACCGTTGGGCCCGCGAGGGTGGCGTGATCAACGAGATCCTCGTCGAGAATATGTACCGCAATGTGGAGGGAAACCCCCTGATCTTCGACACGATCGTGTTGGAAAAAGTTGTCGACGAGCCGAACATTACGTTGCTGTTGAACACAGCTGCCTTCGAGGTCACCAAGACAGATCCTGACATCATCGCCGCGGTGCGCGCGTTCTGCAGTCAGAACAGTACCATGTACGACCTCAGCGCTCCGCTATTCTGTGATGCCTCGGGAGACGGCGCCATAGGCTTTCTGGCCGGTGCCGCTTTTCGAATGGGTGCGGAGTCGCGCGATGAGTTCGGTGAAAAATTCGCCCCCAGTCAGGAGTACGGAGAGCTGTTGGGCCACTCGCTTTACTTTTATTCCAAAGACGTCGGAAAGCCGACGCGGTTTGTCGCACCTAGCTACGCTCTGGATGATATTACGAAGATCCCCCGCTACCGCAGCTTCAATGCCAAGGAGCACGGCTGCCAACTTTGGTGGATCGAGTATGGCGGCCGACTCGACACCGTCCACGAGACGGAAACGATCAAGTGGGAACTCTGGAAGGTGGTTTACGGTGTGTGGAACTACATCAAGAATTCTGGTGAGTTTCCCGAATCCGAAACGATGACACTTGAATGGGTGGGCCACATTCCCGGCAAACGCGAGAGTCGACGTTTTGAAGGGCCCTGCATGCTGGTACAGCAAGACGTCGTCGAGCAGCGGACGCACCATGATGCGGTTTCGTTCGGCGGCTGGGCCATCGATCTCCACCCAGCCGACGGTGTCTTCAGCGAATTGCCCGGCTGCAACCAGTGGCATGCCAAAGGCGTCTATCAGATCCCTTATCGCGCGATGTTCAGTCGTAACATCAAGAATCTGTTTCTCGCGGGGCGGATCATCAGCGCCTCGCACATCGCCTTTGGTTCCAGCCGCGTGATGGCAACGTGTGCCAACAACGCCCAAGCAGTGGCCGTGGCGGCGGCCCTCTGCCGCGACCAGCGCATCGATCCTGCCGACGTGGCACAGCCGGCGCTGGCGAAACAACTCCAACAGCGGCTGCTTCAAGTTGGTCAATACATCCCCGACGTGTCGCTGGCCGATGAAGAAGACCTGGCCCGTCGGGCAACCATCACCGCGTCAAGCGAGCTCCAACTTGCCAAACTCGTTGATGATGGGCCACCCGTTCGGCTTAACGACGCGTGGGCGATGATGTTGCCGCTCGCCGCTGGGCCGGTGCCGCGGGTGACTGTCATTTTGGACGTTGATCAACCGACGACGATTCAACTTGAGCTTCGCAGCTGCTCGCGGCGAGGCAGCTACACGCCCGATGTGATTCTGACGACTCAAGCGGTCAGTTTCTCAGCAGGCAAGAACCAACCGCTCGACGTTCAGTTTGACACGGTGATCGAGACTCCGCAATACGCTTTCTTTTGTTTGATGGCCAATCAAGGCGTCTCTGTTCACACCAGCCAGCAGCGGCTAACTGGCCTGTTGGCCGTCACCAACAGTCACGAGAAAAAAGTAGCGAACAGCGGGACGCAGTGCCCGGCGACCGACATCGGCGTGGACACGTTCGAGTTGTGGCGGCCCCTGCGGCGTCCGGACGGGAAGAATCTCGCCCTGCGAATCGATCCACCACTGCAGGCCCATGCCGCGCGCAGTCTGGTAAATGGCTTCGCCCGTCCCACAACACAGCCAAACGCCTGGGCAGCCAGTTTCGACGATCCCGCGCCAAGCGTCGTGTTAAGTTGGTCCCAACCACAACGGATCGGCCGCATCGAGCTGAGTTTCGATACCGACTTTGACCACCCCATGGAGTCGGTCCTGATGGGCCATCCCGAAAACGTCATGCCATTCTGCGTGCGGAATTATCGCGTGTACGATGATCGAGAGCGGCTTCTCCGCGAGGTGATCGACAACTACCAAACGCGAAACACGATTCAGCTGGAGCCGCCTGTCGAGATGAGTGCGTTGCGAATTGCCGTCGACCGTCCAAGTCGCGATGTTCCCGCGGCACTTTTCGAGGTCCGCTGTTACAACGAATAGACGAAGCGCACATCGATAGTCGAGACAATTGGAACTCCAATATCATCCTCGGTTGGAAATATCACTTCCTGCTGATAGGAATTTTGATTTCCCACGAGTCTACCAGCAAAAGCCGCTAATTGAAGGTGTGCGTGTGCTGAAAGGCGGGCGCGCCCGCCTTTCAGCACACGCACAGCCGGCCGTTTCTGGAGGCGGGAAGCCAAA
>Ga0310123_10001483_pt1 | contig 19448 bp, 16 predicted proteins | sample CB6_AW_1057_MG_FD_203505 | JGI IMG/M metagenome (GOLD analysis project Ga0310123, IMG submission 203505) | Marine microbial communities from Western Arctic Ocean, Canada - CB6_AW_1057 | ecosystem: Environmental > Aquatic > Marine > Oceanic | place: Canada: Western Arctic Ocean | collected... | reverse complement strand
AAATGGAACATAGGGCCATATCCAGTCCTAAGACATTTTACCTTGCATCGTGTAAATGATCATGATTAACCCTCCAGCAATGCTCAGTGGTTTACGTGCTAGCGTTTTCCTGATCGGTAAGTAATGCTATGTCTTCATCTCTATATTCCGCACACAGTCACTAATAGTCTCCTTGATGACCTCAGCCGCCTCGAGAGCCGCCTCGGGTTCAATGCCCAGGGGAGGCGTAAATTTGAGGAACCCTCGGCCGGTGACGAACATAAGTATTCCACGACGCACTGCCTCCAGGACTATTTCATCAGCCAAATTCGTGTCCGGCTCATTCGTATCGGGCCTACGGATGTGAATCCCAATAAACAGGCCTGGTCCATGTATGGAAAGTACACGATCAGGAAATTGCTTAACCAGTGAGTTAAGTGAATTACGGACCAACTTGCCGGTTGTCGCTGCTGCCTTGATCAGTTTTTCCTCTTCTATTACCTGTAACGAAGCTAATGCAGCAGCGGCACACACCGGATTGCCTCCATGCGTACTTGACATATCACCTGCCTTAGGATCATCCAGGATAACATCCCGTCCTACCACTGCAGAAACCGGTAGGCTGGAAGACAAACCCTTCCCCAAGATAAACATGTCGGGTACTACACCGACATGTTCCATGCCCCACATACGACCCGTACGACCAGCACCACATTGCACCTCATCAAAGCACACCACTATTTGATGTTCTGTCGCCCATTTCCTGAGGGCAGTGGCAAATCCGCGCGGAATCGGCCAAGTTGCCCATCCTGGAACGGGTTCGCCGATAAAACCAGCAATTTTGTTTGGTGTAATCCCCTGTTGATTCAGTTGGGATAAACACTGTGCAAAACCTTTTTCGCCAGTTGGATCCTCACCTACATTCCCCCAAGGCCATCGGGGGCCAAATGGAAACGGTATTTGGTAGTGGTATACGCGGTGTCGATCGATCCAGTCTTCAGGTCCTGATTTGCCGGTGGCCAGCGCTGCCGACAATGTCCGTCCGTGATATCCGTCAATAAAACTAATGATACCAACTTTGTCCGGATGAATACGCCGCCCGTGCCGCCGCATTAACATGATGGCGCATTCAGTTGCTTCGGTGCCGGCGCTGAATAGAATAGCCTTAGAATCCGGAATGGGTGACAGTTCGACAAGTTTCTCCAGCAGGGGTAAACGCCCCTGTTGAGGGAAAGTGTAGGTACTCAACAAAGGACGCTCACACATTTCATGGATGGCTGCGCGAATTTTCGGGTGCCCGTGGCCTGCGTTAGACATCACAATACTACTACTCAAATCGATCCACTGATTGCCGTATGGGTCGCAGACTAGGAATCCCTCGGCACGGTCCCAGACAATCGGTGGCATGCCGGTCAGAGAACGCGGCTCCAGTTGGCGTAGTCGTCGCAAAATAGGTATAGATTCGGGTGCTGGGATGGGTGTAACAATCCTTCGCCAGCGCGTCTCAATCAGCTTAGTCTGCTGGGGAATCAGCGGAAGGGTGGACAGGGGAATGGCATATCTCCTCGGCGACACCTACTCGGTAGTTTAATACACATTTTCTAACCTAGAAATCTCAGTACACGACACTCATGGAATAATTGTTTTTGCCCTCCATGATGGCTAGACGAGTGCTAGTTCGCGTCAGGCGCTCAGTTCCCCAGGAGGAACAACGTACAGGAATCAACTAGGAGCAAGAGCACCCCCGGAGAGATTCGAACTCCCAACCACCTGATCCGAAGTCAGGTGCTCTATCCATTGAGCTACGGGGGCTTTCAGAGGGGTGCCTGATGGGACTTGAACCCACAACGACCGCATCCACAGTGCGGCGCTCTGCCAATTGAGCTACAGGCACCACGGACTCCAAAGGTGAGCGCGCTGCCTGAGCGGACGCTCACTAGCAGTATAATTCGCATTCTATCACGAAGGAGAGACGATATCAAGCAGAGAGCGCACTCCAGCCACCATCTCGTCCCGCGGTATTCGCTGCTGCTCACCACTACGCAATTGCTTAATCGAGACCTCACCACTCTCCAGTTCGTCCGGGCCGAGAATCACAGCCAATGGGATACCCTGCCGATCGGCGTACCGAAATTGCTTCTGCAGCTTTGCCGCTTCCGGGAAATGCTCAACGCGAAAATCGGCGGATCGCAGCTCTCGCGCCAGCTCCATGGACTGTGCTGTAAATTCCGCCGCGAAAACGGTCACCAGTAGTTGCGTGCGGCAGGCAGGCAGCCGGGGAGTCACGCCGGCTTCGTCCATAACCAATCCGACGACCACATCGCCCATAGCGAATCCAGTCGCCGGGATAGGCTCACCACCCACATCAGCTACCAGATTATCGTAGCGACCGCCACCTAGAATGGCGCGATGCTTCCCAGCGGAATCGCGCGCCTCGAAGACGACACCGGTGTAATAATCCAGACCGCGCACAACGCTGGCGTCGAACTCAAACCACTCCCGCGTACCCAGTGCCTCCACAGCCTGGAAGAAAGCAATCAACTGTTCCGATTGCCGCCATTGATCGCGGTTGGCGAGCATATCCCGCAGCGCGGTAAGTTGCTTTTCGTCCATCCCGATTTCGCGGCCACTAGCGGACCATTTTTCAGGCGAGAGCTTGTCGATGCGGTCGATCAGACTGAAAATGGCTCCGCTGCCGATGGCCGCCACGGAGAGCTCGTCCAGGCGGCGTTCCATGAATGCGCGACTGTTGACCCTGAACACCACCTGCTTAGGTGTCAGGCCTAGCGCCGCGAGCAGCTCAGCCGCCACCGAGGCGACTTCAGCATCAGCGCTGACCGATTCGCTCCCGAGCAAATCCAGATTCCATTGGAAGAATTCGCGTGAGCGCCCTTTTTGTGGCCGCTCGTAGCGCCAGAACGGACCGAACGACCACCACCGAATAGGACGCGGCAACTGCTGCGTTTTTTGTGCCACCATGCGCGCTAGTGAAGGCGTCAATTCCGGACGCAGCGCGACGAGCGCGCCCCCACGGTCCTCAAATACGAAAGCCTGTTCTTTGACCAGCTCCTCGCCGCTTTTTGCGGCATAGAGATCCATGGTTTCCAGGATGGGAGCTTCCCACTCCTGGTATCCGTACTTTTCAGAGACGATGCGAATATGGCCGTAAAGCCAGTTCCGCAATGCCATCTGCGGCGGATAAAAATCGCGCGTGCCTCTGACCGCTCGAACGATGGTGCTCATGTGAATTCAGGGTGTGCCAGAATCGATCTGACCGCCGGGCCGGTAGCAGCTGCCTTCCGGGAGCACGGCATCATCCAGTACATCCGCCTGCTGCAATTGGGCCCGGCTCACCGTTGCACCGCGCAGATTGGCGCGGCGTAAATCCGCCCCGCTCAGGTCCGCCCCGCGAAGGTCTGCACCACGCAGCCATGCTCCGGTCAAGTCTGCTGCATACAGAACTGTGCTACCCAATTTTGCGCCTCCAAGGCTTGCACGGGTGAGATCAGCCTCGCGCAGGTCGGCCTCACAGAGGCGGGCATCGTCCAAATCGGTCTCGCGCAAGCTGGCTTTGCGCAAGTCGACGTAGTTCAGGTTGCAACCGAAAAGATAGGACCCGCGCAAATTCGCATTCTTCAGGTCTGCCCCAAAAAGATTAGCGCGCGTCAGCTCAGCATGGTTAAGGTCAGCGCCGGCCAGCCGAGCATAACGGAGGAAAGCGCCCTCCAGATCAGTCGCGCTCAAACCAACACCCTCAAGATTCAAGCCTATCAGTACCCGGCCGGCGCCCACAATTTGTAGCAGCCGCGCACGGCTCATTGCTCCCGTTCCCTCTCCGGAAGTCATGCGCGTAGACACCCCACTCTCTCCACAGATGCCTACTGACTAACCATCTTTTCGGGAAGGTATGTTAACGTCCACCGAACTCTCAGATAATCGATCCCAGCCAGTACCCGATTGTAAGGAGCAGGCCGACTGAGAAATGAGTCCCGATAGTCGAAACATTCACTAACAATAGTTCGTATGGAAGCTTTTGTCTGTCGACATCCCGTTCAGCCCACCGATCGAGCCACTCCTCTCCCATTTTGATAGCCTTCCGCGCCAGCAAAAACGGGGCCAAGGCAATCATGACCCACGGTGTGGAAAAATCGGCATTGACAGCTCCCGCCACCCCCAGTACTAAGATGCAGATAAACGTCAGATAAATGAATAACTTGTAGATAGCGAAGGGTCGGGCGTAGTCAGCTACGTCCCCGCCTTCAGCGGTCCGGACGATCCACGTCCGTTTACCCACCTCCCGGTCGGCTTTGTAATCCTGAAATCCGTTGACAAAGAGGATCAGTCCCACCAAGATTGCCACTGGAACAGACGCCGCTAGAACCCCTAGATAGTTCCATTCCGTCACAGGCATCAGAGCCTGCGTCTGCACATAGTGTGCCCCAAGGGCCATGACCGGGCCAAAACCGAGCATAACACCTACATCACCGAAGCCGCGATAGCTGAACCGCAGAGGAGCTCCCGAATAGAAGATTCCTAGGGCCACTCCGGATAGACCAAACCAGAACAGAGGGCTCCACGCGAATGGAGCACCGTGGAGTTGGGCATTCAAATTCAGGCCGATGGCTATGGCTCCAGCGAACATAGTGAGAGAGAGGACAAACATTTTGGCCGGCGACATGAGTCCCGCCTGTATCATCCGCGATCCACCATTAAAAGGGCTGAAAAGCTTGTTCACCTCATCATTGCGGGTAATATGATCTGAGTAGTCGTTTGCCACATTGGTACCAGCATGGGCGAGAATCGCACCTAGCAATGTCCACCAGAACAGGCTCCAGTTGAAGGCGCCAATGTTAAAGTAGGCAACCGCCCCTCCCAAGGCCACTGGTGCGATTGTGGCTGTGAAGAACGGCGCCCTAACAGCTCGAAGGTAGAGACCAACTGTACGAAGTGTGCCTTTGAAGATCCTCGAACCCAACGATTCATAATTTTCGGGGAACTCCCGCCACTCAAATTGATTTTCGCTGTAGAAGTCTACGTACTTTATGACCGTCGGCTTAATCTTGTAGTAACCAATAACCTTGTTCTTCTTTAGGAATTCGTCATTCATGTAAGTCTTGAAAGCTTCTGTCACTTCCAGAACCATCCGGTAAGCCTTTTCAACTTCGTCGGGATCTTTGATCTGGGAAGCTATCCCTTCAATCTGCAGCTCTCGGATCCCTTCAGTCCCGTCAGGACGTACCACACATTGAATCTGCGGATTGACACGGATTTGCTCGGCCTTCCGTGTAGGATTAAACGTAAAAAAATAGATGTCAAACCCGTCATTCGCGAAATACACGTTGCCAGCAGAAGCATTCCCACCAACGGATGTGCCAAGTGTCAGGAAGTTGGCCTCATCCAACATGCTGAAGATCTTTTTATCTAATTGACTGTCCATTTTTTTCCTTTAGCCTATTCCTCTCAAAACGTCGCAATGAAACTTGATCCCTTTTTAGGTAGTTCGAAAACCGAATACACTCCCTTCATCGGCACTGTTGTCTCGAAGACGAATTGTACAACAATCAATCCATCAATCATCGTCCCGGTAATAATATGACAAGAGAACTTGCCAGACACCGAAAAACATTCAGCATACAGATGTCAATTTCAAGAATGAGATACTCACCCGTAGATTACGGTTAGAAATATACGGCAAGGTATATTCTTGAATGACACGAGGGTATTATAGCGTGATAATCTGGATGGCACTCTACGTCCTGCAGCAGATAGTGTACAATAGCCACCGTTCTATTAGCGCAATTCAGGGCATGCAATCATGGCTGACTTTCTACTTCGCGGCACACTGGCCGACCTCGACCCAACTGTACATGAACTTAACCAAATAGAAGCCGAGCGCCAGTACCACAAACTGATTCTGATCGCCTCTGAAAGCACCGCCCCACTGGCCGTACGCGAGGCTCTAAATTCGCCCTTCAACAACGTGTACGCGGAAGGATATCCTGACGATGCCTCGCGCCGGATGAGCGAAACGGACATAGTCGACTACACCTTGCGGCTGGGACACTATCGCCGCTACGCAGACCCGCGCTACTACAAAGGCGTGGAATACTGCGACACAGTAGAAGCGCTGGCTCGCCGCCGTGGCGCGGAACTGTTCGCCAACGAGTGTGTCACCGCCGACGACATTTACGTCAACGTGCAGGCGCTTTCCGGAGGTCCAGCCAACAATGCCGTCTATCATGCCCTGATTGAACCAGGCGACACAGTGATGGGCATGGACCTGATACACGGCGGCCACCTTAGCCACGGCGCCCGCGTCAATCGCTCCGGAAAATATTACAACAGCGTTCCTTATGGAATCGATCCAGACACGGAGCAAATTGACTATGAAGCCGTACGCGACCTGGCGCGCGAGCAAAAGCCAAAACTGCTAATCGCCGGATACTCCTCCTATCCCTGGGCGGTGGACTGGACGCAATTTCGCGGCATCGCCGACGAAGTGGGCGCATTCCTGCTGGCCGATATAGCCCACGTCGCCGGGCTTGTAGCTGCCGGAGAATATCCTTCCCCTGTTGGTATTGCCGATGTGGTCACCTTCACCACACACAAATCATTGTGCGGTCCGCGTGGCGCGTGCATCCTTACCACCGACCGCGTACTGGCGCGCAAAATCGACCGCGCCGTTTTCCCGGGCGAACAGGGAGGACCACATATGAACGCCATGGCCGCCATCGCTGTAGCGTTCAAGCTTAACCATGGCCCTGAATTCCGGCAACTGCAGAAACAGATTCGCGCCAACGCCACGCGCATGGCGAAGCGCTTCGGTGCGCAAGACTTCAAAGTCCCTTTCGGCGGCACAGACACGCACCTGCTGAACATAGATTGTAAATCAGTGCGCGGCGCAGATGGCGCTCCACTGATGGGAGACGCTGCCAGCCGCATCTTGGATGTCGCCAACGTGGTGGTAAACCGCAACACCATCCCCGGCGACCGCAGCGTGCTCAACCCTTCCGGCCTGCGTCTGGGCACGGTCTGGCTCACTCAGCGCGGTTTCCGGGAAGCCGAAATTGACGAACTGACCGACCTGATGGCGCAGCTGTTACGGGCTTGTCGCCCCTATAACTATACGGCGGCGCGTGCCCGCACCGTGTACCGTGCCAAGGTGGATTTCGAAACGCTCAACGCGGTCAAAATGCAGGTTCGTGATCTCTCGCAGCGCATGGGCTTGGACTTCACGCCTGCCACGCACGGATACCCGCATTTCTATTATCTCGACCAGAACCCCCCGGAATCCGGCATGGTGACGCTGGAAATCAGCGGTGAGAAAGCCGAGCGTTTTCTGCAAGTCGCCAGCAGCAACGATGTCAGCGCTTTGGCCTCCGGCGCAAGCCAGCCCACCCAGGTCTGGCAGGGGGGTCGCACCGCTAGCGGCGTATTGATGCGCGCCGCTGCGCACACCTTCGAATTGACAGTCCCGGCGGCTGATTCGGTGTGGGTGAAAACCTGGCTACGCGATCTTTCTGATGGATATGTAGCGTTGGATGATGTCGACGTGCACGCTAAAGCCCCGGGAGCGGTAGCAGTGCATGACCGCGGGGTGGCAACTACCCCACCCAAGGCAGTCGGCCCTGCGGTCAAGACCAGCAAGCCGTATTTCACCGGCATCGCCTCCGCTCAGACGGCTTCCGGCGCAACGTTGCCTGAGTATAAATACCTAGAGTCCGAATCCAACGATTTAAAGAAAACCGTGCTGAACAAGACGCATCGCGCTCTGGGGGCAAAAATGGCGCCTTTCGGCGGATGGGATATGCCGTTGTGGTATTCGTCCGTCTCGGAGGAGCACGCCGCGGTGCGCACGACCGCCGGGCTGTTCGATGTCAGTCATATGGGGGTATGGGAGGCCAGCGGCGCGACGGCGGCTGAATTCCTAGACGCGACGTGCGCCAACGATGTAGCCGCGCTGGGTATAGGCAATTCGCTCTACACGCACCTGCTTGACCCCGATGCCAATTTGATCGACGATCTGCTGGTTTACCGGCGGGCCGCGGAACGCTATTTGATTGTGGTGAATGCGTCCAACGATGCGAAGGACTGGGGATGGGTGAACGCGGTGCTTGCTGGGAGTGTGTTGGTTGATCGGCAGCGCCCCGCCGCGCAGGCCAGCGGGCGCGGTGGGGTCACACTGCGGAATTTGCACAACCGCGCCGCCGGAGCCGAGATGCGCGTTGACCTAGCGCTGCAGGGGCCGCAGAGCCGGGACGTACTATTGGCACTCGGCGCGGATGAAGCCTCTGCTGCGTGCGTACACGCATTGAAACGCACCGAGCTGTGTGAGGCAACTCTCGGCGGATTCGATCTGATCATCTCGCGCACGGGATACACCGGCGAGCCGCTCGGATTTGAATTGTTCGTCCATCCTGACCGCGGGGTCGATTTGTGGAATGCGCTGCTGCAGGCAGGCAAACCGATCGGGGTGCAGCCTTGCGGCCTGGCCGCGCGCGATAGCACGCGCACCGAGGCCGGGCTGCCGCTTTACGGGCACGAGATGGGCGGCAACCTGAATCTGTGCGTGGCGGCTGCCGGATTCGGCGCTTATGTGAAAACACATAAACCATGGTTCATCGGACGCGCGGCTTTTGTGGCGCGCGACGACGGCGGCATGGTGGTGCGTTTCCGCTTTAACGAAAGGGGCGTGCGTATGGCCCACCCCGGCGACCCGGTGGTGGATAAGCGCGGGCGCGTCATCGGTCAGGTGACCAGTTGCGCGATTGACAGCGAGGGGTATCTCCTCGGGCAGGCTTTTGTCGAGGAGGAATTCACAACGCCCGGCACACCCCTGGGCGTGTTCCAGTCGGCAAGCGAGAAAGCGGAGCCGGCGCGTGCCACGCTGAAGACCGGAGACCGGGTGCGCCTAAACGATTGGGTGACAGTGTTGCCACGCTTCATGAAAAAGAGATAAGCGTGTTCAAGGCCACCAATCGACCATGTGCCAGAGGAGAAAAGCATGAACTCATCTGAGCTACGCGGATTGTACTTTGAGCAATTTGAAGTAGGCATGGAGATCGTCACCCGTGGGCGTACTGTCACCGAGGCCGATATCGTTAATTTCGCGGGGCTTTCTGGCGATTACAACCAGATTCACACCGATGTAGATTTTGCATCCGAAACGCCCCTCGGGCAGCGCGTGGCGCACGGCCTGCTGGGTATGGGAATCGCCTCCGGGCTAGCAGTACAGACCGGTTTCATGGAAGGCACCATTCTGATGTTACGGAAGATTGTCGAGTGGAAGTTCAGTCTTCCGATTTTAGTTGGCGATACAATTCACGTACTGCTCCAAGTGACCGAGACCAAAGTAATGCCACATCTGAAAGGGGGGGGGGTAACTCTTGATATGGACGTGCGTAATCAGAAGAATGAGACCGTACAGCACGGCCAATGGGTGGTACTGATGCAGAGCCGGCCATAACCACCGCATCGCGGTTCGCCCAGATGCCATGAACACGATTGATCGTGATGAATTCGGCGGAATAATTGCTAGTGCGGAGAGAGGATTGCAGAAATCGGGAACCCGTTACGCTCCGGTGAAGTCCAATTTGTCAATGACCTGCCTAAGACAAGTAAGGCCAAGGTTATCAGGCGGATTATCACGGCCGCCTTTCTGGGCGATGACCCGTCCGATCCGCGCAGCCTGGTATATCTGTATGCCGTGAAAGGAATTATGCGCGTATTCTGACGCGTGAGACAGATGCGTCTAGCGCGCCTGGATTGCTCTCCGGATGAGCGGGCTCAGGCCGGATATTATACACATGCAACAATTCATAGAGAGTATTGCGCTGTGCCGGAACGCGCCCAATTTCCCGAATCAGGCGGCGGAATTCCCGCGGGCGTATGTACTGCCCATGGTCGGCACCGGCAGAGCGTGAAATCGTCTCCTCCATCAGTGTGCCGCCAAAATCATTTGCCCCGCCCTGCAGGCAGCGTTGCGCTATTCGCAAGCCCATCTTCACCCACGAAACTTGAATGTTAGGTATGAAGCTGTGCAGCATGATGCGGGCCACGGCGTGCATACGCAGGTTCTCCGCAACGGTCGGGCCGGGGCGAGCGAGGCCATCCAGATATAATGGCGCTTTGTAGTGAATGAAACCGAGCGGCACGAACTCGGTGAATCCGCCGGTGTCGCGCTGGATGTCGCGCAGGAGAGCGATATGCTGCGCCCAGTGATGGGGTCCATCCACATGCCCGTACATGATGGTCGAGGTGGTGCGAATGCCAAGCCGGTGTGCAGTGGTAATAATTTCAACCCATTGTTCGGCACTCAGTTTGTTTTTGGTGAGCTGCCGACGTACTTCCGTATCCAGAATCTCGGCCGCGGTACCGGGCAGAGAGCCTAGACCAGCATCTTTCAACTCACTGAGAAAGTCGGCGTAGCTGACTCCGCTGCGCTGCGAACCGTACCAAATTTCGAATGGCGAGAAGGCATGCACGTGCATCTCCGGAACACGCTCCTTGACTGAGAGGACTAAATCGCGGTAGTGGCTTCCCTGCATACGCGGGTGCAAACCTCCCTGCATACACACCTCGGTCGCGCCAGCACGCCACGCCTGCTCTGCTCGGTCAGCTACTTCCTCTAGCGAGAGCCATTGCGCATCAGGGTCATCCAACCTTCGGGCGAAGGCGCAGAAACCACAGCCAGTGTAACATATGTTGGTAAAGTTAATGTTGCGCACAGTCACATAAGTGACCACATCCCCGACTGCGCGCTGGCGCAATTCGTCAGCCACGCGCACCAGCACTTTCAGTTCTCGGCCAGTGGCCGAGAAGAGCAGCACGGCCTCTTCTGAACTAATCTCGCGCTCTTCCAGCGCCCGCTCCAGCACGCGCGCCACAGCAGGTTTTATCCCTGCCAGCATCTGGATGGACATACTACTGCTGCTATTCTCGGACGTCTTCTTGTTCATAATGTCATTTCCTCATCCTCGATCAGCCCGAAAGAGTCTACCCGCGCCGGCAGCGCCCTCCTAAAAACGGGGTGCAGCCAGCGGTCGGGATTGCTCAGATAACGTGGATAAACACTCAGGCGCTCGCGCAGGGTATACCCCTCTCTACCGCTGACCGCTTTGAGCTCACGAATTTTCGGCCAGGCCGCCTCCGGGTTGATGTGATCAGGCGTGACCGGAGAGATTCCGCCCCAATCGTTGATGCCCGCTCTCAAATAGCGCCCGTACTCTCGCGGCGTCAGGTTGGGGGGCGCCTGCAGATTTACTTCCCCGCCGAGCAGCAACCGCGCGACCGCAAGCGTGCGCCGCATTTCGTCCACATCCGGCTCGCCGCAGAACGCCATGCGCGTACCCGCCTTTGCACGGAAATTCTGCACAATGACCTCTTGAATGTGACCATAATCCGAGTGTATCCGGCGCAGCGCCAGAAACGCATCCACCCGCTCCGAACGCGTCTCTCCAATGCCGACCAGGATTCCGGTGGTAAATGGTACGTACAACTCTCCAGCTGCGCGCAGAGTGTTAATCCGGGTGGCTGGAAGCTTGTCCGGGCAGCCATGGTGCGCGCCGCCGCGCTCGGTGAGGCGCTCGCTGACGCTTTCCAGCATCATGCCCATGCTCGGACTCACCGGACGCAGCACGGAAATCTCCGCGCGCGTTAGCGCACCCGGATTGACGTGCGGAACCAACGTGGTCTCACGCAGCACGAGCGCGCACATCGCGTGCAAATACTCCAACATTGTGGAATGTCCGAGCGAGCGCAGGTGCTCACGCGCCAGCTCATGGCGCAGCTCGGGCCGCTCACCAAGGCTGAAGAGCGCTTCTTTGCATCCTGCCTTTTCGCCGGCGTGTGCGATAGCGAGTACTTCATCTGGAACCAGCGTGCGCGCTGCGGAGTCGCCAGGCGCCTTAGCAAAAGTGCAGTACGCACAGCTATCACGGCAGAGCGTTGTGAGAGGTATAAATACCTTGCGAGAATAGGTCACTGTGCGACCTTTACCGCGCTCGCTCAGCCGGCGCGCAGCCGCGCATATTTCGGTCAGCGCCTCAGGCGGCGCGGCCATAAGCGCGTAACCGTCGGAAGCGGAGAGAGGCTGGTCAGCCAACGCCGCTTCTAGCACCGACTGCACAGATGTTGGGCGCATCACCATTGTAGTGCTAGCGTTACCGCGCCTTTCTCTAGCTAAGACCAAGACAAGGCCCGTCGCATCAGTGCACCATCATTGCCACAGCTGCTATCCCCACCTCATAGCCTTTGTTGCGACGGCCAGTCGGTTCCGAGCGCGCGCGGGCCAGTTCCATATTCTGACAGGTGAGCACTCCGAAGAGGACCGGCACAGCAGTGCGCAGCGTCACGTGCATCAAACCGCGGGTAACCGCCTCGGAGATATAGTGATAGTGGTCAGTCTCACCCCGGATGACCGCTCCAAGCGTGATGACTGCCTGAACACCCGGCTGCTGCGAGAGCCGCAACGCAGCCGCGGGAAGCTCAAATACTCCCGGAACCCGCGTCACATCAAGGTCATATTCCGGGATTCCGCTTTCCAGCAGGGCTGCCTGGCAGCCAGCCAGCAAGCCGGTGCTTACCTCCGCATTGAATTCACTCACTGCGATGGTAATCATGGTCAATCTATCAGGTGGCCAAGTTTCTGTTTTTTAGTCTGCAGATAGCGTTGGTTGAGTTCGGTTACAGCAACGTTGAGTGGTCTACGGTCAACAATCTCTAGGCCATGTCCCTCTAAGCCGACCAGTTTCATTGGATTGTTGGTCATCACGATAAGTTTGCGTGCGCCGAGGTCATACAGTATCTGCGCACCTACGCCGTAGTCTCGCAAGTCAGGGGGAAAACCCAGCTCCGCGTTGGCTTCGACCGTATCAAAACCAGCCTCCTGCAGTTTGTAGGCTTTTATCTTGTGTTTCAGCCCGATTCCGCGGCCCTCCTGGCGTAGGTACACGATGATACCGGCTCCGTGCTCAGAAATCGCTTTCATAGCTTCCGCCAGCTGCCCACCACAATCACAACGCTGTGAGCCGAAGACATCTCCGGTGAGGCATTCCGAGTGCACCCTGGTCAGCACAGGTTCATCCACAGAAAAATCTCCCAGCGTCAGAGCCACATGCGAATCTTCATCGTAGTGATCCTCGTAGAGATGCAATGTAAATTCACCGTAATCGGTCGGTAGAGAGACGCTGGTAGTACGTTCAACCAACGCCTCCTTTCGCCGACGGTACCGAATAAGCGCTTCAATGGTTATCATGGTCAAGCCCTTTTCACGGGCAAATATCTGCAACTCGGGGACTCGAGCCATACTACCATCCTCGGCCATGATTTCGCAGATGACGCCGCTGGGCTGCAATCCGGCCATACGGGCCAGGTCCATACTGGCCTCAGTGTGTCCAGAGCGACGCAGCACCCCACCCTCCTTTCCCACGATTGGAAAGACGTGCCCCGGCCGCGCTAGATCCTCAGGAACTGCATCGGGAGCAATCAGCGTGCGGATGGTCTCAAAACGATCGTATGCGGAAGTACCGGTGGTGGTGTTATTCACCGCATCCACGCTGACGGTGAAATCGGTTTCATGCAGGCTGGTGTTGCGACGTTCCATCGGAGCCAGATTGAGCTCTAATGCCCGCGGCTCCGCGAGCGACACGCAAATCAACCCGCGTGCCTCCTTTGCCATGAAGTTGACGGTATCCGGCGTGATCAACTCGGAGGCCATTACCAGGTCACCCTCGTTTTCACGATCCTCGCTATCCACCACAATGACGAACTTGCCATTGCGGATATCTTCCAAAGCGACCTCAATCGTCCCGTACTGCATCCGTCGCCCCATGTACAAACCGCTCCACGTATTTGCTCAGCATATCCACCTCCAGATTTACATCTGCACCTGATATCTTTCGCGGCAGCACGACGTGTTGTTGGCTATATGCAATCAGCATGAAAGTAAAGGCATCAGGTAAGACATCTACCACGGTCAGGCTGACGCCGTCCACCGCCACGAACCCCTTCGGCACAATGTACCGCAGCAACTCTGCCTCAGTTCCCACCGTCACCCAAAGGGAGTCATCCTCTGGCTGCATCTTCCTGATGACGCCGGTTCCATCCACATGTCCCTGCACGAAATGCCCGCCAACGCGCCCGTCAGCCGGCAGTGCACGTTCCAGATTGACTCCCTCGCCGGGTTGCAAATCACCCAGATTAGTGCGCCGCACGGTCTCGGGCGCAAGGCCAACGGTGAATACATCCTCGCATGAATCAGTCACTGTCAGGCAGGCACCATTTACCGCAATGCTGTGACTCACGTCCAAATCCGCCAGCACCCGTTCCGAGCGCACGGTCAGCCACCAGCCCTCGTGCTCGCGCCAGAGCCGTTCCACCGTGCCAATCTCTTCCACCAGTCCCGTGAACATATACTTCAGTTTAGACTCGGTCGTAATCCCCCCCCATCAGATTTGACCACATCGCCACGGATGAGGACATCCGGACCGATTCTTTCCGTCACCAGATTTCCGAGCCGCATTGCTTGCGACAGCACATCCGCGCCCGGGTCTCCCACCGGCCCCGGGGCAGCCAGCCCGCCAATCAACAGTGGAGCAATGAACGCACACACCTCGTCCAACAACCCACCTATGACAAGGCTCCCTGTTAATTCACCGCCACCCTCCACCAGAAGAGTGAGCATATCCCTGCGCCCGATTTCATCCAGTAGCGCCGCCAGATCCACGCGCCCATTTTCGTCCGCAGGCAGCCGCCACACCTCCACACCCTGGGCCTGCAAGTTGCTGCAATGGTTCTCGGCAGTCGCAGCTGTGGTCGCGAGAGCCGCATCTCCGGGCAGATCGGCCGCAAACATGCAAGCTGTGGGCGGCACCCTACCGCTGCTATCTACCAGTATACGTAGTGGATTACGCAAATCCCCCTCAGATTTTGGTAGGCGCGTAGTCAGGCGAGGATCATCAGCAAGCGCAGTACCTGCCCCCACTAAAACCGCATCAGCCATATTGCGCAATTGATGCCCGCGCCTTCGCGCGGCCTCTCCGGTTATCCATTGTGATTCTCCCCGGTGCGTGGCCATCTTACCATCGAGGCTCATCGCGAATTTAGCGATCACCCACGGTCGACCGCAGGCAACATATTTGAAGAACGGTCGATTGATTTCCTGCGCCTGCTCGGCGCACAGACCAACCTGAACATGGATCCCGGCCGCACGCAAGCGCGCATGCCCACCGCCGTTCACGTGTGGATTGGGATCTTCACCGGCGGAGTAAACCTGCGCCACTCCGGCTGCAATCAGCGCGTCGGCGCACGGCGGGGTGCGACCATGATGCGCGCACGGCTCCAGCGTGACGAAGGCTGTCGCGCCTCTCGCGGCTTCACCGGCTGTACGCAAAGCCTCGGTCTCAGCATGTGGCGCACCAGCGCGACGGTGGAAACCCTCCCCGACGATGCACCCATCTTTCACCAGAATCGCTCCCACCAGTGGGTTCGGACTGGTACGCCCCTGCGCCCTGCATGCCAGCTCCAGAGCGCGGAGCATATATTTTCTCCCATCTTCTACCATAACAAAGTACACTCAAGCTGTCGCATCTTCAGGGCACGCTGCGCACTGCCGCTACGAATCACATTGAGTGCGTAAAAAAAACGAAGACAAGAAATATCTTCGGAGTACATTATGACCTCAACCAACCCAGCCGCGCAACTTTCTCATATCCGGACTATACCGTCGGCACCGGAATTCCAACGGATCCTGCTATCAGCATGTTAGCGGCTACCTCGAGGGCTCTCACCGCTGGTCGGGAATTGCGCTGGCGCACGCCTGCGCTCACCCTGCCCCGAAGGTCAATCTATTCTGTTGTACCGCTGAAATATATTATACCTCCACTTTTTGCGCACAAGTCAGCAAACATACGAGAGTGAAAATTTAGTGGAGAATATGTCCACAATGGCAGCATGGGAATGGAGGCGACAGACGCAAACGCGGTAAGATTGCAGTAGACACCTACAGAGATGAACACCCCCAACCATCAGCAGAGAGTGACCGTGGTACTGCTGGCAACCCCTAACACATATCGCAGCCGGCCCTTCGCCGCAGCCGCAAAGAAGATCGGCCTGAAGGTGCACTGGGGAGTGGACCTACCCGAACCGCTATCATCCGAATGGAACATCGCGCTTCCAATTGACTTGCGTGACAGCGCAAAAGCTGTGCGCACATTGATCAATCTGGCGGAACACGAGCCTGTAGCCGCGGTGATAGCGCTTGATGACGCTGCCTCCGTTGTCGCCGCTCAGGCATCCGCCCACCTCGGATTGCCTCACAACAGCCCCTCTGCGACACTAGCTGCACGTGACAAATTGATAATGCGCGAGCGGCTGCGGGCTGGCGGGGTGCTATGTCCGGGCTTCAGCGCATTTCCGTTGCACGCAGACCCGACTGGAATCGCCGTAAAGAGCAGCTACCCGTGCGTATTAAAACCACTGTTGCTCAACGGCAGCCGAGGCGTCATCCGCGCCAATAACCCGATGGAATTCGAAACCGCGTGGAAACGGATAAGCGCAATTTTGCGCAAATCAGTGGGTACGTGTATTCTGGTGGAGGATTACATTCCAGGTAAAGAATTCGCAGTGGAAGCACTGCTTGGAGAAGGTGGGCTGCGAGTGCTGGCAATTTTTGACAAGCCAGACCCGTTAGAGGGTCCGTTTTTCGAGGAAACCATCTATGTAACCCCCTCCCGGATGAGTGCAAATGAGCAAGACAAGATACTTACAGCCACACGGGAAGCGGCACGAGCGCTGGGTCTGCGCTTCGGGCCAGTACACGCCGAGTTGCGCCTAAACGAGAAGGGCGTCTGGCCGATCGAGGTAGCGGGCCGCTCTATCGGTGGACTGTGCTCCCGCACTCTCCGTTTCGGCTCAGGCGTCTCGCTGGAGGAATTAGTTCTCCGTCAGGTAACCGGATCGTCAATCGAGGGCTTAATGATCGAAAGCGGTAGTCGCGGAGTAATTATGATTCCCATCCCTGAGCGCGGTATATTACGTAAGTTCACGGGCATAGAGGCAGCTGAGGCACTTACGTATATCGAGCAGGTGGAAATCACTGCGAAGTTGAACTATCCGCTTTATCCGTTACCGGAGGGAGATGGATATCTGGGATTTATTTTCGCGCAAGCGGATACTCCTGCCAAAGTGGAGGCCGCGCTGCGGCGAGCCAATTCATTGTTGGAATTTGAAATTGAACCAGAGATACCGCTTGAGCCTGTTCAGTAAGGATTTGTCACTTTTGCGCCGGCGCACCTTTTCCAGCAGGAGCACCTTTGTCGCCTGCGCCCGGGATGCCCGCGCCGGTTCCCTGCCCCTCCGGAACCCAATCGTCAGGCACGCGCGCGCCCTCACCGAAAAAGAATTTCTCCATTTCATCCGCCAGGGTTTTTGTAGCTGTGGGGTCAGCTAAGTTCAGGCCATGATGGTTGATCAGCAAAGTCGAATGTTCTCGCCACATCTCCCATCCCTGCGCGGAGACGTTTTCGAGAATGCGCTCACCCAGTTCACCTGGAAACGGCGGGCGCGAAAGGCCGGGTAAATCACGACCCAGTTTCACACAATGAACAATCTCAGGCATCAGACCACCTCCTCACGTATACTGTATTTTGGCACGCACAACTCCTTTTCGCTGCCGCCGTTACTGGCGCTGCTGCGTGCTGGCCAGCGCGTGACCGGCGTCGTAATCCCAGAGAGTTCGGAGCAATCAACACTGGGTGCAAACACAATCAAATTGCTTCCCACTGCCCGTAATGATACCATCGTCGCCAGCGCACGCACACATGGAATCCCCGTGTGGACTCTTCCGCACCTGCCGGACACACTCGAATTCGAGCTGGTGGTGGTGTCCTGTTTTCCCCACCGTCTACCACAACTGTTACTCAACCGCGCCACCATCGCGGCGCTCAACATCCACCCATCCCGGCTTCCGGAGTATCGTGGTCCGGCTCCGGTATTCTGGCAGCTGCGCGACGGCATGCGAGAAATCGGCGTTACGCTTCACCATATGACCTCCCAGATTGACGCAGGTAACATAGTCGCCCAAACCGACGTTACGCTGCCGGTAGGCATCTCCGGGCCAGACGCGGATAAGCTGCTGGCTAGTGCAGGTGCCAATATGCTACTCACCACAATTCAAAGTGGGGATTTTTCCGGGCGATCGCAAGGTGATCTGAAAAGTTACCAATCATGGCCACATACGCAAGATTGGAGTGTGCCGACCTCGTGGCCGGTGCTGCACGCTTTCAACTTTATGCGCGGCGTGGCGGAGTGGGGACAATCTTTCATATTGTTGTCTCAGCCGAAACCGCTGACAGCACGCACCGCTACCGATTTCACTCACAACAAAAGTATCCCGGGAGCGGTGCGCCCTTCTCGTTCTGGCAGACATGAGGTCGGTTTCGCCGACGGCTGGCTGCAGGTATGCTAAACTACTGGCATTCTGGAAGCATCGCACTCGCCAATGCAACTATTCTTAATCCGGCACGGTCAGTCCAACAACAACGCGATCTGGGAACAGACCCACTTCTACAAGGATCGCGTGCCCGACCCACCCCTGACCGAAAACGGCCTTCGGCAGGCAGAAGCGCTAGCGCACTTCCTCGCCAATCACGGCGAGCCCGACGCCCCGGACGAGTCCGACCCACAGAACATCGGGGGATTCGCTATCACCCACATATACTGCAGCCTGATGGAGCGAGCTGTCGCGACCGGGGAAATCCTCAGCCGCCGCCTGGGATTGCCCCTTGTGTCCTGGCCAGAAATTCACGAGGAAGGCGGGATATTTTCTCAGGATGCGGAAAGCGGTGAGCGAACCGGGTTAGAAGGGCCGGGCCGGGAGTATTTCGAAACCAATCACCCTGAACTGGAGCTGCCACAATCTCTCGGTGCCAGCGGGTGGTGGAATCGCCCTTATGAAGAACTGCCCGAGCTGCTAACGCGGGCACGTCGCGCCCGGGAGGGTCTGCTTCAGCGTCACGGAGATAGAGCGCACCGCGTCGCACTGGTTACCCACGTCGGCTTCTGTCACTTCTTTCTATCCGAATTACTCAACGTCGCGGTGCCCGAAGAACGCGCTCATTGGTTCCACCTTAACAACACCGGAATCAGCCACATCAGCTTCGGCGAGAGCCGATTCAGGGTTAATTACCTCAACCGCGTGGACTTTCTGCCCGCTAATCTCATCACCTGAGCAACTTGTCGCGCAGCAAGCGCATCCCATTCAAGGTGACAAATAATGAGGCGCCCATATCGGCAAAGACCGCTATCCACAGACTGGTAGCGCCCGCGATGGCCGCGACCAGAAATGCGCCTTTGAGCAACAGCGCGAACCATATGTTGAAGCGAATGATTCGCAAAGCCCGTCGCCCTAGTCGCATTACCACTGGCAGCGCTCCCAGGTCATCACCCATCAGAGCCACGTCTGCCGTTTC
>Ga0310123_10001482_pt1 | contig 19470 bp, 16 predicted proteins | sample CB6_AW_1057_MG_FD_203505 | JGI IMG/M metagenome (GOLD analysis project Ga0310123, IMG submission 203505) | Marine microbial communities from Western Arctic Ocean, Canada - CB6_AW_1057 | ecosystem: Environmental > Aquatic > Marine > Oceanic | place: Canada: Western Arctic Ocean | collected... | reverse complement strand
TAGCAGCCCGTTGAAGAACTCGGACCCTGGGGTCAGACGCCGCCCACAACGGGGTTTGCTTCACCTGTCGCGTTTCACAGGCGGGGCCTGACCCCTTCTTCGAGTTGCAACGAGTGCTGGTAAAGGGGTCAGGCCCCGCCTGCGTGCCATTCTGGGTGGAGCGGGACTTTCTGTGGGCGGCGTCTGACCCCGTCCCATCCCCAAACTTGTGTTTTTCAACAGGCTGCTAGGCCGAGCCAGTCCCCGGCCGCCGCGCCGAGACCACGACGACTCCGGCCAGCAGCGGCAGGATGCCGAACACGCTCAGGGCAACCGAGTAGCTCCCGGTCGAGTCCGCGCTGATCGCCAGTGGCAATGGCCCACATGCGGCAGCGACCACCGCGGCGGCCATCGCCGCGCCGCGGATCGCCCCCTGGTGACTGCGTCCGTAGTAGTTGATCCAGACGGCCGTCCCGGCGGTGCGGATGATCCCGCCCTGCAAGCCCAGCGCGCCGGCGTACACCAGCGCCCAACCCGGGCTGGGCATCCAGATCATCAGGCCGACCCCCGAGGAGAGGAACACCATCGCGGCGGCCAGCAGGTAACGCTCGTACCCCATGTCGGTCAGGAACCCGGCCAGCACACCGCTGAAGGTGGCCACCACGGCCTGCAGGCCCAGCAGCAGCAACGCGTCGTTGCGAGCCACATCGTGGGTGGCCAACAGCGAGACCTGGTGGAAGATCAACCCGGTCCCGACCATCGACGTGGTGCACCACACCGCCAACAGCTTCCAGAAACTGCTGAGCCGCACCGCCTGGCTCAGCTTCAGGTCTCCCGGCCGAGTCTCCCCCGTCTCGATCTCGCGACTCGCAGGCGAGCTCTCGCCGACCCGTTCGTCGTGCCACCTCGCATCGGGCAGCAGCCCCAGAGGTTCGGGCCGGTCGCGGACCAGCAACAGAGCCGGCAGCACCAGGCCGATCCAGACCATCGCCGCCAGCCCCCACCAGGCCGACCGCCAACCGTATTGCTCGATCATCAGGTCGTTGAGCTGAGGGATGGTCATCACCGAGACGGCTCCACCCAGCCCGACGATCCCCATCGCCAACCCGCGACGGCTCTCGAACCACTCGCCCACCAGCCAGGTGGCCGAGAGCGTGATGGCACCCTGGCCGATACTGCGGATCAGGGTGAAGCCGATCGAGAGTCCCACCAACGTGCCGATCGACGACATCCACAGGCAGGCGATTCCCAACAGCAGGCCCAACGTCGGCAGCAGCACGCGGGCACCGAGTCGATCGAGCAAAACGCCGATCCCCGGCAGCAACGCACCTCCCACCAACCCCGCCACCAGGTAGGCGATCGAGTAGTCGGTCCGCAGCAGCTTGAGGTCGAAGAGCATCGGGTCGATGAAGGCGGCGACCGAAAACGACTGGCCCGGGGCCGAGAGAAACATGCCCAGGGTGCCGATGGCCAGCATCACCCACGCCGGATGCAACCGACGACGCGGTGCGGCCAGCACGTGCGGTTCTGAGGAAGTGAGCCCGTGAGCGGAATCGTGTGCAGGCACTACGGAGGCAGGCGGGAGAGGTCGTGGAGGGGGGCGGGTGGGAAAGAGCCGTTCTAGGGAGAGCTGCTTGTGGCGTAAAGGCCAATGGCGGTGGCGTGTCAGGCACAGCCTGACCTACCTGGCCAACCACCGCACCGCATTCTCGAGCACCTTCAGCGGCAGCGGCTCGAAGTACACGCCATAGGTCTCGTGACCGGGCCGGAAGTAGAACACCTTGCCCTTGCCGAGGTTCCAGATCATCCCGCTGCGGAACCGCTCGCCGGTGGCCCATCGCTCCTCGAACACCACCACGTCGGGAGCCGGAACATGGAACGGCTCGTCGTACATCTCGGTGTGAGCCACCGTCCAGCTGCTGGGCAGGCCGCGTGCGATCGGGTGCGTGGGAGCCCGGGTGATGATCGTCGACGGCTTTCCGTCGGGTCGGTAGGCGGGAAAACAGCAGTTGGGCAGCCTGAGGTTCACTTCGTAGCGGCCGTCCTTGTTGCGGAAGAACGAGGCGGCTGGAGTCAGCGGCGCGCTGCGGGAGGGTGCTCGGTACAGGGGCGGATCGGGAGGCAGCAGCCTCAGCACGGCGCGGTCACGAGCCGTGGCGGGCACCTGCTTCAATGCGTCCGCTTTCGAGCGGGCGTTCATCGCCTCGATGAAGGGTGTCGACCAGTGAGCCGAGTGCAACGCGATCAGCGACAGTTTTCCGGCCTGGATCCGCTCGACAATCCGTTTCCCCTGGTCGGGCTTGATCAATCCCTGCCTGACATGCCCCCACCAGATCAGCACGTCGCACTGATCGAGCACTCTTTCGGAGATGCCCTGGCCGGCATCGTCCAGCGCGACCGACTTGACGCTCAACCCCGGCCGCACTCCCAGGGCCTTGGCAATCTGGTTGCCCAGGAAGTCGGGGTAGGCCTGCTTCTGCCTCGGTTGACGCTCGTCCCAGACCACCACGCGGATCGGTTCGGCCGCCCCGACGACTCGGGCCGCCAGGCAAACCAGCACCAGTGCCGCCGCCAGCTTGAATCGCAACATGCCGTCCCCCGTTGCCTCGTCTCAGTCCGTCTCAGTCGTTGCTACCAGTGTCGTCTGGCGTCCGCCTGGGCACAGCCGCCGACACGCCCTCCAGGCCGCCACTGACCCGGATCACCTCGCCGGTCATCCAGTCGGCCGCAGGACTGGCCAACCAGGCCACCATCCGGGCAATATCCTCGGGCTTACCCCAGCGACCCAGCGGCACCGCACTGCGGATCCGCTCGATCATCTCATTTTCTTCGATCCCCAGGCTCTCGCTTCGCTGCTTCATCACCGAGCGATTGAAATCGGTGTAGACCGGTCCGGGACAGACGGCGTTGACCCGCACACCATAGGCGGCCAACTCCAATGCCATCGTGCGGGTCAGGCTGATCACTCCGGCCTTGGCCACGTTGTAGGCTCCGGCCAGCGCCGCGGGGTTCTGGCCGTTGATCGAGGAGATGTTGACGATGGCTCCGGATTCCTGCCGCTCCATGATCGCTGCCGCCGCACGACCGCAATAGAAAGCTCCGGTCAACGTGGCGGCCAGCACGCGGTCCCACTCCAGGTCGGGCAACTCCGAGATCCGGTCCAGCTTCTGGCCGACGCCGGCGTTGTTGACCAGTATGTCGAGTTGTCCGTCATCCGAGGCGATGGCCCCCAGCACATGATTGACCGCGGCGCTGTCGGTGACATCGAGTGCGACCGATCGCGCTTCGAGCCCCTCCCCGACCAGGCCCTCGGCCGCCTCGCTCGCCTTCTGTGCCTGCACATCCGCCAGCACCACCCGCGCACCGCCTCGAGCCAATTCGCGGGCCATCGCCAAACCCAGTCCCTGGGCGGCGCCGGTCACCACGGCGGTTTGTCCACTGAGATCGACGGGGGAGACTGTCATGGCAGGGGAGGGGCAGGGGAGGGGAGTGGCAGGGCGGCGGAACTGGGAATCAGCGGTCCGGTCGGGACAGCATATCGCGACGCTCAGCACCGGGCCAAGCGAGGGCCGGGCTGCTTGCGTCCTTGAGTGTGTTGCCGGACAATCCGGGGCCAACACGGACACCTTACCGAGACCACTTCCCGGGACCTCACCATGATCCAACTGAGTCGCCATCTGCTTGTCGCTTCCGTGGCCCTGGTCGCCGCCCTGGCCGCCCCAAAGCCGAGCCCCGTCGCTCCCGACTTCAACGGCCCGCGGCCCATCGACGCGGTCGACACCGTCTTCATCGCCGACATGACCTGGATGGAAGTTCGCGACGCCATGAAGGACGGGACCGATACGGTGATCATCGCCACCGGTGGGATCGAGCAGAACGGGCCGTACCTGGTCGCCAACAAGCACGGCGTGGTGCTGACTGCGATGACCGATTCGATTGCCCGCACGCTGGGCAACGCGCTGGTCGCACCGATCGTCGACTTCGTCCCCGAGGGGGACATCAAGCCGCCGACAGTCCACATGAAATACCCCTCGACGGTGAGCGTGAGTGAGGAGACGTACCGGGCTCTGCTGAACGACATCGTGGCCAGCTACAAGACTCACGGCTTCAAGCACATCGTGCTGATCGGCGACAGCGGCGGGAACCAGGAGGGGCTCGAAGCGGTCGCCGCCGCCCAGGACGAGTCGGCCAAGAAGGGTCCGAAGGTCAGTTTTGTACCCGAGTACTACAACTACGGCGAAGTGGGGAAGTTCCTCGAAACTCACGGAATCAAGCAGGTGCCCGAGGGACTCCACGACGACTTCGGCATCACCGCGATCATGTCGACCGTCGACCCGGACAGCATCCGGGCCAAGCAACGCAAGCGGGCCGGCAACTTCTCGATCAACGGCATCGATCTCTCGCCTCTGAAAAATACTCAGAAATGGGGCCGGGCGATCATCCAGTTCCGAACCGACGTCACCGTCGCCGCGATCCGAAAGGCACGTGGTTGATCCCGCACTGTCATCCACCAGGCGAATCGTCATGAAACTTACCCGTGCGCTGCTGCCTCTGCTCCTCGCGTGTCTCACGCTTTGTGCAACCGCGTCCGAGCCCACCATCCGCATCGACACGCCGGTCACTCCACCCACCTGGGCATTGCTCGAGCGGCAGCTGCTGGAGACCAACGCCGCCGCCTGCCGCCGTTTCTTCTCGAAGTACTTCGACGAGCGAGGCTTCCTGAAGTGCGTCGAGCGCTGGGGCGGCGACGACGGCCCCGATGATGCTCCGGAGAATGTCGGCGGCTGGGCTCAGCTGCACGCGTTGGGGGCGGCCGACGACGTGCTGACGATGTACCGCACGGCCTGGGAGGGTCACCTGAGGCAGTACACTCTGGCCAAGACGGTCGAGGTGCCCTTTGCCCGCGACGGGATGTACTACAAGGAATTCCCCGTCATGTTCGACTGGCAGCACAACGGCGAGGGCCTGAGGCTGTTCAACCTCCAGGGACTCAGCGACTACCAGAACACCCGCTACGGCCACCGAGTGCGGCGTTACGCGGGGTTCTACATGAACGAGGACCCCGGGGCACCCAACTACGACCCCAAACACAAGATCATCCGCAGCATGATCAACGGCAGTCGCGGGCCGTTGATGCGGAAGGCGACCGGGCTGGATTGGGCCGGTGACCCGATCGAGATCGAGCACCGTTTCCACCTCGGCCATGGCGAGCGGAACTACGCCGAGATGGTCGCTCACTTCAAGGACTACAACGATGTGGTCGGCGATCACCCGCTGAACCTGATCGCCACCACGCTGCCGCTGAACGCCTACATGCTGAGTGGTGAGGCCAAGTACCGCACCTGGCTGATCGACTACGTCGACGCGTGGCTGGGCCGCATGAAAGAAAACGGCGACATCATTCCTTCCAACATCGGGCTGGACGGCACCATCGGCGGTGCGACCGATGGCAAGTGGTACGGCGGCACCTACGGCTGGGGCTTCACCGTGATCGTGCCCCAGACCGGCGCTCTGGCTCACCGAAATCGCCAGCACTGGGGCTTTGTCGGCATGATGAACGCCTACTTCCTGACCGGCGACGACAAGTACCTCGACGCCTGGCGAAAACAGACCGCCCGGGTCAACGCTCAGAAACGGATCGTCGACGGCAAAGCCGTCTACCCGCGGATGTACGGAGACAAGGGTTGGTACAACTGGGTGCCGGCGCCCTACACCTATAACCAGCTCGAGATCTACTACCTGTCGATGAAGGCCGGTGATCGCAAGTATCTCGAGAACGACCCCTGGCTGAAGTTCCTCGACGGCGACAACGACGGGTTCGCCGAAGCAGCTCTCAGACGCGACCTCGCCGAAGTGCGGCGCCGGTCCCTGGCGATGGCCGGCGACACGACCACGCCCGATACCCGGCTCGCCGACGACCCGGCCAAGTACAACCCCGCCCAGGTCACCGCGCTGCGGCAGCTGATGGTCGGGGGACTCGATCCGGGACGCCGCGCCTCGGTCTGGCACACCCGGCTGAGGTACTTCGATCCGCTCAAACGCCGCGCCGGCATCCCCGACGACTGTGCCGCACTGATCGATCGCATGACCGACACCACCACTCGAGTGCGGCTGATCAACACCAACCAGCTGGAGTCTCGCGAGTTGATCGTGCAGGCGGGGGCCTACGCCGAGCACACGATCCGGGCCGTCGAGGTCGGTGGCCAGACGATCGAGTTCGAGGGATCGACGATTCGAGTAAAACTGGCGGCTGGTGCAGGGTCCACGCTGACACTGACCGTCGACCGTCATTCCCGAATACCGACAATGCACTTTCCCTGGCACCGCCGGGGTCAGACGCCTTGATGCCGATCACCACTGCTCATACCACGGGGTCAGACGCCGCCCACAAATCGTCCTGTTTCCCCTGATGCGTCTCGCAGGCGGGGCCTGACCCCTTTTCTACCAAGACGCGCTGCACCGCGAAGAAGGGGTCAGGCCCCGCCTGCGGGTCGCTTCAAGGGAAGCCAACCATTTTGTGGGTCCGCCGAAGGCGGATCAGACCCCTGCCTCCTCTAACCCCACAGGTACTCACCATGAAACGCCGTGATTTCCTGGCCACTGCCGGCACTTCGGCGGCAGCAGCCGCCACGGTCGGCCTTGCCGGTTGCTCGGTCGATTCCGAAATCACTCCGACGCCGTCCACGGCAGTCAGCCTCGCCAGCGGGACCGCCTCGGCCGACGGGTCCGCAGCGAAGGCCAAGCCCCAGGTGAAACTCTACGCCGGCACGCAACGCAGCCCGACCTCACAGCGGATGCTGCAGTACATCAAGCGGCACGGAGTCGACCATGTCTGCGGCTACCCGCCGAGTCCTCCCTACCCCCAACGCGGCTACTGGACGGTCGAGGAACTCGAGAAGACGCGCGAGACGTGCGAGGCCCAGCAGATCACGCTCGACATGGTCGCACTCCCGTTTCTCTCATCCAGCCACATCGACCGTGAGAAACGCGGAGCGATCATGCTGGGCAAGAGCCCCGAGCGGGACCGCGACATCGATGATATTCACAAGATGACCGAGAACTGTGCCAAAGCGGGGATCCCGGCCTGGAAGTACAACATGAGCCTGCTGGGTGTGCTGAGGACCGAGCGGACTGCCGGACGCGGAGGATCGAGCTACAGCACCTGGAAGCTGAAGCTGGCCGAGGCCGACCCCGAGTTGACTCGAGCGGGGCGAGTGACCGAGGACATGGCACTTGAGCGGATGCAGTATTTTGTCGAGCGAGTGATGCCGGTCTGCGACGAGCACAAGATCCGTGCCGCCTGCCACCTGCACGACCCCGGCACTCCACCCGGCGGGTTCCAGGGCATCGAGCGGTTGCTGGGCAATTTCGAGGGGATCAAGAAGTTCATCGCGCTCTCGGAGAGTCCCCACCATGGACTCAATCTCTGCCTGGGCTCGATGATGGAGAACCTCGAGAATCCCAACGTGGAGATCCACGAGGTGATCCGTTACTTCGGCAACAAGCAGCGGATCTTCAACATCCACTTCCGCAACATGATCGGCAGTCGAGGCGACTTCCAGGAGGTCTACCTCGACAACGGCGACATCGACATGCTGCAGGTGATGCGGACGCTGGTCGAGGTGGGTTACGAATACATGGTGATGCCCGACCACGTTCCCCGTCACGCCGACGACCCCGGCGGCCTGCAGGCGTTTGCCCATTCCTTCGGCTACATTGAAGCCCTGATCAGTTCGGTAAAGACATACGGATAACTACGGGGTCAGACGCCGCCCCCAAATCGGTCTGTTTCCCCGGAAGCGGCCCGCAGGCGGGGCCTGACCCCTTTCCATGAGCCTCTCGCGCAACAGGGGACAGGCACCTGCGCCCCGCCTCTGGCGGGGCTTCGGAGCCAGTCCCCGGACTCACTCTCATGACACACCCCCTGCACATCCTGTTGATCCTCCTGATCATGCTGGCAACCGCCGGCACCACCCTGGGCGCCGACCCCGCACCAGCCCCCACCCCCAAACCCACCCTGGTCTCGGTCACCAGGATCTGGGACAAGGCACCGCACTGTGCCTTCACCGACCTGTTGCGTTGGAAGAACCGCTGGCTGTGCTGTTTCCGAGAAGCCCAGGGCCACGGTGGCGACAACGGCATCGTCCGCGTCATTGCGTCTTCGGACGGCACCGCCTGGAAGTCCCTCGCCACGCTCAAGCAACCCGGCATAGATCTCCGCGACCCCAAGCTCTCGGTTCACCCCGACGGGCGGCTGATGCTGCTGATGGGGGGCATCGTGAATCTCAAGGCCAAGTACCACACCCGCTCACCTCGGGTCGCCTTCTCGCACGACGGCCACACCTGGTCTCCTCCGGCGACCGTGCTGGCCGAAGATCACTGGCTGTGGCGAGTGACCTGGCACAAGGGCACCGGCTGGGCCGTTTCGAAGCTCAACGAGGGCCGCAAGCCGCGTCGCGGCTTCCTCTATAAGACACGCGACGGGTTGAAGTACGAGTACGTGACGGAGATGGAGACCGAGGGGATCAGCGAGACGACGCTGAGATTTCTGCCCGACGAGACGATGGTGGCCCTGATTCGGCCTCGCTGGATCGGGGTCAGCAAGCCGCCGTACCGCACGTGGAGCTACACCGACATCGGCCAGGGGATCGGTGGCCCGAACTTCATCCTGGCTCCCGACGGCAGGATGTGGGCCGCCGGGCGGAAGTACGGCAAGTCGGCCAGGACGTCCCTGGCAACGATGACCAGTACGTCTTTCGAGCACGTACTCGAATTGCCCAGCGGTGGCGACACGAGCTACCCCGGCATGGTGATCCACGACGGGTTGCTGTGGATGAGCTACTACTCATCGCACGAGGGCGGCAAGACGAGCATCTTCCTGGCGAAGATCAAGCTGTAGCACGGGGTCTGACGCCGCCCCCAGTTCGGTCTGTTTCCTCAAAAGCGACCCGCAGGCGGGGCCTGACCCCTTTGCGCGAGCCCTTCGCACAACAGGGGACAGGCACCTGCGCCCCGCCTCTGGCGGGGCTGCGGAGCCAGTCCCTGACCTACACCTCGCGCAACAGCGGACAGGCACCTGCACCCCGCCTCTGGCGGGGCTGCGGAGCCAGTCCCAGCCTACTGGTTGGCGAAACCCCACTCGGTCGGCTGGTAGCTGATGGCCAACTCGGGCGTTTCGAACCGACGTCCCTTCTCGGCGAGGCTGTGCATCACCCGGTCCAGCACCCCGGTCGTCACCAGTGTCCTCTCGACGGGATACGCCGGCCGTCCCGTCTGAAACATCTCCTCGATCGCCCGCAGCAGGTGCTCGAAGTGCCCATAGGGCTTGTCCTCTTCAAGCCGGAACCAGACGGCGATCGGTTCTTTCCGCCCCTTCAGCTTGGCGGCGAAGCAGAACTGGTTGTTGAACCCGTTGGCCATGATCACCGAGGACTTCAAGCCGTCGCGGTGTTCGATCAGGTACCCGGTCGCCTTCTGCTTCACGGCCGGCCCGATCGGGTTCTTCGACCGCAGCTTCGCCGGCACCGACGCCAGTGCCGCCTCGAGCAACTCCTGGCTCCAGCGACCTGCTCCGCGGGCCTTGACCAGTGCGTCACCGGCGACCGCCTGCACGGTCGCCACACCCGCCTCGCCCCCCTTGCGACGCTCGATCATGCACTGCAACGTCTCGAGAGTGTGGAAGCCGTAGGACTCGAGGCCCCCGTACCCCACAGCCATCGCCTCCTCGATCTCGACACCGGTTTCCAGTGTCAGGGAGGGGTACCGCCAGCAGGTCGGCAGCGACGAGCCGGCCATGAAGGGGATCTTCAGCTTCCGCGCCGTGTTGACCATGTGCAGGGCGTCGGAGAACTTCCAGGCGAGGTGCTTGTCGGAGAAGATCGGGACGATCCGACCGGACTTCTGCATCGCCGCGACGATCGCGTCGAAGAAGCGACGCCGGGGATACATGTGCTGGCGGGTCTTTGGGACGTAGGGGTAGTTGCCGTGTTCGCCGATCGAGAGGACTCCCTCGATGCGGTCGTCGCCGGCCGGTTGCAGGATCGCCTGCTCGATGGTCTTGACGATCGGGAATCCGTGCTTTTTGGCCAGGTCGCGGCTGAGGTCACCCTTGGGGACCTGGTCGGTGTACATCGAGACGAGTTTCAGGTCGGGGCCAGCCTTCCCGTCCTGCTTCCAGCCCTCCAGCACCTTGCCGACGATCACGTCGGCGTGAGCGTTGTTGCGGTACTCGGTCACCACCGCAGCGATCGGCAGTTTTCGGCGTTCTACGGCGAAGGCCGGAGCGCCGGTAACCGAGGCCAATCCCGCAGCGGCCATCCCGCCGACAAACTCCCGTCGTGTGATCATCATGTTTCGTTTCTCCTGAGGTCAGACGCCGCCGGGGTCTGACGCCGCCCACAGTTTGTTCTGCTTCCCCTCATACTACCCATAGGGGGGGGCTGACCCCTTATCTACCAAAACCCGCTGCACCGTGAAGAAGGGGTCAGGCCCCGCCTGCGGGACGCTTCAGGGGAAGCCAACCACTTTGTGGGCGGCGTCAGACCCCGGCGCAATCATGCATCTCCCCCCGCCCCCCTCCATTCACTTCCGACCATTCGACTTCGCCTCACCATTGGACCCTCGTCGACGCATCTCCGCCACTTCAGCCTCCAGTTCCTTTCGGTGCTCCCCGATCTCCCGCAACTCCTTGATCGCCAGTTGCGAATCCACGCGGACCGACACCAGGTCACCCATCCCCAGCAACAGCAACCACGCTCCCAGGCAGATCACAACGATCCAGTAGACCGCAATCACCGCTAGACCCTGTCCCCAGATCAGTGCATCGCCGGCCCCCAGCATCACCCCCAGCGTGGCAATCATCCCCGACATCTGCATCCGACGGCGGTAGCGGTTCCTCAGCCGCTTCCGATCCCACTGGTTGAGTCCCCGGTCGTCCTGCTGTAGGGCCCAGGTCCTGCGATGGGCTCGCATCATCAACAGGCCGATCACCAGCAACACCATCCCGAACGCAGCCGTCGGCAGCCAGTGAAGTGGTTTCAGTCCGATCGTGCTGTCTCCCTGGTGGCCCCGAGAGTGTTTCCCGGGGCAGCGGACCCGGTTCAGGGGCCGGTGGCCGGCAGAGTCTCAAGCCAACCCAGCACCACGCGACCGACCGCCGCCAGGCTGGTCCCCGAACAGGCACGCAGGTTGTCCCTGGTCGTGTGCCAGTGAGGGAAATCAAAATCGATCAGGTCGCAGGTGGGGATCTTGGCAATCCGGTTCAGCGGCACGTGATCATCATCGACGTCATGCTTGGGCCGAGGCCGATCCTTGAACTGATCGACCTTCAACCGCCGTGCCGTCTTCCAGATCCCGTCGACCACCTTCGGCGCATAATACAGGCTCTTCTTCTCAACAAAGATCTGCAGGTCGCGGTCGCCGACCATGTCGAGCAGTACTCCGGCAACGTACTTGTGAGCCGGCGGCCGGTCCCGGTACACGGTGGCAAAGTGAGTCGAACCATGGAAGAACTGGCCCAGGGTCTGGTTGCCGCGCTGAAAGAGATACTCCTCGGCGTCGAAGAAGACAAAATCGACGCCGACGCGGGTGTCGAGTTGTCGCATGTGATGAGCCAACTCCATCAGCAACGCCACCCCACTGCCTCCGTCGTTGGCCCCGATGAAGCGACCGCGTGGGTTGACCGGATCGAGATCGGGGAACGGACGCGTGTCGTAGTGGCAGCACAGCAGCACGCGAGTCTTCCGACGGGGATGCCAGCTGACGACCAGGTTGGTCATCCGCACGGCCTTGCCGTTGCGAGGGTCGGGCCGGTCGAAGGACTGCCGCGTGACGCGGGCTCCAAAACGAGCGAAGTGTGACGCCAGCAGCCGCTGCTGAGCCTGCATGCCGCGTGAACCGCTGGGGCGTGGGCCCAGCCGACAGACCGACTGCAGGTAACGGTAGGCACGAGCCGGATCGGGGCCGGCGACTCGAGTCTCCTCGGCCGCGACCCCCGGCAGGGATGCCAAACCCAGAACCAGTACCAGGCAGACTCCCCATCGTGCCGTCACCGTGATGTCACTCCACCAGGCCCGCTGTGCCTTGTCACAACCCCTTGCCGCTACGATCCCGACTGCAGTCGCGAAAGCAACTCGTCGTTCTCGGCACTGATCTCCGCAGGCAGCTTTTCACCAAAACCGGCCAGGAACTCGGCCCGTTCGTGAGCCTCTTCCAGCCACTGGCCCAAGTCCACCTCGAGCAACGCGTCGCCTGTGGCCTGATCGAGTCCCAGCTCGTCGAAGCCGACGGCCGCGGGCGTCGGCAGCCACCCGATCGGGCTCTCGACCGCCTCGCCGCCGCCGCCCACCCGGTCGACGATCCATTTCAGCACCCGCATGTTCTCACCGAACCCGGGCCACAGCCAGTTGCCCTGGTCGTCGCGGCGGAACCAGTTGACGTGAAACACCGTGGGCATCTGACTACCACCCCGCTGGCCGACATCGAGCCAGTGTTGCCAGTAGTCGGCCATGTGGTATCCGCAGAAGGGGAGCATCGCCATCGGATCGTGGCGGAGATCTCCGAGGCCTCCGACGGCCGCGGCGGTCTTTTCGCTGGTCATCGTCGCCCCGATGTAGGTGCCGTGCTGCCACGAGCGGGCCTGGTAGACCAGCGGGGTGGTCGAGGAGCGGCGTCCGCCGAAGATGATCGCCGAGATCGGCACACCTCCGGGCGACTCCCAGTCATCAGAAATGCAGGGGCACTGGGACGCGGGCGCGGTGAAGCGGCTGTTGGGGTGAGCGGCCGGGACATCCGACTCGGGTGTCCACGGGTTGCCCTTCCAGTCGGTCGCCTCAGCCGGCGGATCGCTCAGGCCCTCCCACCACACCGTGTTGTCCGGCAGCAGGGCCACGTTGGTGAACAGAGTGTTGGCCCGGCAGCTGGCCAACGCGTTGGGGTTGGTCTCCTCGCTGGTCCCCGGTGCGACTCCGAAGAACCCGTACTCGGGATTCACCGCGTACAGCCGACCGTCCTCGCCGAACTTCAGCCACGCGATGTCGTCACCGATCGTCTCGACCGACCAGCCCGCTCGTGAAAACGATTCGGGAGGCACCAGCATCGCGAGGTTGGTCTTGCCGCAGGCCGAGGGAAACGCCGCGGCGAGGTAGGTCTTTTGTCCCTGCGGATCGGTCAGGCCCAGGATCAGCATGTGCTCGGCCAGCCAGCCTTCCCGGCGAGCCAGCACGCTGGCCAGCCGCAAGGCGAAACACTTCTTGCCCAACAACGCGTTGCCGCCGTAGTTGGAGCTGAAGCTCATGATCAGGTTTTCATCCGGGAAGTGGCAGATGTAGCGTTGTTCGGGATCGAGGTTTCCGGTGCTGTGCAGCCCCTTCACAAAGCTGCCCTCCTCACCCAGCTCGTCCAGAGCCATCTGACCCATGCGGGTCATGATCCGCATGTTGGCCACCACGTAGGGGCTGTCGGTGATCTCGATGCCGACTTTTGCCATCGGGCTGCCCGGTGGTCCCATCAGGTAGGGGATCACGTACATGGTTCGTCCGGACATGCAGCCGTCAAACAGCGGATCGACGAGCGAGTGCATTTCGGCGGGAGCCATCCAGTTGTTGGTCGGTCCCGCCTCGTCCTCGGTCGCCGCACAGATGAACGTGAGGTCCTCGACCCGCGCCACGTCGTTGATATCGCTGCGGCCGTAATAGGAACCGGGGTGTTTCTCCTCGTCCAACCTCACCAGCGAACCGTCTTCGACCATCATGTCGTAGAGTCGACCGATCTCCTCATCGGAGCCGTCGCACCAGTGAACCGTGTCGGGTGTGGCCTGGTCGGCGACGGCGTCAACCCAGTTCTTGAGAGCCTGGTTGGGCATCGTGGAGTGGTCTTTCGGTTGAGGGAGTCGTGGTATGGCCTCGAGCGCCGGCTCGCTTCGGCGTCGACTTTAAGCGGGCAGCAGCGGCGATTCAAGGAGTGGTCAGGCTTGGCACAGCTCCGGCAACTGCTCCCCCCCGCCGCTGTCGCTGGGGTCAGACGCCGCCCACAGGTTGTTCTGTTTCCCCTGATGCGACCCGCAGGCGGGGCCTGACCCCTTTTCTACCAACACAGGCTGCACCACGAAGAAGGGGTCAGGCCCCGCCTTTGGGACGTTTCGGGAAAAGCCAACCACCAGGTGGGCGGCGTCTGACCCCGGCGCAATCATGCATCACCCGTCTAGCCCCCGCCCGTGGCGGGGACGGCATTGCCAATCTCGGTCGCACACCAAACAGGGTCACGCGTCTACGGCTTCGCCGCCTTCTTCGCGGCCTTCTTCGCGGCCTTCTTTGCAGCCTTCTTCGCAGCCTTCTTCGCAGCCTTCTTCGCAGCAGGCTTCGCAGCAGGCTTCGCAGCAGGCTTCGCAGCAGGCTTCGCAGCAGGCTTCGCAGCAGGCTTCGCAGCAGGCTTCGCAGCAGGCTTCGCAGCAGGTTTCGCAGCAGGCTTCGCCGTCACCCTCCGCGACACCAGGCATTCGACCGGCTGAAACACATGCTGGTCCGACATCGAGGTCCCCACGTAATCCCGACCTCGCAGGATGATCGGCCACGACTCGACCATCAATTGCCGCCTCATCGACTCGAGAGCGAAACTCTCTCCGGCCACCGAGTACTGCAGGTCATAGATCTTGCCATCCTGCTGCGGCACGACGATGAGTCCGTGTCGGAGGTGATCGAGTCCGAGCCAGCCGAGCGTGATGCCGTGATGGCTTTCGTTCTGGAAGGCGATGGCGGCCAGTGAGCGGAACGAGTTGGTGATGTCGTCGGCCAGCAGCGCATCGGCTCCCCGGATATTGGCGCTCGACTCGGCCGTCAGTGTCCCGGTCACGCGGATGTCGACGGTGTGCTCGGGTCCATCCCCCTCGGCGTCCCCGTCGGCCAACGGCTTGTCGCTCCAGCGAACCGCTGCCAGTTGACCGGTGGTCAGATCCAGGTCGACCGACATGCTGTCGAAGGTAACGGTCTGCTTGGGCTGAGCCTTGCCGAGTGTGGCGTCGAGTTCGAGATCGACGCTAATGGCCAGTTCGTGCCTTTCCTCACCGTCGGCATCGGTCCCGTCGACATACAGCAACAGTGCCGCCGCCTTGCTGCCGGTCTTGCCCGGTTCCCAGCGGATGTACTCGCTGGCGGCGATCTTGCCGTCGCGAGAATCAAACAGCCGCTGGTCGGTCTGCTTGACGTTGGGTTGCTTGCGAATGGCCGCGATCAGGCCCTCGGGGAAACCGTCCTTGTAGAGCCAACGGCGTGAGACGGTTACCAGGACGCTTTTGTCGAGTGTCTCGAGATCGAGCCGGTAGTAGCGGCTGCGAGAGAGCAGGACTTCGCCTCGTGCGGTGTCGCGGTCGGGGACCAGCACGGTGACCTTGGAGGGGTCCGGAGGCAATCCGGGGACATCGTCGGCAACCGTGGGTTCGGTGTCCGAGTCGGTCGCTTTCTCGTCCTCGCCGTCGGGTCCGGCGTCCACATCAGCGTCGGCAACCGGCTCCCACGGCTTGGCACTGGCATCGTCGGTATCCGACGTGCCGGCAGTGTCGCCCGCACCACATCCGGCCACGACCAGGGAGATGAGCAACAGCGGGATCGAGGCCCAGGTCCGCATCCACGTCAGTTGTCGGCTGTCCATCGTCATGCTCCGGCTGGTTCCAGTTTTCCGAGGTGGCTGGATTGTATCACCTTCCCCCGGCATGCCAACAACCGGCACAGTTCAGGGACTGGCTCCTTAGCGATACCACGGGGTCCGACGCCGCCCACAGAAAGTCCTGCTCCACCCAGAGCGGCACGCAGGCGGGGCCTGACCCCTTTTCTTGAGCCTCTCGCGTGAGAGGGGACAGGCATCCGCCGCAGGCGGACCGCCAGGCGACGCTGCCTGTCCCGTTACCACGCCCTCCGCGTCCGGGACAGGCACCTACGACCCGCCAAAGGCGGGGCTCCGGAGCCAGTCCCCGGGCCACTGGACTTCCCTCCAACCACCACTCAAACTGGCCCCTCCTCTCCCCTCTCTCCTCTCTACTTCGGATCCCACCCATGGTAGAACGCATCAAGGACCGGCTCGACCGCGGCGAGACGGTGATGACGATCGGCGTCGGCCGAGCTCTGCATCACAACATCATGCAGGTACTGGGTCTCAGCAAAGCGTTCCAGTGCGTGTGGTTCGACGCCGAGCATGTGGGGTTTTCGATCGAAAGCCTGGAGATCAACGCGTTGGCGGCTCGCAGCGAGGGGATGGACAACTTCGTGAGGATCGCTCCGACGGATTACGCCACGGTGACGCGGGCCTTGGAGGCTGGTGGTGGAGGCATCATGGCGGCCCAGGTGTTCTCGGCCGAGCAGGCCGAGGAGATCGTGAGGTGGGCGAAGTTCCATCCTCGAGGCAACCGGGGCTTGAACACGGGAGGTTACGACGCGGGTTTCGGATCGATGAAGCCGGCCGAGTTCACCGAGAAGGCCAATCGCGAAACGTTCGTGGCGATCCAGATCGAGACGGCTCAGTCGGTCGAGGAGGTGAACGAGATCGCGGCGATTGATGGTGTGGACCTGCTGTTCATCGGCCCGAGTGATCTGAGCCAGAGCCTGGGCGTGACGGGCGACTTTTTCCACGAGAAGTGCATCGACGCGATCGACCGGGTCACAGCGGCCTGCCAACAGCACGGCAAGCACATCGGCGCGGTGGTGGTCAGCCCCGAGCACGCGGGGATGATGTTCGAGAAGGGCGTCCGCCTGATCAGCCCCACCAGCGACATGAAGTTGATCCACACCGGCATCGCCGCCGTGAAGGAGCAATTCGCGGAGTTCTACAGCTAGGCTCCGCAGATTGGCGAGTCGGTTTCGCGGTTAAGCCTCGCTCAGCCTCACGGTCTCCCCGACTTCTTACGCTTTTCACTTGCCACCCCTGCCGACGGCTTGCCATTGAGCCGCATCACGAGCACGGAGTGCTTTGCAGCCCTCTGAAAAAACTCTCCCCCGATCCACCCCTCTCTGATTTCATCAAATTGTCCAAGAAGTTTGTTGAAGTCCTTGATCGAGGCATCCAGATGGAGTTTTGCCGCCGGCAGCTTTCCATTGATCACGTTCAGTTTGGATTGCGCCTGATTCGCGTTGGCAGTGGCCTCGCGGAGTCCCGATGCTCGCGCCGATCGATTCGTACTGCTGTTGGCCGGAATGGAGAGTGCCTGGCGAAAGAAGAGAATGGCCCGACGATCAACCCGGCACATCCGCCCCATGCCCCTCGACGCACTCTTCGGTCGCCGGTTTTCGATACCCGCTTCCACGCAAGAACCGGCGACTGAATCCGAAGAGTGACGGAATCGCGGCCTGGACCGCCACGATCACCTCGGGCGTAAATCGTGCCGGCTCGATGCCCAGTTCCCGGGCGACCGGCACGGGGTCACCGGCCATGTGGTTCCCGACGAAACGGCACGGTGGGTGACTGGCCTCGATCAGCAGATGGCTGAGGCTATTCCCCTTCCAGCAGGATCGAATCCTCCAGGGCAATCAGCTTCCACCGTAAGTGGCCCTGCACCTTTTCCAGAGACCAGAGAACCGCTTCGTAAGACAGCTTGCCGGTTCGAATTCGATTCATGGGCTCACGAAGCAGGTTGCGAGCTCGCTCGGTCTGTCCAAGTTCCAACTCACAGAGAATCAGCCAGTAGTGCCGTGTCAGCGTTCCCGCCGATTCAACCATTGATGCCCGGAAGTGCTTGCGGGCAGCATCGACATCCCCGTTCCGAAAAAGATTCATACCGCGATTGAACAGCCGACTGCCGAACACCGCAGAGGGCTGGAGATTCTTCAACTGGGCACAATCGACGAACGCCCGTTCGAATTCCTTTGCGGTCGGCTTGCTCGGTTGGCGTCGGCCCCAGAACGGATGCTTGCTCATCGTGTCCATGCTGAAACTCTGAATCTCGTCGCGCTGCTCATCTGTTGAAATCCGTCCTTGCAGCAACAAGTTGACCGAGCCAGTCTTCTCCTGAATGGTAAAGACCGCTGCGGTGATGCTTACGCCAGGGAAGTCCATCGACGCTTCCATCTCGTGCTGGAGGCTCTCGATCAACTCGGATACCGGTCGCAAGACGGGTTCACGCAAAGTGAATTTCGCCGTGGGGAGCTGGGCCTCGAGGTCCGCAAGCACTCGCTGAATCGCCGAAATCTGTGTCTTGGCCTTGCTCTTGTCCAACAGTGGTAGGACATCATACACCCCATCTTTACCGTCGATCTGGAACCACGCTCCCCGCAGATCGCCGTCTCGGACCTGCTTGGCGACGATTTCGGTGGCCTGCTGCAACATCGAATCGGCCGGGGCAGGTGCGGCCGCCTTCGCCGGAGCAGCCTTCTTTGCATCGGGCTGCTGTTCAGCGACCACGTTCCCACAGAACCAGACCAAGACAGCTACGGTCGCTGTCGCAACTCTTCCACTCAACAGTGGCGAGCAACGGAACAACTCGGATCGAACCACCATCAGTCACCTCCAGCCAGTCTCAATGCGGCCTATCAAGAACAACATACCTATTCATCCTACTCCACCCATATTGCCGACTGGATTACCCAACCGCAACCCCAGTTTGGCAAGTGCGGCACCTCCTCATCCCTGCACGCTCAGCGGGGAAACAGGGCTTTCAGGTGCTCGGCCGCCTTGACGAGAAGGCCGGATGCGGTGACTTCACGATCAAACGAGAGTGCCCTGTTGATCTTGAGTTTCTCCCGCCCGCCGCGAACCGTGACATAGACGTTGAGCCTGGCCTGAAGTCTCAGGCATCCCTTGGCGAATTCTGACCACCGGCGGAGATCATCGAAGCCAGCAGCAGCCCGATTCACCGAGGCATTGAAGTCTCTGATCAGGTCGTTGGTCAGCGGCTGCCTCGGAAACTCACCGGCCTTCCCATAAAAATCAAACGACGGAATCGGAGTCGACTGCGCCTCCAACTTCCCCTCGGAGTCGATTTCCTTGAATTTGTACAGGAAGTAATTCGCCTGCGGCTGGCGGTCCTCGAACCTCCCGACCAACCAGCCACTCTTGGCCAAACGAGCTTCCTGAATAGTCGCATCGGGAAACAGCGGCTTTTCCCGAAACACCCCTCGCAGCCAGTCCATCATGTCACACTGCAGCCTCTGCCGGATCATTCCGGTGGGACACTTCGCTTCCGGGAACGCATCCAGCAATCTGCCGACCTGCTGAAAGCGCTCTGGAATCTCCTGTCTGGGAGCCGCCAGATAGCGGCCCCACGCCGCGGTCGCCAGCTTGTGCGACTCGATTGCAGCTGTCGCCTGCTCTCGGAGACGAGTTGCATCATCAACGTGTTGTTGAACTTGTTCCAGTTCTTTAACCGCCTGGCCGTGACTCGTCCTAGCATCCTTCCTGAGTGAAGCGCGGTCTTCCACCGGGACGCTGTCGCTGAGAGTCCGCACCCTCTGCAAGGTGTCCTTCATCCTGGTTTCCACTCCGTCCATGGCCTTCCTGGTCGCCGCCATCTCC
>Ga0310123_10001480_pt1 | contig 19496 bp, 12 predicted proteins | sample CB6_AW_1057_MG_FD_203505 | JGI IMG/M metagenome (GOLD analysis project Ga0310123, IMG submission 203505) | Marine microbial communities from Western Arctic Ocean, Canada - CB6_AW_1057 | ecosystem: Environmental > Aquatic > Marine > Oceanic | place: Canada: Western Arctic Ocean | collected... | reverse complement strand
GTCAGGCCGTAAACCCCTGCAAAACGGGGGGGCATGCGCGGGCAAACCGGTTTACGACCCCCTGCGAGGAAAAACGGCGGGTTGCTGCAGCGCATTTCACAGCGCTTTTGCGAAGTGATCTTCGGTCACCTGTCAGTCCTGCTTTGCCGCAATCGTTGTCGTGTAGCATGCGAGCCGGTTAGAGTCGTTGAACGATGTTCGAAGCGACGAGACCGCTGATTCTGCATTCCGCAATGGTCTTTCTGCTCTGTTGGTTTCTCAACGCGTCGTGCGTGCGAACAGTCGCCGCAGAACCGTCAACACCGATTGCGTTTCAACGCGATATCCAGCCGCTGTTGAAGGCCCATTGCATGAAGTGCCATGGGTTGGAAGACCGAGAGGCGAATCTGGACCTGCGCACCGTGGCGTTGATGCGACGAGGAGGAAAGAGTGGCCCAAGCATCGAAGCTGGTGCGGCCCAACGCAGCCTGCTGTACCGCAAGATCGCCAGTCGCGCGATGCCGCCGAAGGGCGAACTGCCGCTGACGGATGAGAAGCTTGAATTGATCCGCCGTTGGATTGACACCGATGCTTCTATAAACACGTCGGTAACGCCGGAAAAAGTCGAGGTTGACGACGACGACCGCCGGCATTGGGCTTTTCGCAAGGCGCACCGCCCCCGCGTTCCGACAGTCCAGCAACCCCAACTCGCTCGGACCTCGATCGATCGCTTTCTGCTTGCCAGGCTTGAGACAGAATCACTCACGTTTTCTCCGGAAGCGGATCGCAAGACGCTCGTCAGACGAATCTTTCTGGACCTGGTCGGCTTACCGCCGTCGCCCGAAGCGGCCGCAGCGTTTCTGTACGCCCCCTCTCAGCTGGCGTATGAACAGATGGTTGACCGGCTGCTGGCGTCACCGCACTTCGGCCAGCGCTGGGGCCGCCATTGGCTTGATGCGGCGGGCTATGTCGACACGATCGGCGACGACACGGATGCAACCATCGCCAAAGTGGCCAAAGGAAAATGGCGATATCGTGACTATGTCGTCGATTCATTGAACGCCGACAAGCCGTTCAACCGCTTCGTCATCGAGCAGATTGCCGGCGATGAACTCGTCGACTGGCGATCCGCGGAGCGGTTCACGCCTCGAATCCGTGAGTTGCTGATCGCGACGACCTTCCTGCGAAGCGCCGCGGACGAGACGTTGCAGAACGAACTGAACACGGCCGACATGCGCCACGAAGTCCTGCAACGGACGATGGAAGTCACAGTGAACAACCTGCTTGGTCTCACCATTCAATGTGCAAAATGTCACAACCACAAGTACGACCCACTGCCGCAAGAGGACTACTACCGGCTGCTCGCCTACTTCACTCCGGCATTCGATCCCCAGGCCTGGCTCCAGCCAGCGAAACGCGAACTCCTGGATATGTCGCCAAAAGAACGCGAACGCATCACAAAGCGGAACGCTGGAATCGATCAGGAAGTCGCCGGTCGAAACAAGCAGATTCAATCACTTCTCGAGCCGTATCGAGCCAGAGTCCTTGAGAAGAAGCTCGCGGCGTTGCCCGAAGCTCTCCGGGCCGACGCAAAACTCGCACTCCGAATTCCCAAGAAAGAACGCACGCCCGCGCAAGCCGAACTGGTTACGAAGTACGGGGCGGCACTGGCGGTCTCCGATGCGGAAGCGTCCGCGATCCAGGACGACAATGACCGGGGCAAAGTAAACACCCTGCGTCGCGAGATCAACCAACTCAATGCCCAACGACGGAGTTGGGGGACGATTCAAGCGGTCTACGATATCGGCCCGGCACCCGCCACATATCTACTCGCGCGCGGCAACCACGAACGGCCGAGCTACGAGGTTACAGCGGGATTCCCGCGCGTCCTGACTCATCGGGTGGCCAGGGTCGAACGTGGCAAGCCCCCAGTCACGCAACACGGAAAGCCGCTCTCGCTAAAACTCGCGGCACCGAATCACAGCACGGGGCGTCGGCTTGCACTCGCCAATTGGCTGACCGATCCCAACGAGCCAGCTGCGGCGTTGATGTCCCGCGTAATCGTAAACCGAATGTGGCAGCAGCTCTTTGGACGCGGCATCGTCGAGACGGCTGACAACTTCGGCTTCGCGGGGGCCTCACCCACCCATCCCGATCTGCTGGAATGGTTGGCGGCCGAGTTCATCGAAAGTGACTGGAGTTACAAACACCTCGTCAAACTGATCGTCACCTCGACGGCCTATCGCCAGGCATCAGCACGCTCAGCGATTGACCGCGTCGATCCGCAATCGGCCGATCCAGCGAACCTGTTGCTCTGGAAAAAGCCATTGCGGCAGTTGGAATCGGAGATCATTCGCGATTCGATCCTCGCTGCCAGCGGCCAACTCGACCGGACATTCGGCGGCCCTGCGATTATGACCGTCTCGCGAGGAGATGGATTCGTCGTCATCGACACTGCCAAACTGCCGACGCCACACAGCAAGTACCGTCGCAGCCTGTACGTCCTGGCACGACGGCGATACCACGAGTCGTTTCTGGAAGCGTTCGGTCAGCCGGAGTTGACAACGAACTGCACAACTCGAAAGCCGTCCGCGGTCGTCAACCAGTCTTTGTCGCTGATGAATGACACGTTGCTTTTCGAGCTTTCGTCCCGTTTCGCCGAGCGTGTGATCGCCGAAACCGAAGGTAAGTCGCAAAGTCGCCGGATCGTAACCGCGTTCAAGATCGCGTTGGCTCGGCCACCGTCGGATGATGAACACGCTTGGGCTCGGCAGTTCCTCGGCAAACAAACCGAGCGGTATCAACGGGATTCCAAGGCCGTTTCGGACGCAACCAAACATGCGCTGCGGCATCTGTGCCACATGTTGCTTTGCACCAATGAGTTCCTCTATGTCCCTTGAGGCCAAGCGACTGACCGCAGCATCCACCGTCGGCGAACACCCCGTGGTCGGTCGAGAACCAACGACCAGGGAGTGTCCCTCGACAGTCATCAGCCGGCGGCAACTGCTCAAATCGAGTGGGATGGGATTCGGCCTGTGCGCGCTGGATTGGCTTGCGAGTTGCGATGCAGCAGCCGCGCCTCAGGCTCGACCTTCATCGGCCTTCAACCCGCATTTTCCTGCGAGAGCGAAGTCCGTCATTTTCCTGATGCAACCGGGTGGCGTCAGCCCGATGGACGTCTTCGACCCCAAGCCCGAGCTGACAAAGTTCGGCGGGCTGGTTCATTCCGAAAAGGTCGAGATGTTTCAACCGGGAAGCGAGACGAACACGCTGCTGGCTTCTCCCTGGAAGTTTCACAAGCACGGCGAATGCGGCATGGACTTCTCGGAAGCCCTGCCCAACATGGCGACGCTGGCCGATGACCTGTGCATGGTTCGCTCGATGTACTCCGAGCACAACAACCACACGGAAGCCCTGGTCATGGTCACCAGCGGCAAGATCTTTCCGGGTCGCCCGACGCTTGGCTCGTGGATCAGTTACGGCCTGGGAACGGAGAACCAGAACCTCCCGGCGTACATCGTGCTGCGCGATCCGAAGGGCTATCCGGGAACCGGCTCAACGCTGTGGCAAAACGGATGGCTGCCGGCCGTGCATCGCGGGACGGAGTTCCGAGCCGAAGGCCAACCGATCTTGAACCTGCGGCCGGCAAAGAAGATGCCGACAGGCGCTCGCGACGAGGATCGCAGCTTCCTGGCGAAGCTGAACCAGCGGCATCGAGAGCGCTATCCGACCGAGTCGCTGCTCGACGCTCGCATCCGTAATTACGAACTGGCTGCCCGGATGCAACTGGAAGCCGTCGATGTCCTCGACCTGTCGCAAGAGACCCAGGCGACTCGCCGGATGTACGGATTGGACAATCCCGCGACGAAGAGTTACGGATCGCGGTTGCTGATGACTCGCCGCCTGATCGAGGCAGGAGTTCGCTTCGTGCAGGTCTTTCCCTCGACCGGCAACCCGTGGGACAGTCACAAGAACGTCAAGTCCGAGATCGCCGACATCGCCGCGAAGACCGACTTGCCCTCGACCGCGTTGATTCGGGACTTGAAACAGCGCGGCCTGCTCGACGACACGATCATCGTCTGGACGGGCGAGTTTGGCCGCCTTCCGGTGTCACAAAACGGTAAGGGCCGCGACCACAACCGAAACGGCTTTACGCTTCTCCTGGCCGGTGGAGGCTTCAGGCAGGGGCACATTCACGGCACGACAAACGAAGTCGGCTATCGGGCGGCCGAAGATCCGGTCAGCGTCCCCGATTTGTTCGCGACCGTTCTGCATCAACTCGGCGTGGATCACGACGCCCTGACGTACAACCATCACGGCCGCGACGAAACACTGACCGACTCACCGGTCAGCAACGCGCGTGTCGTTCGCGAGTTGCTTGACGCATGAGTGCAGCTTTCGTTGGCTGTCGGCGCAGAGGATTCTCCGTGTCTGATGCGCGGCCATGATGAGCCAGACGAGATGGACGATCGCATCCACTGATGAGAGCCCGAACTGTCACGAATCCGACTACCGATTTCACTAACCTCGAATCGCTCAGACGCCTGCCATGAATCGATTTCACATCCTCTCCGCCCTGACTGGTCTGTGTTTGCTGCTTGCGTTACCCGACGACATGCGAGCCGAAGCAACGAAACTTCCAGTACGCCTTGCCGTCAAGCCTTCGAAATCTGCCCGCAAGGACGTGCCGGTCTCCATTGCGCTGGACGGACTTTATGAACGCCGCGCAAAGCTCCAGTTGTCCGAGATCAGAGGCAATAAGAAGAAGGCGATTCCCTCGCAATGGGACGCAACCGGTCCGCACAAGTTGTGGTGGATCATGGACGGTAAAACGCCGGCCGGAGAAGAGCGACGCTACGTGCTGGAAACGGTCGCCGATCATGAGCCTGCCGTATCAACCATGAGTGTCGATCGGACGGATGCCTACCTGGAAATCCGGCGACGGGATACGAAGATCCTGCGCTACAACACGAATGTCACTCCGCTGCCGCCGGGCGCGGACCCGAAGTACAAACGCAGCGGCTACATCAACCCCGTTTGGACGCCCTCAGGCCAGGTCGTCACCGATCGAGCCAAGAACTACCTCCATCAGTTGGGTGTGTGGCTTGCGTATGTCGGAACGTCATTTGAAGGCCGTGCCCCCAACTTCTGGGATTTGCTCAACGGCCGCGCCACGGTTCGCTTTTCCGGAATGCAACATAAAGCAGGTGGCCCGGTGTTCGCGGAATTTCGCGTCGTTCAGGACCACATCGATCTGGCGGACCCTGGCTCCCCGAAGGTCGCCCTGAAGGAGACCTGGAACGTTCGAGCCTGGAATGTGGGAACGAGTGAAGGCTATTCGCTTTACGACATCGCAACCACAATCAGCTGTGCGGGCCCCAGCCACGTTACGGTGAAGAAACATGCATGGGGCGGCATGGCCATTCGCGGCGCCCCCGAATGGTATGGCGAGAAGTGCAAGTTCCTGACATCCGCAGGCAAGACCCGCAGCAAGGCGAATCACACACGAGTCCGCTGGTGCAACATCTCGGGATCAACCAAGGGCGTGTGGTCCGGCATGACGGTGATGAGCCACCCAGACAATCTCCGACATCCGGAACCCGTTCGCGTCAACGAAACGATTCCGTACTTCTGCTTCACCGGTTCGTATCTCGGTGACTTTGACATCACGCCCGACAAGCCCCTGGTCCTGCGTTACAGGTTCCTTGTTCATGACGGCGAAGTCCGCGCCGATAGCGCAGATCGGCTGTGGAAAGACTTCGCCACTCCACCCGCAGCTGCGATCGTCGCCGAATAACGACTCATTGAAATCGCAGCTGCCTTCGCCGGGGTGCGGAACGCCCGCGTTCTGGCGAGCGCGGCTACCAAAACATCAGATCTGTGGGGGAATCCATGAAGGCCACCGCTGTTGCATTCCTGCTGATCGCGACGACGTGCACGACCCCGGCTGCAGCCGCTGATGCTGCGATCAAGGTCACAACGGTCATGATGCCAACTCGAGACGGCACACGGTTGCAGACCAACATCTATCGCGCTGGAGAGTCAACGAAGCCGCTTCCCGTTTTGTTGCTCAAGACGGCATATGACACGAAGAATTTTGATGCTCAAGCGCGTCGTGTTGCGTCGCGGGGCTTTATCGCAGTCACCCAGGACAGCAGCGGCCGGTTCGGTTCAGGAGGCGAGTTCAATCTCTATTGGGGCGAGCCACCCGACGGATTCGACACCGTCATGTGGATCAAGGAGCAATCCTGGTGTGATGGCCACGTGGGCATGTGGGGCCATTCCTACATGGGTTCGGTTCAATGGCTGACGGCGAGTACCGGCGCGTCCGTTGATGCGCTCGCCCCGTCCGCATCAGTCGCCTATTTCTACGACAACATTTATCGCGGTGGAGCTTACATCCTCGCGCTGGGACGAGCCGGTTTCGGAGCCAACGTTTATGGCCCGCCGCCATCCGCCGGATCATCGCCGGAATGGTCGAAGTGGTATCTCACGTTGCCGTTGATGAACCTGGATGACGTTGTCGGACACGAAGCGCCGCTTCAGATGAGCATGATCAAACACACCACTCCGAACGGATTCTGGCGAGGCACCGACGCGCGGAACTTTGAAGACATGGACTTCCCGGCACAACACATCGTCGGTTACTACGACTTCATGTGCCCCGGGGCCGTCAGCGCGTGGCACGGTATGCGGACTCGATCTGCCTCGAAACATTCACGCAACAACCAGCAACTCATCCTTGGTCCCTGGGATCACGCAACCGGCAGCACTCGCGCGGGAGACGTTGATTTTGGGAAAGCCGCAAACCTGGACATGCTGGCAGAAAATCTGGTCTGGTATGACCGTTGGTTCAAGCAAATCCATCGCGACAAACCTTATCCACGAGTTCGCTATTTCGTGATGGGCGATAACACCTGGCGCGAAGCCAGCGACTGGCCTCCACGGCAAGCCAGACCCACACGCTTTTTCCTGGACTCGGGTGGACAGGCCAATACTCGACATGGAAACGGGCAACTCAAACGGTCGGCTCCGAATACCAAACAACCGGCTGACAAGTTCGTCGCCGATCCGGCCAACCCGGTTCCGAATGCTCCGGCCCATGGCCGGAAGTATGTCGATGGATTCGGACCTTACGACCAGCAGACCGCGCAGGACCGGAAAGACGTACTCGTATATCGCATGCCGCCCCATTCAAAACCACTCACCTTTGCCGGACGCTTGACCGCCGAATTATTCGTCTCCGCCAACACCCCCGACGCGGACTTTGTCGTCACAGTTGTGGACGTGCATCCGGATGGTTTCTGCCATCCGCTGGCGACGGGAATCCAGCGCGCGTCAGCTCGCGAATCGCTGGCAGATCGGAAATCGTTGCGGCCAGATAAGACGTATCGACTGACCATCGACATCGGCCACTGTGCCGCGACGATTCGACCCGGTCATCAACTCTGTGTGCAAATCCAGGCAAGTCATTTCCCCGTCTACGCTCGAAACACCAACACTGGCGAAGGTCCCTTCAGTGCAAAAACGCTTGTTGCAACACAAAGGGTCTACCACGATGTGGAGCGAGCGTCGCATGTTCTGCTGCCAATCCTGGACCGGCGTTAGGGCCTCTGCCGTTGTTGTAGCGGTGACGGCAATTCCAACAACAGGCTCCTCGTAATCGACCATCGCCCCGCCCAACCAGTCGTCGGCATCCGTGCCAATCAGGAGATCGTCGACCTGGCCCGACACATCGGCGATGGTGCGAGCGGGCCTCAGGATCCGGTCGTGAGTCCGCGCCGAGAGACCCATCTGTTTCATCGCCAGCTTCAGCAGTTGCTCGGCCTCTCCCTGCAACCGGCAATGATGTCGGATCTTCGGCGGGCTCATGTTCGCGCCGTGAGTTCCTCAATCGGCCTTCCCTGACCGAGGATTGGAACTGGACGCCCGGCCAGGTCGTGGAACTCGACACCGTCCACGGCAACTCCAAGGTGGCGGTACACTGTGGCCAGGAATTCGTGGATGCCGGCGAACCGCTCAATGACGTCTGTTCGGCCAGCGTTTTGCTACCGCCCCACACCGCCTTCATGTAATCACTGTCAACGCCAAACGGGACGGTCAGCGGCGCTTCGGGACCTCCCACCCGACGCTTTCGAGATAAGCCAGAGCAGACGCGTTTTCGGCGTCCACCTCAGCCTCTTCCCGGTAGTTCTTGTACTCGGTCTCCAGTGTCACGTTGCCACGGTAGTCGTGCTTGTCCAGGGTTCGCCCGAGCAGACCGAAGTCCACCTCGCCTTTGCCCGGTGTGGCTTCGAGCAGGAAGTCCCCCCCGGGTGAGTCCTTGCCCGCCGCGTCGCGCAGATGCACATTCCACAGGCGATCCCCCAGGAAACTCACGTAGTCGTCGAGGTCGTACCCGCTTGTGTGCCAGTGGGTCGCATCCAGCACCACGCCCACGTTGTCGGATTTCACGAGGGACAGCATCTGTCGGGACCGGTCCACGTCGTAGTAGAGCTGCCACACGTGGGGCAGCTCCAGGACCACCCGGATGCCTCGTCTTCGGGCGTCCTCGGCGACCTCGTCGATCACCGCTGCGGCCGCCTGCAACTCCCCATCAGGGTCCTTCATCTGTGCCCGGCGGCCGACGTTGAGACAGACCATCGGCACGCCGACGGCGGACAGGTTGTCGAGATGTGCGCGTGCCTGGGCCTTGTACGCCTCGGCCTGCCGTGGCTCGTGCAGCTTGTAGAAGACGACGTTCTCCTTGGCGTTCCGCACGTCCTCTCGCTCCGCAGCTGACTGCCTCGGCGCGGCCACCTTCTCGTAGCCAAGCCCCTCCTCGTAGATCGTGGCCAGCACGCAGTTGGCGGCGATCGCGGTGAGTCCGTTTCGCTTCAGAAGTTCTCGAACCGCGACCGGATCGACCGTTCGGGAACTGTGGGCCGAGAAGTGCTTCGTGTGAGTGAGCATGTCCGCGATCTCGACTCGGTCGAATCCGTAGCGGGCGATGTGCTCGAGGGCCGTCTGAAGCGAAGAGAGGGCGAAGGTCAACGTGGAGCAGGCGGTGACGCGGGCCATGGTGTTTTTCCTGTGTCCATCGTGTTGGTGATCCGGCCGCGGGTCAACCTTCCCCAGTGGCCTCGACGATGGCCAGGATCGCCGTGCGGGTGTCCGGCGGCAGCGAGTCCCAGGCGTCGACCACGCCGGCCAGGTCGGGGGTGATCGTTCCGTTGTCCGTTTCAGGAAGAGCGAATCGACAGGGGCATCAACGGGGGGATGGCTTCTCGATCACGACGAATGCGACGCCTCCGAGAATTGCCGCCGAAGCGATCACAAGGCGTGCCGAGATGGTTTCACCGAGAAAGATGATTCCGCCGGCTGCCGCAATGACCGGTACGCTCAATTGGACCGTTGCCGCATGAGTCGCTTTGAGTCCCCGAAGCGCCGAATACCAGATCGCGTATCCGATTCCGGATGTTACCGCTCCTGACGCCATCGCGCACGCGATGCCGAGAGCTGCCGGCTGGCTCGCGGGGAGCATTGCCAGGTTCAGGCCCACCGCCAACGGGGTCGCCCGCAGGAAGTTCCCGGCCGTTGTAGAGGTCGCATCTCCCGCGGCCTTGCCGCGAATGGAGTAGATACCCCAGGCGACTCCGGCTCCGAGCATCAACGCGGCACCCCCGGGGGGTGGTGCAGACAGACCGGGTAGCAGCAGGCACACCAGACCACCGAATGCCAGGACCAGGCCGGCCGACTGTCGAAGTGCCAGGCGCTCTCCTGTGGAGAGCCCGTAGCCGATCATCGTGACTTGTACCGCTCCAAAAAGGAGCAAGGCGCCGATCGCCGCGGGCAAGTCGATATAGGCATACGAGAACCCAGCGGCGTAGCCAAAGAGTGCCAGTGCCGACGGCCAATCTCCGGAACTGCGAGTTGCTTCACGACGTGTCCGGACAATCAGGTACAGCACCAGTGCACCGGAGATGATGCGGATCGACGTGAAACTCGCAGCGTCGATCTGAGAGTCCTTGAGTGCCAACCGGCACAGCAACGAATTCCCCGCGAAGGCAACCATCGCGAACGATGTCATAACGAATACACGCGTCAACGACATCCTGGCTCCATCTCCCGGTGGTTTTTCCGATCAGCCCCAAAGAGGGCGTGTCGGCAGTCCGCATTCTGCAACTTCCAGGGGCGGCACAACAGCCTGCCGTAGACCTTGAGTTTCAAGCAAGAGTGATCGCAGCCCCGGGTCCGAACTGCAACGTCACTCATCACGCCCTGGTCGCTCCGTTGCCTGCTCGTGTCCGGGGTGTTTGACTGAGCCTGCAGGATCCGGTTGGGCGAGCACTTGCGCTGCGGATCGGCCCACCATGGGCGAGAAGATCTGAGGCCGAACCGGCAACCTCGACGTCACACGTTCTGGATCCGGCACAGCCTGTGGAACACATCGAAAGGGCCGACCGCGCTCGTGACAAAACTGGACCTTGGGATCATCGGCGCCTACCTGGTGGTGATGTTGGCGATTGCCCTTTACTACCGGCGATACGCGACAAGGGGGCTGGAGCACTTCTTTCTCGCAGGGCGTCGGGTGCCCGGCTGGCTCAATGGTGTCTCCTACGCGGCGGCGATGGTCAGTGCGGATGCCGCGACGGCTTACGGCGGTCTCGCGGCGGTGACCGGTATCTTCATCTGCTGGTGGTACCTGAGTCGATTTGCCCTGGCATTCTTCATCGCGGCGGTGCTGTTCGCCGTGTTCTGGAGACGTCTGGATCTGTTTACCAGCATGGAGTTCTATGAACTGCGATTCGCGGGCCGACCCGCACGGTTGATGCGACTTTGGGTCGGCGCTCGCACGTCCCTGGTGGCGATGCCCGCCTGGACCGGAATCACGCTCCTGGCGGCCGCCAAACTGCTCGAGGCGACGCTGGGCCTGAGTAAGACGGAGAGCATGCTGCTGGTGGTGCCGGTTTCCTTCGCGTTCGTATTCCTTTCGGGATACAAGGGCGTGGTCGTCTCGAACTTCGTGCAGATGACTGTCTTTTTCGTCGGTGCGTTGCTGCTGGCGGTTTTGACGCTCGTCCATTTCGGTGGACCGCAGGGATTTGCCGATGCCGTTCGGACCGGCCCCTCGGGCGAAACGGCGTTGAGCGCCGTGCCGCCGACGGATCACGCCGTGTTCCCGTTGATCGCCGCAGTCGCTTGGTTGATCGGACAGACGATCGGCTACGGTGGCGATGCGGCGCCGATGGGTGGAGCCATGGAAGGTCAGCGGATCCTGTCTTCGAAGACCCCGCGAGAAGCGGTGTTGATGTTTGTCGTCACGGCGTTCGTGACGTTCACGATGGTACTGCTGGTGTCGCTGCCGTGCGTCGCAGCGCCGATCTTGTGGCCGGAGTTGCTGCAGCCCGATTACGACCGCGAGTTGGCCTACGGTCTGCTGATGAAGGAACTGTTGCCGCCGGGGGCACTCGGTTTGGTCGCGGCCGCGATGCTGGCCGGTGTGATGTCGACCGTTGCCGACAATTTGAATTTTGGCGGCCAGGTTCTCGTCAACGACGTGTATCGCCGCTGGATCGTGCGCGACGCATCCGAGCGTCACTACGTGATCGCCGGCAAACTGGGGATGCTGCTGATCCTCGGCCTGGCGCTGAGTGTCGTTTACACGACGAACTTCCTCTACGACGTCGCCGTCTTCATGTTGCAGATGAGCGCCGCGGAGTTGCCGGCCAATTGGGCACAATGGTGGTGGTGGCGTTTCAACGGCAAGGCTCGCATCGCGGCGTCCTTTGGCGGCGGTGCCATCTTCATCCTGGTCGTGCTGGTGCCGAAGCTCTTGATTGAACTGGGCATCGAACAGGCCGAGGTCGTGTTGCTTCCGTGGTGGTGGCAGACGTTCGTCGTGATGGTCGCGACCACTATCCTGTGGGTCACCGTGGCACTCCTGACCAAACCCGATCCGATCGAAGGCCTGAGGAGATTCTACGGGCGAGCACGACCGTTTGGATCGTGGGCACCTGTGCTGGCAAGCGTCGATTCCCTGGAGAACCACGATTCCGACGACGGTCTGGCTGGGGAACGCGACTGGAAGATGATCGGCAAAGGATTCGCGCTTTCCGCCTTGGGAACCGCCAGTGTTGTCCTGTATATCCTCGGGCTCACACACTTGTTTGTCGGTTTGACTCTGCAAGCGGCGGTCGAGTTGGTCTTGGCCATTGTTCTGCTCACGTTGTTTTGCAGGTGGCTCGGCAAGTATGTCGATGCCTTCGAAACGCGAAGTTCAGTGGATAGAGGCCCGACCTAGCGTGGCCGTGGGTCAGCGATCAGACAGCCTGGAACGTTCCAGGATGCTCGGCGTCGCAAATCGACGCCGGGCGCGGCGTGGTTCGGATCCGACGGGTTGAACGCCGACGCTGGTGTGAGGAGACTGGGGCGGTTGGGAGTCTCACCAGGGACGATTGATCATCAAGACAGCCTTGCCGACTGCATTTAGCCTGGCCTGATCCAACGTAGTCGCGACATTCGCTTTCAGGAGATCCACCGTGTTCCGTTTTTGCCTGTTCACCGTCACGCTCGCGCTCCTTGTCTTCTGGCAGCAAGCCCCCGCTGCTCCGGTGAAGGTGCCGGCCGGGCTCTTCAAGGACGTCAACGACACCACGATCGGCAAGGCCCGGCTGGTCCGTGGAACACAGTTGTTCATCGATGACTGGCTGATCGAGTCTCTCGAGGGAGTCCGGCGGAAGTTGAACCAGCCGGTCAAGCACAAGCGAAACCCCGTGCTGGTCAAGGACAAGCCCTGGGAACAGGGCGGGCCGGGCTACGGAACCGTGCATTACGACCCCGAGGCCAAGCTGTTCAGGATGTGGTATCAGACCTGGAAGAAAGTCCCCAAGGGGGCCGTCTCGGAAGGCAACCTCTGGCTGGCGACCTCCCGCGACGGCGTCACCTGGTGCAAGCCGGTCATCAACAAGAAGACTGGTACTAATAGGGTCCAGGCCCCCAAGGTGCCGGGTTTCCAGTGTGCGGGAATCTTCCGCGACCCCGCCGAGAAAGACCCGTCCCGCCGTTACAAGATGCTCTTCAGCTGTGCCCCCGACGGCACCGACAAGACCTGGATGACCAGTGTCGGGTACTCGCCCGACGGCATCCACTGGACTGCTGCGAAGACGCTTCCCCTGATCCCCTTCAGCGACACGCAGATCTGTCCGTTCTGGGACTACCGCAGTCGCCGGTACATCGCGATCCTCCGTTTCGGTCCGCCCAACACCCGGCTGGTCAGCCGGATCGAGAGCGAGGATTTCCTGCACTGGTCACCGAAGATCACCGTGATCCGCCGGACGAAGATGGACGCGCCGCAACAGACGCAGTTCTACCAGATGGCTCCGATGCCATACGGTGATGTCTACATCGGGTTGGTCGCCGCCTACCACACCGAGACGCTCAAACCGATCCCCCCCGGGCGGCCCTGGACCGACCGCAAGAATCTCCAACTGGTGTACAGCCGCAACAGCATCGCCTGGTCACGCGTCGGCCGTGACGGGGCCATTCCGCACAGCAAATTGAACCAGCCGGCCGATTGGGCGAGGGTCGCCCGCGAAGCCGCGTTCCTGCCGTACGGGAAGAAGGACCGAGATTGGGACTGGGGCACCGTTTCGCCCTACTTCACGCCCGAGCCGATCGTGATCAAGGACAGAATTCACTTCTACTATATCGGTCAGAACGGACGAAACTGGTGGAACTACACCGGCGACCCGCCGCGCAAGGACCCGGACGCACGTGAACCGGACAAGGGTGTCGGCCTGGCGACGCTGCGGGTTGACGGGTTCGTGTCGATCGAGGCTGGGTCCAAGGGCGGGACGATGACCACCCGGCCGTTCCTGTTTCTCGGTGATGGATTGATCCTCAACGCCGATGCCCGGGGCGGACAGATCACCGTCGAAGCACTCGATGCCGCCGGCAAACCGCTCGAGGGCTTCGGCCTGGCCACAAGCCGACCGTTGACCAGTGACAACGTCCGCCACGCCCTGTCCTGGAAAGGTCACAAGGACCTGCACCAGTTGCAGGGCAAGCCGATCCGGTTGCGATTTCACCTGAAGAACGCCCGGATGTTCTCGCTGACTCCCCGCACACAGAAGGTGCACTACATTCGCTCCTACAACTGATCGACGGCAGCTGATTTTGCCTTCCGCGAAAGCCCGGGCGATGAACACTTCACGACGCAACGTCCGCGCCACCGTGTCGTCTCGTGGTCATGTTCACGAGGCCCACCTGGCGGCCGGGGGGCGTGACTTGGTTCCGGTGGGTTGAATGCCGGGGCTGGGCTGTCGAGAAGTCGGATGGAAAATGTCAGAATGCGGTGACAGGCGTCATGGTTAATCTCAGGAGGTTTCTGGTGTCCAGGATCACATCTCTTGTAGTCGTTCGCGCAACGCTGGTATGGGCGGTGGTCTGTGGCGGGATGGTCGTTGCCGCTGAAACACCGGCAGCCATAACGGCGACTTCGAGCCAGCGGGTGCATCCGGTGCTCATTCGCAACGAGCACAATCCATTGATCCAGGTCGTCGTGGTTGCAACGCAACCTGGGATGCACGCGACCCGGTTCACCTTTTCCCTTCGTGAGACCGACGACCTGAACGACATCGACTCGCTGCGGCTCTACTACTCGGGCGACAAACGGCCTGAGGGACTCGACCAGATTCGCAGCGGAATCAACTTCCTTGGGGATCGGCAGGCGGTATTGGCGGGGCTGGCCGGCAAGTCGTTCGGTCGGCTGGCCAAGCCGAGGAGGAAACTGACGTTTGATGGCGACCAGGTGTTGAGCAAGGGGGCAAATGTCTTTTGGCTGTCCTGTACGCTGCGAGCCGGTGCCAGTTTGTCTCACAAGGTGGACGCCCGTTGCACGGCGATTGCAACCAGCGAAGGCAAAGTCACTCCGCGCGACGCGACTCCCGAAATCCGAAAGCGAATCGGATTCTCACTCCGCAAGCACTATGACGACGGGGTGCACACCTCGCGGATCCCGGTCCTGGCCACGACCCCGAAGGGGACGTTGTTGTGCGTGTACGACATGAGGCGGCGGAAGCGCCGCGACCTCCAAGAGCACATCGACATCGGCCTGAATCGCAGCACCGACGGCGGTCAAACCTGGGAGCCGGTCCGTGTCATCATGGACATGGGAGAATATGGCGGCCTGCCACAGGAGCAAAACGGGTGCAGCGATCCGGGAATCGTGGTGGATCAAAAGACCGGTGAGATATTCTGTGCCGGCGTCTGGATGTGGGGCAAACCGGGGAAACACCAGTGGACCAAAGACGGATCCGAACCCGGATTTGAGATTGGAAAGACGGCCCAATTCCTGATGGTGCGTTCCAAGGATGATGGCCTCACCTGGTCAAAGCCGGAGAACATGACGCGGAAGTTGAAGAAACGCGAATGGATTCTTCTGGCACCGGTCCCACAACAGGGGATCACGTTGCGCGATGGCACGCTGGTGATGCTTGGCGAGGGACGGGACGAAAAAGACCGGATGTTTTCGACATTGATCGTGAGCCGTGATCACGGAGCGACCTGGACCGTTGGTTCCACGGCCGCTTCCGGCAACGGGGAATGCCAGGCCGTGCAACTGGACAATGGCTCGATTCTGCTCAACGCCCGCACGGCCCGACCCACCAAGTTTCGATCAGTCTGGTTGACCGATGACCTGGGTCAGACGTGGCGTCCGCACGAGACGCACCGGAAGACAATGATCGAACCCAACTGCAACGGTTCGCTGTGCCGATTCGACTACGAAGAGGACGGGAAGCGAAAGCACGTTCTGTTGTTCGCCAACCCCCATTCACAGACAGGACGAGACCATCACACGATCCAAGTCAGCTTTGACGACGGCCGCAGTTGGCCGAAAAAATACCGCTTGCTGTTGGATGTGGGTCGCGGGAATGGCTACCCCAGCATGACCCGTGTCGACGACGCACATGTCGGCATCGTTTACGAAGGGAGCCAGGCGCACCTTGTTTTCGAGAGACTGTCGCTGGATGAACTGTTGAAACGCCGCCGATGACCGAACGCGTCGCGCGGTGCGGATCGTCGTCGGCACCGCTGACTCGCCGGTGACGGTCTGGTCCGTCGCTGACCAGGTGCCCGCGCAAAGCGGCGCCGGGGGGCGTGGTTCCCTCGATCAATGATTGTGCGAAGCGGAATTCGCTCCGGAATTCCGTCATGACCATCTGTCCCGGTTGTTCAGCTGACATTTCCGGCGACGCCAGGTTCTGCGCGAACTGTGGGGCACCGGTGCCCCACCCGGTTCCTGCCGACTCGGAAACCGCGGTCACCGTCGTTCCCGAGACCGAGCCGTTCGCCCGTCGATTCTGGCCCCAGTACCTGATTTCGAGCACTCGCCTGCTGAAGGGCGAATTTCGCGATGCGGCCGTCGGCCGGGACATTGTCATTGGGATCCACCTGTCGATCACTCTGTTCCTGGTCAAACAGGCCCTGGTGCTGGGCGTTGTTCCCGGCGCCATCGTCAAACCGTTGATCGCATCATCGATCGAAATCCAGGCACGTGCCATTTACTTCCTGGCGTACCTGCTTGATGCGGCCATGAGTGCGTTCACCTTCACCGTTCTGATGCTCACAACAATCATGGTGTTGATCAAAATCCTGTTGAAAAGGGGCCTGATCGTGTGGCTGGTGTTGGTCCTGTTGCTGAACGTTTTCAGTGTTCGCAGTGACATGGCCGTGCTGGAGTTGGTTGTTCACGTCCTGTTGGTCGGCGGCATTGCCTATTGCGTCCTTCGTTTTGGTGCGCTCCTGATTACGACCATGGCGTTCTGCAGCACCGTGTTGAATGTCGTGGCCACCGCGAACACCGAGCACTGGTATTCCATGACCGGTTATCTCGGAGTTGCCGCAATCGTCCTGCTGTATTGCTTTGCCGTGAGAGCGGCTTTGGCCGGCAGAAGTCTTGTTTCGCTTGACCGTTTGGCGGAACAGGCCCCGGCAACCAGGTGATGCGTTTCCCGCTCCTTCCTGGGATCCTCGCAAGCGACGGTCTCGCGATCCGGTCAGCACAAGCCCGTTGACGTCTCGGGCCGGTCGGTGACGGTGCCCTGTCAAATCGCCGGGAATCCGCGACCCAAATTGGGGGCTTGAACGCAGCGGCTGGCACGGGGAGACTGGTCTGGTTCGTTGGGCCCGATCCTGAGGAGATGCGATGAGAGTTCTGCTGTCAGGTTTGCTGCTGGTCGGGATCGCGGGGTTTGGAAGCGGTGTTTTGTCGCTGGGCCTGGTCAGCCCCTTGCCGGGACAGGAAGACAATCGTCTCGTTGCCACATCCCTCGAGGAACCTGCGAACCAGGGCAAAGCAAAATCGACACCCAGCCCTCGCGGACACAATCGCATCCTGTTTGTCAGCGATCCGTCCAGCGTCGCGATCGGGTTGCTGCCCGATCCGGTCGAAGAACAGCACCTGCGACGCTGGGTGAACATGCTCGCCGACAGCGGGGTGGATTTGTTCAACCAGGAGATCTACTCGCAGGGCTGGACGGAATACTGGAAGTCCAGGTCTTTCGATTACGACCAGCGCACCCAGCATCGTCGTTTCCTGCCGATGATCGAATCCGGCACGCAGCCGGTGGAGGTGCTGATTGATCAGAGCCACAAGCGAGGGATGACCTTCATTGCCGGGTTCCGTGTCAATGACAATCACGCTTACCTGGCGAAGAAGCAGGGCGTGCGTCTGGCCAAGTTCATCGAAGAGCACCCCGAGTGGCGTCTGAAAGGGTTTCCCGACGAAGCGTACTACAGGCTGAGCGCGCCGCTCGATTTCTCGTTTCAGGGGCCGCGAGACTTTTTTCACTCGGTGATCGAGGAGGTCGTGACGCGGTTTGATGTGGACGGGATCGAGCTCTGTTTTCGGGACCACGGCTATTTCAAGCACGGCACCGGACGTTCGCGGAAGAAGCTGATGACCGGGCTGGTCCGACGAATTCGCGCGACGGTGAACAAGGCCGGCGAGTCCAAGGGCAAGCGGCTGCTGATCGGGGCGCGAGTATTTCCCACGCTCGAAGAGTGCTTGTTCCTGGGGTTGGACGTCGCCACCTGGATCTCCGAGGGACTGCTGGATTATGTCAGTCCCCAGGACGTCATGTACGCCGACTTCAACGTGCCCTTCGAGGAGTTTGCGGCACTGACCCGCGACTCGAAGTGCATGCTCTACCCGGCGATGTTGCCGTGGAGCAGTTTGCGGGCGCGTATCCGTTTGAACCAGCAGCCTCTTACCCAGTCCAACCAGCGGGCGCTGGCGGCCACGATGTACGGGGCCGGTGCCGACGGAGTTGCGATCTACAATCACTTCACCACGATGTGGCACCCACCGTTCTATCCCCAGTCCCTGAGATTCTTCCGCGAACTCCGTGACCCGAAGCGGATTGCGGCTGGCACGCGACACTACATCTTCGAACCGACGTGGGCCGACTCCGAGGGGTTCGGACTGGACAAGCCGTCGACTGGTTTCGTTAAGGCGCAACGGGTTGTCCTGGATCGGAAGAAATCGAAAGCCCGGGGAACCTACGAGTTTCGACTGTTCGACGACCTGTCGGACTGCCAGGCGACGCTGACGTTTCGGGGATTCCATCTGACGGCCAACGACAAAGTTGCCGTGACCCTCAATGGCCACGCCGTCGGCGACAAGGCGATTGGCCGAACGGCTTCGACCGGCGCGTCTCGCGATCAGCGGAGTGTCAGCAGTGACGGCAGGACGTACGGGTTGGCTCCCGAAGAGGGGCGAATCGAGTTCCGGAGAGCATCCAAGGGAGCGTTGATCAACCGTCCCGATCCGGTGTTTTCCACCAGGTGGTTCGATCTGAAGGGACTGCCGATTCGACGAGGGGTCAACCGTCTTTCGATCACGTTGACCCGCAGCGACCCGATGGTCAACGCATCGATTGTGATCGACGAAGTCGAGATCTGGGTCCAGCCGTGAGTGCGAGTTGACCGCCAGGGCTGAATCACACCTGCTCGTCATCTGCCGGTTGATTGGCAGCCGGGTCCTGTCCGGAAAACTGCGGTCGAGTCACTTCGTCCTGCAAGTTGCGATGCGAGTGCTGCAACTTCGACACCAGTTCGACGGCATGTGCGAGTTCGGTTTTGGCAGATGCCCTGTTGAAAACGATTGCCCCGGCAAGGACACACGCGGCCGCGGCGACATCCTGTCCCAAGTCGTCTTTGTCGTAGTCGATGGTTGCACAGCAAAGAATCATGCCGACAGCACTCAGAACGAACCCGGTGATCTGGCTGAACATCCGTTAGCTCCGGTTGGAGGACTTGCTGAGCCGATGCCGGTATTGGCTCACCGGGAGCATTCTAGAGCAAGATCCAATCCGCGAGAAACGTCAGCTGCAACGGGCCGGGATGGCGATCTGCACAACGAGATCGACGTTGGATATCATTGACCAGCGAAGCAACCAGTTGAAGAACAGACCATCCGCAACCAACCGGCGACGCACCATGCTTTTTCGATTAGCCTGCCTCTCTTCACTCGT
>Ga0310123_10001479_pt1 | contig 19498 bp, 18 predicted proteins | sample CB6_AW_1057_MG_FD_203505 | JGI IMG/M metagenome (GOLD analysis project Ga0310123, IMG submission 203505) | Marine microbial communities from Western Arctic Ocean, Canada - CB6_AW_1057 | ecosystem: Environmental > Aquatic > Marine > Oceanic | place: Canada: Western Arctic Ocean | collected... | reverse complement strand
TGGCGTCCCAAAATTCTTTGCCGGATAATCGGCAATAATTAATTTTGAATCGATGGCTTGAATTAAGTCCACTGTGCATGGATCTATGTTGCCACCTAAAGATCAACATAGTCGAAATCGATTACGAGTAGATCGATTTCGAGTGGTGATGCGCACTGCGGGTCCAAATGACCTCTCATCGCGTTTTATGACATCATTGTGTGTCAATCGGTCTCTGCCTATGCGCACCGCCGCATATCACTCGTAATCGATCCATTCGTAATCGATCTGCATTCTACCGAAGTCAGTCCCACGTTGACAAACACCAAAATCCCAGAAAGAATTTTCGGGGTATCGCACCAGGCATCCCCCCCCCATGCGATTCAAGCTCATCTGTTTCGATCTCGATGGCACGCTGATCGACGACACCGAGTACATCTGGTCGACGCTGCATGACGCATTCGATGTACCGCATGAAATCCGCCGACAATACTACAGCGACTTTCTCGAAGGAAGAATCACGTACGAAGAGTGGTTCGCGACGGATATTCAGGAATGGGTGAAACGCGGTAAGGGGCGGCTGGATCTCGTACGTGTCATCAAGCAGTTGCGCGTTATGAACGGCGCCGAGGAACTGCTCGCCAAACTTCGTACCGACGGCTACCGGCTGGCGATAGTGTCGGGCTCACTCGATTTGGTGGTCGAAACACTGCTCCCGCACGCCCACTTCGATCATGTACTGATCAATCAAATCAAATTCCATGCGGACGGTCGGATCGCGGGCGGCAACGCAACGCCGTACGACATGGACAAGAAAGCCGACGGGCTCAGAACGATCGCCGCCGCCGAGGGTCTTGACCTTTCCCAATGCGTTTTTGTCGGTGACAATGAGAACGACGTTCAAATTGCCGCCGCCGCCGGCTTCACCATCGCCTTCAATTCGAAGTCGGAACGTTTGAACGCTGTTGCCGATGTCGTCGCTGCGCGCAAGGACCTGCGGGACGTCCGCCAGTTGATTGGTGAGGATTAGCGCAACAAATTACAATTAAATCGAGTTAGCCGGATTCGCCGGGACTTTTTATCCGTTTTTCGTAATCGCCCCATTTGTAATCGATTACGAGTGAAGTGCTGTTGAGTCTCAATTAACAAATTCTATACGATCGAGTTAACCGGCTTTGCCGGGGCGCTGATTCTACCGTAGGATAGAATCAAAGTCATGCAGCAGGTTTAAGCATCGTCAGATTTCAGCAACTCCGGCTCGCGGCGGAAGGCGACGAAGCCGCCGCCGGCCACTTCCTTGACTTCGGTGTCAAAAACGGCGGTCAAATCGGCGTACTGCTCGGCACTCAATTGAAAATCGGCGGCTTGGATAGAGGCATCGAGTTGCGACTTGGAACTGACTCCGATGATAGCGCTGGTGACGCCCGACGCGTAGAGGTTCCATGCCGTCGCCAGCGTTGCCGGGTGGACCTCGAGATCGGCGGCCATACCGAGAAAGCCTGACACCCCATCGCCGTATTCCGCCAGCCAATCGCCAAGGCGGTGATCGCCCGATCCGCGTGAGTCCTCCGGAAGTCGCTCGCCGGGACGATACTTGCCGGTCAGCAGCCCTATCGCCAGCGGCCGGTATGTCGTGATGACAACCTTCCCGGCGACAGCCTGCGGCAGAATCTCCACCTCTATGCCGCGCTCGATCAGATTGTACGGAACCTGGTTGCAGACCAGTGGTGCCCAGCCGTTCTCCGCCGCAATCGCATTTGAATGAGCATACAGCCAGGCCGGATAATTCGAACACCCGACGTAGCGGGCTTTGCCCCTCTCGACGACGTCGTTGAGGGCGCGCATGATCTGCACGCAGTCCATCCCCTGCTTCGGCCAGTGAATCAGAAAAAGATCGACATGGTCCATCTGCAACCGCTGTAGGCTTTCGTCTATACTGCCGACAATGCTGTCGTAATCGATACCCTTATGGACCTTGGTCGTCAAGAACATTCTATCGCGGCGTCCGCTGCAGATCGCACCAAGGATCTCCTCCGTGCGCCCATCACAATACATGGCCGCCGTATCGACAAAGTTGATGCCGGCATCCAGGGCGACACCGAGGATCTGATCCGATTCCTCCTGATCACAGCGCACGCCGAACATCATTGTTCCGAGACAAAGGCAGGATACCTGCTCTGCGGTGGTTCCAAAGGTCCTGTATTTCATACCAATACTCTCTCCTGAAACAGCTATTTGTAGTTCGTCAAGGCGGCGGCTGGAGGAGGCGGCAAAGTAGTCCTACCGTACGGTAGGATTTCCCTATGTCTTGCCCGGCTGCCCGCGCGTAGCCCCGGCTTCGCAACGGCGATAATATAACATCGGTCTGAGACTTTCATAAAGGATCGTCCGCACGAAGCTCTATTCACACGGGTGAAATGCAGAGCCGGTCGCCAGGGTGTATAGTATCTACGTGTTTTTGCGGAGTCTGCAAAAACAATTTGCTGTCGCACCATCGGAATACTCAAACGTTGAAGATTAACTTTCTCCCCGAGTCGGTGATTCCGCCATGGAAACCATGATATCAGTTGCACAGGCCGAGGGAATCATCAAGGCAAACGTCTCGATGCAGCCGGCGATCGACGTGCCATTTGATCATATTCATGGCCACGTACTGCGCGAGGACATCGCCGCCGACCGCGATATCCCGCCCTTCGATCGTGCTACCATGGATGGCATTGCGTTGTGCGTATCGGCGTGGCACAGGGGGCGCCGCGAATTCGCCGTGGCCGGCGTCGTGCCGGCCGGTCAAGCGCCGCCGGCCCTGCCCGACGACAGCAGTTGCCTCGAGATCATGACCGGTGCCATGATGCCGGAAGGCGCCGATTGCGTTGTCCGCATCGAGGACGTGACGATTGCAGGGCCGATGGCGAAAATCAAGGAGAGCGTTGAACTCGAGCTGATGAAGAATGTCCATCCGCGCGGGTCGGACTGCGGTGCGGGTCGTTCGCTGCTGCGGGCCGGGACCCGGTTGCTGTCGCCGCAGGTCACGATCCCGGCATCCACCGGGAAGACGACAGTGACGGTGGACAAGCGACCGCGAATCGCCATCGTGGCGACGGGCGATGAAATCAAGGACGTGCCCGATGACGTCGAGATCTACGAGATCCGCCAGACCAACACACATGCGATGGCGGCCGGCCTGCGTAATCAGGGATATACTGACGTTACCCTGCATCACTTCCGGGATGACAGCGTCGCGCTTGGCGATGGGCTGGCGGTGATTCTCGATGCGTCCGACGTCGTCATCCTCGTCGGCGGCGTCTCCATGGGTAAGTTTGATCTGGTCCCTGAGGTTCTCGACGAACTTGGCATTACGGGCCTGTTCCACAAGGTCCGACAACGCCCCGGAAAGCCATTCTGGTTCGGCGTCAGCGCCGCGCAACAGCCGGTGTATGCGCTGCCGGGAAATCCCGTTTCAGCGCTCATAGGATTTCATCGTTTTATACTGCCGCAGCTCGAACGCTCGGCTGGAATGGAGGAGATGTGTCCGGAATGCGCGGTCCTGGCCGGAGCGTTCGAATTCGATAAACCGTTGACCTACTTCCTGCCGGTCAAACTCAGCTTTAATGCCAAGGGACAGCGGCTGGCGATCCCCGTCCACATCAACGGCTCCGGTGATTTTGCGGGCCTTGTTCAGAGCGACGGCTTCGTCGAGTTGGATGAGGGCAAAAGTAACTTTGCCGCCGGCACAGTCGTGCGCCTGTTTCGCTGGCGGTGCTAGGTATGTCTGTGATTAACAATTCCAAAGACGCAACAATCGACGAGCGCGAAGCACAATCGGCGCCGGCAGCACCGTTACGCGATCGCTTTCATCGCCCCATAAACGATCTTCGCATCTCAGTCATCGATGCCTGCAATTTCCGCTGCAATTATTGCATGCCGATTGAAAAGTTTCCCGAGTACTACTCGTTTTTGCATCCCAGGGAGCGCTTGACATTTGCGGAAATCGCGCGGCTCGTGCGCCTGTTCGTGCCACTGGGCGTCCGGAAAATCCGGCTGACGGGAGGCGAACCGCTCTTGCGAAAAAACCTGGCGGAACTGGTGACAATGATCCGGGCGATCGACGGGATCGAGGATCTGACGCTAACGACAAACGGATACTGGCTTGGGCAGCATGCCGCGCCCCTCAAGGAGGCGGGACTGCAGCGCATCAACGTCAGTCTCGACGCCATCGAGGACAGTGTGTTCGCGGCAATGAACGGACGCGGGATCGGCATCGCCCGTGTCCTGGATGGCATTCGAGAAGCGAACCGGGTGGGGCTCACGCCAGTAAAAATCAATACCGTGGTGCAAAAAGGCGTGAACGACGATTCCCTGATGGATATGGTCACATTCTGCCGGGAGCACGGACATGTCCTTCGCTTTATCGAGTATATGGACGTGGGCAATCTGAATCATTGGCAGCGGCACCAGGTCGTGCCGGCAGCTGACATTGTCCGGCAGATCGATGCGGTTTATCCCCTTCACCCGGTCGCCCCGAACTATCGCGGCGAGGTGGCACAGCGATACGCGTTTGACGACGGTAAGGGTGAGGTCGGGTTTATTGCGTCCGTAACGAAACCGTTCTGCGGCACGTGCCACCGGGCACGCCTATCTGCCGACGGCCGGCTTTACACCTGCCTTTTCGCGGGCACCGGCAGCGATCTGAGAGGGCTTCTGCGCAATGGCGTGGCCGATGCGGTCATCAGCGATCGGCTCCGTGAAATCTGGACGCACCGCGACGACAGGTATTCGGAACTGCGGGCCTCAGACAACAACAACAACAACCCGCCGAAAGTCGAAATGTATCAGATCGGCGGCTAAGGGAGAGGCTTGGAAACTGAATACTCGATACTCGATACTAAATTATGACGAAATTGTCACACCTCAATTCGGACAATAAGCCGACCATGGTGGACGTCAGCGGTAAGCAGGTGACGAAGCGGATCGCCCACGCAAGGGCCCTCGTCTACCTGCCGCCGGAGGTAGCCGCTAAGCTGGAAGCCGGCGAAATAAAAACGGCCAAGGGCCCGGTTTTTCAGACGGCCGTCATCGCCGGGACAATGGCGTCTAAACAGACCAGCGACCTGGTCCCGTTTTGCCACCCGCTGAATCTGGAGAAGTGCAAAATAAAGATCGAAATGAACGACAATGCCGAAGCAGTCATCGATTGCGTCGTCAGCGTTCACCACAGGACCGGCGTCGAGATGGAAGCACTCACCGGGGCCAGCGTGGCGGCACTGACGATTTACGATATGTGCAAGGGCTTATCCCACGACATCGAGATTCGATCGACGCGATTGATTGAGAAGCAAGGCGGCAAGAGTGACTACAAACGGCAATCCTGACGAAGCAGAAACCCCACGGACGCCAAAGCAGCCCGGTTTCACCTTCAACCCCTTCGAAATGGCGTTCGCCGGACATTCCAATTCCGGCAAGACCACCCTGATCACACGACTGATCGAGTCCTTTTCAACCACTCGCCGGGTTGGCTACGTCAAGCACGACGCCCACCGGTTCAACATGGACCAGCCGGGTAAGGACACCCACCGGGCCGCGGCGAGCGGTGCCGATCGCGTGTTTATAAGTAATGAGGACCGAGCCGCGCACCTGTTCGCCGGCGCCATCGATTCGTACCAGCGCCCCCGGCTCATGCTGGACATGGACCTGGTCTTTGTCGAAGGTTACAAGGCCACCGCCATTTCGAAGATTGTCGTCATTGACGAAGGCGAAGAGATCATCGAAGGTGTCCATGACCGCTCGATCACGGGGATCGCGGCGTTTGCCGGGCAAACTGCGCAGCCGCCGGCAAGCTTGAGGAATCGCCGGGAGCCGTACTTCAATCGTGATGATATCGACGGCATACGCGGATTCATCGATGTGGAATTCGGCCGCCTTACCGAGCGGCGTGGGCTGACCGGTCTTGTGCTCACGGGCGGCCACAGCATGCGAATGCAACGGGACAAGGCGACGTTGCTCTTCGAGGGCAAGACACAGGTGGAACGCGCGTATGAACTGCTGGCACGATTCTGCACGCCGGTATACGTATCCAACCGAAAGGAACAGGAAGTGGACGCGGGCCAGATCGGCCGGCGTCAGATTCATGACGTGTTTCTGGGGTTTGGCCCCATGGGCGGGATCCTGTCCGCAATGTCGACGCTCCCCGCGATGGCCTGGCTTGTACTCGCCTGTGATTTGCCGCTGGTCGATGAAGCGACAGTGGCACATCTGTTGAAACACCGTAATCCGTTCCGAATGGCGACGGCTTACAGCAGCGTCAATGACGGGTTTCCCGAACCGTTATGTGCGGTTTACGAACCGAAGGCGGTCTTTCAACTTCTCCATTTTCTCGGACTCGGCTATCGCTGTCCGCGCAAGGTATTGATTAACTCCCCCATTGAGCTGCTGGCGCAGCCCAACGAGACCGCGCTGTTGAACGTCAACCACCCCGAGGAGTACGAGCAGGCCAAACGCCTGCTGGCAGGGACGGCTGCTGAGTGAAGCGGCTGCGAGTACCCGTACCGTCTCACGACCCCGGGAATGGTGCCAGGGCCCAGACCGCCGCAATCGACGCAGTCCCCTGAGTCGACGATAAACTACGCCCGGCAACGCGGGCAGTACGACCGGGAGTCGCGCCCCTCCGGCGCGGACGGCTTCGTCAGTTGCTCCCACATCGATGCCCCAGTTCCCGATTGCTGTTCGCAACTGCGTTGCGAGCACCGCAACGGACCATTCGCGGGTGTCGGCCGCAACACCGCTCTGAACGTCGTGCGTAGAGCAGCCAACGGGAATTTCAAATTGAGCACGCCGCGACGCACATAATCGCGAAACACCGGATTGGTCGGTCGCTCGGCCCCAACGGCCAGCGGATGAAAAACCGTAAGCAGATCGCGTGCAGCCAAGTTGGTTGCGCGGATCGCCGGCGGCATGGCGCCAGCACCATGACGGCCAGAAGCTTGCGACGCTCGCCCCGGTCCTTCGGATAGAGATGCCGGTGGCCGCAAAATTATTCGATGTACACAGGGATCAAGAGGATGACGAGCCCGAGTGCCACCGGCAGGATTACACTGGCGAATCCTTTGATCCACACCAGTGCCGGCGCCGCGACGAGGAGATCGAGAAAAAGAACCGAGCACAGTAACGAAAGTGTCGTCGTTGTGGCACGAAAGTCGTTGCGCCTTTCACGAATGGGCAGGCAACGCGCCGCAGACAACACGTTATTGTTCACTTAATCGACGAGCCACATCGCCAAAGCGTTGTCGATGACCCTTAATAAGCGCCTAAATCCCAAGTCCGGATCACCGATCCCCGAGTCCCGAATCCCAAGTCCCTACTCATCCGTGTGCATGAACCACGCAATGAGCACAGTTGACCCAGCCGGAGTCGCCATCTGTATAGATCTCTTTTTTCCAGATGGGCAGGCGCACCTTGATTTCATCGATGATGAACTGACAGGCCGCAAATGCCGGCCCACGATGCACACCGCTGACCCCGATCCATACGGCGATATCGCCGATCGCCAGGCTGCCGGCGCGATGGACGCAGACGGCGCCGATAATGTCGAACTTTTCCTTGGCCTCGGCCAGGATCATGGCTGCCTCCGAATCACAGAGGGCCGGGTAGGCCTCGTACTCGAGCGAACACACGTCGCGCCCCTCATTGTGATTGCGAACCCAACCCTCGAAGGTCACGAAACCGCCGCCCCGCGGATCCGCGAGGCGCCGCGTTAATTTCCCCGGATCGATCGGTTTGTCCGAAAGTTCAAACATGGGAGGGCCTTTTTCATCACTGTGCCGACACGCTCTGCCTGTGTCGGCTGGCTTCAGCCGACGCGCCCCGCTAGCCACGGGCTTTAAGCCCGTGGTCATCTCCGGAATCGTACCCGTGCAGCCGGGCTTCAGCCGGCTGGGTTCCGTGGCCGTTCAGTCAACACCGGCAGCAGCCGGTGCCTGACCATGCAGCCCGCTAAAGCGGACAGTACAGATAGACGGCCGCTCTCACAAATGGCATCCGGTTTTACCCGCACGGGTCGAATTGTACCAAAAAACCATCGAACCGCACGAATTCTCGTGTATTTGGTGGTTGCCTGCAGGCGAATTCGGTCTTCAGCCGCCGGCGATGGGCGGGATGAAGACGACACTGTCATTGTCATTCAGGGGTGTGTCCCAGTCGCGCAACTCATCATTTACAGCCAGCCGCAAGGCATCGGGATCCAACTGAAATCCGTGCTCTGCCTGCAGTTCACGATACAACTCAACAGCGGTTGAAGCCACCGTCTGCACGCTTTCCTCCGAGCACCCGCGCAGCTCACGAAGAACGGCGAAATACTGTATCTTGATTGTCTTTGCCGGCATGCTTTCTAATTCGGACTGATCAGCGACGTCACGCCTTCGATTGTGCTTTCCCTCAGCATGGCTTCCGCCTGTTCTTCAGCCGCCTTCAAGCTCATGCCCATGATCACCTGCTGCACGTGCGGCAAATAGCGCGGAGCCAGACTCAGAGTACGAATGCCAATGCCGATGAAGAACGGCACGTACCGAGCCTCGTGCGCCATTTCGCCGCATACGGAAATATCCTTACCGTGTCGCGCGGCCGCGGCGGCGATCCGCTTCAGGGAACGCAAGACGGCCGGATGATGCGGCAGATAATAGGATGCCACTTTTTCGTTGGCACGGTCAACCGCGAGCATGAATTGGATGAAATCGTTGGTGCCAATACAGAAGAAATCCGCTTCCTTGGCCATGTCATCAATGATTTCGACGACCGATGGTATTTCGACCATCATGCCGACAGACGGTCCCTTATGATGCGGCAGCCCGGCGCGCTTCAGCTCCGCAATGCATTCGTTGACAACGACCTTTGCCTGGCGGAAATCGTCAATCGAGGAAACCATGGGAAACATGATACGCAGGGTGTCAGCACGATCGGCGCCGGCGCGCAGAATGGCGCGCGTCTGCTGCTTGAAAATGTCCGGGTGCGTCAAGGCAAAACGGATCGAGCGCATCCCCAGATGGGGATTGGCATCCCGGGCGTTGTCATAGTACGCCAGGACCTTGTCGCCACCGATATCGAGCGTGCGAATGGTGACCTCCTGCCCCTCCGTCTTACCGAGAAGTTCTCGGTAGATCGGCAGTTGCTCCTCCTCCGTCGGAAAATCGGCGCGAATCATAAAGGGAAATTCGGTCCGGTACAGACCGACGCCCTCGGATTTCAATTCGTTGGACAGATTGACATCCACGAGCAGATTGATATTGGACATCAGGCGAATACGAGTGCCGTCCAGGGTACGCGTTTCCGGCTGCATCTGCGCCTTTAATTCACTGAGCTTTTCGACCGTGCGAAAGCGCTTCTCATACTCACGTACGACCTTCCGTGACGGATTCAGAAAGATGCGGCCGGCGGCTGCATCGAGCAAGGTCTCGACGTTCGGCGGGATGTGCAGAAGACGGGGATTATCGGCAATGACCATGGGAATCTGAAGTGAATTGGCAAGAATCGAGACGTGCGACGTGACGCCGCCGCTCACCATGATGATGCCGGCGACGTTCTCGGTCGACAGTTTCAGAATTTCCGACGGATACAACTCACGGGTGATGACGATCCGCCCCTGGCACTCGAAGGTCATCTCGTTCCGATCACCGACGAGATTTCTGTACAGCCGCACCGCTAGATCTTCAACGTCCTTCGCCTTCTCGCGCATGTACGCGTTATCATTGCGTATCAGCAGGTCCACGGATTCGGACGCGACTTCCAGCAGCGCCGCAGTCGGATCCGCGCCGGCCTCGATACGCTCGACCATCTTGCCAGTGAACTGGGTGTCCTTCAAGAGAAAAATATGCGCCTCGAAAATCAGCGCGGCGACGTCCGACAACTGTTCACCGACGCTGGCCTGCAGGGCCTCGAGCTGTTCTTCGGTCCGGGCCACCGCCGACTGAAATTCGGCAAGCGTGGTGGTTGTCTTCGGGGTCTCGTTCTGCAGTCGGCGGAACGACTTGTCATGGTCGAAGACAACACCTTCGGCCATCGCCAGACCTTCAGCAGCGACTTTCGCGGATATCAGCTGCTCCTTCGTGTCCCACTGTTCCTCGACCCGTTCCCGGCGCCGCCCGCGAAGTGCCATGAGAATGCGTGCGTTTTCGATGTGGCTGGCCAACTGCGACGCCGTCGCGCGCATGGCCATGACGTCATTACCGGTAAAATCGTTGCCGCTTTCCCGCCGGACGACAAGGACGCCGACCTTTTCGATACCGCGGATAATGGGTACCGCCAGAAAGGCGTCGAACGGTTCTTCGTTGATGTCCGTAAAATGCTTGTACCGCGGGCTCTGGCTCGCCGCCGGTTCGCAGATCGGCTCCTGGTCCTTAAACGCATGCCCAACGAGCCCCTCTCCGGGATGCAGACGGACCTGGCCGATGGAACTCGGATTCAGCCCGGTTGTCGCCTTCAGCACGAGTTCCTCGCTGTCATCTTCGTAGATGTAGATCGAGCAGACCGCCGCGTCGACATGCTCGGCCACCATTTCCACGATGCGCTGCAGAAACGCCTCAATATTGGCGCTGCCGGCCAGCATAGCGCTGAGCTCGCCGACATCGCAGATGAGGCCGAGGTGGCTGCGCTCGTCTGAGCGTTTTCTTTTCGAGGATGCCATGGCAATTGAATTTTAGATTCCCGTCCGTCGATTCACCGGCCGGGGCGGTCCCGCAAATCCGGAACCGTGCGCGGTCACGTCCGTAACCTATGCACTGACTGGATAATGATAACATAATCGCGAAAATCAGCAATTGCGAAAAAAAACGGTCCCACAACTTTATGCAGGCCGGCTAACCGATTGCCTCGTTCCCGGTTTCGCCCGTGCGGATCCGGTGGCATTCCTCGAGCGCCATGACGAAGATCTTGCCGTCGCCGATCTCGCCGGTCTTGCTGGCCTCGATGATGGCATCGACCGCCGGCTTGACGAAATCGTCGTTGACGCCGATCTCGATTTTTACTTTTTTCAGAAGCGTCCCGATCTCCTTGTGACCGCGGTAGACCTCGGCTTCGCCCTTCTGCCGGCCACGGCCCACCGCGTTGGTGACGGTCACCAGGTGAATACCGTTGTCTTCGAGTTTGTCGAGGACGTTATCAAGCTTGTCGGACTGAATGATTGCAACAATGTATTTCATCAGCGGGTCTCCTCTATTCTAATATCGTGTACGCATTCTCGGCGTGGTCCGTCAAATCCAGACCCATTCGCTCCGAGTTCTCATCCGTCCGCACGCCGACTATCACGTCGATGATCTTCAGCAGCACGAACGAGATGACAAACGAATAGATTGTCGTATAGATCACAGCCTGTACCTGGATCCCAACCTGACTGGGATTTCCGTAGAAAAGCCCGTTCGTGTCATTGCCGGGAACGACAGAAGTGGCCCACAGGCCCGCAGCGACGGCGCCCCACATGCCGGCGACGCCGTGGACGCCGAAGACATCCAGGGAATCGTCATAGCCAATCCTTTTCTTGATGACGGCAATGGCAAAATAAGCACAGACACTGGCGCCGAAGCCGACGCCGATGGCGCCCATCGGGGTGACGTAACCGCAGGCCGGCGTGATGGCGACCAAACCGGCAACCGCGCCGGTGATCATGCCGAGCATGGTCGCCTTACCTGTAAAGATGCGATCAATGATTGCCCACGTCAGCCCGGCCGTCGCCGTGGCGACGTGCGTCCCGACAAAGGCATTGGCCGCCGACGCGTTCGAGGCAAGGGCACTGCCGGCATTGAAGCCGAACCAGCCGAACCACAGCAATGCCGCACCCAATGCGGCAAACGGCAGATTGTGCGGCGGCGAAATCTTGTCAGGATACCCCTGCCGCTTGCCGAGGACAAAGGCCGCGGCCAGAGCAGCGACGCCGGCATTGATGTGTACAACCGTGCCGCCGGCGAAATCCAGGGCGCCTTTACCACCAAGCCCGAAGAAGCCCTTGGCCCCACCCCAGACCCAATGGCACACCGGACAGTAGACCAGCAGCAGCCACAAGGCCATGAACAGGCAGAAGGCGCCGAACTTCATGCGCTCGGCAAAAGCGCCGAGAATCAGGGCCGGAGTGATGATGGCGAACATGCCCTGGAACATCATGAAAAGGACATGCGGTATGGTACCTCTGGCCTCATAACCGACGCCTTTGAGGCCCACGTACTTGAAGTTCCCCATCAGCCCGCCCAGCATATCGTCGCCAAAGGCCAGGCTGTAGCCGACGAGGACCCACAGAATCGTCATCAAGCACATGCACATAAAGCACTGCATCAAGACCGAAAGGATATTCTTGCGCCGCACCAGACCGCCGTAAAAAAACGCCAGGCCCGGGGTCATCAGAAGGACAAATGCTGAGGCCACCAACATCCACGCCGTGTCGCCCGTGTCGATACCCTCGGACTGGTCCGCAGCCAGCGCCGTGCCCGGCAGCAACAGACTCAAAAACAGAATTCCAAACAATAGAAAGATCCGGGTATTCATGCCACGCTCCTCCTCCGCTGGTTAATGTTTATGGGAAGCGGTTGTTATCACCGTCCCCAATGGTGCTCGATCCGCACTCGCATTGCCACTACACTTCCGCTATATTACCTCCTCTCCACGGCTTTATTGTCATTGTTGATCGAAGACGCGATGGCCGATCGGCTCGACACGATCACCCCGCGATCTCAAACGAAATCAACGGGAGCATGTCACATGCCAACGATGCTTGTGGTTATTTAAAATTCTAATTTTGAGAAAGTTATGAAAGTAAACGTGCCATTGGCGATGGGCAGCGCCCGATATTTTTTAACAAAATCGTAAGGTTTTATTTGAAATTAGTGTATTTATTACAAAACCGTAAGACATCCAGCGAATTCTGACAATCTTTACCCGGGCCCGTCAAGTGAATAGAACCGCCGCCAAACCCCGCCAGAGCAGCCGTAACTCAGTATATGAACTGGAGATCCTCCATCGGATCAGTCATGCCGTCGTGCACCAGCATGACGTCCATTCCCTGATGCAGGAGGTGCTCGAAATCCTCGATCACGAGATGGGCATGCGCCGGGGCACGTTGACGCTGCGCCGACCGGCCACCGATGTACTCGTCATCGAGGCATCCAAAGGGCTGACACGGCAGGAAATGCAGCGGGGTCAATACGAGATCGGCGAAGGCATTACCGGCAAGGTCGCGGAGACGCGCAAAGCGGCTCTCGTACCCGACATCAGCAAGGAACCCGGTTTCCTGCATCGCACCGGCTCACGCAAGAATGCCCGCCTTGCCTTCCTGTGTGTGCCGATCATACACAAGCGTGAACTTCTGGGCACCATCAGCATCGACCGGCCGGTTGCGAGCCGGCAGCGGCTGGAAGGCGATCTGGCATTCCTTAAGATCATCGCCACCATCCTCGCTGAGGCCGTCGCCAATATCCAGCTGCAAATGGAGGAGCGGGAGTCACTGCTCGAGGAGAACCGGATGCTGCGACGAGAACTCAACGCACAGTACCGGCCCGGTAACATCATCGGCAATTGCGCGAGTATGCGGCATGTTTACAGCCAGATTGCGCAGGTCGCGAACAGCCCGGCGACGGTCCTCATCCGCGGCGATTCCGGGACCGGCAAGGAGTTGGTGGCGCGGGCCGTCCATTACGGAAGTGACCGGCGTCATGGGGAATTTGTCTGCGTCAACCTGGCGGCGTTGCCGGAGAACTTGATCGAGAGCGAACTCTTCGGCCATGAGAAGGGCGCCTTTACCGGTGCCATGCAGCAGCGACAGGGACGCTTCGAATTGGCCCACGGCGGCAGCCTGTTTCTCGACGAGATCGGCGACATCTCGCCCGGCGTGCAAGTCCGTCTCTTGCGCGTCCTGCAGGAACGGGTCTTCGAACGCGTCGGCGGCAACAAACCGATCAGTGTGAACGTGCGCATCATTGCAGCGACGCGGCGGAATCTCGAGGAGGCGATGGAGCAGAACAGGTTTCGCGAAGACCTGTACTATCGCCTCAACATCTTCCCGATCCATCTGCCGCCGCTACGCGAGCGCCGCACGGACATCACACTGCTCGCCGATCATTTCCTCGAAAAGTACAACAATGCGTATGATAAGACGATCAAACGCATTTCGACGCCGGCCATCAATATGATGATGAGCTACCACTGGCCAGGCAACGCGCGGGAGCTCGAGAACTGCATCGAGCGCGCCGTCTTGTCAACGACAAACGATGTCATTCAGGCGCACGTGCTGCCCGCTTCTCTGCAGACGGCCAAAGCAACGCGAACCGAGATCATACCAACGGACGGCGCCAGTCTGCAGACACTTGTCGATTCATACGAACGCGAAGTCATCGTCGATACTCTGAAAACTCAGCGGGGAAATTGCGCGGCCGCCGCCCGCTTGTTGAAATCAACACCACGCATCTTCAATTACCGGGTGAAAAAACTCGGTATCGAGCCGAGGAATTATAAGTAATATCTCAATGAATCGGAGTCAGAATGGACAACGAAATCATCCGCATCGGAATCATTGGCGCCGGCGACAATACGCGAACGATGCACATTCCGTATCTCCAGAAACTCCCGGGCGTCGAGATTACCAGTGTCTGCAATCGCTCGATTGAATCCGGCAAAAAGGTGGCGGACGAGTTTGGCATTGAAAACGTCTGCGGGCGCTGGGACGAGGTCATCTTGGACGATGACATTGACGCGATCGTCATCGGCACATGGCCCTACAAGCACTGCCAATTCACTTGCGCCGCGCTTCATCGCGGCAAGCATGTTCTCTGCGAAGCGCGCATGGCCATGAATGCCGCCGAAGCCCACGAAATGAACGATACACTGAAACTTTATCCGGAGTTGGTGGGTCAAATCGTTCCGTCACCATTGACCCTGGCCTACGATGCAACGATTCAGGACTTGGTGGCCGACGGATTCTTCGGTGAACTCCTGGCCGTGGATGTTCGCGGCACGTCGCGGTCATTCCTGGACAAGGAAAGTCCCCTCCATTGGCGTCAGGATTTTGACCTCAGCGGCTATAACACCCTGGTCATGGGAATCTGGTACGAGGCGCTCGGTCGTTGGATCGGTCCCGCCCGCAGCGTCATGGCGATGAGTCGCGTGTACGTCAGGCAACGCCGAGAGCCGGACAACGGACGATCCACCGCCGTCCGCGTTCCCGAGCACGTCGATGCCATCGCTGAAATGGATTGCGGAGCACAGGCACGCTTTCAGTTCAGCGCCGTCACCGGACTGGGGTCGCCGGGGCATTGCGCCTGGCTCTACGGCAGCGAGGGCACGCTGTGTGTCGATATCGATCAGGACCGCCTGCGCGGCGGTCGCCGCGGCGATGAGGATCTGAGTGAGATCGATATCAAGCTGGAAAAGAAGGGCGAATGGCGGGTCGAGGAAGAGTTTATAAACGCCATACGCGGCGAGGAAGAGATCGTCCTGACATCGTTTGCCGATGGTGTCAAGTACATGGAATTCACGGAGGCTGTTGCGCTCAGTGCGGAATCCGGCAAAACCGTCCATCTGCCGCTTTAATGACGGTTACGGAAGCGATGCCATGAAGAATCATATAAAGTCAACACCCACCTAGCCGCTGCTCGTCGCAGCCGTTATGCTCAGCGTAACGACACTGATTCATGACGTACGCAGTCGAGGATACCCAGGACAGATGACGCAGGCGCAGGAGAAACTCGAGGACGGGCTGTATGCGGCCATTCATACCAGCCGTGGCAGGATGCTGCTTGCGCTCTACTTGTCACCGCATTCCCATGACGGTGACAAGTTTTGGCGGCCTCGCCGAGGGAACGATGCAAACGAAGGTTCGGACCGGGCAACCCTATTACAACGGTCTTATTTTCCATCGCGTGGTGGCGAACTTTATCACTCAACCGGGTTGTCCACTAAGGATCGGGATCGGAGAACCCGGGTACAGATTTCCCGATGAATTCCATCCGGAGTTGCGCCACGACAGCGCCGGCGGCATGTCGATGGAAAATGCCGGTCCCAATAGCAACGGCAGTCAATTTTTCATCACCCACAAGGCGACACCCAGCCTGGACGACGTGCATTCGGTATTCAGGCGTGTCGTCAAGAACCTCTCCATAGTCCAGCAGATCCAGAAGGGAGACAAGGTTGAAGCCGTCGAGTTTATCCGGGTCGGTGATGCGGCCCGCAACTTCAGTACTGGGCAGGAAGCATTTGATCGACTGCTCAAAGAGCATGAGACCCAGGAGGAAGAAGCCGCAGCCGAGAGAGAACGCAAATTGGCGCGTGTCAAAGGAGGAAAGGGAACGTTAAGCCGCGAGCCGGATCGAGGAGAAATGGCCGAACGCGCTGAAATATGGAATCCGGTTTGCGTTACATCATTCGCGAGGCGGGTAAAGGGGACCAGCCAAAGCGCGGCGCCCGTGCCACCATCCACTACACCGGCGAGTTGCTTTTTGATAGTCGTAAATTCGACAACTCCCGCGACCGCAAGGCGCCGTTCAACGTTGAACTCGGTGCCGGCCGTGTGGTCAAAGTCTGGGAGGAAGCCATTTTGGACATGCGACGGGGCGAGCTGCGGACCATCATCGTGCCGCCGGAGCTTGAATTCGGCGAACGGGGATTCGGCAGTCAGCTGCCGCCCAATTCACATTTGGTATACGAAATTTAACTCATAGACTTCAACTGCAAGGAAAAGCGCATGAATCGTCACTATTTGCACCCTGCGGTCAAATCGGTGGTCGTTGCCGCCATAATGACTGCAGTTGCTCTGCCCTTCGGGCTCGGCCTTTCCACCGGAGCCCAGGAGATCGACGAAGAAGAAGAGGAAAAACTCGAGGACGGGCTGTACGCAGAGATCCGCACGAATCGCGGCAGAATCCTCGCCGAGTTGTTCTTTCATCGTGCGCCATTGACGGCGACCAATTTTATCGGTCTGGCAGAGGGTACCATTCAAGCGACGGTGCGCAAGGGAAAACCATTCTTTGACGGCTTGACATTTCACCGCGTCGTACCGGATTTCGTCATTCAGGGCGGCTGTCCCATGGGCAACGGCAACGGCGGTCCCGGCTACAAGTTTCCCGATGAATTCAATCCGCAACTCCGGCACGAAGGCCCGGGAATTCTGTCGATGGCCAATTCCGGGCCAAATACCAACGGCAGCCAGTTTTTCATTACGCATAAGTCAACGCCGCATTTGAATGATCGGCACTCGGTGTTCGGACGCGTCGTCAAGGGTTTATATGCCGTAGACCTGATTGAAAAAGGGGACAAGATAACGTCCATCAGAATACACCGGGTCGGCGACGTGGCCCGCAACTTCAGATCCGATCAGGAAGCATTCGACCGGCGGTGCAAGGAGGCACAGGATAAACTGGACTACCGGGAGCTCGGGCAGCAACGGGAGACTGAGCAGACGATCGAATCCAAATGGCCCGATGCCGTCAGGACAGACTCGGGATTGCGTTACCTCGTCGACAACGAAGGCGGCGGGGACAAACCGGCAAAGGGCGCGACCGTCACGGTCCATTACACCGGTACGTTGATTGACGGTACGAAGTTCGACAGTTCCCGCGATCGCAATGAGCCCTTCAGCTTTCAGGTTGGCGTCGGCCAGGTCATCAAGGGATGGGATGAGACAATCGTCGATATGCGTAAAGGTGAACGCCGCACGGTAATTGTGCCGCCGCAGCTCGGCTATGGCGACCGGGCGATGGGCAACCGAATCCCGGCCAATTCACACCTTGTCTTTGACATCGAGATGATTGACTTCAATTGACGCGGGATCGGCCAGCGAAAGTGGCCAGCCACTCCGTCACGTGAGTCCCGTTCCGTCCCGTGATCCCGCATGCGGGATGGTCACGAGATCGCGGTAATTGCAATCATCTGAAAGTACCGATTGCCGCCACCGGTCCGTCAGCCGCCGGACTACGCCGGACACTGGTTGCGGACCACATTGGGTGTCACTACCGATTGACAACCTCGGTTAGACACGCAGCGGCACCGAAGTCCCGACGCTTTCAGCGGCCGTCTAAGGGTTTAACGATGCCGTCCTCTCCGGCGAAAATCCAATGGGCGCGCGCCGGCACCAGCGGTTCCTGGGGACCGACTTCCTCGTAGTACTGCACGCCGGCATTCCACCACCAGATGGTATTGCCAAGACTGCGTGCCGCTGGCGGAAACGTAGCGGAAACCGATCCGACCAGATTCCAGCCGGTAAAGAGCAGGAACGATTGATCGGCGATCGACTGGCCGGTCACCGGCACTGCCGTCCCGGCTCCCGGAACATGGACCGCCAGACCACGCTTCCCCTTCAGTTCACCGGCGCTGTGATAGGGCTGAGTCCAACCGGCCCACCACCAGTGCATCGCCGGCGGCAGGCCGTTCAGGAGTGTATTCAGGTCCGCGGTTTTCGGCGGCACGACCGGCAAAGCGATGAAATTCCATCCCGTCGACAGGTTCACTGTGGCGGCGACCGGAACCGACGTCTTCGGGTCCGTGCCCGCTTCGTACTCCTCACGATTGCTCCAGCCGTCACCGTCGGCATCCTGGTCCACGTCCACGGTCGTCGACCCGAAATGCTGGATCTTCCTTCCAGCTGTCCGGGACGACGGCTCCAAAGCGGGCGAAAACATTACGCTCGCTGCCCATTACGACATCCAACGGATTCGTATGTCGAAGGGCGTCCGCTACGTTCCCATTCCACTCGATGAAACTCGTACCCGTTCGCCGGCGAGGCATCAATGGTCACCGAATCGAATTCCAGGAAAATGCCGGAGCCTCGGCGCCACTGCTCCTGGTCCCACGGCCACCGCCGACAGCTCATTGAACTCAAAGGCGTGCCGGGCAGCAGCATTACACTGTCGACACCCATTCCCTTCCACATGCCGCCGGCCCGGGTGAACAGCATCCAGGCCTGCGCGCCGACATCCCAGGTCCGTATCTGATCGCCATCCGCCGCACCCGTCCACGGCAGCTCTGACAGGCCAACGGCAACCGAGCACGTACACGCCGTCAGCCGCCAGGCGCCACTGCCCACACTGATCTCGACCACATCCTGTTCGGGCACACTGCCATAATGTAACAGGATCGTCGACCCGGGTGCACGTCGTGTCAGCATTTGCCCCGTCCCGAGACTGCCGGACAGGCGCGAGGCAGGCATTGGCGCCGTTTTACCGTAGATCCGCCAACCGAGATCAAGCAGTTCATAAACATTGAAATGGACGTCAAGCCAGACATGCAGGAGATCACCGTCGCCGCCGTCGGCTACCAGTTGCCAGGCAAGTCCATCGGCAGCAAAAATGTCCGCCTCGATCACCAGGCACTCGCCGATGGATCGCGTTGTTCCCGCATCAACCGCCGTTCGCACAACACCAGCAGTGCCGGACAGCGTTTCGGCAACGACAGCCGGCAAAGGCGCGGTCGCCATAAACAGAACGCAGGCCCATAGCGGTTTCAGTTGGTTTGTTGATACGCGGCGCCCTTGAAGCGTTGGATGCGGCCGGACAGGATGATAAGG
>Ga0310123_10001478_pt1 | contig 19516 bp, 12 predicted proteins | sample CB6_AW_1057_MG_FD_203505 | JGI IMG/M metagenome (GOLD analysis project Ga0310123, IMG submission 203505) | Marine microbial communities from Western Arctic Ocean, Canada - CB6_AW_1057 | ecosystem: Environmental > Aquatic > Marine > Oceanic | place: Canada: Western Arctic Ocean | collected... | reverse complement strand
CTCGAGTGCCTTGCCATTGCGATCGAGCACCGCAACCCGGATCGATCCCCCCTTGCGTACCTTCGTGTTGATCAGCAAGCGGCGGCCATCGAGTCGGAAGGGGCGGGTCACCAGTGTGCCCCGACTCCCGGCATCGAGCCCCACCAGGCGGTCCTCGCCGATGGTGGCCAACCCCACGGCCTGGTCACGTTGCACCACGAAGCTCGGACCCCCATGACGCTCGTTGGCACCCCCGTAGTAGATCCAGTGCTTGCCGGCGTGAGTGACGATGGTCGATGCGGGAATGATCAGGTCCTTGTCGAAGGCACCGTCGGGTCCGCGCGGGACCAGCGGCTGACTCGAGTAGACCCACGAGAGATCCCAGGAGTCGGCGTCGCGGCTGGTGGCGATGTAGTAGTTCATCACGTCCCGCTCGTGCCGCTTGTGCTTGTCCAGGCCACCCTCGCTGAAATCACCCGGCCACTCGTAGACACTCAGGATCGCAAAGTGCACACCATGCCGCATCCAGTCAGTCACCGCATAGATCTGTCTCCGCTTTTGTTCGGCCTTCCCCTCGCGATCGAACACCCAGTTGCGGATCGTCTTCCAGCGGGTCGGGTGCCGCTTGGGGTCTGAGTTGGTCATCATCCGAGTCCCCCTCCACTCGCCCGCACCGCCGGCACCGGCGTAGTCGGTCCGAGTGAACAGCCGGTAGGTCTTCGCATCGCCGTCCCACAACAGGAAGTTGTACGTGTCAGCCGCGCGGGTGGTGACCGGCTTGCCACCGTTGTAGGTGGTGAAGCGGATACCGTCGGATGAGTGCGCCAGGCCAGCGGCCATGCCCGGAGCGTCATAGGACGCCTTGTAGCGATGAGCCGGATCAGCCTCGTGGGGATCGATCATCACCGTCAGGGTGTAGTCGCCGGCGAAATTGATCCCGCTCACATCAGCTCGCTTGGTGAAACGGATCCCGTCGCGAGATTCCGAGTAACCGTACCCGGCCTTGCCTCGCTTGCGCCACCACAACTTGAACCGGCCCTGGTCGTAAAGCACCGTGCCGTAGAAAATGCCTTCGCGAAAGATCGGCTTGCCACCGTTGGCCTTGATCACCCGGCCCAGCCGACGTGTCAGCCCATCACGCGAGGCGATCACGTGGTCGTCGACGAGCAGTTGCACCCGCTGACCGACCGCGACCACTCGCTCCCCAGCAGACAACTCGCCGGCCAAACTCAACGGTAGCCAACACCCAGCCACCGCAGCCACCGCAGCCACCGCAGCCACCGCAGCCACCGTTCGCTTCACAGTGTTCTCCGTCACGTGGTCACTCATCCGAGCCAGCTCTCCGGCCGGGCTTTTCCAGCACGACTCCACGTTTCTGAATCCTGGCGAACATCTCCCTGTACGCCTTCGACCCGTCGGCATCCCACCACTCGGTCGACAGCGGCGCATCGTAGCTCAATGGCAGCAGTTTGCGGCGGTCGGGCCGCACCATGAAAATCGATTCGGCGGGATCGGCGATGTTGAACATCCGTGTGCCGTTCTTGTAGGTCGTCTTGATGATCCACTTGGCCTGGGTGGGAAGTTTCTGTTTCTTGAGTCGCTCGAGTTGTTCCTGGTCGATCGAGACTCCCAGCCCGGGCCGTTCCGAGACCGGGATCATCCCGTTGGTGGGGTCGACCTTCTTCTTGACGACGTCGTCTCGCCAGGTCTCGGCGTCGCAGTGAGTGTGCCAGGTGGCGGTCTTGAAGGCGGCGTGCATCTGGGCGGTCATGGTTCGAGTGATCTCGCCTCCGACGTTTTGCAGCATGAAGGGCAGATCGAGTTCTCCGAACAGCCCGGCCTTGCGAATGGCGGTGCCGATCTTGGCGTGACCCATCATGTACCCGTCGGCGGCCCGACGGACGACTTCGAAGGTCGCTCCCAAGGGCGAATGGTGATACAGGATCGGGACGCGGACCCGGTTGCGGAGTTCCTTGTAGGCGTCGATGTCCTTTTCGAGTTTGGGATCCTCGAAGGCACCGCAGATCGGAAAGCGTGCCATGCGGATCAAGAGGTCGGGAGTGTGATCGTCGGTGCCGCCCATCGTGATGTCGAACTGGACCTTGAATCCCGGCGGAGCCACCTTCTGCATGGCTTCGAGCTGGTCGAAAACGTTTTCAAACGGCGAGAGGTGAAACTTCAACCAGGTGTAGCCTCGCCGAGAGTACTGCTTGACGGCCTCGGCCATGTGGCTGGGATCGGCCGAAACGGTCCACGAGCCGACCTTGACCCAGCGTCGCTGCCGCTGGCCGATCAGGCGGTGCACGGGCACACCGGCTGCCTGGCCCATCAAGTCGTACATCGCGGTTCCCAGCCCCAGCGATGTCATGTCACCGATGTGGTCGAAGGGATTGGTACCGATGTAGCCCTTGCGGACCGATTCGGATTCCAGCCCTCCGCTCTCGCCAAGCCCCACCAGCCCGGAGTTGGTCTTCACCTCGTAGACAGTCCGTTTCGAGGGTCCATAGAAATGCTGCAACTCGTGGTGGATCCACTCGTGGTACCGCGGATGAATCTCGTGAGCCTCGATCGACTCGACCCGGATCGGCCCACCCGCCTCGGCCTCGGCACGTCGCCGGGCAGCCAGGGCGTGCTGGTAGGCCGGCAGCACCGCTACCGCTGCAGCCGCAGATCCTCCCACGGTGGCCAGAAACCGTCGACGATTGACCGTTCCGGGGGCACGGCAGTCGAGTTGATCGAGAAAGCGAGCCAGCAATGAGCGTTGCATGGGGAGCGTCCCTGGGCCAATGGCAAGGTCGGGGGTCAGCATACCCAAGCTGACCGGCACGTGCATCCGCGGCGGTACTTGGGCAACCCTGTCCCCGGGGCTGCTTGCGAGGCTTTTCCACGGTCAGTAAAATGGGCCGTTCCGGCCGCGAGCCACACCGGTCTCGCGGCGGCCGCCTGCATCTTCGCAAAGTCAGACGGCGGCTGGATTCTATCTTGATACTCCTCACAGAACCTCGGAACGCCCCGTCGAGAGGGGAATCACCCAACCACCCAGAAGGGGTCCTGTTGTGTCCCTTGAAAACGACCGGCCGTCGATAGAGGATCTCGAGTCCCAGGCCCGAGTGCTGCGGCGTCACATCATCGAAATGACGACCGCGGCCGGGAGCGGACACCCCACCAGCAGCCTCTCGGCTACCGAAGTGGTCACCGCGATCTACTTCGGCGGGTTCCTGAACTACCGGGCCGACGAGCCGGACTGGGCCGAGCGGGACCGGTTCATCATGAGCAAGGGGCACGCGGTGCCGGCGCTGTACGCGGCGATGGCCGAGGCGGGGTACTTCCCGACCGAGGACCTCGCCACGCTCAGAAAACTCGGCAGCCCGCTCGAAGGACACCCCAACGCCCGCCGCCTGCCCGGCATCGAAGCCTCCACCGGATCACTCGGACAGGGACTCTCGATCGGACTCGGTCAGGCACTCGGCTGCCGCATCAACGGCCACGACTCGCGAGTCTTCGTCGTGCTCGGCGACGGCGAGATGGGCGAGGGCCAGGTCTGGGAAGCGATCGCCACGGCTCACAAGTATGAAGTCGGACACCTGACGGCGATCATCGACCAGAACGGGTACCAGCAAACCGGAGCCACCTCCAACGTCCTCGATCTCACCCCCTTTGCACCCAAGATCGAATCGTTCGGCTGGCACGTCCAGACGATCAATGGCAACGACATGGCCGAGGTCGTCGGTGCGCTGGAAACTGCCGTCGCGATCACCGACCGGCCCACGGCGATCGTCGCAGAGACACAAAAGGGCTTTGGCATCCTGGAAGTGCTCGAAGCGGCCGGAGACCTGAACTTCCACGGCCAGGCACTCTCGGCCGAAGTGGCCCAGCAGGCCCTGGCTCACCTCGACTAATTCCTCCGACTCACCGACCCACCCCCGGCCGACAGATTCTCACACAGACGGAACCGCGACGATGGCGATTGGAGACAAGAGCGGCCTGGCACCTGGCGGAGCGACCCGCGACGCCTTCGGAAAGGCGCTGCTGGCCCTGGGAGAGCAATTCCCCGAGGTGGTGGTAGTCGATGGAGACGTCGGCAACTCGACTCGGACCGAGGCCTTTGCCAAGGCGTTTCCCGAACGGGCCTTCAACGTGGGGATTGCCGAGGCGAACATGGTCAGCGTGGCCGGTGGCCTCGCCTCCTGCGGCAAGACCCCCGTCGTGGCCAGCTTCGCGGCCTTCCTGCTGTGCAACGCCTACGACCAGATCCGCATGTCGGTCACCTTCCCGGCCCAGAACGTCAAGCTGGTCGGTTCGCACTCGGGAATATCGATCGGCGAGGACGGCCCGAGCCAGATGGGGATCGAGGACGTGGCCCTGGCCTGTTCGCTGCCGGGCATGACCGTGATCGTTCCCTGCGACGAGACGTCCACGACCCAGGCCACCGAGGCGATGCTCACCCGCGAGGGCCCTGTCTACCTCAGGCTGGGACGGCCGGCGGTGCCGAGGATCTACGAGGACGACTCGGAGTTCGTGATCGGCCGAGCCAACCAACTGCGGGACGGCGACGACCTGACAATCATCGCTAACGGCCTGATGGTCGCCGTGGCACTCGATGCGGCCGTCGATCTCGCCGAGCAGGGCATCTCGGCCCGTGTGCTCGACATGCACACCGTCAAGCCGATCGATGAGCCGGCCGTCGCCGCAGCCGCACGGGAGACGCGGGCGATCGTCGTCGCCGAGGAACACTCGGCCAATGGCGGACTCGGCAGCGCCGTCGCCGTCGCGGTCAGCAAGAGTGCGCCGGTGCCGATCGCCTACGTCAATACCGGTGACTGCTACGCCGAGAGTGGCGACTCCGACGGGCTGCTCGAAAAATACGGGCTGACGGCCGAGCGGATCGTCGAGGCGGCCCGCAACGTCAAGGCGAACTAACGGACCTGGGGCGACCCGGCGTGATCGAGTATCGGCACTACCGCAACAACGACCCGCCCCGGGTGTTGGCACTCTGGAACGCTTCGGAATTCTCTCGAGGCGGAGCCTCCGACATCTCACACGACCTGCTCGACCTGCTGCTATTCTCTCAACCCTACTTCGACCGCCACGGGCTGATCGTGGCGAGCCAGGACGAACGGCTCGTCGGGATGGTCCACGCCGGATTCGGCTGCAACGAACACCGCACCGACCTCAACCGTAACGACGGAGTGATCTGCCAGTTGCTGGTGCACCCCGAGAGACGCCGGCAGGGGATCGGCCGCGAGTTGATGGCTCGGGCCCGGCAGTACCTCACCGAGAGGGGGGCCACCACGATCCACGCCGGGCCGGGGCCGGGTCGCGATCCTTTCTACTGCGGACTGTATGGAGGCAGTGAAGCGGCCGGGTTTCTGGCCACCGACGACGGGGTCGCCGAATTCCTCGCCGACTGCGGCTTCAACGCCGCCGATCGCTTCGCCATCTACCAGAGACCGCTGGAACTGGACTCCGCCGAAGCGGTCGACTTCCGCAGCGTGCAGTGGAAACGACAGGTGCGGATCGAAATCTCGGCTCAGAACAACCATGGCGACTGGTGGTGGAACAACCGCTTCGGACGACTCGACTACGTCTGCTTTCGCCTGCTCGGCAAAAACGACGATCAACTACTCGCCTCGCTGACTCTCGTCGGACTCGACCAGTTTATCCCCAAGTGGAACTCCCGGGGCATCGGGCTGGCAGATATCCACGTCGTCGAAAGCCACCGCCGACAGGGGCTCGGACGACTGCTGATCACCGAAACGCTCAGGCGGCTCAAGCAGGAAACGATCGGCCTGGTCGAGGCTCACGCGAGCGAGTCGGACAAGGCTTTGGCGGGGCTGCTGGGTGGCTGCGGCTTCCACAGAGTCGACGCGGGAACCCAGTACCTCTGGGCCGCCTCCTAGACCGCTACGGCACCTGGTCGTTGCCCCAGTCGATCTGATCGTCTGCGACGCCGGCAGACTTCAGTTGCTCAACCAGCTTGCCCCACGCGCCCGCCTTCGCCGACGCCTCGCGACGGATGCAAACACGGATGCCCGAGGAGTTGGGTTCGGTCGCCTTGGCCTGCTCAACGATCTCCTCGATCGTCGCAGCGGTCATCGATCCGCTCGATCCTCGGACCAGGAAACTCTGGTCCTGTACACGCACCACCACGGCACCCTGCTCGACCGCCAGCAACGTCTTCTCCGATGGCGTTTCCGCTGGAGGTGCCTCGGTTCGGTCCGGGCTCACGCTGGCGGTCGTCTGCGAGTCGTTTGCGGTCCCGAATCCGCCATCACCGGAGCCCAGTCCCGGCATCCCGTACTTGCCCAGCAGGGCCCCCATCCCAACCAGCAGTACCGCGGCCACTCCAATCAATCGCCTCTTCATCACGTCTCCTCGGCCGTCAGGGCTGGGTTGAAGGTTGCTGGAGCGACAGCACCAGGAACTGGAATTGGGTCTGGCCGCTGCGGTCGTTCCGCATCCGCTCGGCGATGCTGGGCAAGCGGCTCACCGCCGTCTCGATCGCCGCAAAACGGGCATCGGCCCGCCACGAGAGCATCACGATGACCAGGTCCTTGGGCTGGTCGAGCGACTTGTAGGCTCGAAACAACCTGTCGTCGAATTCCGCGGACGTCTGGGCCTGGAAAGTCCGTGTCGTCGCACCCACGGTCAACTCGAATCGGTGATCCTCGACGATCACCAGGTCCCACAGGTCACATCGCTTCCGCATCTCCTCAAACGTCAACAGGTGCCGCACGACATCCCGACCCCGCTTCGACGCCAGCTTGCGGAATTCTTTGCGCAACCTCGCCACTTCAGCCGCGTTGCGGGCTCCGCCGCCAGCGGCATCTGCCGCAAGAGCTTTCTTGAGTGTCTCGTCGGAGACCTGGAACAACTCGGCCACCAGGTCTCCGATCCGTTCCTGTTGCTTCCTGATACGAGCCAGTTCGTCAGCCAATTGCTCACGGTTGTCCTGCTGAGACACGAGTCGGGCATTTTCGTCACGAGCCCGGCCCAGGCTTTGAGCATCACGGCGATGCTGCCGGACCAGTGCGGCCACCGGATCGGTCTCGTCAGACAACTCGGGCACCGCCTCGGTCACCACGCTGCGAGCCCGGTCTTCTTCGGTCCGACCCTGCTGTCGCAGCCCCAGCAACAGGGCGAACACCAGGATGATCAGCAGGTCCAGCAAGGGGGTCAACTGAACGACAAACCGCCGCCTGGGGATCATGGCCCAGCCTCCCCGAGCAGAGGCTCGACCAACGACTCGACTTGACTGCCAGCGACCGGATCCGCCGCCGCCGCATGCGGCTGGCCATCGGACTCGCGCGAATCAGCCGTCGCCGAAGCTCCGCCGCCGAGTTCCCGCTTGGCCTGGGCGACCACGTCTCGAACGTTGACCCTGATCTCAGCCAGTCGGCTGTATTCGGGTTCGAGCCAACTGTTGGTCCACATCAGGATGATGGCGGCACCGAGACCCCAGATCGTCGACCAGATGGCCGCCCCGAACAGCCTCATGATGTCGGTCATCGCGCCGGCGTCGTTGACTTCCAGAGCCGGCAGCGCGGCGGCCACGGCCAGGATCGTGCCCAGGATGCCCAGCAACGGATAGACCTCGATCACCGTCCGAGCCATGTTGGTCCACTTTTCAAACGACATCGAGTTCAGGTAATCGCGGCGTTCGTCGAGGACGTAGATGCGATCCTTGAGAGTCAGGCGACTGGGATCGGTCGAGTCGCGTTCGAGTACGTCTCGAATGTCGGCCAGGAACGCGTCGACCTGGTCGGCGATGTGTCCGCCCGGCGCGATGCGGCTCCTGTGCGACAGTCCCGAGGTGAAATCCTCGAGCAGCCGAAACTGCGACTGGTAGTCTCGCTTGGACCAGCGCCACAGCATGACGAAGCCAACCGCGTGTACGGTGGCCAGCCCGCAGATGACATACGAAATGGTCCACGGCAGGACTTCCATCACACCGCTCATGCGTTCGCTCGTTCCAGGACATACATCGCGCTGTCGGCCCTCAGGTTGGCCCACCAGGCACGCTCAACCGGTCGACCCCCGATGATCGGGATTTCGCGGACAACCTTTATCCCCAGCTGATCGACAAGGTCACGGATGTCGTGCATCGAGCAAACATGAAGATTGGGAGTATCGTACCACTCGTACGGCAGCGAGTCAGTCACCGGAGCCCGGCCCTGCTGGATCACTTTCAGCCGGATCCGCCAGTGACCGAAGTTTGGCACCACCACCAGGGCCCGCCGAGCCACTCTCAACATCTCGCGCAACACCGTCGTGGGGCGGTGAACCTGCTGGAGCGTCTGGCTGAGCACAGCGGTGTCGAAGCTGTCGTCGGGGATGTCACCCAGTCCCTGGTCAAGATCGGCCCGGATCACCGACAACCCACGGCCGATCACCGCCGTCACCTCGGCCTCGCCCAGCTCTACCCCCAGCACCCGGCACCCTCGCTCGGACCTCAATCGATCCAGCAACCGCCCGTCCCCACAGCCCAGGTCGATCACCCGCGACCCGTCGTCGACCTGTTCGAGCAACAACTCGTCGATCATCTCGGTGTCGGGACCGGGCATGCTGTATCGAGTCGCACTCATGACCGACCCCGCGCGGCCTCGAGCGTCTGTTCCAGGAAGGGCACCACCACCCCGGCCAGCTGCTCGTGCTCGATCAGAAACGCATCGTGCCCAAAGGGACTCTCGAACTCGATCATCGTCACATCACGCCCCGCCTCGACCATCGAACTGACCACCTCGCGGCTCTGGCTGGTCGGAAACAGCCAGTCGGTGCTGTAGCTAATCACCAGGTATCTCGCGTCGCTGCGGCCGAGTGCTTCGGTGAGCGACCCGTGGGTAGCGCCCAGGTCGAAGTAGTCCATGGCACGGGTCAGGTAGAGATAGCTGTTGGCATCGAACCTCTCGACGAACTGCTTCCCCTGGTGGTGCAGGTAACTCTCGACCTGGAACTCGGTCTCCCGCGCCAGGTCATAGGCGAACTGGTCGCCTTCCTGGAGACGCCGTCCGAATTTCATTTCGATCGAGGCTTCCGAGAGGTAGGTCACGTGGGCGACCATGCGGGCCAGCGCCAGCCCGAACCGGGGAACCTCGTCCTGCGAGTAGTAGTCGCCGTCGTGAAAACTCGGGTCGACCAGGATCGCGCGACGACCGATCGCGTTGAAGGCGATGCCTCGAGCAGGCAACTTGGCGCCGGAGGCGAGGACGATGGCCGAGCGGATGGTGTCGGGGAAGCGAGCGGCCCACTCGAGGACCTGCATCCCGCCCAGGCTGCCGCCGATCACCGCCAGCAACTGCTCGATCCCCAGTTGCTCGACCAGAGCCCTGTGGACCGTGACCATGTCGTCGACGGTGATGAAGGGAAACTCGAGACCCCACGGAGCCTCGGAACCGGGTGCCACATCGCCGGGGCCGGTCGTGCCCTGGCAGCCACCCACCACGTTGGCACAGATCACGAAGTAGCGGTTGGTATCGAGTCCCTTGCCGGGGCCGACGAAGTCGTCCCACCAGCCCAACTTCTCCGATTCGGCATCGTGATAGCCGGCGGCATGAGCGTCTCCGGTCAGAGCGTGACAGACGAAGATCGCGTTGTCACGTTCCGCGGACAGCGTCCCGTAGGTCTCGTACGCCACCGTGATCGCGCCCAGTTGCCCCCCGCCGGCCAAGGTCAACGACTCCGGCGGAGAAAACAGCTTGAGCGTACTTGTCTCGACGAGACCCACCGACCCGTCGCCGGATGGACCCGTCGCGGAGACTTTAATCGCCATCGTCTCGACCACGCTGCCGCCGACGCGCAAAACCCTGCGCCCTGTCAGCTTCAGCCGCCTGTCCGGTCGCAACAGCCCCGCACCGGGACACGGCAACCGGGCCTCCTGGCCCCTTGATCACCGAACTGCCACACCGACTTGTTGTCGCGTTCAATTATAGAGACCGGCCCGAGGGAAATGCAGGGGCGGGTTGGAACCTGCGGTGAGAGGAACTGGGTCTCAGCAGGCTAGTTGCCCGTGGCCGCCTTGGCCTTTGCGGGCGTGGGTGCGGCGGCGGCTGGAGTCGTCTTGCGGATGTCGTCGATCTTGGCCCGGAATTCACGGATCTTGGCTTCGTCGAGGTGCTTGGCCAGCAGGGTACGGGCGTCCTTGCACAGCGTGCGAATGCGGTTGACGGCCACCCGGTTCCCGCCCGCCTGTGCCGCCTGCACGGCGGAAAACTCGAACCCGTCGATCTGCACCTCGAATGTCCGATACGTGGGCAACTCCGCGATCGCCTTCAGGTGGGTGTCCACCTTGGTCCAGTCGGGCGGCTCGGCCTCCGCGGACCGCGTGGCCAGTGCCATGTGCACCGCCCGGCGGGCCACCGTCTCGATCAAGGCGCCCTCCAGCCTCGTCACGTGACCTTCGACGCCCAGCCGGGGCGCATCGTCGGGCAACATCAACTCGCTCTCGATCTCGCGACCCGGCACAAACGGCACCCTCGCCAGCACACTGCTACCGCTCATCACGTACATCCAAACCAGCGGCATCTTCTTGTCGACGACGATCTCGACCCGGCCGGCCCGATCCGACAGCAGCCGCCGGGGCTTGGACAACTCGGCCCGCTTCTTCTCCTTCTCGCTCCCCTCCCGGACCCCCTCGTCCGGAGCCGCCGTCGAGGCGGCCTTCTTGGTCAATCGACGAGGCAGCACCACCACGCGATGACCAATCAGGGGCCGCGAGATGTTTCCGCGAGGCAACAGGATCAGGTGAGTGGAGGGCAGGACCGAGTCGATCCCCGAGGCCATCAACTCGACACCGCGACTGCTTCCCTGCAACGGATTCCTCAACGCTGTGGCCACCTCGCAACGCACCGTCGCCCGCTTCACGTCGAGGACCTTCAGGTAGGTCCAGGTCAACGGCTGGGTGCGTTCGACCACGCGGGTCTTGCGGTTGCGGTAACGCAGGAACGGTTCGAGCAGATCGCCTGGGGCCAGCTGTGCCGAATCGGGATCGGCCACCGGGAATTCGCCCGCACGCACCTCCACCTCAACCTCCTTCGCACCCCCCACGGTAATATCGACTGTCGCACCGAACATGTCACGGACTAACCGACCCACCTGTGTGGCCAACCCCCTCCGATCGTGCTCGACACGCCGCCTGGAAAGCGCCAGGCCGCGGCTGGCCGCGTTGAACGGCCGGCCGGCCAGGTCGAAACGGGCCCCCGTCCTGGTCAGCGTGACCAGCATCACGCGGTCCCAGTCCGTCCCCCGGTAACGCGACAGCAACGACTCGGCCGTCAGCCGATCCAGCCCCGATACCGAGGTCGGAAAGAGCCAGTCATTGATCTCGACACGTGTGGTCCACGTCTCACCAATCGTTCGCTCCAATACCGTCGCCACGTCGGCCCGCAAGCGAGCAATCGAGCGACGCGTGACCAGCGGATCGGTCGCCACGGCCAACGAAACCAGCACGCGGTAGGGGATCTTCCGCGGCTGGATCTTCAACTGGTTGTCAACCGAATCGACACCAGTGACCTCCGAAGCCACCTTCGTCGCCACGGCCTTCCGCCCCGCATCGGCGATCGCACCCTGTAATTTGGCGACACCTGCCTCGAAGAAGATCTCCACGTCGTATCCGTGGACTCCCGCCGACCGCAACGCTCCGGAAATCGACTCGATCATCCTGGCGTTCTCAGCCTCGGTCTCCTCGGGTGTCTTGGCCTTCTCGGCCTTCTGTTCGGCTTTCTTTCCGGCCTTCTGGATGGTCGTCTTCACCGCTGGCTTCTTCGCGGTGGCCTGCTTCGCGGTGGCCTGCTTCGCGGTGGCCTGCTTCGCGGTGGCCTGCTTCGCGGTGGCCTGCTTCGCGGTGGCCTGCTTCGCGGTGGCCTGCTTCGCTGCAGGCTTCTGGGCCGCTGCCTTCTTTTCAGGTGCCTTTGCGGCCGCCTGATCAGGCTGGGCCTTTTCCTGACCGATTCCGATGCCGGAGACGAGCAGCGCGAGACCTGCGGCGGCACTCAGCCTCAGCAGCCGGCGGTTCGTCGTCGAGACGATCTGGTCGTCGGGGATGCGTGTCATCGCGGAGTTATCTATTGAGATCTCGGTTTGGGCAGCGAATCGGGCGGGATCCGCGACTGGATGGTCCAGCGTTCGATTTCCTGGTAGGGCGAGAGCGGAGCGGCCGGGAAGCCCCGGATGTTGCGTGGCACGATCATCACTTCGTCGACCTCCCACAACGGCAGCATCAGGACCTGTTCCTGGATGTGTCGGTGGAGCCGCTGCAGCACGACGACGGCCGCCTGGAAGTTCTCGGCCCGATCCAAATCGATCAGCTCCTGCCTCAGCCAGTCGGGCATATGCATCAGGTCGGCGACCCGGGCCATCGGTTGCATGGTCAGGAAGGGCCAGAGTTCGACGACCGGCTCGGTCATGTGTAGCGTACGATAGGCCAGGTCCCAGTCGACGGGCACCGCGGACGACTTGTCCGTTGGATGATCCAGCAGTTGGACCTCGATACCGACCCGTTTCCATGCCTTTTGAAGCTGAGTGGCCGCGTCCCTGACGATCGGCTCACCCGAGCAGATCATCTTCAACGGCGGCACCTTCGAACCTCCCAACCTGCGTGCCGCCACCGCTCCCAGCGACAGGGCCAGGATCAGGTCGTGTTGCCTTGGAGCCAGTTGCTGCGCGTAGGCATAGCTTTGCCTGGGGAACGGGGCACTGACGACCCGTCCCCGTGCCTGGTCGGGGTCGCTGAGAACTCGTGGATCGCGGAGCACGGTTTCGGAGAGCACCTTCGAGCGGTCCACGGCGAAAGCCAGGGCACGTCGGAGCTCGCTGTTCCGCAGAGGCTTGCTACGGGGGTTGAACTGGATCACGTGAGTGGTCGGAACGGCGTAGGGGACCACGTGGAACTGCTGCTGCAATCGCTCGTTGGTCTCGAACGTCCCCACGTGCCACGCCGGGATCCTCGGCAGGACTTCGAATTCGCCGCGGACGAGTCCCTGGAGTGCCTTGACGTAGGAGTCGTACTGGATCTCACGGATCTCGGCGACATGATATTCCTTCAGCCCGTTGGGCTCGGGAATCTCGCGGCGGTACACCGTGTAGCCGGTGCCTCGATCGTGGGTGCGAAAGCGTCTCGAGAGTACCTGCTGGCCGTCCTGGTCACCGGCTGACGAAGCGATCACCGGCATCCGCAACAACGCCTCGGGACTGACCGGTACTCGAGAAAAGCGGACGACGAATTCGTGTGGCGAGCGAACCGAGAGGCTTCCGATGAACATCGCCAGCCGTTCGTCGTACCGTGGGCTGTTGGGATCGATACGATCCGAGAGCATGCTGACGATCGGGTCAGCCGTCAGGCCCGGCCCCGCCTGCCAACTCGCCCGCCGCGGCCTCAGGGTGAACTCCACCTGCCGCCCCAAATCGGTCGGCTCGTACTGCTCGAAGTAATCGGTCCGGTAGTAGGGGATGTTCTCGAAACGGTCGACCTGGAAGAGCGTCTGTGTGAGCAATTCGCGGTGGCGGCGGTCGGATTCGGTCGGGAACGGACATCCTTCAGGCGAACCGGCCAGCTTGACGACTCCGACCGTCATCGTCTGAAACCGTCCGGTGGCCGCGGCGAAGGTGGCTCGCACGCTGGTCGCCCCGGCACTCCTGATGTCGTTGGGCCAGTGCCTCGCAGCTGCCACGGCCAGGTTCGCCGCCTCGTCGTGCCGTCCCGATCCGGTCGCGGCGATCGATTGCTTCAGCAAGTCCTGCTGCTTGCCCTCGAGCATCTTCTGCCACTTCACGGCCACCGGATGAGCCGGCACCAGGGCCAGCAGCCGGTCCCGGATAAAGAACCTCGCCTTGCGATAGTCCTTGGCGCCGACGGCTGCAGCGATCAACGGCTCAGCCGCCTCACCGGCAGCCTTCGAAAACCTCGCCTTCAGCCCCCGTCGAAACTCGACGTACCGCTCGTCAGCCGCCTCGCTCGGCGGATCGGTGATCATCACCTTCAGGTCATCCAGGTAGGCGATCGCTGACTGCATCCGCTTCTGCTTGATCTTGGTCTCGGCCTCGAGCAGCATCAGCCGGTTGCGACGGTCGACGTAACCGGGCCAGAACTGTTCCTTGTTCCCCACCCGCTTGGGAGGCGCCACCCGTTCCAGCGCGAGCATCATTTCGAATGCCGTGCGGAACTTCGACTCGTCCATCAGCGTGTCGATCCGACGCAGCATCAGGTCCTCGTGATGCACCACGTCCTTCAGGAACCGGATCCCCAGCTGGTACTCCGGCTCATTCGCCTTCGTCTCGGGCAACACGATCGTCAGGTAGTGCAACCGCTGGAACTCGAGCTGCTTGTCGCGACGCTCGGCCGAAGACTTTCCCTTGGGCCAGTCGGTGATCGCCTTCTCCATCGCCGCCTTGGTGAACGGCCGCGGCCTGACCGGTTCGCTCAGTATCACCTCATCCTTGATCGTCACCACCCAGCACAGAGGCCGACCCTGCAGCAGCGTCGCCACGTCGGGGACCTTCATGTTCTCGAGCTTCGGCAGTGGCTTCTCCTCGGGAGCGGGGTCGTCAGCGGGGTCGGGAGCGGGGTCGGGAGCGGGGTCGGCAGCGGGGTCGGGCTGAGCGGCGAGAGGGGCCGAGGCGAGGCTGAACCAGGGGATCGTGACCGCGCAAAGGGCTGCCCCGAGCAGTACCAGGCGGCCGCCGGCCACCGGACGCTTCGAGCCTGACACGGGCAGGCGACTCACGTTCCGCCGTAAGCTCCCGATGTGACGCATGTCACTCACCCCCCGAATCACCGGCTGAATCCCCGGCCGCGGGTGCCGCCAGTAGCGATTCGACACGATAGAGCGTACCGTCGATCGAGGTGACCAGGATCGTCTTGCCGTAGGCTCGAGGCCCCAATGCGACGGGTTGTCCGAGTTCCACCGTACGGCCCACTTTCCCGTCGGCGAGGTTGATAACCGTCACGCGACCGTTGTCCCAGGCCACCAGCATTCGGCCATCGACGACCATGGGGTTCCCGGCAACCGAATTGCCGCCGGTGTCGAAGGTCCAGAGCACCTTGAGGTTGTCGGCCAGGTCCAGGCAAACCAGCTGTTTCTGTCCGGCTTCGACGATCACGCGGTTCCCCGCCGCCCAGGGACCGGCGGTCGCCGCAGCGGGCAGATCAGCGGTGTTGGCCACCTGCAGGTCCGCGGCACCCAGCACCTGCAGCTTGCGATCTGACGTCGCCAGAATCACTCGGTCCTGGTGCAGCAACGGGTCGCGGTCCAGCGGCGTGGTGAGCTTCAACGTGCTGATGGGGAACAGGTGGGGAGCAGGAGCGGTGCGGTACTGCAATCGCACCAGGTCGCCTCCGTCGTCGAGCACCAGCAGGTGCTTGCGGTCGACGGCGACCGTTTTCAGCCACTTCCGCTTCTTCCCGCCCTCGACCGGCGCCGGGAACTCTCGAGCCGGCCCCTGGCCCGAGACTCGAGCGACCAGCTTCAATCGACCCGGCAGCGGAACCACGATGCCGCCCTCGGTCAGCACCGGTGCAGCCTCCAGCGGCTCCTTCTGCAGGCCGATCTCCTGCTCGATCGTGCCGACGGTATTGAGAATCCACATTCGTGGCTCGGGCAACCCGCACCACACGGCGATCCGGCCGTCGGAGAGGCGGGTTGAGGCCAAGGGAGTGGCCAGGCCGACCGGCAACCGCAACTCGCCTTCGATGTTGAACTTGAACCCCACTGCATCGAGTTCGTTCTCGCGAACGTGGAACAGGCCACCCGTCTCGGTCAGGCACAACAACAACCCGTTGCTCATCGGCTGACACTCCAGCAACCCGGAACCGACGACGGTTCGCCAATGAGTGATCATCTGTGGCTCGGCATCCCGCTCGACCCGAGTGAAGACGACCGATGCGGAATGAGGCAATCGGCGACCGACGTACAGTTGGCTGCCGATCGACTGCAGCGGTTGAGAGCTGAGTCCGTCGGCGATCCGGTTCGGGTCGACCTTGATGCTGTCGGTCGTCAACTGGAACCGCTGCAACTTGCTCGAAGCCATCCACAACAGCCCGCCCGGGCCGACGGCCAGGTGGATCGCTCCGGCGTGAGGCGTCTGGACCTGGTGCGTGCCGACGGTGGTCAGAGCGTCGTGGTTGGGATCGTCCGAGACGGAAAACGCCACCAGCCGTTCGCCGCTGAGCGGTACGAACAGGTCGCGGCCTCGCAGGATCGCCCGGTCGCGAACATGGCCCGGTACCCGAACTTCGGCCACCGCAGCCAACTGCAACCCGTTGCCCGACAGCCGAATCACTCTGAGCCGACAACTGTCCAACCGGTCGTTCTCGGCCACCACCAGGTTCTCCCCGCCTGTTGACGGCTTCGCAGTCGGCGGGTCAGCCCCGGTCGCATCTCCAGACCCATCGCCGGTGGCCGACTCAGCAGATCCGTTCTGAGGCAGCAACACCAACCCGCCCATCGACAGCAAAGGCGACTCGATCGATCCGGCCGGATGGCCCAGGTACGAAACCGCCTCGCAGGTGAACCCTCCCATATCAATCGTGTAGATCACCTCGCGGTGCCCGGCCACCACCAGCTGCTTGCCTCCGAAAATCAGCACCGGGGGAGCGGTGATTGTCTGTGAGAACGACAGTTGAGACGATTGGCTCAGATCCTCGAGGCTGATCTTCGAGAGGTGACCGCGACCATTCGATTCACTCACCAGGTAAGCCTGGGTTCCGACCACCAGGGGCGGACCGACCACCCGCTGTCCGTCAACCAGGGGCAGCCGTCTGATCGTCTTGCCGTCCTTCTGCCCCAGCAGCACCAGTTCGTGCGTGTTCGTATCGACCAGCAGCAACCCCGGCTGGGCCGTTGACACGGCCATGGGGGAAAACGGGAGATCGAGACCGACAACGCGTCGCCAGGTGGGGTGCCCGGTCACGGTATCGATCCCGTAGAAGCAATCGCGGCCGATGACAAACACTGTCCGGCCCTCGGACTTCTGATCGGTGCGGACTCGAGTGTTGAGCGTCAACGACAGCGTGGCGATGCCCGATGCCTTGGTGTCCGGTGCCTGGCCGGGCCGGGAGGCGGTGTCGGTACCCACCCGGGATTGCTCGAGCTTGAGTGCATCCTGGAGCCTAACTTCCAACTGCCGCTCGTTCTGAAACTCGCTGTACCGCGTCAGCAGCTTCCGCCTCTCGATCAACACCTCCATCGGCTGCTTCGCTTCCAGCGACTTGGCGATCCGGGCAAGCCCGTCGTCGAGGACTTCCTGCTTGAACAGCTTGGCGACGGCGATCCGCTGGGCCTCGGCGATCCGGGCCTGGTCAGTAGCGAACAAATCCTCGTCGGTCTTGTAGAGGCTCAACTTGCGGCTCGCCTCTTCGCTCAACTCGATCAGACCCCGGCCCTTGGAGGTGTCATTCAGAGACTCACCCGCCTCTTTGGCACACCCGATCGCAATCTCGACGAGGGTATTGAAGAGGTAGAGTTTTCTCTCGGGTTCGTAATTCTCAAGGTCCTGGCAGTCCTTGCGGTAGACATCGACTGCCTTCAACGCCTCGACCCACTCCTTGGCAGCTCCCAATCGGGCCTGGACCCGAGACTGGTTCAGCAGGAAGGTGGCCTTGGGTGAAAACTCCTCGTTGTTCGGATAGACCTGCAGGAACTCCTCGAGGTGAGTGATCGCCTGTGAGTAGCTCTCCTCCTCGACCTCCGCTTTGGCGAGCTCGAAGAGACCTTCGATCGTGTTCCGTAAGAACATGAAGTAGAAGGTGAGCGAGGCGAGCAGCAGAAAGACGGCGAACCCGCCGAGAAACAGCACCACGGGCGACTTCAAGGTCTCCTGGTCACCGGGCCGGCGGGCCGGCGGCTTGAGTCTCTCGGCCAGACCCGGCCCCGATGGAGTCGGCTTGACCGCGGCAGACGACTCGGACTCCGATTCCTCTTCTTCGTCCGAGCGTGGTCTCGAGAGCACCTTCTGACCAGATATCGGCTCAACAGCCTCGTCCTCATCGAACCGATCCAGTCCGTCGTCTTCGTCGTCTTCGTCGTCTTCGTCGTCTTCATCGTCTTCATCGTCTTCGAAGATCTGGTTGATCGGATGTCCGCCGTCCTCTTCGGCAGCGACAGGTTTCTGATCCGGCCGCTTCCGCTTCGGACGAGCCTGGGCCTCAGCAGCAGCCCGCTCCTGTCGCACCTCGGCCGGCAGCTGGATGTCCTCACCCGCCTCCTCTTCCTCAACCGCCGCCGACCCAGCGTAGCCGGCGGGGTGTTCGCCTTTATCGAGCGGTTTGAGACTGATTTCGTCGTTGGAGGTCGCCAGCGGGATGAAGCCGTCGGACGCCGATGCGGAATCACTCGCCCCGGATTGTCCCGATGCGGACTCATCATCCACCATCCGGATGTCGACCGATCCGGCGCGGATCACGTCACCACCGGCCAGGATCGACTTGCGGATCAGCTGGCCGTTGACCTCGACCCCGTCGAGGTTGGCGGCATTGAGTTCCCAGGCCGACCCGTTCCAGGAGAGTCGGCAGTACAGCGGTGCCACTTCCTCCTCGTCGACCTGGATGTCGCAGGAATCGGCGCGTCCGATCGAGACCGGCTGGTCGGGGTCCAGTGGCCAGAACTCGGAGTCACCCGAGAGGAACTGGATTTGGAGTTTCATGGTGTGCATGGTGTGTCGGTCCGCTGCCGCTTCGTGTCACCAGCCGCGCTGGAGGGGTCTAGCCACCGCGAGTCCCCAGGCGGATTCGCTGCATCTGCACCTCGTTGCCGGCATCGACCACCCGGACAACCGTTTCGTGCAATGAGTTCTCGTGTGCGTCGATCAGCATCTCGTTCTTCCCCTTGGACGCCAGCATCGAGGCGAGGTCTGCGTCCAGGGGAATCCGTTCGTCATCGATCGAGATCGAGTTGTCCTCGTGAATCTCCACGATCACGCAGTCGTCCTTGAAGTCCTCCAGTTGCTTCGGCTGAACGCTGGCCCCCTCCTCCTCGGGACTCGGAGGCGGAAACGCGATCGCCTTCTGCATCGTGAAACTGGCGGTGATCATGAAGAAGATCAGCAACAGGAACGTGACATCGACCATCGGTGTCAAATCCATTTCTTCGAATTCGGTCTGCGCCCGTCGCAGCTTGAACTCCTCCTCCGCTTCCTCGATCACCACAGAAGAAAACAACGCCGAGGCGGCCGTCACAGGCGCGGCATCCCCGGCGTCCCCTGTCTCCTCAAAAACGCTGAACACCGACGGGGCGGCCGCCTCGGTCACCCCTTGGGCTTTCTCTGATTCCGGCTCTGATTCCGGCTCAGATTCCGGCTCAGATTCCGGCCCTGATACCGGCTCAGATTCCGGCTCAGATTCCGGCTCAGATTCCGGCCCTGATACCGGCTCAGATACCGGCTCAGATACCGGCTCAGATACCGGCTCAGATACCGGCTCAGATACCGGCTCAGATACCGGCTCAGATACCGGCTCAGATACCGGCTCAGATTCCGGCTCAGATTCCGGCTCAGATACCGGCTCAGATTCCGGCTCAGATTCCGGCTCAGATTCCGGCTCAGATACCGG
>Ga0310123_10001477_pt1 | contig 19525 bp, 21 predicted proteins | sample CB6_AW_1057_MG_FD_203505 | JGI IMG/M metagenome (GOLD analysis project Ga0310123, IMG submission 203505) | Marine microbial communities from Western Arctic Ocean, Canada - CB6_AW_1057 | ecosystem: Environmental > Aquatic > Marine > Oceanic | place: Canada: Western Arctic Ocean | collected... | reverse complement strand
GCCTGGGCCCCTCGGAGTTGGTCGAGCGGGTGCACTCACTCAGGACCTTTTTAGGGACGATGGCGGGGCCATGGACGGGATGGCTGCTTCTGCGCAGCCTGGAGACTCTCAAGCTCCGGATGACCTTCCAGATGAAGAACGCCCGCTACGTGGCCGATTTCCTGGCGGACCACCCCAAGATCGATCGAGTCTATTATCTTGGGCATTTGACAGAGGACTCGCCACAGCATCAGATCTATCGGAGGCAGTGTGTGGCTCCCGGAGCCATGATTGCGGTAGATCATGATTGCGGTAGATATAGTAGGTGGCGAAGATCAGGCATTTCGCTTGCTGAACAACCTTCAACTGATTAAGCTCGCGGTCAGTTTGGGTGGTACCGAATCTTTGGCAGAGCATCCCTTCACCATGACGCACTCCGGACTCGAACCCGAAGAGAGGAAACAGATGGGTATCAGCGAGAAGATGGTACGCCTCTCCGTCGGACTTGGCTTCGTAACGCTGGTAGTTCACCCGTTGGCGGCACCTTCGGAGGACAGAAGACGTGCGACGTTCAGACGTTTCGACGTGCGACGTATTGTTGAAGTTTCAGCTTAGACCAGAGGAAAGGGAATTGGAATATGGCAAAACGATTGATGGTGACTGCCCCGCGACAGGTGGAATTTAAAGAGATACCCGTCCCCGACTGTCCAGGCGATGGCCTTTTGGTGCGGGCTCGGGTCACCGCGGTTAGCACCGGTACCGAGATCCGCGTTTATCGCGGGATTGCAGTGGACAAGGAGGGAGTGTTTCTCCACACTTACGTCCCTTTTCAGTTCCCCTGCGAGAACGGCTATTCAATGGTGGGCGAGGTTGTGGAAGTGGGATCCGAGGCCGCTGGATTCAGTGTCGGAGACCGGGTTTTCGTAGCGGCGTCCCATGGCCAGTACGCAGCTGTCCCGGCACACACCGCGATCCATCTACCGGACACTATCTCCGACGAAGTCGCCGTTTTCCTGAGCATCCTGGAGGTGGGTCATATCGGCCTGCGGACGGGAAAACCGGAACCTGGCGAGAACGTTGCCATCATGGGAGGGGGTGTCATCGGTCTTTCGGCGCTGGCCTACTGCCGAGCCTTTGGTTTTCGGACCGCGCTCATCGAGCTCGACCGCGGACGGTTGGATCTGGCCGGGAAAATGGGAGCCGATCTGCTCACCTCCCCTGCGGACGAGGGCTTCTCGGATAGTGTCATCGAGTTCTTCGATGGCGAAGGACCGGATCTGGTCTTGGAAGCTGCGTCGGTCTGGCCGGCTATCGAGACTGGTATGCAGATCGCTAGGAAGGGCGGCCGCGTAGTAGTTATCGCTCGCCATACCGATATGCCTGCGTTCAGTCCTGTCGGCCATCCCTACCTGGGAAAGGGACTGGCTCTGCTCACTTCCTACGGCCACCGACCGGATGGCCATCGATGGGATCGACGTCGGTCCAACGCCCTGACGCTGGAGCTGCTGTCGAAGAAAAAGCTGCTGGTTTCACCGATGATCACCGCCAGGTTCGATTGGCAGGAACTGCCCGACGTCTATAGGCGCATGGACGAAGGGGACAAGGGACTCGTGGGCGTGGTGATCCGCTGGTCCTGATTCTTGAACGGGCTTGGCTGCGCCGAGGACTTGAACGAGGGGCGATTCAGCTCATTATGATCCCCATGATGCTTGACAGGTTTTCTCCGACTCAAACTAGAATGGCGTGCTGTCTAGCTGTGGTGGCAGGGATTCTCGATTGGGTTTCTTTCATTGGTGGTGAAGGGAGAACTGGTCCTCTTGTCACCTTGGATCTTTCAATATTTTCGGGTCCTGTTTCTGCACCTTCGATCACTGGGAAGCTTTCCAAAAGTTGTATCCGAAGGGAAGATGATCCCAGGGGCGTTTTTGGATGTGTCGAACCAAAAACTTCCTGGAAACGAGTTCAGTCGTCTATCCGTTGTTGCCGTGCCCGAAGGAGGGAAGAATGTTCAGTCGCCGTTCTGATGAATTTCACGCGAGCTCTCGTTTGGAATCAGCCAAAAAGCTTGCTTCAGGTATCGTCGCCGCACTGATCGTGTTCGGTTTGTTTCAAAGCCAGACCACGGCTGGATCGACGACGATCATCTACAACAATGGCACTTCGTAGAACGTATGGTTGCCCATTCCTGGTAATCTCCCTCCACCGCAAGAAGTCCTGGATTGGGCAACTTCTAGCGGCGGTGTGGTCACTTCGTTTTAATGTGCATACTTCACTAATTCTCCCCAGCTAATCGACATCAACATACGCTTCTACTCGGGAACCGACGAAAACTCAAACGGTGCCCTGGTAGCCGAATACAGTTTCTTGGATTTGCCGGGTTTCGATCCCACGAAGCTTGGGCACTTTGTCGACCATGATGTTTCTGGTCAACCTTTTATTCTGCCGTCAGGGGCGTTTGGGTACAGCTACGAGATCATGGATGCGGGTACAGGGCCCATGCTTTCTACGGGTGCCGTCGCAACGCCTGAAGTCCGTCTTGTTGTGTCCGGGAATCGTAACTTCACTATCCTCGGCCCGCTCAACCAACCGCACATGGTGCTACGAGGCAGCCCGCTGCCGCCGCTTCCGATAGATTACACCGTGCTCACCGACCCCTTGGTGCAGGCGCAGTCCAGTCTCACATTCTCGACGCTGATTCCTGCTTTGAACCCGACGCCAGTGGATCCATACTTCAATACGGAATTCCTTATTGGCATTGAGACCAATGATCCCATCTGTTTCAGCGTTCCCTCTCCGTTCCTCGCGATACCTATTGATGAGAACACGGATCCGACCGAAAAAGAACGGCTGAGTAACAAGTTCGGGACAGAACGCATCGGCCCCTGCACTGCAGGTCTGTGGAGGTGTGCTAAGATCGAACTTGGCGATGGATTCACGTTTCAGACCGAGATTTTCGTGGACGAATTAGTGTCTGGAAACATCAGCGACTGGTTCACCAGTGCTGCTGCAGACAACAGCAGCAGGACGGACAAGGAAGGAGCCGTCGGTATCCTTGCCGCCGACAGGAAGCTCCCCGTCCTAACCGAGGAGGACTTGAAGAAAGTCATCGAACTCTTCAATGACGATACCGTTTTCAACGAGAAGACAATTGGTTTGGTCAGCGAGCACTTTGGGATTCTGGAGCCGCTGCCGGCGGCCAGTGGAACTTACTTCTTCGATTCATTCGAGAGTTTCAGGTCGATCGGAACTCCTTTGGGTACCACCCTGGATGGAAGCGGATGTGCAGCACCCTGCAGCGGCCTGGTTCTGGAGGGTGGGGGTAGCGGTATCAACGGCATCCGCATCGAGGGCTTCCCCAATTATGGAGCAGAGATCCGATCCGACGGTAACTCGATCACGAAGACCGAGATGGTTTCCAATGGAGCCGGTGGATTGCTGATCAGCGGCAGCAATAACCTGGTTGGAGGCGCCACCAAGGACGGTAACCTTTTCGCCGACAACGGCGGGTCGGGAATCGTCGTCGAATCGGGTACTGGAAACTCAGTGTTTTCGGCCAAGGGGAGCAAAGGGGTGAGCCGGTACAACCGCTTCTCCAACAATGGCGGCCTGGGTATTGATCTTGGCGGGGACGGCGTAACACCCAACGATTTCGGAGACGGAGATCCGGGTGCCAACCACCTACAGAACTTTCCTGAACTGACGAGTGTCACCACTGGAGCTCAGACCAGGATTCGAGGCAGCCTCAATAGCACGCCCGGCGGCTCTTTCACGCTCCAATTCTTCGCAAATGATGCCTGCGACAGCTCCGGTAACGGCGAAGGGGCTGTCTTCTTGGCTTCGGTTCTTACGGTTACGGATGGCAGTGGCCAGGCGAGTTTTTCGCTCACGAGTGATTCCGCGACCAACACTGTCCAGGTTATCACCGCAACTGCAACCGATGAGAATGGCAATACTTCTGAGTTTTCGAGTTGCTTCGCGATCACGACTTCCTTCAATCCTGCCTGGATTTTTGGCGTCGGGAATCTATCCGGGTCCGAAGGCTCCAGCTTCGACGGGGTTGCCTTGACCAACTTCTCCGAGAGTGCGGCAGCCGACCTGAACCTGGAGGCCATTACGGCCAGTTCATCGGGTGGATTGTTGAGTCGCTCGACTACGCAGGGCAACGCCGGTCAGTCTACGTCCCTCACTCTCTTGGCCGGCGAACAGTTGGCGCATCTACGTAGCGAGCTTTTTGAGGCAGACGCCACCTTGCCTGCCTGGATCGAGTTGACAGGCGCCACCTCGAAGATCGGGGCCTTCTCTCAGTTTGGCACCCTGGATGGTTCTCGGTTGGATGGGGGCGTGGCCCTGACCGAAGTGGTCAACAGTTTCAACTTTACTCGCGTCTTCGAGGGACCGAATGCTTTCCCAGGAGGCCAAGGAGCATCGACCAGGTTGAGTGTTCTGAACCCGAACGAAGGGCCGGTAACCGTGAGTCTGAAGCATCATCCCATAGCCCAGGATTCAGATGGACTTCAGGGGGTCTTACCGCTACAAATCACCCGTACGATTCAGGGGCGAAGCCTGATTGATGAGACCGTCTCGCAGCTTTTCGGAATCGATCTTGCTGGTGGTCGTATCGAGGGAGAAGTCCTCGAAGGCGAGGGTGTTGTCGCTTTCGAAGTGATTCAGCTGACGGATCGAGACACCGTGCTGGGCTTGAACACCGCCCGGGGGAATCCCAACAGCTTTGCCTACTCGGCTCAGCTGGCCAGCCAGCCCGGCCTTTCGACCAACGTAAACTTGATCAATACCGCTGACGAGACTAGGAACCTGATCCTGACCGCGGTCAGGGAAGACGGCACCAATAGGGGCTCTCCCGTTCCAGTCATTCTGGAAGCAGGCAAGCAGTTCAGCGCGAGGGAAGATGTCCTTTTCGGGCAAGTAGCAGAAGGACTTTTGCCGGCTGGCAGCGAGCCCACTTTTGTCGGGTCGCTGATTGTCGAAGCCGACGGTGATGGTGTGGTTGGAGACGTGATCTTCGGGGATGACTTCGACTTCCAGTACGTCGCTTCGCTGCCCCTTCAGACTCAAGTGTTCACCGAGGCCCTGTTCAACCAGGTAGCCAATTTTCCAGGATTCTTTGCCGGCCTGGCCTTCTTCTATCCCGGTGCAGCAGTCCCGGCCTTGTCGCAGGCTTCACCACAGGGAGAGCTCCCCAGCGCCGAGATTACTATCCGGGTTTTTCAGGCCATGGGTGAGTTGGCAGGGGTATCCGTCCAGGTATCGGCAGTGGGGGAGCGACTCTCCAAGCGGCTTCCAGAATTGGTGCCAGAGTCGGCAGCTACGTCCTGATTTCATCGAGCCAGGAGATCATCGGGCAGATGCTCTATGGGGCCCTGCAGGGCGAAGCCATCCAGCTCTTTTCGGCGGTTGTGCCCACCGTGATCCAATGACACCCGAGGAGCGGCGAAGACGGGTTGGATAGCGGTCCAAGAAAGACTTTCGATGCCAGGAACCTCCTCCTCAGGGTTTGCGTCCAGTTACGCGAGTGAAACTTGATTCGCAGACGTAGCTTTGGTCTCCAGGCCGCAGTCTTATTCTTCCGAGCCTTTGACGCGGACGGCTGCCTGGAGACCAAAGCTGCGTCCCGGACCCAAAGTTTCCGTCTGAAATGACACCGCGAGGGTATTTTACCGATCTTCGTCCGGAGGAATCGCCGATAGCTACTCCTGTGCCTCTAGGGATCCCAGCCAATTGGACTCGATCTCGTCCGCAGGCACCGAATGGCAGGTGTGATATTTGTGAGTCTCGGTGAAAAAGCTTCTTCGCATCGTGTTGCAGCGCTCCGGCGAACCCTGTCGCCCAGCCCCGAAGAAGTAGAACGGTACCACGACAAGCGTACCTGCGAGAAACATGAATAACTTGGTTTTCATTGCCGCCCCCTTCAAGAATCCGCCTTGCCCTGCGGCTGAACAGTTCAAACGGTCTTTGGTTTCGTTGGGATCAGATTGCCCTCCGTGGGATGCATCCTGACCCCGGGTTGCTAACAGGTTAGTCCCGCCCCCAGGGGCACTGGCTCCATTCGGGTAAGAAACTTGGATTGAATTCATCACCTAGACTGAAGGTGTTACTGCGGGTAGCCCAGGGTTGGCGATGCGGAGCGAAGCGAGCTACCCTGGGTTCGAATCGCCCTGCCTCTTCTACGCTGAAAGCGTCATTGCCAACGCGTTTCGAATCGGCAATAACCCCTTCGGGGTAGCGCATTTTCTGGAACGACCTTGACCCAGGGTAGCTCGCTTCGCTCCGCATCGCCAACCCTGGGCTACCCGCAATAATGCGGTTGGCGTAAGGACGTGCTCCCAGGAACTTATAACTGCATTCCAATTTCACTTCAGTGTCAGCTTAGACAATCGCCTCAGATACGCCCGATCCATTTCTCGATCAATGGGTTACGCCCTTGTTCCATCCAGAGTAGGGAAATGAAGTTTCAGCTTAGTGTCCCCATCGGGGATGGTGAAACCCCTCGCCTTCAGGCGAAGAGAAGGTCCCCGAAGTCCCGCAGGGACGGTAGGGTCATCTTCGAGTGAAGTTGAAAGTGCTAGAGTTGGTCTCTGACGTGGCTTCGGTCTCCAGGCCGAAGTGTAGCGGTCGAGTCGAGCTCGACCAACGGCGGCCTGGAGACCACCGCCACGACGAAGGTCAGCAGAGATGAGTCGAATTCGATTCGACATCCGATCGAACCCCTCGGCTTGGAGCCGAGGGTAGGCCTTAGTGCCCCCCCAGCAGTGCTGCCCCATTCGAGAAAGAAACTTTCGGCTACTGGGGATTTGTGCGTCACTGCGTGGGGAAGAGTTGCCCGGCTCTCTCCTCGGAACCTGGGCTCATTTTGCTAACGGCTCGATTGCTAACGGGTCGAGCCGTTCGCGGCTCTGTCGGACTTGGCTGCGTAACGCTGGTAGTTCACCCGTTGGAGCACCTTCGGAGGACAGGAGACGTGCGACGCATTCTTGAAGTTTCAGTTTAGTCTATCCCATTCAGGAAAACCTGTCCTGGTCGGCTCGCAGTAACATGGCGAGAAATCCTGCGGCAGTCCTCACGAGCGAACTCTTGAGTTCAGCCACAGTGGCGTTCGTCACAGAGCGCCCACTGCTGAAGCCTTTTCGGATAACTCTTCGGTTGTCACCCTCTGTTTGACAACCAGGACCTGGATCGGTGCCTCACGCAACAGCGTCTCGGCCGTGCTCCCCATCAGCAGCCGTTGCAGCCCCCTTCGCCCGTGGGTTCCGACGACAACCATGTCGGCGTTCACCTGCCTGGCGAAATCTGCAATCGAGATAGCAGGACCACCGATAAGGACCTCCTTTTCGATTCGCACATCAGCCTCCCAGTTTTCTGGGACTAGCGCTTCCAGTTTCCGCTTTGAGTCTTCGCGCCACTCTGGCAGCGGCGGCTGGACCACTCCGATCATCGGGTCGACTCCGGTGGGCAGTTCCAGCACATGCAGGAGATAGAGAGGTGCACGGCTTTCCATGGCGAGACTCAAAGCGGTTTCGACAGCAACCATCGAGGCCTCTGAAAAATCGGCTGCAGCAACTTAGTCGTCTCTCTTGGAGCTTTATGCTTAATCGTATGACGAAGTGGGTTGTATGACCCGATGCGTTTTTTTAGGTCAGATACGGGAAATATTCTGATCTGTTGGATTTTGGTTCTCAACCCCTGAGGTGACCGTTGTGGGAAGAGCTTCGCAGCGGATCTGTTTGAAGGGGGCTGAAACTTGCATGATGGGTTCATAGGAGGGTGCTCAACCGGCCGGAATATCGAGATCTCGATATGGGAAGCTATGCCAGGTAGATGGAAGAGTTCGCCTGGCTCAGAACTTATGGCGAGCTGCACGAGTGTTAAGGTATAGAAGAGCGCTGGATAGATGTTGAAGGAGGGCGCCGTGAGAACAGGGACAGGAAAGTTTTCGTAGTGGCTGTGACCGCAGAATCCGCACCCCCTGATTGTCGCGGACCAAGGTCCTTCCGCGACACTTTCTACGACTTTGTGCCCGTAGCTGGAACCCTCCCCTCCCTTCGCCGCAGTAAAAGCCTCGGACAGGTCGTCCTATGCTGTTTTTTTACTCTTCTCGTGCAAAGTTGATCCCAGCGTCGAAGAAGGAGCCGGCGCCTACCGATTGGCGACGTTCTCTGCCAATGTCACCGTCCCCCTGGGCCATCGCTGCATGGGAGTTCTGCCCACTAAGTCCCAGCGCATCGTGGATCCACTCAAGGCCCATGGATTCGTCCTATTAGGTGCTGGAGCGCCAATAGTGCTCACCTCGGTCGACTGGTGCGAAATCCGAAACCAGTCCTACGACGAGTGGAGAGTCGTTCTGGGCCAGGCAGCCGGTACCACGCCAGAACGTGTCCTGGTTACCTCGCTGCACCAGCAAGACGCCCCCGTCGTGGACAGCAAAGCGGAGCGACTGTTGGAAGAAATCGGCTTGGCAGGTGAGCTCTACGACCGGGATTTTCACGCCCGCTCCCTGCAGCACGTCAGGCACGCTTTAGCTGCTAGCTTGGCAGGAGCCGTGCCGGTGAGCCATCTGGGTATGGGACAAGACCGGGTGAAGAAGGTGGCGTCCAATTGCCGGGTCGTTTTACCCGATGCCCGGAGCCGTTTCGGCCGGGGCAGCCGCAGCGGGGGAGACCGATTCCTACGGGAGGCGCCGGAGGGCCTCATCGACCCCTTCCTGAAGACCCTTTCATTCTGGAATGGGGAAACACCGGTTCGGGCTCTTCATGCCTATGCGACGCATCCCATGAGCCACTACGGCAAAGGCCAGGTTTTCTGGGACTTTGTGGGAATGGCGCGAGAGCGGCGCCGCCGGGACGACGATTCGATCCATCAGATCTACGTCAGCGGCTGCAGCGGCGACGTTACCGCAGGCAAGTACAATGATAGATCTCTGGAAAAGCGCCCCGTCTTGGCCGACCGACTCTATAGGTCCATGGTGGAAGCGTGGAAGAACACGAGACGCTTGCCGCTGGGAAGGATCGCTTTCCGCAGTGCTAAATTGGAGTTGGAGTTTCATCCTGACCTCGACCTGACGGCGACGGGCCTGGAGTCAGCCGTGAAGGACCTGGAACGTTCGGTGGAAGATCGGATCCTGGCGGGCATGGGGCTCTCCAGCCGGAAGCGGGTAGCTGCGCGACGGGCTATCGACCTGCCAGTCATCGACTTCGGCCCAGCCCAAGTGGTGTTGTTTCCCGGAGAGAGTTTCGTGGGCTATCAGCTCATGGCCCAGGAAATGCGTTCCGACTTGTTTGTCCTCTCTATTGGATACGGCGAATGCTGGCCCGGCTATATCCCCACCGAGGATGCCTTCTGGGATGCCTTCGAGGACAAGTGGCTATGGGCTGCCCCGGGCTCCGAGGCACGGATTCGGACCGTCCTTCAGCGAGTCCTCCTTCCCGGACGCATGCCCTGAGTGCGGATATCACTGGGTCCGGGCCAGGATTTCCTGGAAGACCGGGCGGTCCAGAATCGAGCTTTCGCTGCTGACGTCCGCCGTCCCCCAGTGGGTGGCGTAGCCACGGCGCCAGCGCTTGGAGTGGTTACGATGTGAGGTGTGCAGAGTCTGGCAGTGATGAATTACCACACCGCCCTTCTTCGCGGGAGCGACCGACTCCCGGCTCAGATCGATGAGCTCGGGGGCGGGCGCTTTGTTGTAAGGCTTGTCGGGCAGCGTCTCATGAGGAAGGATGCCCTGCCGGTGGGAGCCGTCAATGCAGCGCAGGCAGCCGTTTTCCTCGTCCACATCGTCCAGAGCGATCCAGGCGGTGAGCACGTCATCCGCCGGCTAGCATAGAAAGTAGGCGTTGTCTTGGTGATAGGGCTTGGCGGAGCTGAACTCCGGAGGTTTCATCAAGATCTGATTCTCCAGCAAGATCGGCTCTTTGCCCAGGACTGCGCGTAAGATCTCGATCAGCCGCTCATCCAGGACGAACCGCCGGAACTCCTCGCGTTTGAGGAACGGAGTATCGATCTTACGAGGTGCTACGCGACCATCTGCCGAGTGGTCCGCAGCGTATCCGGCGTAGGCCGTCTCCGGGTTTGCCTTTGATAGGTCGTCGCTCACCCCGGTGCCTCCTCGAAGCTCTGCTGAGGTGACCTGAAGCGCCGGCTGGGCAATTGTTTCGGTTTCTTCAGAGCCAAATACGGATTCGGCAACGACCCATCCCTTGCTCCAGTAGCGATCGATCTGTTGTTTGTTTAGCAAGTCTCTTCACCTCCGTATCAGACGAACCCGATAGTGTCCGCTAGGGTCCTGCAGTTGATCCGCTTGATAATACCTGGGACTGATTGCTACCTCTGATTAGAGCACTCCGACAGACGAGTTTCGCCGCTGATGTGACGCTGTAGTCGAACCAGGTCATGTACACCTACGCTTCCGTCCTGATCGACGTCTGCTGCGGCTAGGTGAACTCCCAGCAGTTCGAGTTTGCCCGTGAGTTGATTGACTATGGTGACCATGTCCGATACGTCTCGCCTTCCGTCTTCGTTCACGTCACCGGGACAAGTGAACGGATAGGCTGCAGACCACAGCTCGTACTGAAACTCTGAAAAGGTCGAGTTCGGTGGAATATCCGGGGTTGAAGGAAAGGTAGCGGGAGTGAAAACCGACTCTGATCGGGAAACAATCGAGAGAAACAGGTGCCCATCCTGGGTGAGGTCTGCCACCTGCGACAGCAAGTCGATATCAATCTCACGCCATCTTCGAGAGGGCTCTCCGGGACGGCCGGGAATTGGGCCACGAAGATGCCATTCACGTAGATATCGGCTCGCTACCCCCCCAGCCCGGCATCCAACCGGCGCCTCAGCCTCCAGGATCTGGCCTCGGGGTGCGCTCGTAGAACAAACTGTGCTCTGCCCAGGGGGCGATAGATGCCGCTCGCCTCAAAACCGACCGGCGGCTCGCCTTCGTAGAATCCGTTGAGCGTCTGAAGGTAATGCGGGCCGATTACTTCATATCCGTGTTTGCTTCGAGATTCCAGATCACCTAGATCCAATACGTCGGTCCGGACCAGGCGGGGCTGGGGGAGCAGGTAGTAGAAGGCGACGGTCCGAGCCCGCATCGAGACGTTACTGGTCGGTCCCGCCTGGACACACCCGCGAACAAGCTACTTGCAAAGGATATGGCATCGGTGAGCATGAGACGGTAGGCTGAGGTCAGGTCCTCGCCAGTAGCAGTTCCCACCTGATAGGGAGAGCCGTGAAGAGGCAAGAGAAACGACCCCTGGTCGAAGTAGAAACCTTCATTGTAGAAGTCTTCTACTCCCGTGCCGTAGATAGAGGGATAAGGTGAGTCATCAATGAAAACTCATTCGTCTCCTTCCAGGTAGCCGCGGCTGGCATTGCCAACCGAACCCAGCTCCACGAATAACCCTACCCATTTCCCTTGTCCGTATAGATTGAGAAGCAGGACGTCGTCCCCGACGTCCGTCGCCTCGGAATGACGCAATTGAGCCCCGAAAAGACCGCTGCCGGAGAATGGCTGCCTTCCGGCGAGCCGGATGCTGAAGAAGGCTTCAATAGGCGGACTCTCGGCCTGATCCAGCCTTCTCAGGCTGACTGCTGCGTTCTCAAAAAAAGGCATCGGAAAGTACGAATACAAAAAATCATCAGCGTCGACGCCGATCAGAAGCGAGCGGCTCGGACTGAGTCCTCGGCGGCCGGCTGCAAAGAAATCGCTCAACAGCATGCGAACACGCTGCTGTCCATCAAAGTTGAGCACCAACTCGGTCTCCGTCCAAGCTTCGGGCGACAGTTTCAAGCGGAAGGCGGTGATTGAATCGGATCCCTCCAAGCTGGTTAGTGCTACAAGCTCGCCCGGGACTAGAGAGATCTGGCCCGTGAGGAGAGGGGGGGCGAAGTCTTTCCGTTGGAGTCGATCGGCCACGGGTCCCCGTCCGCAGATAGCAGAGAAGCCCAATCTCCAAAGTCTTCTGCCCCCGTGAACGTATTGATGTTGCTGGCCTCTGCGAGACGGTGGAAGGAGAATTGGTACCAGAGCTTCTTCGAGTCCGCACCCACCAGAGCCACACGGCATCCGCGGCGATAGGGGATGGGTACATAACTGTAGTTGTCGCCGCTCGAAAACGGTTGATTTTCCACCAACGGCGGTAGGAACGGCGGAGTGGAGCCGTCGAAGAGATCGGGGAGGGGTGCATCGATGATGGGGATGGGATTGCCGTCGAGATACACCCGAATGATCACTGCCGGGTCCAATCTTTTACTCCGACCCAAATCGCCCGTTACCATCCAGATACGAGTGGTGGCACCGGCTCCCGGCTCCTCGAAGATCACGCCCTCCCCGTTTTCCTTTCGAAGGTAACGCTTGTCTCCGGCTGAATGGCGATCGAAGCGGCAGCCGGAGAGACAGTGGCTGCTCCTTAACAGGACCTGACTAGCGTCTTCCAGAACAGGGAGACGGTGCAGGTCGCTCCAGATTTCCCAGGGAGGAGGAAGGGGTGAAGCAGCGGTTCCTGCCTCGATCGATGCCGATCTGGCCGAGAGGCAGGACAGAAACAACGCGATCGTCGCCGATGATGTGCTGCAATCTGCCGCCTCAACGGCGTGTGACCCAGATCGCCGATGACCATGCCATCATCCCGTCTTCTTGAATCACGCGGACGTAGTAATAGCTGGTCCCATGATGCGAGTTCTGGTCGACGTAGGTGACTTCCGCCTGCGTCCGGTGGGGGCTGGTAGAGAAGGCAAAGGTGTTGTCCTTGACGATGTCAATCTGTCGGATAGGACTAGTTCCCAAGGCTTTGATCTCCAGCTTTGGAGGAGCCGAAACGCTGGTCTCCCCGCCCATGAAGGTGTCCCCGATACGAAAGTCGATGACCATGTTATCGGTGGAAGCCAGGGTGCGCCTCTGCTGCAGGCCTTCGAAAATCCCATCACGGGTAAATTCGCTCGCCCAGACCCCGGCATAGGACATGTGTGTAGACTCGTGATCGGAGCTGGCTATGACCCCGATCCGATGTCCTCGGCCCAGGGCATCCCAGAGGAAATAGGGTCCCTCGATGCGGTTGTCCAAGTGGCCCCGGCTCTCGTCGGGGGTGGCGTTGGGGTATTCGTAGGAGCGCCGGTAGCCCTGGTACATCTCCACTACTGGCTGGCTGATGGGGTCGTGCCACTTCCAACTGACTCGTGGTCCCAACGGGCTGTGGGGAATGGAGATCCCGTCCGTCAGCTTCAGCCGTTCCCAGAGTCCCAGCGGGATGTTCTCTGAGAGGATTCCCATATCCCCCGGAATCAGCTCTCCCCTGCGCTCGGGCCAGATCAGGTTTCGGTGTCCTCCGGGATCTTCCATGCTGCGCTCGTAGCCGTAGAGTGAGACGAAGCGGCCCGGGAAAAGGTACATGTCGGCTACCTTCTGGGTTCTCCACCAGCCATATTCGTCGAGTGCGTCGAGCTTGCCCTCCTTGAGCTCGCCCTTGGCGGTCATGTTGTAGGTCTGGTTATGGTCGGTGGTGGCCATGAAATCGAGCTCTGCGGCATCCAGAGCGTAGCGGTACTGGCCGGAGATTGAGGGATCGGTCTTACCGTGTCCCACGATGTCGGTGTGCCGGTGCAGGTCCCCGTAGTAGAGACGGTAGGTTTTTCCTCCTACGCGAGTCTCGTAGTTCTTGTTTGGAGTCGGTCGATACCCGGTTTCGGGGTGTGGAGGATCCGTCCTTTGGAGGTCCGGCGGACCTGCCGCCTCGGGCCCCGCGCTAAGCCTGGCTGACTTCAGATCCCATTCGCCCATGAGGCGATTGCCTGCTCCTCGATAGTCGGTTGCGTAGGCAACCCAGATGCTGCCGTCGGGCAGTGCGACAGCTGGAGATTCCTGCGTCAGACGCCCGTCGCTGAAAGGAATCTGGAGGGGTTCAGACCACCCTTTCCCGTCGTATCGGACGGCGTACAGATTCCACACTTCGTCCGGGTAGGTGCGACTCAGCCATTGGCGGAAAACGATCCACAGATTCCCCGATTGGTCGACAACCAGGCGGGGTTGCTCCTGGAAATTCAAAGGCAGGCTCAAAAACGTCGACTGCAGGTCCTGGCGGACTCGATGCCAACTGCCCTCTTTCCAGCAGCGGAGCCTGATCTTCCGGTCGGTGTGCAGGCGGGTACCCTCGTTACTGCTTTCCTTGGCGGTGTCCTTTCCCCAGTTGGGACCCGACTCTTCCCACGCGATCCAGAGCCGGTCCTGCTGGTCGAAGGCGACGGAGGCATTGGCTTCGTACAGACGGGTGGTGCGCACAGGCTGCAGCGGGCCCAACTGTCCCTGGCCATCGATGCGCCGGGAATAGATGTCATAGTCCCCGTTGCGGTAGCTATCCCAGGCGATCGCGACACTGCCTGAGGAATCTACCGCCAGGGTGGGATGCCAGTCAGTTCCAGCGTGGCTGCTGACCCGGATTTCCGGGCCGATCTGAGGAAGACGGGAGAGATCCCGGGCATAGATGTCCGAATTTTGATTCCTGAGTCCCTGCCACGCTACCCAGGCCTGACCCTTCGAGTTGACGGCAGCTACTGGATTGATGTCGTTGCCGGGATCACTGCTGAGGCGCTCGGGATCGCCCTCGGAGGGGAGCAGGCGACGAGCCCACAGATCGAAGTGCTCCTCTGCCAGAAGCGTGTATAGCAACCATAGTTCCTCGCCCTTGGGTAGCAGCACGGCCGATCCGTAGATGTCTTGAGGGCCAGTTCCGCTGATCTGAATGGGTTCTTCCCAGCCCTTGCTGCCGAGCAGGCTGTAGAAGAGAGTGTCCCGGCCTTCCTGGTAGGCGATCCAGGCTGAGTAGAGTTGGCCTTCCGACCCCGAAGCCAGGGTTGGATAGTCCTCTTGCGAAGCCCTTTGGGAGAGGGGCAGGGCGATGACGGACCGCTCCACCGAGGCCCTTCCGCCCAGAAAGAACACGGGTCCCTCTGAGGGGATTTCCTGCAGTGGGACCTGAAAGTCTCCCTGCACCGTGTTGACATCCAGACGAGCATCCCGAGGAGCTTCGATCTGAAGCCAGACCCCGATGGGTCGGGTTTGACTGAATCCGTATGGAGCCCTGCCCCTGCCCTTTGAAGTCCAGGAGGTATCGAGCTGTGGTCTCTTGCTGCGCACCCTCCAGGCGATCTTGAGCTCCTGCACCTCCTCCGAGGCCTCCTCGTCGAAGTTCCAACCCTGGATCTTGAGAAAGTTTCCCCGATTGAGGTGCGCTACCCCGTTCCAGTCTCGAGGTTCGGGATCGTTGAGTCCCAGCGTCAGTTTCAGAACGATGGGTTGCTGGGAAGGATCGAACGGCGCCCCCTTGGTTGGAGGCGAGGCCTCAGTGCTACCCGATGGCGGCAGTCCCTGAAAGGACAGCCAGATGAGGGCCGCCAGCCCTACCACGCTGAACTGCAAGAACTTCTTGCTCATGGTCGCTCCCAGCGAATATTTCTGGTGCAGGAAGACTAAAAAGAAACTCCGTCTGGTCACGAATTGTACTCTGGGTGAGAGTCCGGATCAATGACGGCGAGTGGATCCAATGGTAATCTGGCGCTGCTTCAACCATAATCGTCGGATAGTTTCCCAGGAGTCGCCTGATGAGTACCAAGCCTACTGGCGTGCCCAGTGTCGACAATCTCTTCCGTCTCGATGGCCAGGTCGCGGTAATTGCTGGAGGGGGCAACGGAATCGGCCGAATGACCTCTCATGTGCTGGCGCAATCGGGCGCCCAGGTAGTCGTGATTGATCTCGAGGCTGGGGCCGCGGACGAGGTAGTGCAAGAGATCATCGGTGCTGGAGGTAGGGCGGTGGCCCGCCATCTGGATGTGACCGACGAAGCTGCGGTGGTTGCGGCCTTTGGCACCGTGGCTGCCGAACAGGGACGGCTGGATGTCTTGGTCAATTGCGCCGGCGGAGGGAAACAGGTGCCGGCGGTGGAGATGGGACTGGACGACTGGAACGAAATCGTGACACGTAACCTAACCAGTACCTTCCTGTGCTGCCGAGAAGCGGGAAAGCAAATGCTGAAGCAGGGAAGCGGAAGCATCATCAACATCTCTTCAATTTTGGGTCACAGCGGCGGTGGTATTCATCCCAATCCGGCCTATCATGCGGCCAAGGGCGCCGTGATCAGCTACACGAGGGCGTTGGCCGCGGAGTGGGGTCCTCAGGGGGTGAGAGTCAACGACATCGCTCCGACCTATGTCAATACCCGCCTGGCAGCAGACGTGCTCAACGATCCCAGGCTGCGTGCCACCATTGAGAGCCTCACACCATTGGGCCGGGTCGCAGAGGTTGCGGACCTGGCCGGAGCCATGCTTTATCTGGCAAGCCCCGCCTCTGCGATGGTCACCGGTCACAGTCTGAGAGTGGACGGCGGCTATCTAGCTCGGTGAAACAGATTAGCGCCGCCCCCGGCTCCACCGGATCGTACATGAAAGAAACTGGTGCCCCCAGGACAGGCATTGCCGATTCATGGAAGCCTGAAGCGCAAGCGAGGGGTTGGGGAACGCCCGAATCCCCCCGACTTGGCTGCTTGCCGCGCCTCAGGCCCCTTCGTCCCCCCATTGCGCTGCCCTCCAACCCCTCGCTCGCGCTTCCGGCTTCCTCACGTATCGCATTATTGGGCGACCTGGAGGTGCGAGTCCCGAATGAAGTTTCAGCTTAGTCCTGCCCCCGCTGCGCTGCCCCATTCGAAAAAGAAACTTCGGTCGAGGATAGGCGATATCGCGCGTCACTGCGCGGGGAAGAGTTGTCCAGCTCTCTCCTCGGAACTTGGCCTCATGTTGCTAACGGGTCGAGTCGTTCGCGGCTCTGACGGACTCGGCTTTGTCATACTGGTAGTTCACCCTCAGGTCGTGACAGGACTCTGGGGAGTCTAGTCTTGCTGAAGTAGGTTGATGCTGCCGGCCAACAGGTCCCGTTCGACGCGCTGTCCGGGGGCAGAGACGTGGGACGTGCAGACGTGCGACGAATTCTTGAAGTTTCAGCTTAGCTTGCGTACTTCCCAGGTGCTGCGAAAAGGTCTCGAAGCTCTTGCAGGAACTTCCCAGCTGGGACGCCATCGAGGGCACGGTGATCGAAGACCAGGCAGAGATGAGCAGTGGAGCGGACTGCGAGCTCGTTGCCAATGACAAGGGGACGTGGCTGGATTGTACCCACACCCAGGATCCCCACTTGCGGGGGGCTGATAATCGGTGTGAAGAGGTCGATTCCGGTGCTCCCCAGGTTGGTGATGGTGAAAGTCGCATCGGCAACGTCATCCAACTGCAGCCTATTGTCCCGAGCCCTTTCGGTGAGTCGCAGACTCTCTTCGGCGATCTGACCCAGGTCCTTTTCGGCGGCGTTGCGTATCACGGGAACCACCAGGCCCTCGTCGAGGTTCACCGCTACGCCGACGTTGATCTTGTCGTGCAGATTCACGATCCCGTCGACCAGGGTAGCGTTGAGTCTTGGATGGCGTGTCAGTGCCACTGCCACAGCCCAGGTGATCAGGTGGTTGAGGGAGACTCGCTGTTGGTATCGCTCCTGCCACTCCTCCAGCATCGACTCGCGGAAATCGACGGTGGCGCTCATATCCACTTCCATCGTCAGAGTCACCTGCGGAATGGTGTTCCAGCTCTGCAGCATGCGCTCGGCGACTCGGCCCCGGATACCCGTCAGGGGAATATCTGCCGCAGAGGGAGTGGTGGGTCCAGTTGCCGAGGAAGCGCCAAGAATATCTTCCTTGGTGATTCGCCCCCGGGGGCCCGTACCTGTCACCGTAGCTGGATCGACGCCGAGCTCTGCGGCTAGTTTTCGTGCCACCGGTGAAATCTTGAGTCGTTCCCCTGAACTGCGGGCACCTCGCGATCGGTCGATAGGGGGAGGTACAGGCTCTGGCCTCAACGCTGTCGGAGCTTCCGTTTCGGTTGCCAACAGCCGCTCGATTTCGGTCTCGTCGACGGCTTCCCCGGGTGTTGCCAGGAGTGCCAGCGTCGCGCCGATCGGACGTTCCTCGTCTGCTGCTGCCAGGACCCTGAGCAGCACTCCATCCAGCGGCGCTTCCACTTCGGTGGTGACCTTGTCCGTCTCAACGACGAGCAGGGGTTCTCCCTTCGCAAGCGGGTCTCCTTCCTGTTTCAGCCACTCGATGATCCTGCCTTTTTCCATCGTGTGTCCCAAGCTGGGCATCCCGAATTTAACGGCCATGATGCGATCTCAGTTTCCTTGTGATTCTCTTGCGCTATTGCCGGACCCGGACAGCGTGCCCTATAGACCTAATTCACGAACAGCAGCGATCAGATTCTCCGGCTTGGGCAGCACCAGTTTTTCTAGTTCTGGGCTGAAGGGCATCGGAACATTAGCTGCTGCCACACGCTTTACCGGTGCATCGAGGGCGTCGAAGCATTCCTCGGCGATCAAAGAGGCGAGCTCCGCACCGGACCCGCCTCGTTTGACCTCTTCGTCGGTGACGATCACCCGGTTGGTTTTCTCTACTGAGGTAAAGATCGTTTCCTTGTCGAGTGGTACCAGTGTGCGGGGATCTACGATTTCGACCTCAATTCCCTCCTCGGCAAGGCTGTCAGCCGCTTCCAGAGCCTTCCCTACCATGGGACCGGAGGCGATGATGGTCACGTCGCTCCCCTCGCGTTTGATGTCTGCCTGACCGAAGGGGATGACGTACTCCTCTTCCGGAACTTCCCCCTCTTGCGAGTAGATACGTTTGTACTCGATAAACATCACCGGATCGCGCCCGCGCAAGGCTGACTTCATGAGACCCTTGGCGTCATAGGGTGTCGACGGTACTGCGACCTGCAGACCAGGGACGTGCATGAACCAGGCCTCGAGGCTTTGCGAATGCTGGGCCGCGATCAGGCGTGCCGAGCCGGAAGGGAGTCGGAGCACGACCGGAACATCGGTCTGACCGCCGAACATGTAACGCACCTTTGCCATCTGGTTGACGACTTCATCCATGGCACAGGTAACGAAGTCGACGTACATCATTTCGGCCACCGGACGCATTCCGCAGAGTGCGGCTCCCAAGGCTGTCCCGACGATTGCAGCCTCTGAAATCGGCGTCTGACGAATGCGGTCGGGAAAGCGCTCAGCGATTCCCCGGGTCACGGCGTAGGGTCCCCCGTGAGCAATGACGTCTTCGCCCAGGACGAAGATGGTCTCGTCCCTGGCCATCTCCTCATGCAGCGCGTCGCGAATCGCTTCATTCATCCTCATTCTTGGCATCATTCACCTCTCGGTTACCAGCTCCGCAAACCGCGGCCTGTCAAGTGATCTCGTACGAGTAGACGTCCCTATAGAGCTCCTCAGGGCCGGGGTAGGGACTCTCCTCGGCGAAGGTCACCGCTTCTTGAATGTCTTCGGCCACCTGTTGTTGGATTGCTTTGGATTCTTCCGCTGTCAGAATCCCGTGTTGCTTCAGATGATTCTCCAGGGAGGCGATTGGGTCGCGGCCCTCCGACCAATTGGAGATCTCTTCGCGGGTACGATACTGCTGAGGATCACCGAAGTTGTGACCGTGAAACCGATACGTCTTGCACTCCA
>Ga0310123_10001476_pt1 | contig 19536 bp, 13 predicted proteins | sample CB6_AW_1057_MG_FD_203505 | JGI IMG/M metagenome (GOLD analysis project Ga0310123, IMG submission 203505) | Marine microbial communities from Western Arctic Ocean, Canada - CB6_AW_1057 | ecosystem: Environmental > Aquatic > Marine > Oceanic | place: Canada: Western Arctic Ocean | collected... | reverse complement strand
TCAGGACCAACCACCGGGGCGCGGGGACCATTGGCTCTGCTTTAAAACGCTGAAGAGCAAAACCCGCACATCAAACTGAGTTACGCTCACCGAAAGCTCGGCCGGTAAGCCCTTTCCGCAAGTCGCGTCCTCAGTCGTCGCTTTGTTCAGACCTGCAAAACTCCGGTGCGGAAGGGTTCCGGGTCGGCGTGGCGGGTCGAGATCTCCAGCGCCGTCATCAACGCCGCCCGGGTTTGGGCCGGCTCGATGATCTCGTCCACCCAGCCGCGGGCGGCGGCATAGCGGACGTCGGTCTGCTCCTCGTAAGACATGACGATTTTTTGACGCAGCTCCTTCAGTTCGTTTGCCTCTGGCGTCTGTCCGTCCCGCTTCAAAGCGGCGATGTTGATGTCCAGCAACGTGGAGGCCGCTTGCTGGGAACCCATCACGGCATACCGGGCCGTCGGCCAGGCGAAAATGAACCGCGGATCAAACGCTTTTCCGCACATGGCGTAGTTGCCGGCCCCATGGCTGCCGCCCATGATGACCGTGAGCTTAGGAACACGGCTGTTGGAGATGACGTTCACCAGCTTTGCCCCGGCACGGATGATGCCCGCTTGCTCTGAATCGCGGCCCACCATGAACCCGTACACGTCTTGCAGGAACACCAGCGGCGTCCAGGTCTGATTGCAGTCCATAACGAAACGGGCGGCCTTCTCGGCGCTGTCGTGATAGATGACCCCGCCGAGTTGCAGTTCGCCGGTCCCGGTTTTTTCGGTCTGGTGCTGATTGGTCAAAATACCGACGCGGTAACCTCCGATGAGGGCATAACCACAAACGATCGTCTTGCCGAATGCGGCCTTGTACTCCTGAAAGCTGCCGGCATCGACAATGCAGTCGAGCAGTTGGCGGACCTCATACTGCTGTTGCGGGTCGATGGTGAAGATGTCATAGATGTCTTCCTGCGAGCGAGCCGGTGGTGTCAGCCTCTGGTTGGGAATGGATTCGGGTGCGTCTGCAGCTTCGTTTTCATCGGCCGGCTGACGCCGGTCGCTCGCCTGCCTCAAGTCTTTGCGGAACTGGCCAGAGTGCATGTCCTCTGGTAACGTGGCGGCCAGCGAGCGCAGCCGGACCAGACACGCATCTTCGTCCGGCTCGTGGAAGTCGATGGTACCGCTGATCGAGGAGTGCATCTGGGCTCCGCCCAGTTCTTCGTGAGAGACGTCCTGCCCGATCGAGCTTTTTACCAACGCCGGGCCGGCCAGATACAACCCCGAGCCTTCCGTCATAATCAACTTGTCACACAGCACCGGCAGGTAACCGCCGCCGGCCACGCAGTTGCCCATGATGGCCGCCAATTGAGGCACGCCCAAGGCCGACAACACCGCGTTGTTGCGAAAGATGCGGCCGAAATCGTCTTCGTCGGGAAACACCTCGTCTTGCAGCGGCAGCATGACGCCGGCCGAATCGACCAGGTAGATCAAAGGCAGCCGGTTGATGAGCGCAATACGCTGCGCCCGCAGAACTTTTTTGGCGGTCATGGGAAAAAAGGCGCCGGCTTTGACCGTGGCGTCGTTGGCGATGACCAGAAACGATCGGTCGGCCACCCGCGCGATCCCGCAGATCACACTGGCTGCCGGGGCCGGTCCCCACTCGGCGTACATGCCCCAGGCCGCCCAACGGCCAATTTCGAAGAATTCCGTGCCGGGATCGATCAATGCCACAATCCGCTCGCGGGCGGTGAGCCGATTTTTCCCGTGCTGCCGATCGATGGCCTTTTCGCCGCCGCCGAGGGCGATCTGTTCCCGCTCGCTGCGGAATGCGTCAAGAAGGTCGTGCCAGTTGGAATGTTCGGCAATCATCGGCTTCGGGTCCTATCTGGTCTGGGAGTAGCCCGACTGTTGGCAACAGCCGGGCTGCTATTCCTGGGGCCGTGTCATCGGAATCAGTGGGCAGTATACTTAAAGTTTCATCGTGCGCATTCTGCCACGACATGACAAAACCGTTTTCGGAGTCGAACGATGCCGAACTGTCCGACGCGGTTCGTGTTGCTGACCACCTGTCTGCTGCTTCCATCTGCCGCCGATGCTCAGCGACACGATGAGGATTTTTCACCCGGATTGCTGGCCCGCTATAGGGCAGCCGCGAAATCGGTCGAGCGAATCGATCCTGACTTGGCCTTTATCTGGGGGACCGACGCACCCGATACACGATTGCCGGCCGGTCCCTTTCAGGCACATTGGCAAAGTCGGCTGCTGGTGAAGCAGGCCGGCCGATATCGGTTTCACGTCTATCTGCAGGGAAAAGTTGACGTCCGGGTTGCCGGCCAACGGGTCCTTTCAGGAACAGCAAAGCAGCCGTCATGGATTTCCGGCCAAGAGTTCACCCTCGACTTCGGTGACAAACTCCTCGAGGTTCAGTTCGCCAAAACCAGGCAGTCGGCACAAATTCAGATGTTCTGGTCGTCCGATGCCTTTCTTTTGGAGCCAATTTCCCAACATCTGCTGTTCCGGGAGGAAAGCCATTCGGAGTTGTCGAAGATCGAGCGAGGGCGAGTTGCGTTCGATGCCCATCGTTGTAATCGCTGTCACAAGCGACAGAACGATTCGCCAAGTCAACCCGCACCGGCCTTGACGCACATTGCAGCCGGGACAAGCCAGAACTGGCTGATGCGGAAAATCCAGCATCCGGGCGAGTCGTCGCCGCACACACGCATGCCATCGTTCAGGTTTACGGCCGATGAAGCCCGTGCGATTGCCGCGTACCTGGTGAAACAGTCTCAGCCGGTCAAGCTGTCGGCTCCCGGCGCGGTGCAGGAGAAAGACCGGTACAAAGAGCGTCGCAAGGGAGAAGTGCTCTTGCGATCGGTCGGCTGTCTGGCGTGTCATCGTGTGGGCCAGCAGGGACAGAACGGCCCGTACGGCGGCGGTGATCTGTCCGCCATCGGACGAAAACGCTCGGTGGAATGGCTCAACACCTGGCTGACACAGCCAGAACGGCTCAACTCCGATCATCGTATGCCGGTCATCAAGCTCAGCGGAAACGAACGCCGGCAGATCGTTCTATTCTTGACGGCGCTGCAGGGGGATCGCACGTCCGGCACCGAGAAATCGGTCTCGTTCTCCGAAGCCCCAGCCGATTTGGTTGCCAAAGGACGAGAACTCGTCCGCGCGGCCCGGTGTGCCGCCTGCCACCAGATCGACGGGACTAAAACTGACGCGGCCGGCATCTCCGATCTGTCAAAGCCGGTTGCCGACTGGTCGAAGTCGTGTTTGGCAGAGCAGACAGACCGCAAGTCGCAGCGGCCGGTGTTCGCACAAATCGACCGCGATGCGGTCAAGGCGTTCATCAACTCGCGAGCCGGAACACTTTCGCCGCAGAGCGAGTTTACTCGTGGAAGGCAGGTCCTCGAACGCCGCAATTGTTTGGACTGCCACGAGCGGGGAGACAATCCAGGCATTGTCGCTGTGGCCGGCAGCATGGCCCGACTCGACAAGGACCTGCAAGGAAAAAGCCAAGGGTTGATCCCGCCGACACTGAATGCTGTCGGCGACAAACTGCTCGACAAGTTGTTGACCGAAGCGGTCTCCGGAGAGCAGCCACAGGTCCGCATGCCATGGCTGCTGGTCCGCATGCCGCGGTTTCGGCATTCACCGGAAGAGAAACGGGCCCTGCTGGCGTACCTGATCAGTCACGATCGGATTCCCGCCAGCGCGCCGACGACGCGGCCGATTGAAGCACCGTCCCCCGCCGACGGTTCCCAGACACTTGTGCTCGGTCACACGCTGGTCGGTCCACGGGGATTCAGTTGTATCGCCTGTCATCAAATCGGCAGTTACGTGCCGAGAAATGTTGCGCTCGGCACGCGCGGGTCCGATCTGATGATGCTCGGCCGGCGGATGCGGAAAGAATTCTACGTTCGCTGGACGCGCTCGCCGATCCGAATTGTGCCCGGCATGGAGATGCCGTCATACGTCAAGGCCGTGCCCGGATTGCTCGATGCGGACGTCGACCGGCAGTTGTTAGCAACTTGGAACGCGCTGAACGATCCGAAGTTCACGCCGCCGACCGATCCGACGGCGGTCGAACAATTTCTGGTTGTGGGGCCGGGCGAGCGGGCGCGGATTGTGCGGGACGTCTTCACTAATCCCAAAGAAAACGGCGGCGGTTACGTGGCCCGTGCGCTGGCCATCGGTTTCGACAACGGCCACAACATCTTGTTCGATCTCGACACGTATAGCCTACGCGGTTGGTTTTTCGGCGATTTCGCCCGGCAGCGGACCGAGGGCAAAAGCTGGTACTGGGACATGGCCGGCATTCCGATTGTGAGCGGATTTCAAACCAGTTGTGATTTTGCGATTCTCCCGAAGAACAAGAAAAATGCGAAGCTCATTTTTCCCAAACGGGAGCACGGAACGAACGGTCGGCTAATTGGTTACGCGCCGCACGCTCTTGGCCTGATCTTTGAATACTATCTTTCCTTCGAGGTGGCCGGCAAAGTTCATCGCTTAACGATGATAGAGATTATCAAACCGGTTGCGGCTGTGAATGCGGGACAACGCAGTGGATGGACACGCGAAATCCAGGTACGAGGGCCGAGCCGTGCGCAATTCGGAAGTCTTGTCACCGGGGACCATCACGTGCTCATTTTCCGGCCGAAATCCAAGGCGACCGTCGGGTCTCCGAAGATCGAAGCGGTCCGAAGCCTCAACGGAAAGTGGGAATCATTTCCCGGCATCAAAGGCCGCGAATTCCTGAAGATGGATGTGAGTTCACCGGGAGGCGCCGTCGGTCCGATCCACCGGGTGGTGACACTTCGCTATTCCAGTTCTCTGAAGCCGGAACAGTCGCAGATCAAACTGAAGCCCAAGACGGAAACACTGAAGATCGAAAACGTGACTTCGGCTCCCGGATTCGACGGCGTACGGTTGCCGATTTCGCGATCGATCATGCCGACCGCGATGACTTGGACCCACGACGGCAAGCTGGCCTTCACCTCGCTGAAAGGTCACGTCTACATCGCACACGATACTGACGGCGATGGCATTGAAGACAAGCTGACGATCTTCGAAGAAGGGCTGGCGGCTCCGTTCGGAATCATTGCCGACGGAACAGACCTGATCGTCGCCCATAAGCCAGAGGTCATTCGGCTGCGAGACACCGACGGCGACGGACGGGCCGATGTGCGGAGCGTCATTGCGACCGGCTGGGGTTACAATTCCAACTATCACGACTGGACCTGTGGAATTGTCCGAGATTCGCGGGGGAATCTATACGTGGGGCTCGGCAGCGATTACAACCAGAAAAACCGCCCGAAGCAGAAGTCTCGCTGGCGGGGCGCCATTTTGCAGATCGGTCCGAAAGGAAAAATCACGCCGCTGGGACGTTCGTTTCGCTACCCGGTCGGGCTGGCCATCAGTGGGGACGGAGACATTTTCGTCAGCGATAATCAGGGCGTACAGAACACGTTTAACGAGATCAACCACCTGGTCGAAGGGCGATATTACGGCGTGCCGAGCCGTCACGAGCCGAATCCTGACGCGCCCCTGACACCGCCGGCTATTCATGTGCCGCATCCTTGGACTCGTAGCGTCAACGGGTTGTTTTTTCTGCCCATTAAGGGAAAGGCGACAAACAATCAGCCAGCACCAGCCGACTTACGCCGGCCGCTCGCTGGGTTGGCGGGGCATGGCATTGGCTGCGAATACGACAGCCGCTTCCTGATCAGGTTCACGCTGCAACGGGTCGGCGACGTTCTTCAGGGGGCGGCCTACTATTTCAGCCGACCGAACGCCGGCGTCGGTGAGACGAACTTTGTCGGGCCGTTGTGCGGTGCAGTGGCGCCCAACGGTGACATCTACATTGGCAGTATCTTCGACAGCGGCTGGCTCGGCGGTCGCAATTCCGGTGCGATCACCAGACTGCGACCGAACGGAAAACTTCCCACCGGCATCCGCGAACTGCGGGCGCTCGCGGACGGGTTTCAGATTGAATTCAATGGTGAAATCGATCCCCAGGCGGCCTCATCGGCGAAGAACTATTCCATCTCTGGCTACACCCGCGTCTGGCAGGGGAGTTACGCAACGCCCGACTCAGGACGCCACCGCGTTACTATCGAATCAGTGAGCGTGGCCCCGGACCGAAAGTCGGTCATGCTCAAGGTCGATCGGCTTCGGCAGGGGTACGTCTACGAGGTTGGTTGTGGGCCAATCGGTGCCGACCCGAATCGACCGCTCTGGCCGGCCATAGGGCACTACACAATGCACCGCATACCATCGAGCCGGTAGTGGTATGACCACTTTGTTGTTACCGGTTACTCTGCAAAGACCGCACGGGAGGACAAGACGCCCGTGCTCGGTTTTGGTTGTCCGCATACGTAAAATTAAAGTGGACGAGGCACTAACCGTCGGCCGGGAAGAAGACTTCGACTGTGCCGATGATGCGGGTGGTGACGATTTCGAAGCTCTGTGCAGCGCCTGAGGTGGCGCTGCCTCGTTGAAACATGTCAAAACAGCCAGGGGGAAGCTACAGCATGTCAGCCTACTTTGTCGATAAGTCGCAATGTGTGCACAAGAGTATCTTTCCCGGCGTCGATATTTTCACCAGGGCCGGCAAGCAGATGATGCTTAGCCTGGTCGAATTCCAGCCGGGAGCGGTGGTCGAAGCGCACTCACACCGGCACGAACAGGTGGGAATGGTCGTTGAGGGCCGGGCCCATTTTTTTGTGGGCGATGAAGATCATGTGCTCGATCCGGGAGACATGTACACAATTCCGGGGGGCGTCACGCATCGGGTGGTGGCCATGGACGAAGGGGCTAAGGCGCTCGACATCTTCCATCCGATCCGCGAAGACTATGTGTAAAACGTGAACGTTTTGAAACACACGATTCAAATTCCTGGGGATGTCTGGCCGGTCGTGCTGTTTGCCCTGTGCGGTTGCTGGTTTCCGCACAAAGTCGGGGTGACTGAAACCGGAGCGCCTCGTTACCAGGCCGTCGAAATCATCTACGATATTCGGGGCAACCACGCGGCGCTGGCCTCTGACTGGTTTCGTCCGGTCGGTGAAATGGCCCTTGCTGGAGCCACGTCAACGACCGACGCCAGCCGCTGGAAGGCCGCCGATCTGCGGATTCAATACCCCCCTCCAAATGCCAAACCGGGACTGGTGCGGGCCACGTTGAGGCTCTCGCATAGCCCTCCATTTCCCGATGCTGGTCGCGCGTCGTTGACCGAAATAGTTCGCTCGAAATTTTCGCGAATCACATTTCAGGCGCCGGGGATCAACGATCCATCCATGTCAGCCGACGACGAAGTTTGGGTGTTCGATTTTTCCAAACAGCAACTCGATTTGATGTTGCTGGACTTAGCCCGCAGCGGATTCTTTGACGATCAAAGACGGCCGGATGGCGGGGTGCAGCTTTCAGTGAAAATCGACCGCGGTGAAACCGCCAAAACCTGGACCGCCGAGCCCCGACTCGACGACGTGATCATGCGGGTCTACCGGGAAGGACGCATTGTCGGTTTCGCAACACCGGGCAGCAGAGAGATTGCCCAATCCAAACTGACGAAAAAACTCGACTGATCCAGGAATCATCCGGAGAGCCCGAAGTTTCGAAAAACAATTCCGGCCACCTCGGTGTCGGCGACCGGTTCCGTTTCGCGGTTCGGCAGCGCGGCCCGCTGCGAACAGATCAGCACGGGCCGGCGTTCGGGCACATCAGCCCGGCAGCCGTGCGAGCCTTTGATCAACGTCGCATCCAGCGGAGTCGTTTTGGCCGGCATGTCGATGAACATCTCGACCGGGTCGTATCCCGGTTTCCGATGAATATCGACCGTGCGGGCGAATTTCGGCGCACGGGCCTCGTCGAACCACCAATAATAGGCGAACCACCGGTCCGGCTGGGCGACCAGCACCACCTCGCCCGAACGCGGATGATTCATCCCGAAGGCCGAGCGGCTTTCACCGACGAGCACTTCGTCCACGTCGTCATCGCCACGGAATAATTCGGCAACGCGGTCGATGTCGTTCACGTCGTTGACGAACACATGGGCCAACTGGTGATCGGCCAGCGCCCAGGCTTTGCTCTGCGACGGGACAAGGTCTTCCCCGTCCTCCTGTTCGCGCAGCGTCAGCAGACCGGCTTCGCGGAGAATGCGGTTTGGGTATGCAGCGCCGGAAACCGGACCGATCACGTATTCGCCGGCCGCCAGCCACAGTGCGTCGTTCAGGCCGGCATCGCGATAACCGTCGATCAGCCGTCCGATCGCCGCGTCGAGTTCGCCCAATGCCGCTGTGGCCTGCTGGCTGTCGGGGCCGAACTTCTGCGCCGCATAGTCCAGATGAGGCAGGTAGATGTAAGAGAACCGAGGCCGAAATCGCCGAGCGGCAACGATGGCTGAATCCACAATCCAATCGGTCGACCGGATGCTCGTCAGTGGTCCCCAGAAGTTCATCAGCGGAAAGTGTCCCAGCTCGTCTCGCAGTTGGCCGTACAGTTCAGTCGGCTGGGTGTAACACCATAACGATTCGGACCCATCGGGATTGTGAATCGGCGCCGGCGTGCAGATGTAATCGGCGGCGGCACCTTTGCTAAGCAACGGAAACCAAACGGCCGACGTGAGTTGCTTGTCGTGCTCGCGCAGGATGTTCCAGATTTGCGGCGACTGAATCACCTCGTTCCAGGCTGTCCACATTTCGACTTTGCCGCTGTCCCGCCAATTAAACCCGTTGGCCACCACACCGTGTTTTTCCGGCCCGAGGCCGGTTGTCAGTGTCGCCTGAACCGGGCAGGTCAAACACGGAAACGACGGAACCATCGGGACCGCCGCCCCATCGGCGGCCAGACCCGCCAGCCGAGGCATCGACGACAAATCTTGCCCGCGCAGTCCGGGAATCGACAGCAAAACGGCAAATTTGGTAGTGGGGTCATTTGACATTCGAATCTTCCGAACCTTTGGCAAAGTACACCGCACCAACTTCGATCAAGACAACGCTGAACACGAACAGCACCACTAGACCAAATGGATTCATTTCAACGAATACACTTTCAAAATAAATGTATCTATTTGGTAATAGCGAGAATTCGCCCACGAGCTTGACTGGCGAGTAGGCAGCTACGATAAGAAAGAAACTGCCTACCGCAAGCAGAACAAAGGCAATCGCGAAAAGTATGTTGCCACATAGCTTCAGTTTGTTCATATGCAACACTCCACTTCGCTTGCCGACTCGTAATCCCTCACAACGACTCGATTCTCCCCTTGTGTGCCCAAGACATTGCCAATTCTATCACGCACGGTCGCACTCCAGTCCTTCAACCCCCTTGATCGATATCCAGCAGTAACGACTGGAGAAACTCGTACGATTCCCGCATCATTTGCGGGGCGACATGGCTGTGACGGCTCAGCTCCACGTTCACGCCGCCAGTGTAGCCGATTTCCAGTAGCGTGGAGAACACCGGGCTGAACTCAATCTCCCCCTCGCCGAAAGGCAGATGTTCATGAGCGCCGCGGCGCATGTCCTCAATGTGAACGTTCCACAGCCGTTTGCCCCAGCGGCGTAGATGCGAGGAGATCGGCCCGGATTCAACACACTGCAGATGCCCGACGTCGATCGTGAGACCAAAATGGGGCGCATCGACGCGCTCGAGCAGTCGGGCAAATTGGTCCATGGTTTCGATGAACATGCCCGGTTCCGGCTCGAAAGCCAGCCGCACGTTCTTCAGGGCGGCGTATTCGACGATTTCGCGGCAGCCGGCGGTCAGACGCTCGAAGGCCCGTTCTTCAGAAATCGGCTCACGCAGGACCCCCGACCAGAACGAAATAGCTTCCGAGCGAAGATCGGCGGCGACGTCGATGCACCGTTTCAGAAACCCGATGCGGACGCGCCTTTGCTCGGCGACGGGGCTCATCAGCGTCGGCTCGTGTTTGAGTCGCGGATGAAGCAGGAACCTTGCGCCGGTTTCGACGACCGAGATCATGTCGAGCCGCTGCAGCAATTCCCGCATGGTGGCGACCTCATCGCCAAATCGGGGAGAAAAGGGGTCGAGACAATGATGGTCGACGGTCAGCGCGACCGAGCGATATCCGATCTCGGCCATCAACTCGATAGCGTCCGACCAGCGGTGGTTTGCAAGCCCGTTGGTGTTATAGCCGAGGCGCATTTCGAGCATGCTCTCTTGGCTCGGTGCATCGCAAGCCAAACAGGGACCCAGCGGATGAGGTTTTCTGTTGAGTTACGAAGAAATTGGGAGGGAGAGGGGGAGAAAAGGAGAAAAACTCCATTCTCTCCTTCACTCCCTCTCTCCTTCCCTACAGTCCCGGGGGGGCCGCTTTCCTGTCAATGGATTGCCGTCAATCGGAAAATGGTTTCACCCGAATGTTGCGGTAATAGATGACACTTTTAGGATCGTGCGCCTGCAGCGCAAAGGCCCCCCGGCTCACCCGGCGCGGGCCCTTGATGCCTTCTGGCTCTGTGTAATCGACGACCGTCTTGCCGTTGATTTTGATGACGATGTTCTGACACCGGACGATAATCGTCTGTGTCCACCATTGGTTGTCTTTGACCGGGGTTTCGTACAGTTTGACGATGCCGTACAGGCTGCCGGTCTTGACCGGATCACGCTGGGTGACGTTCACCTGAGTTTCGTGCCCTTTCACCGGCCAGCCCTCGTCTAAATACTCTGTGTGAAAGTAAATCCCCGAATTGCTTCCCGGGGTCGTCATGACTTCCGCCCGAAATTCAAAGTTTTTGAACTCCCTTTCCGTGAAGAGATGCGACCGCGGACCGTTGACGACGATTTTTCCGTCCTCGACACGGAACTTTCCCTTCTCGCTGATCCGCCAGCCGCTGAGGTCTTTCCCGTTGAACAGGCTGATGAATCCCGCTTCGTTGTCGTTCTGCTTTTCATCGGCAGCCGCCGGCAGCGAGAGCAACACAAGGGGGAGAACGGAGAACAGAAGCTTCTTCATCGCAAACATGAGCATGTTCCTGAATGAAAGGTGAAAGTTAGTTCGTCCAGATATTATGTCTATCGGCGTGTGTTCTTCGAGATGACGCAGCGTTGCTGAGGGCTCTTCGAAGATGTTAACCACGGCTGACACGGATGTGGGTTCCCAAGCCGGAGCTTGGAAACCAGGAATCTCCCTCTCCTTATCTCCCCCTCTTCTGCTCCCCCTTCGCCGGCGCAATAGTCCGTGCGAATGAAATCACATCGGCGAGTTGTTGCGGGGTTAGCTCTTTCTCCAGTCCCTCGGGCATCAGAGACAGGCCGCTGGAGATCAACGTTTCGATGTTGCCGCGAAGAACGGTCTCCTGTTTGCCCTCGGCGCGGCGCAGCGTGATACTGTTGGCGGTCTCGTCGGTGATTATGCCGGTGACGATTTTGCCCTGTGTCGTCACCAGCGTGTAATTGGTGAAGTTGGGCTGCGCTTCGCGATTCGGGTCGAGAATGGCCAGCAGCATATCGGCCGGCGACTTGTTCTGTGTCGAGGCCAATTCAGGCCCGACCTGTTGTCCCTCGTCACCCACCTTGTGGCAGATGACGCACTGCTTTAGGAACAGTTGCCGTCCGCGAGTGACGTTGCCTTCCAGCGCAAGAGTTTTCTGGTAATCGGCGATCACTTTGGCCCGGCTGCTGGGCACGTCGGCGCCGAACAACTTGCGGGCCCGCGAGCGAACTTGGTTATTGGGATGATTCAGCAGCAACTGTTTTTTGTCGCGTTCGAGTTCGGCCGGTTTGACAGTCTGAGCAGCGATCGCAGCCAGCAGAGTGTCGATTCGGCCGGCCCGTCCGAGCATGACGTCCACCACTTGGCGTCGAACTTTCGGGCTGTCGCCCCGCCACGAGGCCATCAACAAGTCACCAACTTGCGGATTGGAGTGCTCGCCGAGTGCCTGCACCGCTTGCGACTGCAACGATTGCGGCACCAACGGCGTCAACAGCGGACCCAAATGCCGGGAGGCCGTCTCGAAGTCGGCATCCGCCAGCAGCCGAATCGCCCGCCCTCTATCGGATGCAGAGCGGCTGCCATCTTCCGCCATCCGACCGGCCTCGACAAACAGCCGGCGGATACGCGTGCGAGTTTGTGGGTCGACGGCTTTACTCAACAGCAGTGCCGGAACCGATGAACCGCGGCGGCGCAACCCCCCTCCCAGAGCGCCCAGCAACGTCTGTTTGACCGGTAGCTGACCGTCGAGAGAAATCGCAGACGCTAAAACGCGGGCGGCTCCTTCGTCGTTATTCTTCGTTCCGGCCATCTGTGTCAGTTCGGCAAGCAGACCGGAGCGGATTGCTGCTTTCAGAAGTACCGCATCTTCCAGCAGCGTGACGGCCAATTCGTCCGGGGAATCACCGATTGAGGACAGCAATGCCGTTCGCAGGTCGAGATCGTTGCCGATGGTGGTTGCTAGTGAAACCAGCGTCGTCAGCGCAGCGGCCGGTTTCATCTCGCCGAGTGAGTAGGCCACCTGCATCCGAACGCGGTACGCGCGGTCGTTTGCCAATTGACTCACCGCCGCAGCCAGTGCCGGCGAAGAATCCAGAAATGGTTCCGAGAGCCGAACGGCGTGTTCGCGCACACCGGCGTTTGAATCAGATAGTGCAGCCAGCAGCAGTTCAGACGTCAGCGCGTCCATCCCCTGAAGCGTCCAAAGTGCGTGTAACCGCGCCAGCGCTGACTTTGAGGTTGTGACCAGTTTTCGGAGCGGTTGCAGGGCCGATTTGTCCTGGCGCTGCCAGAGCAGCCTCTGTGCCGTTTCACGGTTCCAGCTATTCGGCGACTCGAGTTGTAAGACCAATTCCGCAGTCGATGCGTTGCCAAGTTTCGGCGGCCGAATGCGTTTCATGCCGGGCGAGACCAGCCGGTAAATGCGGCCGCGGTCGTGACCGCTTTCCAGATCGAGATACGCCTTGATGTCTTCGGGAATCGAGAAGGGATGCTCGATGGTTTCACGGTACATGTCGAGGATGTACAACGTGCCATCCGGCGCGTTGACGAAGTTTGTCGGGCGGAACCAGTTGTCGGTTGACGTCAAAAATTCCATGTTCCGGTCGGCTCGCTGGGCGACGAAGCTGGCGCCGTTCGGTTTGACGATCTTGCGATGCACCAGGTTCCCGCCCACGTCACCGATGAATGCGTTGCCGCGAAACTGCGGCGGATACGCGCCACCACGATAAATCGTCACCCCGGTGGCCGACGTAAAGAAGCCGATAGGCACCAGCTCGGTTGGCGAGACACGTTTGCGGAATTTGGGGTCGACCGCGCGTCGGCGGGTGCGGACGACCCGCCACGGTTCGGCCGAACTGCGGCGAAAGACCGGAGCCGCCCCCCCTTCTTGGGCGATGCTGCGGACGACTCCCGAGACGGCCAGAGACCGGTTCCGCTTCAGGTACCGCTGCGGAAAAACAATGTGCAGCATGTGATTGCTGTTGCTGCAGACGAACCGGTTTCCCCAGTCGTCCATCGAGTGGCCGAACTGCAACCCGCCCGAGACCAGTTCCAGCTCTTCGGTGGCCGGATTGAAACGGAGATCGCGGCGTCCCAAAGAGAACAATTTCCGGCCGCGGTGCGTCAGTTCGGCCCCGTTGCGTCCGCCCGCGGCGTAAATGTGGTTATCCAGCCCCCACTTGAGGTTGTTGGACAAAGCCTGTACGTTCGCCCGGCTGAAACCCGAGTAGACGATTTCTCGCCGGTCGGCCACGTCGTCGCCGTCGGTGTCTTTCAGGAAGTAGATGTGCGGCGGGGCAATGACGAACACGCCGCCGTTGTAACAGCAGACCGAGGTGGGCCAACTGATCTCATCAGCAAAGACGACACTGCGGTCCATGCGGCCGTCACCGTTGGTGTCTTCCAGCAGGCGGATCACGCCGGCATTAGAGCGGCCGATTCCATCGAGACATTGTGGCCGCGGTTCGTCCGAATAGGGATAGCCTCGCATCTCGGCCACGTACATCCGGCCGTTTTCGTCGAAGCAGGCATCAACCGGGTCGGCGACGTCCGGTTCAGAAGCGACCAGTTCCAGCGCGAAGCCGTGTGCCAGTTTGAACGTCTTCAGCGCGTGCTGGGCATCAACGGCTAAAATTCGCGGCAACTGTTTGGCCAGCGATTTTGCATCGTCGCTGGTGCTTGTATCTTGGGCGATGATCTGGACACCGTCACCGCTCGCCAGCAATGAAACCAAACAGCAAGTTGCCGAGAAAAGACCGACTTTCAGGATTCGTAGTCGAAACACCATCTGCCGCTGACCTCGTTGTATCGTTGGGTTGAAGAATACGGACCGGACGGTTTTGCACAACGGCGGTTGTTACCACCGCTTCTTCGAGTGTACTCACGCGGCCCGGTGATCGCCAGTAAACCGCCTGACCGCTGGTCGCAAACCGATGCTCCTCTGGCAACCTGTTTGAAGACGTTGATGAAGGCGAGCCGAACGTCGTTCGAGGGAGAAACAATCGGGATCTGGATTTAGCAGCCCGTTGCAATCGAAATCCATTTGTGGCGTACACATTAGGATCGTTCTTGCTAGAATTACAGCCGTCAATTGGCAATAGGTTACCGGTCTGGCGGCGACGGTTGGATGGAAACCGACCCAGGTTGTGCCGCGTCCGCTTTGCAGATGCCACCGTCGAGGATTGCAAAGCCATGTCCCGCGAATACAACGGCGACGAGTTCACCCGTCCTTCGATTCCGATGGTTGGGGTCCTGGCATTTCTGTGCGGCTTCGGTTTGTTCTACTCCTATTGGAAGTTCTTTACACGGATGTGGGATTGGACCCCGCTGGACCGTGTTTTGTTTGTAGGCGTGGCAGCCGGTCTTGGTCTGTGGGGGCTGAAGCAGATTCTCCACACGCTTTTTCAATCCGCGACCGGCCGGCCGATGCAATGGCCGACATTGGCATCAGATTCGAAGCTGTCCGGACCATCTGAAACGCCCGGGACGACACGTCCGGGAATTGTTCCGATCGTTTCCGGGGTGTTGATTGCCATTCTCGGCCTGACGATCTTGATGGTCTTACCGTGGGCTATTCAGCGCGCTATTCCGCTCGCAATCATCATCGTGCTGGGATTGTTGTTGGCCGGCCAAGGCCTGCGAGAACTTATCGCGACTTGGCTGGCCGTCCTGCCGGAAAGTCGGCCGAAGCCCCGGGTCGCGCTGCCTCGGCCCGGCTTGGTGTACCTGTTGATCATGGCCGTTCTGTTTGTCGGTTCGCTGTTGGCGCGTCAGAATATGCCGATGCTTGTCTTCTCTCTCATGGCCGGTCCGTTTGTGTTGAACGGTTGGATCATCTTCATGATGTTTAAGAGAACCAACCTGACGCGACACGTCCCCCGGCGAGCCTTTGCCGGAGAACCGTTTTCGGTCGATATTCGATTCGAGAACCGTAAGTGGTGGTTTGCGTCATCGTTCGTCACTGCCAGCGATTGCATTCAAAACGCCCACGAACGTCTTAGGGCCCATGTATTGTTTCCCCGTGTGCGGGCCGGCCAGCACACGACGGCTTCATACAAAATCTGCTTGATGCAAAGGGGAACGTACCGATTCGGACCGATCGACCTTTCCAGCCGATTTCCGCTGGGTCTCGTCGAACGCGGACTGACCTTTGAGCAACCCGGAAAAATTCTGGTCTATCCACGAATCGGTCGGTTGTCAGCGGCTTGGAAACGGAAGCGGTCCATCGCCGCCGAACTTTTTCAACGGCCGGACTCCCAACGCGGCGTATTTTACGATGAATTCCATGGAATTCGGGAATTCCGTCACGGAGATAATCCGCGGGCCATTCACTGGAGGACGTCGGCCCGTCACAACGAACTGATGGTGCGGGAGTTCGACCGGAGCTGTGGGCAGGATTTGATGGTGCTGCTTGATTTGTGGCGCCCGGAACAACCGGCATCCACCGACCTGGAACGTGTCGAATTGGCGATCAGTTTTGCTGCGACAATCTGCGTAGAACACATGCGGCAAACTCTGGGTGCGCGTCTCTTCGTGGCCGTCAGCGGTGCGGATTGGAACTGCTGGGAAGGACAGACAGGATCGTCCCGCACCGAATCTCTGATGGAGATTCTGGCGCTGGTGGAAGCAGGTTGCAACCCGGACGTCAAGCGGTTAATCGGGCACTTGGCGACTCTTCGCCCGGGCACCACGCAGACGCTGCTGCTGACGACGCGGCGACAACAACAAGTGGACGACCTGTTCCGAAACAAAGACCGCCGGAAAGTGGACGGCGGAGTAGCGGTGTGCGATGTCAAAACAGAAGTGATTGCGGTCAACCGTCGCGAGCTGGCGGCGGTTTTTGTACTCGATTAGGGTGAGGAGTTCGCAATGCAACAGGTGCGAACCATCTTTCAGGTCAGCGTCTTTCTTTTGACCGCTCAGTCGGCCGTCATGCTCGCGATGGCCGATAAGTTGGCGTTTCTTTTTCTTCCCCAAGCCCTTACTTGCCCGCTGGCGTTGCTGGCTTATTTTTTCACTGAACGCTGGAAGACCCTCCGCTTGCAAACGTTCGGCGCCAACTGTTTCGGTTTGTTGGCGATGGCAGTGGCCGGAACGGAATTGATCTTTGGCTTAAGCAACCTTGACCCGATACTTCTCGAGGAAAACCCTGGCCTCAAGGATGAAATCTGGCTGATTTCCGGGACACACTTGCTGATCTATTTGACATGGGTCGTGCTCTTTCAAGAAAAAAAAGAAAAGCAGTACTGGTGGATGTTCGCTTTGAGTATCTTGCTGGTGGCGGTCGGCGCGGTGTTGACGCCTCCTAGTGAGTCCGGCAGCTACGTCCTGTGGCTGGTCCCCTACCTGTTCTTTTCAATCTGGTCGCTGACCCTCTTTGCGCTGTATGAGAGCTGGTCGCAACACCAGATTGAAGAACGGTCGTTTGCCTTTGCGACCGCCGGATTCCCAGCGATCCAGCTCACCTCGGGCGAGCTGGACCTTTCCAGAGAGCAGCGTGCTCAATCGGCGGACCCCACCCGCGATGATGACATTCTTCAGCCATCACGCATAGCTCACGGCACCGTTCCCTACACTTCGCGGCATTCGTGGATCGACGGCCGCTTTGTCGCCGCAACGCTGCTCACGGGGAGTGCCTCGCTTGTGATTGCGGCGATGTTTTTCTTGCTTGTGCCACGCAAATGGATCGGTCAGAAAGAGTTCACGCGCAACGCCCCTTCTTCACCGAATATCACAGGGTTCAATGAAGAGGTTCTCCTGGGATCGTTCGGAGAAACTCTGGAAAGCAGCGAGCGAGTTCTTTTCGTGCGGATGTACAACGAAGAACAAGGAACGGAGATCGACGTCAATCGTTACGCGTTCAAGTATGGCTATGATGAACCTCTGTTTCGTGGTGCCGTTTTAGGAACTTACCAGGATGGCAAATGGGTGGTCGGTCAGATGGGACTGGCACCCGGGCGCCGCTATCGGCCAGAAGATCTCCCAACGAATTCGGTCCGCCAAGAATATCGGCTGAAACCAATCGGCACGAACTTTCTGTTTGCCATGCACCCGGTCAATAACTGCCGATTAGATGAGGTTGAAGGACTCAACAAGGCCGCAAGACGTGTCCGCCGCCACCGCTTCAGTGCGATGCTATCGTGGGTCAGGCCGCGCGGTTGGCAGAAAACGCTACAGTACACAGTGTATTCTCCCCCCCCGCCGAGTATCAAATCAGAACCGCAGATTTCCTTTCAAGAACCGCAAAGCCGAAGTTATGCAACCCCGCTTTGGGAACAGTGTGAGACGTTTCCCAACGACGCGGGACGCTTGGATGAACTGCAAGCCCTCGCCAGGCAGATTTCCGATTACGATGCTGTGGCTCAACAAAGGCCCACACAACTGGAAATGGCCGGGCGGCTAGAAACTCATTTGCGCGATTCGGGCGAATATGGCTACTCTTTGGACTCTTCGGTTCACGATCCACAGCGCGATCCGGTTGAGGATTTTCTCTTCAATCGAAAATTGGGTCACTGCGAGTACTTTGCTTCAGCTCTGGCGCTAATGCTACGTGCCGTCGAGATCCCATCGCGACTGGTCAACGGATTTAAGGGAGGAGAGAAAAACCGATTCACGGGCGACTTTGAGGTCGAACAGAGGCATGCGCATGCCTGGGTTGAGGCCTACATCGACGGAAGGTGGCTCATGCTCGACCCCACCCCGGCCGACGCACGCTCCGAAAGTGTCGCCAGCATGGCCCTCGGGTCGTGGGCCGAACTCGAGGCCGCATTCAACGTGACCTGGTTCATCTATGGCATCAACATTGGCATTTCGACCCAGGAAAGAGCGTTCTACGGCCCCGCTCGCCGAGCTCTGGAGCAAGGGTGGAATACGTTTCACGACCAGAGAAGCGGTACAGCCGCAGCCACGCTCAGGGAATTTCTCAGCACGCCGAAGCGCTGGTTAAGTTGGCAGGGAGGCGTTTTCACATTTGTGTTGTTGATCGTCCTGGCCGCCGTCATCTGGACGCTGCGGCGAGCGCTGGCATCCCTAAAACGGATCCGATCGACCGTTGGACACGGCACGGCTCGACCGCGGATCATCATCGATTTCTACGAGCGGTTTCGCAAGCTGTGCGCCAAACACGGTCTGGTTCGAGAGGCCTCGCAAACCGAACGTGAATTTGCGCATTCGGTGAATCACGCTCTGGCCGTTACTCTCAATGATACCGGCTTGAAACCGCTGACAGCAGATTTGGTCGAATCGTTTTACCAAGTCCGCTACGGAGCAGAAGCGATAGATCCGCTCATCAAACGAGACATCGACCGCCGGCTGACATTGCTCGAAGATCGCTTGCAGAAGCCGAGTCATCACTGATCAGTGTTCCGGCAACGGCGACCGCCGCATAGCGGGGCCCCGAAGCCACTGGCGCCGGCAGTCGTAAAAAAATCCCGGCTGATGATGATCAGCCGGGTCTTCGTTCGATGACGGTGCAACAAGCCTTATGCAGTCGGGCCAAAGCCCACTTGTTGTTTGTTCTGCGTGGAAGTGCTGATTTTGTTAACGATTACTTCTTCAGTTGACCGTTGAATCCGGCCTCGTTCAGGGCGGCGACGGCTGCGTTGATGTCGATACCGCTGCCAGTCAAAGTGACCGTTTTCGCTTTGCGGTCGGCTGCGAACTCGGCTTTGATACCCGTCAGAGCTTTCTTGGCCGCATTGACACATCCACCACAGCACAAATGCACGCTGGTTAGTGTGACGGCGTCGGCCTTTTGTCCTTTTTTGGCGCCGGAAGCCGGGAAGGCCAGCTTCTTGTCGCCGTGCTTGGCTGCGCCATGAAAGCCAGCCTTGGCCAGGGCCTTGACGGCAGCCTTCGCTGCCTTGTCATTCGTGGCGGTGAAGCTCACCGTCTTCGTCTTTCGGTCACAGGCGGGGTTCGAGATCCCGTCGACCTTCCCCAATGCCGTGCCCACAATTTTCACGCACTGCCCGCAACACAAATGCACGCCCTTCACCGACACGTCACCGGCTTGAGCTGCGCTCAAACCAAAAGTGACGACCACACCTGCCAACATCGTTTTCAGAAAACTCTTCATGGTACCCATCTCCTCTCGTGAAGCTTTCGCCGGCC
>Ga0310123_10001475_pt1 | contig 19547 bp, 19 predicted proteins | sample CB6_AW_1057_MG_FD_203505 | JGI IMG/M metagenome (GOLD analysis project Ga0310123, IMG submission 203505) | Marine microbial communities from Western Arctic Ocean, Canada - CB6_AW_1057 | ecosystem: Environmental > Aquatic > Marine > Oceanic | place: Canada: Western Arctic Ocean | collected... | reverse complement strand
CTAATCTGCCTGAAGCGGACCTGTGGCGGGGCCTGACCCCTTCGTCAGAAGCCGGGGGTCTGACGCCGCCACGGCCCTCGGGGTCTAATCTGCCTGAAGCGGACCTGTGGCGGGGCCTGACCCCTTCTTCGGATTGACCGTGGAAGAAGAAGGGGTCAGGCCCCGCCACGGGACCGCCGCAAGTCAATCAAGCCCCAAGGGCCGTGGCGGCGTCAGACCCCCGGCCTTCGCGGCGTCAGACCCTCGGCCTCCCTGACAACCAAACTCCCGCAACACGACAAATCCGATTAAACCGGTTAAGGCGAGTTTACCGGTTGTGCCGATAAGTCAATGGGGCGAATCGTCGATTCACCGAAGGTCTCGGTCCGTCAACGGAGTGGCTGACATGTCGATGGTCCCCATTCAGGACAACACACGCACCATGGGATTCTCACACCCAACACTCGTCCTGCGCCTGCTGCTCGGGCTCGCCGTCGTGGCTCTGCCCAGCGCGGCACCGGCCGGGATCTTCGACTTCCTCAGAAAAGACCGCGACGAAGAAGTCGAGATCATCGAAACGCACCACGCCAGTAACTGCCGCTGCCGCCCACGCTGCAGCCATCCCAGGCAACCGCAGAAACAACACACCACCCCGCAAACCACCTACCGGCCCACCCCCCGGCCACAACCACAACCCTACTACCCCACACCGCAGCCCACACCGCGGCCCACACCGCAGATCACCACTCAAGCCCCCACAGCCTATCTGCGGACCGCTCCGCCGGCACCTCCCATCAACCGCTACGCCATCAAGCCGACTCCGACCTACCGCACCTCTCCGCAGCTGATCTACCAGCGCGAAGCGGTCATCGGCCGGGTGCCGATCACAACCTGGCAAACACAGTGGGTCGACCAGGGAGGCTACCGCATGGTCTGGGTCTCCAGGCCGGTCCTCCGCCAGGTGCCTCGGACCAGCTATCAGTCCGTGATGGGCTACCGCGTGGTGCCTTACCAGAGAGTGAATCCGCTGGCGGGTGCTCCCGTTCAACAGCCCACCGCCCAACCGGTCCCCAATCCGCTTGATGCTCAACCGGTCAGCTCAAGACCGTCGACAACGCAGACGCTCAAGCCGACCACCGCACACCGAGTCTGGCAGGCACGAGGACGACTGGGGCGGTAGGGATCAGTGCGTATCAATGCGTATCAATGCGTATCAATGCGTATCAATGCGTATCAATGCGTATCAATGCGTATCAATGCGTATCAATGCGTATCAATGCGTATCAATGCGTATCAATGCGTATCAGTGCGTATCAGTGAAACGCCGGCATCTCGGCCACGCTCTCGCCGTCGATCATTGACTGCAGGTGAGCCGCCACGCGGTCGATGATCAGCTCGACCATCGCGGCACCATTCTCGGCGGTGGCCAACAACGGCTCGGTGTCCTCCTGGTCCTGCATCGCGTCCTGCCGGACGTTTTCCGGGAAGACCGCCAGTGCAAAGGCCGTCTCGAACTCCTGGGCATGACCGGGCCACCGACCCGTCTCGAGGTACGGAGCGACCGCCTCGTCGTCGAGGAAATCCCAGTAGCTGTGAAACTGCAGGTTGGTCTCCAGCCGCTGCAGGAACTGGCCCCAGATGCCCTGGCAGGGTGCCACGTTTCCGCCGTGTCCGTTGAGCACCAGGATGTGCTCGAATCCGGCCTGGTGCATGCTGCGGATCGTGTCGAAGAGCACCGCCAGCCAACTGCCGGGCATCGCCGAGAGCGTGCCGGGGTGACGCATGTGGTGCTCGCTGATCCCGATGTTCATCGACGGAGCCACCAGCACGCCCGGATGCAGCCGTTTGGCCACTTCCACCGAAATGTGCATGCAGCTTCGCCAGTCGTGTTCCATCGACAGGTGCTCGAGATGCTGCTCGGTCGCTGCCACCGGGATGATGCAGGCCTTCAACTCGCCACCACCCATCCGCTCGCGGAACTCGCGCCGAGAATGCTTGCCCACCAACACCTGCTCGTCTCGCACGTCACTCATCTCAACTGGCTCCTGTTTGGCTCAAGACCATCCGAGGCACTCACCCTGATCGTCGCCGAACTCGGCCCGCTTCGCCAGCAACCCGCTCCCCCGAAGATCACGCGTCCGATCGATCCGACACGCCCGTCAACATCTCCTCCATCACCACGTAGCCGCCGCTCTCCATCCCCAGGCCCCGGTAGGTCTCCTGAGCGATCCGGTTGTGCTCTTCGACATAAAGCCGTAGGCCCACCACGCCCCCCTCGTCCAGGGCCTCGTCGCGGAGCGTCTCGTACAACCTGCGGAACACCCCTCGACGACGGAACTCCGGCTCCACGTAGACACTCTGCAACCACCACACGAACCCGTTGCGCCAATCGCTCCACTCCCAGGTATGCATCAACCCGCCCACCACCCGCCCGTCGATCACCGCCACCAGGTACCGACCCCTCCGAGCCTCCCCGGACACGCTCTCACAAAACACCGCCTCGACTCCCGCACGCAGCGTCGCTGAGTCCAGCTCCTTCCCCTCCGTCTCAACCGCCATCCTCCGGTTGAACTCGACCAGCCTCTCGATGTCGGCCTCGCAGGCCCTGCGTACCTCGATCCCACTCGCTTCCACCACGCTCTCCTCGATCATCTCACGGCCGCCCGGGGCCCCATCATTCCCCGTCGCGTCCGGTCATTCAACTCGTAGCGGTTTCGCACTCCAAGCCGACTGGTCCGACCCGCCTCGCTCGATTCGTGCGACCTGATACCGCGACAGCATTCCGTCGCGATCCCGGTCGGGCAATCTGGCGATAAAGCGTAAACCAGAACAACTGGACGGAACACACAGCCCCAAGAATTTCCGGTTCCCCTCGACCACCTCGATCACCTCGATCACCTCGATCACCTCGACCCCTCGATCACCCCCGGGCCCCCCAGGGGCCCGGATGTGCCGGTCAAAGTGGTCTTGCGGAACAGGCTGCATCGCGGGTTGGCGACTCTGCACACCGGCCACCGGACGGACACCTTCACGAGAGGACAACAGTGAACGATCAATACGAACACCACGACGTCACCACGACCTCGAACGATCTGCCCGACGGCTCGAACCCCGGCTCCCCCACCACGCATTCCCGCTCACGCCGGACCTGGTGGATTGCCGCAACCGCGGTGCTCTGCGGACTGCTGGGCATCCAATTGCTGGTGACCCAGCCCCTGGCCCGACGACTCGACGGCGTGCAAAGAGAGCTGGTCCGAGTCGAGCGGGACATGAGTGAATTGGTGGGAGCCCGCAGTGGAGCGTGGGAGACCAGCGACCTGCTCAGCGGACTCCGCGATCAATCCGACCAGCTCGACGCCGCCCGCGATGCCCTCGAGACCATCCGTGACTTCCGCGAACAGGTCCAGGAGCAGGCCACGGGAGCCCAAGAGGCCGACTCGGTCGTCGGACAACTGGCCGCATTGCAGGATCGGCTGCTCGAAGGCGGTGCCCGAAATCAGCAGGCTCTGGCCGAGCTGAACCGGCTGGTGCAGCTGCGTGACGTGGCGATGGCCGAATCGGATCGGACCGATCGAGCCGTGATCGAGATCACTCGATTGCAACAGGTCGCCAACGGTCTCGACCACGCCCACGAGTCGATCGAACAACTCGTCGCCCTGCGGGATGCGATCCTGGCCGGAGCCAGCGACACCCCCGAAGCCCGGGTGACGCTCGAGAATCTCGTCGTCCTCCAAGATACGCTCAACACGCACTCCGCCGACGTCGACGTCGCCCGCAAGAACCTCGGGCAACTCCTCACACTCGAAGAATCACTCCGCAACCGCTCCGACGACATCGCCGACGCCGTCGAAGCACTCGAAGTGCTCACCGATCTGCAGCTGGACATCCGTGAGCACGTCGAGACACTGGGCGGAATGAGACGTGACCTGATGGAGGTGGTGTTGCTCGAGAGCAACGTGGTGCGGGTCGTGAGAATGCTGGAGCCCTTGACCGAGTTGGCTCGATTGAGACGGCTCAACGGTTACGAAATCCGCGCCGCCGCTCGGTCGATCTCCAGCCAACGATCCGCAGGCAAGCAGCCGCCACCGCGTCGGGCGATCCCCGAACCGGTGCCCGGCGAACAGACCGAAGCCACGAGGACCGCCGGGTCGATTCGTGATATCCCCTCCGATGAACCGGTTCGGCCAGAACGGGCGAAACCGGTGTTACGGGAACGTGCGACCGGGCTGTTTGACAAGAGTCACCCTCTGGGAGTCGACCGCATTGTGCCGCTTCCGGCCGAGGCGACTGGGCGGGAATTCGACATTTCGACACCCTGAAGCACCGCCTGATGGCGGTTGTGGGCCGCTTGAGAAGCAGGAGGTGGACAACTATAGTTGGGGCTTCTCACGGCCACGCCGACGTTGGGAACAGGCTGGGACATCGCGAACCGCGACGCGGTTCATTCGGAGGCGTCATGCGTTTCGCATTGGTGGACAGGATCGTCTCGCTCGAACGGGGCGAGTCGATCTCGACGGTCAAGAACCTGTCTCTGGCCGAAGAGTACCTGGCGGATCACTTTCCCGGCTTTCCCGTACTGCCGGGAGTGTTGATGCTCGAAGCCCTGGTCCAGACCGGGGCCTGGCTGATGCGAGACTCGGAGAACTTCAAGTACAGCACGATCCTGCTCAAGCAGGCCAAGGCCCTGAAATTCAACAGCTTCGTGACACCCGGGCGAACCCTGTGCGTCACCGCGACTGTTCACAAGGCCGAGGGACGCGAGTGGACCTTCAAGGCCCGAGGCACCGTCGACGACGCCTCGGCCGTCTCGGCCCGAATCATCCTGGAACAATTCAACCTCTCCGAACAGGACCCCTCACTGGCCGACTCGGATCAGCGAACCATCGACCATATGCGGGACCTCTTCGGACAACTCTGGCAACCCGAAACCCAGGCCACCACGGCATCCGAGTCTTCCGCAGACGGCACGCTCTGAGCGGCCCCAAATCGCATTCGGGGCGGGACTCGACGAGCAACACAAGGCACGATTCATGACACTGGCGGGAAAAACGGCTCTGGTCACCGGCGGCAGCCGCGGCATCGGCCGGGGCATCGTCTGGGAACTCGCCCGCCAGGGAGCCCGGGTCGCCTTCGTCTATCTCTCGAATACCGAAGCCGCCGACCAGCTGGTCAAGGACCTCGAGCTGGACCAGCGAACGGTGATGGCGATCCAGGCCGACGTTTCGGTAGTCGAGAGTGCCGATACGGTGGTCGAGAGCGTGCTCGAGGCGTGGGAAAAAATCGACATCCTGGTCAACAACGCCGGCATCATCCGCGACGGATTACTGGCCACAATGGATCACGACCAGTGGCAGGAAGTCCTCGACACCAACCTCGGCAGCGTCTACCGCTTCAGCAAAGCCGTGACCCGCCCGATGATGTCTCAACGTCACGGACGCATCATCAACATCTCCAGCGTCGCCTCCCACTTCGGCAACCCCGGGCAGGCCAACTACGCGGCCAGCAAGGGAGGGATCGAAGGGATGACCCGCTGCCTGGCCACCGAGCTGGGACGCCGAGGCATCACCGTCAACGCCGTGGCACCGGGTTTCATCGAAACCGACATGACCGAGGCGATCCGAAACGTCGCCGAAACGGAAATCATCAAGAAGATCTCCTGCCGACGCCTGGGCAGCCCCGAGGACATCGCTCACGCCACGGCCTTCCTGGCCAGCGATGAAGCGTCCTACATCACCGGCCACGTGCTGGTCGTCGACGGAGGTCTCACGCTCGGCGGACTCTGAACATTCGGCACCACGACACCACAATTCGACTCGACAGGCAGGTGCCCTCGAGACTAAACGACTGCTCAAACGGTCGTTTTTCACCTGCACGACAACAAGACCGAGGCTGGGAGAGGTCGGAATGGCAACCCACGAAGAAATCCTTGCGAAGATCCAGGAAATTCTCGCCGACGCTCTGGGAGCCGACGAGGACGAAGTCTCCGCGACGGCGACTCTCGTCGGAGACCTCGGTGCCGAGTCGATCGATTTCCTCGACATCGTCTTCAACCTCGAAAAGACCTTCGAAATCAAGATCAAACGCGGCGAGCTGTTCCCCGAAAACCTCGCCGCCGAAGGGGATGGACTGGCCGCCGACGGAGTGGTCACCGAGGACGGACTGGCCAAGCTGCGGGAACGACTGCCCTTTGCCGACATCGATGCCTTCGCCGCCGATCCGCAGGTCGAGAACATCCAGGACCTGTTCACCGTCGAGATGCTCGTGAAGTTCGTCGCCGCCAAAAAGCACTCCGGCGAATAACCCCCGGGCGACTCCCGCCATGCGCTGGATCTGGATCGACCGCTTCGAAGAACTCGTCAAGGGAGTCTCGGCCCGCGCGATCAAGAACGTCACGCTGGCCGAAGACCACCTGCACGACCACTTCCCCGGCTTCCCCGTGATGCCCGCCAGCCTGATGCTCGAAGGCATGGCCCAGACCGGAGGCATCCTGCTGGGCGACCTGCACGACTTCGAGCACATCGTGATCCTCGCCAAGGTGCCCAAGGTGACCTTCCACAGCTGGGCCGTACCCGGAGATTCACTCGCCTATGACGCCGTGCTGATCGACCAGCGTCCCGAAGGTGGGACCGTCGAGGTGAAGGCACATGTGGGTGAGAGACTGGTGGCCGAAGCCGAGATTGTCTTCGTGCACCTGGACCAGAACGACCCCCAACTGGGCAGCATCGACCAGAAGAACTTCGTCTTCTCGATGAAACTGATGGGCGTGATGGAGGTCGGACGGGCCGGATCGGGTAGTGAGTCTGCTGCTGGTAACGAGAGTGAGGGCAGCTGAGCCGGCTGCCGCCTCGCCGCGGACTTCTCACCAACGACACACCCTTCATTTCTCCGACCCCTCCCTGCTACACTCGTCCCGGGTCAGGCCGGATCATGGCAGCCACCGGGAATCTTGACCCCAGCCTCACAATTCCTCCAGCTCGAGAATGCCTCGAATGAGACAGCGTGTCGTCGTGACGGGCATGGGCTGCGTGACCCCGGTCGGAAACAACGTCGAACAGATGTGGGAGTCTCTGCGCCGCTGCGCCAACGGGGTCGGACCCATCACGCACTTCCCCGCCGACGACTTCCCCACCCGCTTCGCCGCCGAGGTCAAGGACTACTCGGTGGCCGACTACGTCGACGATCCCTCCCGGTTTGAACACTCCAGCCCCAACATCCTGTTCGCGATCGGAGCCGCCAGCCAGGCGATGGCCGACAGCGGCCTCAGCGATGGCGATTTCGATCCGCCTCGATTCGGGATCTACCTCGGGGCCGGCGAAGGAGGCCAGGACTTTCAACGATACATGTCGGTGATCGCACGATCCCGCAGCGACAGCAACGGCGATGAGGACTCTTCGGAAGCAGGGGACACCGTCGACATCGAGAAGTTCATCCGCTTCGGACTCGAGACGATGGAACCCCAGGCCGAGCTCGAGCAGGAACCGAACCGGCCCGCCGGACATCTCGCCGGACTCTTCAACGCCCAGGGCCCGAACATGAACTCCCTGACCGCCTGTGCCGCGTCGAGCCAGGCGATCGGCGAGGCGACCGAGTTGATCCGCCGCGGTGATGTTGACGTGATGCTCTCCGGCGGTGCCCACAGCATGATCCACCCCTTCGGCGTCACCGGCTTCAGCCTGCTCACCGCGCTCTCGACTCACAACGACGACCCCTCCACCGCCAGCCGACCCTTCGATCTCAATCGCGACGGCTTTGTTCTCGGTGAGGGCTCGGGTATGCTGGTACTCGAAGAACTCGAACACGCCCGCTCGCGTGGAGCACACATCCACGGAGAAATTCTCGGGTACGGCTCGACCGCCGACGCCTATCGCATCACCGACATCCACCCCGAGGGCCGCGGCGCCATCGCCTGTATCAACATGGCACTCAAGGACGCCGGCATCAACCGCGACGAACTCCAGTACATCAACGCACACGGCACCAGTACCAAGGTCAACGACAAGGTCGAGACCATGGCGGTGAGGAAGACTCTCGAGTCCGACGCCGACTCGACTCCGGTCTCGAGCATCAAGAGCATGATGGGACACCTGATCGCGGCGGCCGGGAGTGTCGAGGCGATCACCTGCCTGTTGGCGATCCGAGACAACGTGCTGCCACCGACAAGAAACTACGAGACTCCCGACCCCGACTGCAATCTGGATTACGTCCCCAACCAAGCCCGTGAGGCTCCGGTGCAGCGGGCGCTCTCCAACAGCTTCGGGTTCGGCGGGCAGAATATTTCCCTGGTCCTTTCGGAGTTCAACGGCTGAGGAGACCTGGCTGGGATTCAGTCTCTTCGGTCGATTCGACCATACCACACTGACGACTGGGTCCGACCTCCGCGCCCGCGCGGTGGTCGTCGCGTTGGAGACAAGACGTGTTTTGGGTCATTCTGCTGGGATCGGCCGTCCTCGGCCTGATCGTGCTCGAACTGGGCTTCCAGTTCGTACTCGTCCGACTGATCGTGCCCTGGTTCGAAAAGGGACCACCCTTCCAGGTGCCCTGCAGCGACGAGGATCCTCGGGCCGAGCGGTTCGAATTCGACACCGCCGACGGGCTCACGCTCCAAGGCAGCCTCTACCACCACCGTGACGACAACACCCCGCGGGGCCTGGTCATCTTCTGCCACGAATTCACCGGTTCGCAGTGGACCGCGATGGCCTACTGCGAAGGACTCTACGAGGCCGGCTTCGATATCCTCGCCTTCGACTTCCGCAACCACGGATCCAGTGACCTGCTCGACCAATACACTCCACTGCACTGGCTCAGTGATCACGAGATGACCGATGTGCAGGCGGCGATCGAGTACGCCGCGGCACGTCCGGAACTGGCCGGGTTGCCGATCGGACTCTATGGCGTCAGCCGAGGCGGCTCGGCGGCGCTGGTGGCCGCGGCCCAGAACGCCGCCGTCGAAGCCGTCGCCAGCGATGGCGGCTACGGCACAAAAACCCTGATGCAGTTCCACACCCCCGGTTGGGCACTGCTGGTCGTCCCCGCCTGGCTCTACAACCTCATCCCCTGGTGGCACTCGCTGCTCACTCTCGCGCTGGTCCGCTGGTTCAGCCAGAAACGACGCGGCGTGCCCTTTACCAACGTCGAACGCTGGCTACCCCGCTTGGCCAGCCGCGACGTGCTGCTGATCTCCGGAGGCCGCGACAACTATGTCGTGCCCGAGGTGACTCGAAAGCTTCACGCTCTGATCGGCGACCGCTGCCAGGAACCCTGGATCGCACCCCGCGCCAAGCACAATCGATCCCGCTCGGTCCAGACACTCGAATACGACCATCGACTGGTCGAGTTCTTCGGGTCGATGCCCGGAGCCGAACAGATCCAGACGGATGTCGATCGGGTCCAGGATCCGACCCCCGTCGTCGTCGACTGATCGACCGCCCCGAAACCGGGATTCGCTTCGGCCGTAGCCGTTCTTGACGATTGCGCCGCAGGGCTGGTACCGTGAAGCTGCGCCGGGACGCAGGCGGCTACACGAGGAGCGGGCCAGGCGAAAGGTCGGGCGATGGCTGAGATCACCATTCAGGTTCTCGAAGGACTGGAACGAGGCCGCGTGTTCGAGTCGCTGGAAACGCCGGTGACGATTGGCCGCGAGGACGACAATACGATCCAGCTCAATGACGAGCGGATCAGCCGCTTCCACTCCAAGATCCAGGAAGACGGCGAGCGGATCATCCTCACCGACCTCGATAGCACCAACGGCACACGCGTCAACGGACGACCGGTGCAGCTCAGAGTGATCCAGCCCGGTGACCAGGTCGCCATCGGTCGCTGCCTGCTGGTCTTCGGGAGCAGCACCGAAATCGCCGAGCACCTGGGGATCAACCCCCACCGCACCCAGCAGGACACGACTCCCGACATCGGCAGCGCCGCCGGGGCCACCATCAACCTCCAGCCCCACTGCGATGACGAACTCGACCTGATCGAGCTCTTCCCCTCTGGACCGCCCGAACTGCCCACGCAACTCACGGCCCTCCAGCAGGCACAACTCTCGGACCTCGTCTCCTTCATCCACGACCGCATCGGCTCGATCCTCCGCGACGCACGGTCGCCGGGACCCGCCGATGAACTGCAACGCTCGGCCGAGCCGGAAATCGAAGGCGGCCTCGAAAGCCTCATCGAAGTGACGCCCGAGGTCTCGACCGAGGGGCCTGGCAACCAGATGCTGGTGGCGGCCGAGACCTGGCAGAGACTGCTGGCTCTGGAAATGGAATTGGCCCTCTACCTCCGCTCGATCGCCGAACCGAGCGAATCGGCCGACTCCAACGGCTGATCCCGCTCTCGTCGTGGCCCGGCAATGAGGCAGCCATCCCAGCGACCGGTCCGCTTTCTTGACCCGTCAAGAGATTCGAGCGGTTTGGGTGGATCCGACTGCAGCGATTGTACGAATAACAGGGGTAGGACCGGCTGCGCGCCCGGAGGGATCGACGTACCAACAACTTCCCCGATCCCCCCGCCGCGGAACGACTCTCGGTCAATCGCTGCAGAAACGAGTCACGGAGCCACCAGAACGATGAAGACCACGTCAGCCCTGCTACTGACCCTGCTGCTGACCGCTCGGGCGCTCACCGCCGGTGAGTTGATCTGGGTCGACGACGACGGGACAACGATCGAACCGGCCAGCCTGTTGACCGCCGCGCTCAGCGAGTCACACCTGAGTTTTCCCGATGACGACAACGGGCCGGGCACCCTGCTGAGCTGGCGATACGGTGACGGCAATACCGGCGGCCCCGATCTGGACGCTCCTCTGGTCACCGATCGGCCGGACTTCACCGAGGCGTCGACAACGGTCGGACGCGGTGTGCTGCAGATCGAATTCGGCTACACGTTTTCGATGGACGAGGAGGGAAGTGCACGCAGCCGAGGCCATTCGGCCGGTGAGCCTCTGATCCGCTGGGGCGTCGGCGCCGATTGGCTCGAATTGAGACTGGCACTGTTTCCGGTCAGCCAGCGAACCAACGACGGAACGGGTTGGCGATCGGCCGGCGGAACCGAAGACCTCTACATCGGCAGCAAGATTGCACTGACACCCCAGGAATGTCACTTGCCCGAGACCGCGGTGATCCTGCAGTCGACGGTGCCCACCGGCAGCAATGAGTTCACCAACGGTGAGACCCTGCCGGGAGCCAACCTGATCTATGCGTGGGAGGTCAACGAGGACGTCATGGTGGTCGGTAACACTCAGGCCAACCGGGCTCTCGACGGGGCAACCGGCGAGGCGTACATCGAGATCGCGCAGTCGGCCACCATCGCGCTGGGACTCTCGGACGACATCGGCATGTACACCGAGTGGTACGCGTTGATCCCCAATGGTGCCGACACCGCACAGGTCGAACACTACCTCAACGGCGGGTTCACCTTCCTGTTGAGCAACGACGTGCAGTTCGACATTCGGGCCGGTTACGGCTTGAACCGCGCCGCCGACGACTTCTTCGCCGGAGCCGGACTCTCGGTCCGTTTCCAGTAGGTCGGACTCGCCCCGCTCAGGCCAGCACCGCTTCGATCGGGCTGCCGTGCTCCAGCACCGACACCGGGCGGTTCTCGCGGTCGCGGATCCGCGCGTCGATGTCGATCCCCAGGGTTCGATAAATCGTCGCGGCAATGTCGGCGGGACCATACGGCCGCGTCGTGGGATACCCGGCCTGCTTGTCGCTGCGGCCGACCACCTGGCCACTCTCGATGCCCGCTCCAGCAAAGAAAATGCTGCCGCAGGCACCCCAGTGGTCCCGACCACCATTCGCGTTGATCTTCGGTGTCCGACCGAACTCGGTCAAGAACACCACCATCGTCTGCTTCAGCAGACCACGCGTCTCGAGGTCGCGGATCAACGCCGCGAACGCCCGGTCGACTCCCACCACGTTGTAGCCTCGCTTGACCATCTTCGAGACGTGAGGGAAGTTCTGGCTGGCCGCGTTGTGGATGTCGAACAGGTTGCCGTAATCCGGGTCGTAGCCATAGTCGACCATCACGAACCGGGCCCCCGCCTCGACCAGACGACAGGCCTGAAGGCAGCGCCCGCCGATCTTGGTCCGACCGTAGTCGTCCAGCAGCGAGGCCGGCTCACTCGCCAGGTCAAACGCCTCCCGGACCTTCTCCGAGAGCAGCATGTTCAACGCGTTGCCGTAGTGACCCTCGATCGCCGCCAGACGTGGATCCGACTCGACCGCACGGGCGGTCTGCTTGAGCCCCTCGAGCAGCCCGACGCGGCGACCAAGACGACCTCGACTGAGACCGCTGGGGTAGACCAGTTCGCGCGGACTCAGGTCCTCGCTGATCTCCGCAGGCGGATTGTCCAGCTTCTTGCCCACCGTGAAGTCCGGCTGCTCGGGACGGCCACCCACGCAGAACGGCGAGAACTGGTTGCCCAGCCAGCCGCCGACGAAGAGGTTGTGAGGCGGAGGGCCGGGGCGGGTGATCCCCGGGACCGCGATGTAGCCGGGAAGTCCATTCCGAGAACCGTACAGGTGAGACACGATCGCGCCGATGTTCGGCTCGCTGAACAACTGCGTGCGGTTCACCTTGCGACCCGAGAGCGTGTAGACCTGGCTCAGCAGGTGGTCATTGCTGTCGTGTGAAAAACTGCGGACCACCGCCAGGCGATCAGCCACCTCGGCCAATCGCGGCAGCGTCTCGCAGAATTGCACGCCCGGCAACCGGGTCCCGATCGCCGTCAACTCGCCACGGACCTCCTCGGGAGCCTCCGGCTTCGGATCGAAGGAATCGATGTGAGTCATCCCGCCGCCGACCCACAGGTAGATCACCGACTTGGCGGGGGCCGACTGGTCGTCCTGGGCGTGAGACGATTCGAGACCCAGGCCGGCCAGCACCGAGGCCGACACGCCCAGCGCACCGGCCTGAAGCACGTCGCGACGGGGCCACTCGAGAGACGGACCAGAGAGGATCGGGGTCGGATCATTCATGACTCGTACCATTATGCCGCCGGACTCACCCCGGGGAAAGTGGAGTCCGCCACGCCAATGCTCTAGCATACCTCGCATGAAGATCACAGAAGTCGTCTGCCAGGTGTTGCGCGTCGAATCGGTCGAAGAAAAGACCGCCAGCTGCCAGGACGTGGCCCTGGTGCGGATCCGCAGCGATTCGGGATTGGAGGGGATCGGTGAGGCGGATGCGTCGCCGGAAGTGGTGCAGGCGGTCGTCGATGCACCCTTCAGCCACAACATCGCCTGCGGGCTCCGAGAACTGCTCGTCGGTGAAGATCCGCTGGCGATCCGCCGCAACTGGAACCGCATGTACCGCGGCTCGATGTACTTCGGCCGCACCGGCGTCACGATCGCTGCGATGGCCGCCGTCGATATGGCACTCTGGGACCTCGCCGGAAAACACTACGACGCACCGATCCACCAGCTGCTCGGTGGAAAACAGCACGACTCCATCCGCGCCTACGCCTCGATCCTCTTCGGAAACGACCCGGCAGAAACCGCAGAGATCGGGCAGCGGTGGGTCGAGGCGGGATACTCGGCGGTCAAGTTCGGCTGGGAACCGATGGGGCAATCTGAAGCACTCGACATCGAACTCGTGCGGGCCGCCCGCCAGGGGCTGGGTCCGGAAGCCACGCTGCTGGTCGACGCCGGCTGCGTCTGGGACGCGAGAACCGCGCTGCGGCGTGCGGTGGCCTTCGAAGAATTCGGGGTCGAGTGGCTCGAAGAGCCCCTGCACCAGGCCGACGTCGACGGGTACGCCTGGCTGCGAGACCGCTCGCCACTGCCGATCGCCGCAGGTGAAGGCGAGTGCGGCCGAGAGAGTTTTCGGCCCCTGATCGATCGCCACGCGCTGGATGTCTACCAGGTCGATCTCTCTCGAAACGGATTCACCGACGCCGCATACGTTCGGGACCGGGTCGAGGAGATCGGGGCGCGGCTGTGCAACCACTGTTACACCAGCCCGATCACCGTCGCCGCCAGCGCACATTGGCTCTCGACATGCCGCGATGCCTTCCTGTTCGAAGACTGCGTCGAAGACGAACCGCTGCGAAACGAACTGACACTCGAACGCGTTCAGGCAGTCGACGGCAGGATCGAAGTCCCCGATGGACCCGGACTCGGAGTGACACTCAACGAAGACTTCGTCGCCGCACACCTCGTCAGCGAATCACGCTAGTCACACAACGTCGACCGCAGAGGCGGACCAGGAAACATCCGATGAGTGACCCGGACAGAGAACTGCAGGCTCTCAAGGGCCAGGTGGTGGTGATCGACGTCGACGCCGCCTACGTCTACGCCGGGACACTGGCTGACTTCGACCCTCACCACCTCGTGCTCGAAAACGCAGACGTGCATGACCTCCGCGACGCCGCCACCACCCGCGAACTGTACGTGCTCGAGACGCGGTTGCATGGAGTGCGGGCCAACCGCAAGAACGTGCTCGTCCGTCGTGAGCAGGTGGTCAGCATCTCGGCAGTCGATGACGTGATCGAGTAGCACCGGTTGAGTGAAAACTCGACACCCTGGAACACATACAGCCAGGCAACTGCCCGCCCCATCAACCAAACAGCTTCGGCCACAGGGCTCCTTCAACCACCCGGTAGCTGAAGTAACCGAAAAACAGCACGGACCAGCCGATCGCCAGTATCCGCAACCAGCTCATCCGCAATCGCGACGGCAGGACCCAACCGTTGAGATACAACAACAGGAACGAGTAAACGAACATCACGAACCCGTTCATCGCCGCCGAGGTGACCAACAGCACCAGCGGCTCCTTGGTGACAAACAGAAGAATCACCGTGCCCAGCAGGATCTCACCCCAGAGAAACAGGTAGTACAACTTCGAGAGCGACCACCTGTCGTTGTCGCGGAGATAGTTGATCTTGACGATGTCTGTCGAGATCCGAGCGGTCGCGTCGAGGACACCCAGTTCGGTCGTCAAGAGCACGGCGATGCCCATCACCAGGAAACCCAGTTTCAGCAACCCGCCGCCGGTGGCTCGCTCACCGATCACCGTGGCCTGGCCCCAGACGAAACTGAGCCCCTTGGCGTATCGATCCATGCCGGGCAGCTTGGCTCCGGTGCTGTCATAAAAGAGCGAGTAGGTCAGCAACGACATCAGGCACAGACAAATCACGCAGGTCAGGTAAAACGAGATCGTGTGCTCGATGTTGGCCGACCTCCACCAACCGCTCCATCGTCGCCGATTCTCCGGAGTGTCTGGAAACAGGAATCCGGTCGACGCAGTCGCTTCCTCTTGACCGGTCAACGGGCTGGTAATCCGGCCGATAAACTGCCCCATCCCGTAACCCTTGTCCTTGATGAAATTGCTCTGGCCGAGATTCGTTGTACCTCCCGCTCCAGCAAACGCCACGGCGGCCAACAGGGTAACCACCGTCAGATCAGTGCTGAGTTCCGGCAGTTGGCCGACGCTGAGGATCCCATCGAACATCGCCATCACCGCATCACCGCGGATCACGACGACGCCCAACACGATCACGATCACGACGATCAGTCCCACCAGCACCGTCTGAATTCGCTCGACAGTGTTGTAGACCACCGGCCCGGCCGTCAGGGCGATGCCGACCAGCCACAACCCCGCAATCCCCAGTGGCGCCACGAATTGGGCCTCGTAGGTGACACCACCTGCCGTCGTCTTTTCCACGGCACCAAACACGGCCCAACTCAGCAGCGTCGCTGCGCCGGTTGCCCAACCGGGAAACGCCCACGGCAGGATGTTCAGGACCAGGAACACCCAGGCCCAGTTCCTGTTGATGCGACAGAACCCCGTGATCGCACTCTCGCCGGTCGCCAACGTGTACCGCTCGATTTCCATGTTCAGGAAATACTGAGTGGTCACTCCCAGCATGCAGGCCCAGAAGAACAGGAACCCGGCCTTGTAGGTGATGTAGGGCCAGAGCACGAATTCCCCCGAGCCCAGGGCCAGCCCGGCCAGCATGATGCTGGGACCGACCATCTTTTTCCATGAGATCGGTTCAGGCAGATCCCGCCACTTCAAGGCGGGCAACGTCCCGCAGGGGATCGTCTCGGTCGGTACCAGCTCCTCGGCCGAGGAGTCAGCGGGCGTCATCTCGTCGGCCATCTACTTCCTCGTCCGCTCCCGGTTGCTTCCCCGACCCAACAAGCCGACCCAACAAGCCCGACCCAACAAGCCGACCCAACAAGCCGACATCGTCTCACCTCACCCGGTCCGCGGCAACTCCATCAACTCGCCGAATCGCTCCAGGACCCGAAGGTGCAACAGGCTCGCCTCCTCGCCATCGATCTCGCCGGTGCGGACCAGGTCAAAGGCGATCGTCCGAGTCTCCTCGAGCAGCTCTCGATCGGCAATCAGGTCGGCCACTCTCAACGGCAACTCGCCATGCTGACGCACTCCGAGAACGTCACCGGGGCCCCTCAGCAGGAAATCCGCTTCCGCCACAGAGAACCCGTCGGCGTGCTGGTCGAGCACCTCCAGCCGCGCCGCAGCCGACTCGTCCTGCCGGCCAGCCAACAGGAAACAGTAGCCCTGGTAGCTGCCACGCCCGATGCGGCCTCGCAACTGGTGCAGTTGGCTCAGACCAAACCGCTCGGCATGGTGCACGACCATCAGGGTGGCGTTGGGCACGTCGACCCCGACCTCGACCACCGTCGTCGCCACCAGCACCCGAGTGCGCCCGTCGCGAAAGTCCTGCATCGCTCGGGACTTGTCGTCGACGTCGAGTCGACCGTGGACCAGACCGACCGCAATCCCCGATAACTCGTGCTCACGCAACCGCTCCCAGGTCTGCTCGACTCCCATCCCCTCACTCATCTCCTCACCCGTCCCCTCACCCGTCTCCTCACCCGTCTCCTCACCCGTCTCCTCACCCGTCTCCTCACCCGTCTCCTCACCCGAATCGATCCTCGGGCAAACCACGAACGCCTGCCGACCCGCCGTGACCTGCTCGCGAACGAACTCCCAGGCCTTCTCACGAGTCGCCTTGTCCCAGATCACGCTGGTCACCACCGGTTGCCGGCCCGGTGGCAGGTCGTCGATCGTCGTGACATCGAGGTCGCCGAACTGGGTCAGGCAGAGACTGCGGGGAATCGGAGTGGCGGTCATGACGAGCACGTGAGGAGCCTGCTGGGACTCCTCGTCGGCGAACCGCGATCTCTGCATCACTCCAAACTTGTGCTGCTCGTCGATCACCGCCAGGCCCAGAGACTTGAACTCGACGTCCTGCTGGATCACCGCGTGAGTGCCCACCACCAGGACATCCTCGCCCGATGAGATCCGCTCCAGCGTCTTGCGGCGCTCCGCCGCGGTGAGGTTCCCGGTCAACAGCACCCGCTCGACCCGGCTGCCACGAAGCAATTCCTCGATCGTCTGCCAGTGCTGACGAGCGAGCAGTTCGGTCGGAGCCATCAGCACCGCCTGGTGACCTGCAGCGACAGCCACCAGCATCGCGTACAGCGCCACCGCCGTCTTGCCCGCCCCGACGTCGGCCTGCAGCAACCGGTGCATCGCATGATCCAGCCCCATGTCCGCAGCAATCTCCTCGACCGCCCGGTCCTGCCCCGAGGTCAACTCGAAGGGAAACCGACGCCGGATTCTCGAATCGATCTTGGCCGTGACCGGCAGCCTCGGTGCTCGGCCGCCAGCCCGCCACGCGCGACGCCGCAAGGCCAGCCCCAGCAAGAACTCGAGCAGGTCGTCGAAGATCAACCGCCGACGAGCCGCATGGTACGCCTCAACCGACCCGGGACGATGCACACCCGTCAGGGCATCCGCCAGCCCCACCACGTCAAACCGCTCGAGCCAGGCCTCCGGCAACGGATCGCTGACGTGCTCGATGAACCGATCGACCACCTCGCGGGTGATGCGACGCATCGCCTCCATCGTGACGCCGTCGGTCAGAGGGTACTTGGGGAGCAGGCCGCCGTGAGCCTCGAGGTCGTCGGCGTCGATCACCTGCAGCCGCGGATGAGTCATCTCCCAACGGCCGGCCCGACGCTTGGGCTTGCCCGAAAACAGCACCGCGCTGCCGTGCTGCACTCGACCCAGTATCCAGCTTTGGTTGAACCAGGTCGCCTTCAGGAACCCGTCGCCGCTGTCGATCGTGACCGACGACATCCGGCGACCGCCCGAGATCCTGCGGTCATCCAGCTCGACCACCTCGCCGCGGACCGTCTGCAGGATCTCCGGCTCCAACTCCCCCACACGGCGCACCTCGCTCAGGTCGACGAGCCCTCGAGGCAGGTGCCACAGCAGGTCCTCGGCCGTCTCGATCCCCAGCCGAGCCAGGCACTCGGCACGCACCGGCCCCACGCCGGGCAGGAATCTGGCAGGAGTCTGCAGAGGCAACTCGTCCATGATCTCTCATGACAGGACCGTCGAGTGGGTCGCCATCGTAACGAGTTGCCTCGACTGAGGTCTTGCAGCATCTCGCGCCAACATTGACACTCGGAGGCAGTCCCCCGCACCGCCACCGCCTCGAAGGGAATTCTACGCAACGTGAACACCGACCTCATCAGCGACACACTGTGATCGGTCGGGACAATCGTCGTGGTGACTCTGATCGGAACGGTTCTCGGGCTGATCTTCGGCTGCTTCCTGGGCCTGCTGACACCCGACCTGTTGCGAGCCTCTTCGGAGTCCGGCAAGTCGTGGCGGTCCCCAACGGCGGACCGGTGATGACACTCCCGAGCAATCCGCTGGACCCGCTGCAGATTGGCATCGGCCTGGGACTGATCAACGGGACGATCATGGGATTCATCGCCGGGCTGGTCACCGTCATCGCCTCGGCCTGGCTCCGCGTACGCCGGATCGCCGCCGGGTCCGAATGATCCGGTTCGCTCAGGCGTCGAACGAGTGCGAGGCCGCTACGGCCAACTCGTCGCACCGCTCGTTCTCGGGATGACCGCTGTGGCCCTTGACCACGCGGAAGCGGACGTCGTGAAGCACGAGCAATTCGTCGAGTGCCTGCCACAACTCGACGTTCTTGACCGGCTTGAAACTCCGACCCTCACGTCGACGCCAACCGTTGGCCTTCCAACCCACCATCCACTCCGACGCGCCTTTGGCCACGTAGACACTGTCGGTGACCACCTCGACCTCCGCGGCCCGAGTCAACGCCCGCAGACCCTCGATCACCGCCTGAAGCTCCATCCGGTTGTTCGTCGTCGCCGCCTCACCGCCCGAGAGTTCCTTCTCGGAACCGCTGGCCGGATGCCTCAGCACAAATGCCCAGCCGCCGGGGCCGGGATTGCCGCGGCAGGCTCCGTCGGTGAACAACTCGACCCGCGACATCGACTCGCTCGCACCCCCAAACTGCTCGACCCGGCCAGGATCTCCGCCACCCCGATCCCTCATCGCACCGCAATGACCGCGCTACCGCTCGCGGTACACGATCCGGCCGCGGTTGAGATCGTAGGGCGAAATCTCGACGATCACACGGTCACCAGGCACGATGCGGATGAAGTGCTTGCGCATCTTGCCGGCGACATGGCACATCACCATGTGGTCGTTGTCCAGCTTGACACGGAACTGCGTGTTGGCCAGAGCCTCGGTCACGTTGCCTTCAGCTTCGATGGCCTCTT
>Ga0310123_10001472_pt1 | contig 19560 bp, 14 predicted proteins | sample CB6_AW_1057_MG_FD_203505 | JGI IMG/M metagenome (GOLD analysis project Ga0310123, IMG submission 203505) | Marine microbial communities from Western Arctic Ocean, Canada - CB6_AW_1057 | ecosystem: Environmental > Aquatic > Marine > Oceanic | place: Canada: Western Arctic Ocean | collected... | reverse complement strand
GTATCCGAGATAAACGTCGAGGTTTTCGCCGGTGTCCCAGTTTCACTGATAGTTACCAGCACTGAAGGAGAGGCACTCGTTTTGGTCACTGGCTATTCAATTTCCTTAGAGGTCATTGGCCTCGATTCCTACGGCAATGAGGACCCTTCTGACGCAAACTGGACTATTAGCGCAGGTTACGGCACTGTGGTCGAGGCAAGTTCAGGTGGCGTAGGTCACTACGTATACACGGCGGATGGAATTGGATATGTGGAATTGACAGCAATCCACGGTGAAGCGGTTGGCACTTTGATTGTCGAGGTGTTGCCCGGGGAATTGGATCATCTTGAGGTGATACTGCCAGATAGAGCAGCGCAAGGTGAGACTGTAGAGTTTGAATTGCGCGGTTTCGACCTATCTGAAAACGAAGTAAGTATCCATCCATGTGCTGCTACCATTGTTACTGATCTTGGCGAAGCGAATTGCAAGGATGGAATTTGGTCATTGAAATTGGAGGTGGAAGGGGACCAGATGATTGTCCGAGCCAATATTGGGCTAGCGAGTGGCGTTGGATTCATTGATGTGGACCGCACGTACTTCGAAGGTGTCGTCGGTTCAAATCAGCAGGTGATAATGCTTGGAACCACGTTGACAATCATTGTCATCGCTCTGATTCTTGTAGTGGTATTCGTGTCGCTTGGCTCTCGCATCAAGGCAGAGAACGAATTATTTGAGGATGAGGAGGAAGAGGATGTACCTGAACCAACTCCTCCTGTTCCACCCGGCTTAACCATTGGAGGCCTCCCTCCGATTGCAGCGCCAACAGCAGCCCCTGGTACGCTGCCTGCCTTGGCCCCCCTTGGCACCAGTGTGCCTCCACCACCCGGCCTTTCTCAATTGCAGACAGGAGTCGCTGCTCCGCCCGTTGCTGCACCAACTCCCGCCCCGGCTCCCGTCGCTCAGCCTGCCTTCGACCCTAACGCGATTCTGCTTGCCTCTATGCAGCCTGAAGAGGTCGCAGAGGAGCAGCCGGCCGAAACACCAGAACCTGAGGAAGAGACTACAGAACCTGAAGAGTCTGAGGATGAGGTTCAGGCTACGGTGAGTGATAGTGGTGAAGCAGAGTCCGAAGGGCCTACTGGAGAAGTAGTGGCAGATGAGACTTGGGGTGATATGACAGCGGATTGGGAAGGATCACCACAAACCCTCAGCGAGGCAGCGGAGGCACAAGCCGCAGACCTTTGGGACAAGCGACTTGGTGACGGGCCAAGAGATGATGACGGCGTCACTTTACGACCATTACCCGGCACTGAGCCCGGTAATGATGGATGGTATTTCGACGCTGCTAATCGGCCTACGCACTGGGATCACACCGAACAAGGCGGTTGGGTACCGACTCCCAACTGAGTCAACTGTATTGCTCATCCTCGTTAGGGAAGTCCTCATTCCTCACATCTGTGATATAGGCCTTGACGGCCGAAGTCATCACATCGTAGAGATTCATGTAGCGGCGCAAGAATCGGGGATTGAATTCGTGGGTTAATCCGATGAGGTCGTGCACAACCAGAACCTGCCCATCAACATCCGCTCCAGCACCAATACCGATGGTTGGAATAGACACAGCGTCGGTAACTTGGGCGGCCAATGCTGCGGGTATCTTTTCAAGAACGATGGAGAAGCAACCCGCTTCTTGCAACAGGATTGCGTCAGCAACGAGTTTGACCGCTTCCTCATCCTCGCGTGCGCGCACGGTGTAGGTGCCAAATTTGTAGATTGACTGAGGGGTCAGGCCAAGATGCCCCATCACGGGGATTCCCGCGCTAAGAATCCGTTCAACTGACTCAACAATCTCGGAACCACCCTCAAGTTTCACCGCATGCGCTCCACTCTCCTTCATGATGCGGATGGCACTGCTCAACGCTTCCTTGGAGTCGCCCTGGTAACTGCCGAACGGCATATCGCAGACAATCAGTGCTCTGTCCACTCCGTTGACAACACACTGGGCATGGTAGATCATGTGGTCTAGGGTGATTGGTACTGTGGTATCGTTACCAGCCATGACGTTTGATGCAGAATCACCAACAAGGATTACGTCGATTCCTGCTCCATCGATTATCTTCGCCATCGAGTAGTCATAGGCTGTCAGCATGGTGATTTTCTCACCAGCATCCTTCATTTCCAATAGGGTGTTGGTAGTGATTTTCTGCGCTTTACCTGCAATGGACATTCCACTCTACCCACGCCTCGGAACAGCGGACCCCGCTTCAAGCCGTCGACGCCACAATGAACCGCTTCAGAGCACATTGAGACCTTCGATGTGCTTGATTCTACGATGAGTTCGATTTAGAGTGAGTTAGAGCCTATTCACTCTCGGTAGCGATAATTGCTGTTTTTTCATCTCCGTTTGGCTGAATTACTGCGAATAGCATTGGTGCGAAGGTGACTGAGATGATGGCGACGAGGATGAAGGCAGAATTTACCGCATCGTCGATTATCGCGAGGTCCAGAGCGATGAGTGATGCTGCGATAATCAGCGAGAGCCGAGCAGAGAGTAGTGAGCCCGCCGCGAAGGTTTCGCGCCAACTGAAGGCAAATCGGAACAGGAGTGCTGGTAGGAATTTGACGGCGAACGCAGCGCCGAGTAGAATCGGTACCAGCAGCATTGCTTCCTCGGAGGAGAGTAGTATGTTAAGGTCAAATTCGATTCCGACGAGTACGAAGAAAATCGGTATGAAGAAGGAGAATCCGAAGGCCTCAAGGTCTTTCTCAACGCGTCGTTCCTCTGATTCAGTCACCATGGACACGAATACACCGGCAATGAATGCGCCGAGAATCATCTCCGATTGCAGAATATCTGCGAGCACGATGAAAGCGACCATCAGCGCTAGGCTCGCCCGCAGTTTGATTCGGGCCGTAGCGTGTGAGAGTTCCTCAATCAGATTTGATATCCATGGGATTCGACTGAGCATATGAGTGGTGCGCTGTAGCATGGCGAAGACTAGGAAGAGCAGGAAAACCAGTAGCATCTTGGCATCGAGTCCACCAGAGACGATGTAAGTTGCATATAGTGAAATCAGCAGCATTGTGACGAAATCGGCGAGCAGAGCGGTGAACAGCACCGTCTGACCGAAAGGCGTGTCACTCAGCATCTTTTCTTTCATCACCGGCAGCACGACGCCGAGAGAGGTTGTCGATAGAATAAGCGTGAACATCAGAGTTGGGTCCGTAACCGCTGCTCCAAGCGGCGGTCCATTCTCGACAATTTGGCGGGAGATTACGAGCGAGAGGCCAAGCGTCAGTGCGAAGGAAATCGAACCGAGGACGAAGGGGTTGCGCAGCAGGCTGCCCCCCTCTTTTGGAGAATTTTCCTTGGCGATTCGGGCGAGCATGTTGAAGTCGATTTCCATGCCGGCGATGAACATCAGATAGGCTAGGCCGAAATTACGCAGAAATCCCATCGCTTGACCATCGAACTCAACCCAACCGAGAAGGCTCGGTCCAATGATAATCCCAGCGACCAGTTCTCCGACGACGATTGGGATTTTCATCCTCTTGCCGCGCGATACAAGGATGGGCACTAGGAAGGAGGCAAGCATCACTATCATGAGGTCCTTAAAATCGAAGAGGGTCGACTCACTGACATCCCCCAACGTCGAAAGTAGCATTACTCTACGGCCGACTCCGGCGCATCATAGGCGTTGCCGTTGACCGTACGCCAATTCAGGCATCGCTAGCCTCAATGTGCACGTGCGATGACCTTCAGTTCCACGGCAATTGGTGTGGGTAGAGCAGAGACCGCCAATGTTGTGCGAGTGGCCTGAATAGGTTCGAAATAATCAGCGTAAATTTTGTTGTAGCCCTTGAAATCACGTTTCATGTCAACTAGGAACGCCGTTACATCTAGCACATCATCCAGAGATGAACCACTGGCTTCCAAAATAGTCCTCACATTCTCAATGCAGGCTTTGGTCTGTGCTTTGATATCGTAGTCACGTGGTTTGCCCTTCTTGTCCTCGATGGGTCCCCCCGGAATCTCATCAGTATCTGGCTGACGGGGGCCAACTCCTGAGAGATACAGCAGGTCACCGACCTTCCGAGCGTGGGGATATGCGCCTACTGGTGTTGGAGCATCCGAAGTGTGAATGACGTTTTCACTGGGTCGAGAGGAGACTTTGGGACGATTCTTACTTTTCCCGCTACCCTTCTTCGCAGTAGTGTCATCTTCCTTCACTCCAGCTGCGGCATCGATGTCTCTTGCACCGGTCACCAACACGTTGCGGTCACCACGGTAGACATCGACATCGTCCTCATCAAACTCCTTGTCACCGACTGAATCGGCTGTCGGCGTGAGTTGGATGACCGCTCCACCACTGCCATGTAGTGCAGCATATGCAAGCACTTCTCCGTGGTAATTATTGTGCTGGCCCATCACTGCAGCCATCCACCAAGCCGGCTTGTAGGCAACCACTTTCTGCACTCGGATCTGACCGTGGATTTCCCGACTCAATTGGCTGATATCCTCAAGCCTTCCATCAGCGAAGAATTCGAGAATCTTCTGATTCCATTCCTCGTCCTTCTGACTGTGGATTCGGTCTTCGTGCGCCTCGATATGCTTGGTGAACATTCGGTTGGACATTGATGAAACTACGACTACTACCGCCTTCTTTCCCTGTTCAGCCAGAGCATCTTGTGCTGCCTTGCCTAGAACGATGGTCTCGGCACGGTTGGCGTACATATTGCTCGAAACGATGCAGGCAGGGATTCGATTGTCAGGGTTCAGCAGTTTGAGTGCGACTACCGAGCCGGTATCGATAGGAAATCCATCGTAAGCGATGGTTCTTGCTACTAGGCCACGTGCCTCGCACGTGTCACGGTAACTTTCGGCAAATTCACTATCCATTCTAAATTCGTACGGCATCGAGCCCAAAAAGTGGAAATCATCGTCGACGTGAACCCATTTCGGCTCAGGGTGAGCCTGGATTTGATGTCCGATGATACTTGGCCAAGTTGTCGAATACACTAGGATGATGTCCGCATCACTGTCCTCAATCCGTTTGCGTGCCGTGTCGTAAGCATCTCTGAGTTGGCCCCATCCCTCGTTTTGGTTTGGTGCAAGCAGGGGGTGGGGGTGCGGTGGAACATAAAGCCCGAAAAGAACGCTCAAAGCACCACCTCGCGCGTATTGGCGTCGGGGTCCCAAGCCGCGATAACGTTACCAGTGCCGATTACCGATTGGTAGCCATAGATTTCTGCTGGATAGTCTGGAAAGCCCATCGCAGTCATCATCCAACTCAAACCGCCGCCCTCGGTTTCAGCCATTGTTTGCTCGGTGAATTCAGGCATCAAATCGAATACCTGCTTCATTTCACCATTACGCATCAGGTCAACCATTTTCATGTCCCAGACGTATTGACTATGATTGTAGATGTGTTCTCTGCTCATGTCTTCGGGCAGTGGCGCTTCCTCCGTGAAGTGCCTGTGGGAGAGGCTGTGACTCGCCACCATCACGACTCGCTTGCCGCTGTTCTCAATCGCTTTTCGGCAAGCGGTACCCAGTGCTGCTGCCTGTTCGTTCATCACCTCTACCGAGTAGTAGTGCCGACTGCGGTTGCTACTGATGCAGACAATCGGCTTGTCCCATTCTGGATTCAGCAAATGACACGAGGTGATGGTACCGTAGTCGACTCGAAAATCGGGATTCCGCATCATCTGGGTAACGATGCCAGCCTTGGACGCAGCATCACACATCGCCTCGGAAAGAGCAACATCGACCTCGAGGTCGTAATTGTAGCGGAATAGGTTTGGGAAAACTGGGTCAACTGACAGCGACTTGAATTTCTCACAGCCAAGGAAGTGGGTTCCAATGTATGTCTGCCAGTGAGGTGTGAGCAGTACAATGACATCGTAGTCAATCTCCTTCAACTTGCGAGCCAACTTTGCATAGCCCCATCGAAGAGTCTCCCAGCCGCCTTCTGATATCGGCTGATTTTGCGGTGGATTATCCGCATAAACGAGGTGAGGGGGATGTGGAGCGAGGCATCCAAGCACTATCTCCCCCTTGCTCATGAACTGCGTTCAGCGGTCACAGCCCTTCAATGACACCCCTAATCCCATTTGATAGGACTGCGGGCTATCTTGTGTATCAGGTGGACCGACGTGGGCCAATCGTGATAGAGGGTCGGCTTGGGCAACGGGGCGTGAAATGGGAAAAGCCCCCGCTTTGGCCGGTCGCCGGACCTTCACTCACGGGCTTCGCCTGCGCGGCGATTACCTTCATTTCATGGCCTCGACTTGGCGTGGAGTTTGACAGCCTCTATCTATCTGACATCGCTCCACTTGCACTGTCATGGCTTCTGTTGTGGCCAGTCGGGCTCATCCTGCTGAATTGGATACCAGAAGAGGTCGGAGATGTAAACGAGGTTCGAAAAGGTGCGGCTGCCGCACTGTTAGCCGGTTTTCTGCCGCAGTTGTTTGGCGTCGCCCTGTTTTTCTGCGCGTTCTGGTTCCTGTTGGTCATCGGGTCATGGATATTCATCTCGACCTACCAGTGGAAATACAATTTCCCTACCTTTCGTACCGGTTTTTGGCTTGGGCACGGTGCGATGGTAGGCTGTTATGTGGGTGCCTTCGTGATTGGCATGTTAATGAGGTGATATTTCGATGAATGAACAAAATTTACGCAGAATTGCTTTCACCTTGTTGTTTCTTGCATTAATTCCATCAATTGTCACTATTCCAAAACTGATGGTTGGGGCCGACCACCCCCGTGGAATGTCGATTATTCCTCCAGAGGAGCATGACCCCCTTGCCTCAAAGGTACTACTCATCATTCTTGATGGCCTCCCCGCTTATGTCATGGACGACCCTGAGTACATGCCCAACCTAGCAAACTGGAATGAACACGGGGCTGTGATGGAGGTACACACGAGCGACATCACCTTGACTGGCGCATGCACTAAGGAGTTGTCAACTGGGTTGCACTCAGCCCCTATCGATGCTATGCGGAACTGGGAGGTGACCTACGATGGTGTCGATGACCCATTTCATTACGCTGAGGCTGCGGGGTTGGATGTAGGCTTTACTGGGTTCTATGTTTGGACTAACTTGTTTCCAGCAGAACAGTTCGAGCATCGCACTATCTATGACAGTGGATTCAGCGACACCTATGATGCGGATAATCGGACGCTTGAAGTAGTGAATGAGTGGATAACTGGTGTAGGTCCAGACGTAATGATTGCCCACCTTGGAGGTACAGATCATGCCGGACATATCTGGGGCATTAATTCAAATGAATACAAGACCAAAATGAACATTGTTGATGCGCAACTGGATGTCATCCGCAGGTCTCTTCCAGATGATTGGGCGATGATGGTGACTGCTGACCACGGGATGACAGTCATTGGTGGCCACGCCATTAGTACTGGCGAAGACGCCATGCGTGTATTTCTACTTGGCACGGGTTCAGCGTTCCAGCCAGGTTCGTCTGCGTTGATGACTCAGAGAGACATCAGTGCGTTGTTAATTACTCTTCTCGATTTGCCGTTCCCTGTATCTGCTGACGCCAGAATTCCTCTGGATGCCTTGAACCTCAGTGATGAGTCAAAAAATGGCTTGGAGAAGTGGAATTGGGAGGCTGCTGTGGCACGCCAGCAGTGGTTGGGGCAGGAGGGGATGCGACACGCTGATGACATATCTGTGGACGTAATTGAATGGGAGAAGTTGCCCGATAATGCTCAACAGGTGGGGGTGTTGGATGTATTGGCAGCACTCGCTGCATTGGTTGGTGTAGTCGTGCTGTTCGTGAAGTCCAGTGGATTGAAGCCCGAACTTGTCCGTGGTAACGTCATCGCCGTAGGGATCATCGCAAGTATTTGGCTGCTGAACTATTTGCTGTACACATCGGCGTACGAAATGACATTATTGGGCAGCACTGCGAGATGGTTTCGCAAAGGATTAGGGGTAGTTCTGCCAGCGTTAGCCTCACTGCTAATTCTGACATCAGCGTTCAGGCCGGTCCGTGAGAGGATTGAATGGTTGGATTCGTCATTGGACTGGCTGGAGCAGAATACTACACCATGGTTCCTAGGTGGTCTGTTGGCAATCTCGTTGTGGCAGCCTGATGCACGACTCAGTCCAGCAGTGTTCAGTCTTTTCTTGGCGCTGCTAACCATCAAGAATTTCGAGGGGATTGAGGCCAAAGAGATCCGCTTGACATTCTGGGGCTTGATGGTATTCTCTCTATGGTCGATTTGGAATTATATACCCAAGGTCATCACTGGAAGTTCGCTACAGCAATGGCTTGGGATTGAGTTCCTGTACAAGTTCCAACAACAGATGGTTGAATCCTTCATGACAGAGAATACGTTACTGGTGATCTTGGCTTTGTTCGCAGCGCTTTGGCTTTGCTCACGCATTAGCAGACCCGACTCGGGACAGGTTTGGTGGTTGGATGCCACCCTGCTTTCTTCGGCCGCTTTCATCCATGCGAATGGAAATACAATGTCCGATTGGTTCCTGCTGTTGGTAGTTGCAGGGTGTGCACTGACGGCGTTCGTGGAGCGAAGCAGGGGTCTTGACCTCAAGCCGAAGAAACTGATTCTCACGCTTGCTGAATTGGCGGTGATGATACTCATAATACCGACTTGGGGCGCTTGGCCGGCTATCTGTGTGCTGTTACTAACTCGTTTGGTCAAGGAGTTGTTCAAGGATGAAGTGATACTCAAGTGGTCTGTCGCCGAGCATGAAGGATGGACGCGTTCAAATCAGATGCTCGCAACTGCGCTAATCCCCTTCTTGCTGGTTTGCATCGTGTGGATATCCTTTGGTCAATTGACGATGGTTGGATTGCTTGAGTTCAACCCAACTAAGTGGGTGGTCAAGGGAGGGTTCTTCGGAGCGCGGACAGCTCCACCCGCATTCTGGATGGTGCTCATCACCGTGATTCCAATCTTCTCCGCTGTCGTACTCGTGCTGCATGCTTGGCTCAGCACTGCCCGAACATTGTCATATTTCTTCGTGCTGTTGTCATTCATTATTGTGACCAATATGTCCCATTTGTGGTTGTCTTATTCTCATCCACAAGTGATGCTGATGATGGGCTTTGGTTCTATTATCATCATCTCTTGGCTAGGCGCCTATGTGGCAGCACAACTTGCTCATCGTGTGAAAGGGTCTCTAGTTAGTCGTGTTTGACGCAGATATTCATCGCTTCTGAGTAGAAATCAAGACTCCATCTTCCACCCTCAAGTCCAACACCGCTTTGCTTGACACCACCGAAAGGCACCCGCAAATCTCGGTGTAGCCAACAGTTGACCCAGACCATTCCGCTATCGATGGCGGCCGCAATTCTCTCGCCTTTTACAAGGTCCTCAGTCCACACAGAGCCCGCCAGTCCATACTGAGTGCAGTTGGCCATTGTAATCGCCTCCTCTTCATCGTCAAACGGGTGCAGAGTGACCACGGGTCCGAAGATTTCCTCGGTTGCGGTCCTACTGTCGTGACTCACTCCCTCGATGACGGTTGGCATCAACCAGTTGCCAGCAGAAAATTCCTCGGGAATGTCTCCGGGTGCCTCACCACCGCATAGGATAACCCCACCTTCGATTCCTGCCAATTCGATGTATGAGGTGACCTTCGCAAGGTGCTCAGGGCTAATCAGAGCCCCGAGTTCTGTTTCCGGGTCAAATGGGTCTCCAAGCACCATCTCCTGCACAGCCTGTAGGAATTCTTCTCTGAATTCTGGATAGATTGACCTCTCGATGAGAATACGTGAGCCGCATAGGCATACTTGTCCCTGATTGAGGAAAGCGGCGCGTAGCACTCCAGGGATGGTTTTGTCTGCATCTGAGTCGGCGAAAACGATACTCGCGTTTTTGCCGCCTAGTTCCAGTGAGAGTTTCTTGAATGCAGGTGCAGCAGAGGCGGCTACAGTAGAGCCGGTTTCGGTGCCGCCGGTGAATGAAATCAGGTCCACATCAGGATGCTCAACCAGCGCCGCACCAGCATGCGGGCCGGTACCATGAATCAGGTTGAACACACCATCTGGCAAATCGGTTTCTTGGATGATATCGGCGAGCAGGCTTGCTGTAAGAGGTGAGAGTTCACTCGGTTTGGCAACTACGGTATTTCCCATTACAATGGCCGGAGCAACCTTCCAAGACAATAGATACAACGGCAGATTCCATGGGGTGATGAGACCTGCCACACCGACTGGCTTGTAGACGACGTGATTCAGAGCATCACTCATCTCGAAGGTTTCAGATTCAAATTCTCGCGCGATTTTGGCGAAGAAGCGGAAGTTGGAGACACTGCGGGCTGCATCTACCTCTCGTGCCAGTGTGATTGGCTTGCCAGTATCCAATGATTCGAGTGCGGCCAATTCCTCTGACCTCTCCTCAAGTGCGTCGGCAATCTGGTCAAGATAATCTGCCCGCTCGCAGATGTCGAGTGCTGCCCACCCCGGCAATGCTTGCCTTGCAGCAGCAACCGCCTGATCGATATCGGTGGAATCAGAACAGGGAATACGAGCAATCAGGCGTCCTGTTGCCGGTGCGATGTCATCTACCCAATGGCCGCAATTAGCTGGCTGCAGTTCTCCGCCAATGAGATTCGCGAGTTCGATGACATCCTGCTCTTCCGGCTCAGACATTTTCGCACCTCACTCGATGCCACCTTCGTTGGCGAAGGGGTCTGGTTTGGTTGTTTTCGCACTGTATTGTTGCCAATCGTAGTACCAGCGGTCGCTGTTCGGGTCCCATTCATCCCAAGTAACGACTTGCTCTAGGCGACCCAGAAGTCTCTCAGGAACCACACCGGGGACGATGAAGGCCTTCTGCCGATACAGTGGATACGGATTTCGCAACTCAAATCCGAGCACACCCAACACAGCCCGAGCCACATACCAGGTGGCCTGTGCATTCCAACCGTGGGCAATTTTGACAACGACACCGAGTCCATTCGGGTAGTCATCGTGGATGATTGACAGTCCGAGCAGGCCATCTGCCCCTTCCTTGGCGAGGACTTTGCCCTCGTTTGCCTTCAAAATGGTCGAGTCGAGGCGATTGAAGCCACCGACTAGGTCTGGATGCATCATCATGGACTCCCAAATCCAATCATCATCCTTGGTGGTTGCAAGACCTGCAAACATCATGGCGAGTTCATTGACGGTATTGCTGACAGTCGGCAGTCCGCAACCATCCTTCGATACACGGGCAGGCTGCCATCTTTCGTCACCAATGAATCCACGCAGAACGTCAAGATACAATTGGAACCACTCAGATTGAGGTAAGGTGTATCCAGCGCGGTTGATTCCCATCTTGCGCAAGGCCCTCAGAATCGCCGCATGCTCACCGCTACAGGTGTGGAACCAGCGCCGAGGTCGCCTTACCTGTCTCCCGAACTGTATGAGTGGGACATCAAGAGGGCATTGCATCAGCCCCCATTCGGATTCGGTCAGGATGCTCTGGGCGGCTGCTACGTGTTCTGTGTCTCCATTGTGTGAGGAGCAGGCGATTGCCTTCTGTTCCCAACTCAACTCGTCATCGAGCACATCAGCGAATGTTTTCATCAATAGTGGCTTCATCATGCTGCGACCATAGCACAGCACATTTCCGCCAAAAGAATGGATGACTTCGCTTCCATGAGCCCACGAAACAGCACCATGGATGGTATTCTCAGAAACGTCGTTGCGTCGAAAATCGACAAGAGGCTCCCATTCCACGTCACGACCGGTTGCAATACCCTTCGCTCCATCTCCGAGGGGGCTTTTTGGATAGACACCGGAACCGGGACGCCCCGGAGCGACCGAGGATGGGCGATGCGCCATCAGATGCCACCTCCGTTCACCAGTGGAACGACTTTTTCCATGAATGCCTGCATATCCCTACACACTCGCGCTGAGTCGTGTCGGAAGAAGTCGAACCATAGCATCAGCCGGTCATCAGCATCATATCGTTCACGAATCTGGGCCGCCACAGACTCTGCGTTACCGATGACGGCGTTATCGGCCGCTCGCTCCACTTTCGTAGGGTCAAGAGTCCCCTCCAAGGCGCGCCAGTAGGAATTCAGCCCCGCAGTGGCTTCTGACTGTGCCGCTTGGTTCCGTTCGTCTTCGTTGAGTCCTTCCTCCTCGTTGAGGAAGACCATCACTGTGCGCGGCATCATGGAGCGCGTCCACGACCCACCGTCGGGATGGTAAGCGCCGCGCATCCTCTCATGTGTTGCGTCGATAATTTCGGGTTGAGTGATACTGAGATTGAATACCTGAACCGGCCGCCATTTGTTGACCTCAACCTGCAGGGCTGCTTCGTGGCTGCCCAGCACAAGGTTGAGCAGGGAGTGGTCCCAGTCCTGTGGGATGGTTTTGATGTGTTCAAATGAGTAGCGATTTGGAATAGTCACCTCATCCAATTCCTCGTTTGATTCACCGTGGGTTCCGTGCCACGCGGCCTGAACCGCCTGCCAATCCTCATCGGAGCGGAAGTTAGCACGGGTGAGCGTAGTGCCACTGATGTCGTCGCTACAGATTTCCTCACCGTTGAGCAGGCGCAGCATTATTTCGGCCGCTTCCCAAAATACCTGACCGTGCAAAGCTGGCCATGCAGCCACCTCAACCGCGTCGCGCGGCACTACTCCGTATGGTGATGCCATGAATTGGAAGCGGCCGGCACTGAACCCCACATGTAGCCGGCGACTGTTTCCAACCAGTTGTTGCATGGCGCAGAAGTTGCCGATTCTTTCAGCGACGGCGATAGGCCCACCGTTGGCAAGGATACTCAGGACAGCAGAGCCGATGTCAATTTTTTCGGTAGCAGCCATCGATACCTGTGCCAGTTGAAAGAAGTCAGTACACAATCCGACCTCACCCTGCCAGTGGGGGATAACCGGGCGCTTGTTCCGCTTCTGGGCCTCGGTGGATAGATGGGCTTGCGCGATCCAAGCGACTCCATACCCTAGATTGTCTGCGACTTTCAGTTGTTCGAGATAATTACGATACATCGTCTGCTCATCAGGACAATATCCATCCGAGTCGGGAGTTTGGCTGATGGAGAAGAAAACGTCGAACTCCATGCTAACACCCCTCAAATTGACCTCATTCTTCCCCCGTCTACTGCTAGGCTGATACCGCGGATTCCGCCACTGCTTGGTAAACATAGGAAGGTGACTGCCGCGGCAGTTTCGGATGGGTCAATCAACCGGCCGATAGGCACCTGACCTATCCAGTCCGCTTGGACTTCTGCCGCATCCTTACCTGTACGCTGACTGATGGAATCCGCTAGCGATGCAAGTCTGTCAGTATTGGTGAATCCCGGCAGGATGTTGTTGATGGTCACACATACCGGCAATTCGCGGCTCAGCGACTTAGACCATGCTGCCATGGCACCACGCAGTGTGTTTGACAGCCCGATATTGTCAATCGGCTCACGCACAGAGGTTGAGATGATGTTCACAATGCGGCCAATCCCTGCCGCTTCCATGCCGGGTACCAACATGCGGGTGATGGTATGCGCAGCGTGCAGGTGGCGAGCGAAGGGTGCCTCAAAATCCGCCACCTCATTATCGAGTAGTGGGCCGCCGGGGGGGCCTCCTGAATTGTTGATTAGAATGTGAATTGGACCGTTGGCAAGCAGATTGCTGACAGCGGCCTTGACCGCAGCAGTGTCCTCGAGGTCCAATGTCAGTGAGGCAGCACCAGTAATGCCAGCCTCTGTTCTTGCCACAGCGATTACATCTGCACCGGCCGCTACCAGCATCTCTGCTGTTGCGCGGCCGATACCTTTCGATGCTCCACAAACTAATGCTCGGTAGCCGGAGAGGATGTCTCCAGCAAACGGATTCTCTATGTCATTCATCTTCAATACCTCAATTGTAAAATCGATTTTTCAATTGCATTCTCATACCTCATTCTCGTCAATTCGCGTAGTGTGCATATTCTTGATTAGCCAACTTTTTTCGTACAGCCTCAAGAATCTCCTTAGGTGCGTTGCGGAAGGTCGGAAACTCAGATTCACCCTGTGGATGCCGCATCTCACTCCACCCTCCAGTATCGTAGGCAATCAACGCCTCTTTCATTAACACACCTGCAAGCACGAGTGTCTCGTAACACAGGTCCTCGTAAGTCATTCCGCGTCGAACCGGGACCTCTCTTCGAAGCAGAAGTTCGCCGGTGTCTATCCCATTGTCACAGAAATGCGTTGAGGAGCCGATTGGAATGTCGTGATAGACCGACCATGCGGGAGAAGCTGAACCTCGGCATTCGGGAAGCAGACCTGGATGCGAATTCACCACTCCGTCCTTAGGATGGTCCAGAATGTCGCCACGGATTATCCGTGTGCCACCGAACACGATGAGGTCTAGGTCAATATCACGGATGTGAGGCATCACCTCGTCACTGTTGTGTATTGGTACTTCGACGTGCGAAACCTCGACTCCACTCGCGGATAATTCAGTCAACTGCGCCTCTATTGTCGGTGCGATAGGGTTGCCCTCGATGCGCTTGAGGAACTTCTTTCGTTCTTCATCTCCGATGGCTGAATCCTCGGTGATGACGATAGTAGGCACGAATCCTTCTGAGAGGATTTGTCTCAGCATTTCGCGGCCGTATGGATGCTCCTTGAGCAGCAGATATGCAAAGGTAGGCTTGGCCATCGTCTTTCCCCCCCCTGGATATTTGTGCGAAAGGGCCGAAGATACCCGTTCTTTTCGGTGTTGTTTTCAGTCGTTACAAGAGAAACACTGATGCGTGAACCACCCCAATCGCCCACTGATGGTTTCATCACGCAGGCTGCTCACTGTTTGTCTGTGCGCCCTGCTCACCCTATTCTTGCTAACTGCCAATGTCACTGCTCTGAATGACGCTGATGGTGATGGGGTGGAGGACTCAGAAGATGACTGCCCCGAAACAGCAGAGGGTGCTGATGTCGATTCAGCCGGTTGTTCAGAGTCACAACGTAGTGATTCTGGTGGCGGTGACGGTTCTGGCCCCGGCTCTAGTGGGGCTGACGGCGACGAAGATGGAGTCGACGACGATGAAGATGCATGCCCGAGTACCCCTACGGGCACGGAGGTAAACTCTGAGGGTTGTCCAGACAGTGACAGAGATGGAGTCATCGACGAAGATGACCAGTGTCCGGATACTCCGCATTCCGAACGACGAGAGGTCGATGAAACCGGTTGCACTCCGTTTTTTGACGAGACATTTGTTGAATCAGCGCCCCTTTTCGGCCGCATCACCAACGCCAACGCCATCAGTTTTGGCACAGTATCGATGGTATTGGGTGGCTTGGGTTGGGCAATGAGAGCGGGCCGTGTGATCGGTTTGACCGGTGGCTCAAGCAAGCGCCGGAAGAGGCGATTCCTACGTCGTATCAACAAGGCAAAACACAGCAATGATTTGGAAGGAATCCGCCAAGAGTTGAACAAAGCCAATGAGAAGAGCAAGTTGCCCGATGGTGCATTTTCGGACTTGATTACAGCACTAGAGCAGCGGCTTCGAACATTGAGCAGTGCTCCGGCAGAATCAACGGGACATAGTAGTAAGCCCAAGTTGCGACCTTCGAGTAAGCCACCCAGTCGCTGATTGCCTAGGGCGTGACCCGGCTTCGGTCGCGCGGGAATAGCACGACTTCGCGTACGTTGCCAGCGCCGGTCAGCACCATGAGAAGTCGAGCGACTCCAAGCCCCCATCCTGCGTGTGGTGGTGCGCCGAAGCGGAAGCCGTCTGTGTAGAAGGTGAAGTCAGCAGGGTCGAGCCCCATGCTGACCAAATTAGACTCCAAAACCTCGACTCGATGCTCTCGCTGACCTCCGCTGGTCATCTCATCCCTTCCGTAGTTGAAATCGAATCCACGTGATAGTTGGCCACCTTCAGCACCTTTCTCGCTCTCATTATGATAAATGTAGAATGGTTTCAGGCTCATGGGCCAGCGCGGCAGGAAGTGGAAGCCGGGGTATTTGGCTGCAATCAGGTCGCAGTGGTGACTCTCGATGTCATCACCCCACTCAATATCGCCGCCGCCTGCCTTGGCAATCTCGACCGCGTCGCAGTATGAAATACGTGGGAACGGCAGGCTTGGGACCTCGACTACAACAGGATCTTCACCTTGACTTTGCTTGTATTCGTTGACGGTGTCGATGAGCCCTTGGTCGTTCTCTGCTACCGATTTCCAGATGTGGTGAATCATTCTCTCTTGAACTCCCATAACATCCTCATCATCCATCCACGCACCTTCGATATCGAATGAAATGAATTCGTTGAGGTGGCGATAGGTATCGTGCTTCTCCGCCCGGAATGCCGGTCCAACCTCAAAGACTCTCTCGAGGCCACCGAGGATTGCGAGTTGCTTGTACAACTGCGGTGACTGGCTGAGGAAAGCGGGTGTATCGAAGTACATTATCGGGAATAGATTGGTGCCGCCCTCGCTGGCGCTGGCGATGATTTTCGGGCTGTTCATCTCTGCGAATCCCTCGCTGATGAGGTGGTCACGGCCATACTGCAGCACCTTTGAGCGTAATTGGAACATTGCGTTGACGTGCGCTCGGCGCAGGTCGAGGTGGCGATTGTCAAGTCGGGTATCAAGTCCGATGTGTACGTCGTCGATGACTCCAACCGGAAGTGGGGTTTCCGCCAGCGCGAGGATGACTCCAGAAGTGACATTCACTTCAAACTCCGCTGGTGGATCTAGCTCGCCTTTGGCGACTTTCGGAGGCCGCTTCTGCGCCACAGTCCCAGTGACTTGAATCGTTGACTCTCGACTGGCTGCTTGGATTGCGTCAAAGGTAGCCTCGTCCATGTTGTCCTTCTTCAGGAAACCCTGCAGGTGTCCGGTCCCGTCGCGCAGCATCAGGAAGCATATTGCGCCGCGACCACGAACAGTCTCAGCATAACCAGCCACAGTAACCTCATGACCAATCATCTGAGACCCGTTATCACGCACTTCACCGAGTGTGTGTGTTCGATAGTGGGTTGGCTGCCAATCACTACCGTCGCGCCCTGACATATGCCTTGACGGGTGCGTAGGGCACTTGAACCGCTCGGAATACCAATCAATACTAACGTGGTATATTTGTGAGGTCAGATGGTATCAGAGGCCCATTGTCCATTATATGCGCAGTTTCACCGAATGACTGATGACACAAATGACAACCAAGATATACGCAGTAATTTTGCCGATGGCACTCGTCGCACTGATGCTGCTTTCCAGTGCTTCAGCAGTAGCACAACACGCGCGGGGCACGCATGACACACTAGAAAATGAAGAGATTGACTATACTGAGCGGGAATTAATCATAGTTAACGACCCTGTTGAGGGAGTAATCAAGTTGAAACTCGGTGAATCCGAAATGCTGGTATCATATGGTGATGGGCGCATTGAACTCGCAACAATTCAGACCAGATACCTTGGGGTGGCTGACCTATATGATGAAAATGGGCATTTCGTCAAGAGAGTCGGTATCCCCGCTGAAACCATCGTGTGGCAGCGGCTGGTCGGTGTACTGGAGTATGTGGATTCCAACAATAACGGACTGTTTGACATCCATGGCGCTAAGTTGATCGGCACTGTCAAAGAAATAGATGATAGTGTCACGCATGAGGAAGTCATGAAATACATCGATTACGACGATATTACTTGGAACCTCACCGGTTATCAACAGGTACAGAACGGCCATGAAATTGATATTAGATTCACTATCAGTGCCAAGGATATTCCTTACCAGAGTGATGATGGCCCAATAGACAGCAAAACGGTCGCAAGAATCGCATACAAGTTCCACGTGTCCACTGTTGAGGGTGAAGTTCAACTTGAGATGGTTCCCCATTACCGCATAAGATACAATGATCGGGGCGTGGTGGGTGATGAGATCGATGAATCTCGTCTGTCATCCCATGCAAATGTCACCGGTCATGTGCTGAATTCGGTGTGGAAGTACGACCAGATTATCCAGGGATGGGACGTTGCGACAGACAATGTTGGTGTCGAGCGCAATGATACCCGCCTATTCGTGATGACTGAAATGGCTCATGGAGTTCACCTCAAAGGGGCAGTCGGTGAGTGGATGAGGGAGCAGTACGGCGGACTGATGTCCCCTCATGCTGTTGCTGGTCACCAAGTTCCTCCACCCACATCCGACCAACATCTCGATGATTTCACACCTGATGAGAGGCCCGACCACGATGAGAATGGCCACCCACTGCGCTGCGGGCTGGCCTATGTCTCATCTGACGGCCCCGGCACAGGGACGCAAGCGCCTGAAGATAAGCCTGAGGAAAGTGATTCTGACAAGAAGGTTCGAGAGCGCATTCACAGGTACGAGGAAACTGCTTGTCGCCAGCGCGGCGACGCTGTTCAGCATGATGGAACTGAAGCGCCAGAAGCGATTCGTGCAGGTGCTATTCATTTTGCGGATGAAGGAGCTCGCTTCGGTACAATTCGCTGGGTATCTAATGCCACCATCGATGGTGGAATAGAGACTGAGGTCCTGTTCCAAATCGCCGGAATGCGCCCGGTACTGCCAGTGGACATCGAAGGAAGCGACGGATTGTGGGCCGGCATCAGAATCGTCGGCGGTTACAACTACGTGCTTGGTGAGAGAGTATACCATGACCCCGAATTCTCTTCTGCTGTGGTGACTGTTCAGACCGAGGCCTTCGGTGAAGCATCCACGACGTTCAACACGCAGGGTCTACTACGAGTCCTGCTTGGTCGTGTGCTGCCAGTAATGCTCCTGATGCTCGTGGTCGCGGTCGTTATCAGCGCTGTCCGCACCAACACGAACAGAGATGCGCCAATGCCCGGTGAAGGCTACACACCCTCGGGTGGATGGCAGGACCCGGGTTCTGATTGGAAGCAATATTTGCAACGATGAGTTGCCTGTACAGCGACCCATTCATCAACCCGGTGTCATCACCGCATGGTGAGTGCCCACCATGTCCAGCATGCCTCGCATCACAAATCGTGAGCGAATTCTTCTCGCTCTTGAGGATGCGCGCAGCCATTTTGAGCAGTATGAAGTCCCTAGGCGCTTCTCGCAGCCTGGAATGGCGAGTAGGCTAGGAATGGCCCAATCTCACATCAGTCGTGCAATATCAAAAATTGCCGATGAGGGCCTACTCATCCAAGAGAGGCGTCGAGTGTTCGGCGAGCGTCGACGCATCAATGCGTACTCGCTCACCGAGAGAGGTGGAGATGTGGTGTTTGACCTTGTTCAAGCGATGAAGGCGGCAGCAGTGCTTGCGCCCGGGCCAGAGGGCACTCTTGAGCAATCCTCGTTGCTTGATTTACTCAATAATTGGGAGAGTGATGGGAATTGGCGAAGGCCTGCGGATGGACTTGGACTTGCTGACTTGGTGCGAGATACAGAGAGTCATGATGGAATGCCGATGTTCACTTCACCTCCCGATGCAGAGGTTGAGTTGGAGGGGGATGACCTCTCGAGCGAAACCATCGGCCTTCATCTGGAATTAGCGGACCTCAGGCAAACTCAGGGCGATCTCACCGGTGCCATTACTCATCTGGAGAGAGCGGCTAATCTTCATCGTAAGCGAGGCTCTACGCTGGGGGTGATTCGATGTTTGCTCGCTGC
>Ga0310123_10001471_pt1 | contig 19563 bp, 16 predicted proteins | sample CB6_AW_1057_MG_FD_203505 | JGI IMG/M metagenome (GOLD analysis project Ga0310123, IMG submission 203505) | Marine microbial communities from Western Arctic Ocean, Canada - CB6_AW_1057 | ecosystem: Environmental > Aquatic > Marine > Oceanic | place: Canada: Western Arctic Ocean | collected... | reverse complement strand
GACAACGGCACAGAGCGGCGTTCGTCTGGATCTGACGCGCGAGGGCTGGCTGCAGCCGTGGGTAAGACTGCGTTCGGACGAAGAGGCTGAAAAACGTCGACTGCAGGCGATGCCCGCATTTCTCACTCTGAACCCAACATTCCAGGTTCGTCCCGGTGCGCAGGTGATGGCATCCGTGGTAGACAAGTCAGGTCGGTCCTGGCCGGCACTGGTCGTTCAGCGATTTGGTCGAGGTCGTTCGGCTGCGCTCTGTGTTGGGGATCTGTGGCGCTGGCGACTGCATGAAGGTCGCCTGACGGAACAATCAAACGCAACGCACAAAAGATCACGGTTGATCGATGACGCACCCTGGGAAATCATTCCCGCGGAAGATCGCGGTGATTATGCGAGGGCCGCACGTCAATTGGTTCGCTGGCTCGTCGCAGACGTGCCGTTACGACTGACCGTCGGAGCCAAACCGGCCCCGAATGATGGAATCTATGCATGGCGTTTGTCTGCGACGGTCCGAGGCCCCGAATTCGAAGCTCGTGACGATGCTGAGGTGACATTTAACGTCATTCGTCAGAACGGCACCGTCCTGCAACTAACAGGGCGTCCGGCCGAAGATGAACTGGGCCGATATGTAGCGGTCGTTTTCGCCGGCGAATCGGGTCCATGGCACTGCAGCGTAACGGCGAAACTGGAGGATCATGAAAAGAAAACGGAAGAATTGACAGCTGAGTACGGCTGGGCCAGCCAGCCTGAGCAACAGGAAATGGCGGCTGTTCGGGTCAACCAGTTATGGATGCAGATGGTCGCAGAACAAACTGGTGGCCGTGTGGTGAGCACCGGCGAACTCGACTCACTGGTAGATGAGCTGCAGACAACGGAGGCACCGGTAATGGAAATCGTCACATGGCCGATCTGGCATCATTGGAGTATTCTTCTTGCGGCATTAACCTGTGTTACAGGAGACTGGGCCATTCGGCGGCGGATGGGTTATCCCTGAGAAATGTCGGATTTGACACTGATTGTTTCTCGCTCAGATCCCCTGCACCGGAAACGCCTTGTCGACTCAGACCGATGCTTCAGCATTGATCTCCTGACAACGTTGTCAAATCTGGCTGGTTCTGCCGCATCGTTTGTCGCAACCTCCAGTTTCCTGCGAAGATCCGCGGCCCGAATAACATGGGCGTCAGATGATAACGACGTTACTGAAAAACCAAGCCTGCTCATTGTCTGGAATCACCGGTTATGGCAAGTGACCTGTATCGGTCCAAAGTCAACAACTTACATCTTACCTGGCTGTTCTGCGTGACTCGTGCTCACAGTGAGTCAACAAACACGTTGAAGACACGACAGTACTCGTTCGACTGTGAAGAGTTATGTCAGCCAAGCAGTATTGAATAACGTTATTCCATCTGAAATTGGGATGGTGTGATCGACATCGTAGTGACGTGCCAGGTTTTCTGGATCTCACCGACGAGCAATGTACACACTGAAACCAATACCCGATGATGCATTATGTAACCATTACCTTTCACCGCGTCGCTGGCCCGTTTGACTTCGGGACCATAAGATGATGTGTATGAGCGGCACCGAAAGTCGCCAACCAATAACACAATTCGGCCTTTACGGGATTCCGGCATCAGAATCACTGAGCAGCGCTACGCTCCGCAATGAAAAGGAGGCACTGAATCCTGCCAAAAACATCGAAGCCATGGCATCCAGAATTCCCCCATGCCATCAAATCTGCAGCCGCAAATCAGTGTCCAAGTTGCCACTGATTCTAATCGGAGGTTACTACGCCTGGCGTTTATTAATCTGGACACGAATAACGCAAAAGGGACTCATACTGGCTTCCGTATGACATCGACATTGAGCGCCAAACGCGGCTGCGTGGATAAGTTGTCAGGATGAAGATTATGGACTTAGGGTTGCGGGGAAAGAGAGCCATTGTAACAGGTGGTAATCGCGGTATCGGCCGGAGCTGTGCGTTGGCGCTTGCCCGTGAAGGTGCCCGTGTTTGCGTCGTGGCTCGCAACCGGGAACTCCTGGATAAGACTGTTGACGAGATCCACGAAGTCGGCGGTGAGGCCCATGCCGTTGCGGCTGATCTGAATACCCTGGAAAGCTGTCAGAAAGTTGTGAATGTGGCCGTGGATCAACTCGACGGCGTTGACATTCTGGTCAACTGCGCAGGTGCTGCAAAGGGTGGCGATATTCTGGAACTTCCCGCGGAGTTGATCGACGACGCGCTGGGATTGAAGAGTTACAGCTATCTGCGCATGTCCCAGCTTGTGTTCCCTTACATGCGTCAGCACCGATGGGGACGCATCATCCATATCGCTGGTGGCGCAGGAACCAGTCCTGATCAGGGCAACATTCCTGTAAGTATCGCCAATATCGCCATCCTGAACATGACACGTGCCCTCTCGGATGCCGTTTCCCGGGACGGCGTCCTGGTAAACACGATTTGTCCAGGATTAACCAACACGCAGCGGGCGCGCGATATGCAGCAGGCAAGGGCTGAAAAAGAAGGTCGCGATGTGGAGGAACTCCTTCAGCAGGCCGGCAGCGAACTTCCCGCAGGACGCCTGGCACAACCGGAGGAAATCGCCAGTGTGGTCACCTTTCTCGCATCCGAGTCCTGCTCCTATATGTTCGGCAGTTCCATTTACATGGACGGCGGCGGGAGACGAGGCACACCGTAGCTGCATGTACAGTCTGCACGTATATATCGTTATTCATTCAATTCCAACGCGAGTTCCCCGAACGATCTTCCCCGATTGAACGGGAAGTCGATTTTCCCCGTCGGACTGAGGCGAATCGTGCTTTCGGCACGGCTGGCGGACCACTGGAAAATTTGCAGACAGCGCGGGCGGTAAAGACGGAACTGGCCAGATGTCCGGCGGAAAATTGAGTGATGGATAAAGAGAACACATATCCACAGCAAACACATGGTTGACCACAGCATCCGGCCAGTTTCGTCAAACGGAGTGTTTCCTTCGGGACAGCCGCCCTCCACTTATGGCTGACAACGGACTACGCCCCGGCGAGCGCATCGCATGCCCGACGAAGTAGCTGCTGGGTTTCGTCAAAACTGATGCACCCATCAGTGATCGAGACACCATATTCAAGAACCGACGGATCATTGCCGAGGGCCTGCTTGCCGGCCTTGAGATTACTTTCCAGCATCAGACCCACGATGGTATCGTTGCCGGCCACGCGCTGGCGAATCAAGTTATTCCACACCGCGGGCTGCTTCGTATAATCCTTGCCGGAATTCGCGTGGCTGCAGTCGACCATAAATCGTGGTGGCAGACTCGCTTCGTTCAACAGACGGATGGCGTCCGCCAGACATGCGTCGCTGTAATTCGGTCCTGTTCGACCGCCACGAAGTATCAGGTGTCCCAGCGAGTTGCCTCGGGTTTTGACAACGCACGTATTGCCGTCGCTGTCCATTCCCAGAAACCGGTGTGGGGCCCGGGCTGCCTGCATGGCATTAACCGCAACTTCCAGACTGCCTTCGGTGCTGTTCTTGAAGCCAACTGGCATCGAAAGCCCGCTGGCCATCTGCCGGTGTGTCGGCGATTCCGTTGTGCGGGCTCCAATAGATGCCAGTGTGATCAAATCAGCGATGTACTGAGGAGTAATCGGTTCCAGTACTTCACTGGCTGCCGGCAGTCCAAGTTCCGCGACGTTAAGCAAAATCCTGCGCCCGAGTTCCAAGCCGGTTGTGAGATCGAATGTGTCATTCAGATGAGGGTCATTAATAAGTCCCTTCCAGCCGACCGTGGTCCGCGGCTTTTCAAAGTAAACCCGCATCACTACCAAAATGTGGTCCTGGACTTCATCAGCCACCACCTTCAGCCGTTCGGCATATTCCATCGCAATGTTTTCGCAATGAATCGAGCATGGACCAACAATCGCGATAACACGACTGTCTTCCCCGCGCAGGATTCGAGCAGCTGTTTGACGTGAATCGTATACGGCCTGGGCGGCCGTGTCCGAAGCCGGCAATCGGCTCTTGAGACTGGCAGGGGATGTCAGCAACGTTGTGCCGACAATGTTGACATCCTGAAGGAGTTTATGTGTTTCGGTCATTACCAGATCTGATGCAGCGGACTGGGCAGCTTCGCAATCTGCCAGGGTTGGGCAAACGACAGGCTGCAAACCGTTCAGTGGTCACATCCCGCATCGTCAGTATTCGTCCACCCGGCCGCTCGATCAATCATGAAGCACGAATTCCCTGGAAGTAGATACCGACTTTCTGCGAACCTCCGCTGTCGTTGACCCAATTCAGGAAATGTCTTACGACGCCACTACTGGATTGTAAAAGCGAACTCCCCATCACATGGCAAGGAGACCATCCTGACTTGAAATGGGAATCGTTCCGACCGGTTGACTGAGTCTGCCCGTCGCTTGTTTGAGTATTTGACGGAGCAGATCGACACGAAGATCCCCATCAGACCCTGAGATGGGACAGAAATCTCACTGGGGTGTAATGTATAACATGGCCTGCACCTGACGCTGCGCGGACCAGGTGTGGTCGGAATACTACTGAGGCCTCCCACGCCGAAAACCCTGGTGGCTGCAGGCAGGACGGTGTGTCCTTTGCGCCCGACCTTTTATCCGGAGAACCATCGTGATGCGTCACAGATCGTGATGCTGGAGAAGGAATTAGAATCTCCCCAGCCATTACAGTACCCAACGTACGGTCAAACAAGATCACTCGGTTTAAATCAGCAAAAAGTGGTCAAGATGCGGGAGATTAACCATATTCTCGTGGTGGTTTTTGTCACTGCGTTCACCTTGATGACCGCCTGGTCCGGGAGGGCGGCGTTCGGAGCTGGATGCCGGCCGGCGCCAACTGTTCGTGGACGATGTCGGCATCGCGAAGATCGAGAACCTGACCCGCACCATGCATCATCCCGGCATCGCCCTTGGGCGCCGGCGATGTTGGCCAGATCACTCCGCCTTCCAGTGCCATGGTTCGGGGTGATGAGCTGTGTTTTTACTACTGGGGATTCAAAGGCACCCACGAAGGCTTGGACTATGTCGGTGAGTACCCAAACGGAACAATGGTTCCGGACCCCAGCCATGATCCCGACAGAAGTGCGATCTGCCTGGCGGTCCTGCGCCGCGACGGGTTCATCTCGCTGGATGCAGGTGATACCGACGGCGCCATCCAGACCGACCTTTTCAAGCTGGCCGGCTCCACTCTCTTTGTCAACGTCGATACGCCGAAAGGGGAGCTTCGCGTCGAGGTGCTGGATGGCAAGGACAAGGTCGGGGCCCGATCCGAGCCTCTGTCCGGTGATCTGCCGGGCGGACAGGTGAAATGGGCCGAAGGTGACATTGCCAAGCTCAAAGGCCAGACCGCAAGCCTGCGATTCACGCTCCACAACGGGCGGTTCTATTCCTACTGGCTGGAATGAGCGGGCCCATCTGCGATCACCATTGCATGGGCCTCGGTTGACCCGCCAAGTGGCAGAAGATCAAGCGTAACGACAAGATCATCACCCAACTGGGGCCGGAAAAAGACCACCTTCCATCCCCTTGATTCGGCCCCGCCGAAGCTTGTCAAGGCGGGCATCCGGGCGATGGTCGAGACAGCGAGGCCCTCTGATTGACCGGCTTGTGGTCAGTTCTGGTTCCAACTCTTGATGCCCCAGTTCTCGGGGTCACGAATGTGCTTGAGATCAAAGGGCTGTGCATGGCCGTCACCGAAGATGAAGTTGGGAAGATCCGGCCCGTGACGGTGCACCGTGTGGATGTAGTTGGCGACAATGGGCGAATCCCATCTGATCCACTCCGGCGTGGATTGAAAGGCTGTTCCTGGCATGTGCCGAAGGCTGATGGAGCGTTGAACGTGGGACTGGGCGGCAACTGAAAATTCAGGAACTCCGGTACCAACATCCACAGTCATTATCATAATTTTCTGAAACCGCTGGTCTACGAGCGTCTGATCGACGTGTACACGGCTCAATCGCTGCAGTACTGGGGCGCGTCCGTATTTTCTGTTTCGTATCACAGTGATGTCCAGAAGCACCGCTGTTGTCTGATTGGGGACGGTTCTCAGCGTATTCGATCCTTGGGGAAACCACCTATTCTGGTCGAAAGATCATGAATTACAGCTCCGTCGGTCTGAAGCAAAAATTGATACGACGCATCCTGTCCGTGCGAGGTGGTAGTGACAGACCGGAATTGGCTCATCCCGGAATCCAAGATCGCCGTGCAACGTGATCTGAAAAGCGACCCGTAATACGTGCCTGTGCTGTCGCTGTGTTTGCCGACAACTCACGCTCTCCGGGAACTGAAGTGAGCTTGATTCCGGCGAAGCAGGTATCAAGGTCCATGGAATCGGGAATCAGGTCAGCGAACCGGTGTCCATGACCGGACGAGAGACTCGTTGCCACAGCCCGCGATATACGGGCAGCCCCAGCTGCCGTTTTTTTCGTTCGAAGCTGGTCTGGTAATCCATGTCGTTTTCCGCTTCGCGCTCCGCCGGTGGCGGTAGCTTTTCGAACCCGGGATAATCATCCATCAGTTGCTGAATGATCTCAAAGTATTCCGCCACGTCACTCCAGGAATGCACAAGCCCACCGGACTCCACAACTCGCGCCAGAAGGTCAACAAAATCTGGTGTGAATAATCGCCGTTTGTGATGCCGCTTCTTCCACCAGGGATCCGGGAAGTACACATGAGCTGCCGCAACTGATCCCGGCTCAATCATCTTTGCCAAAACCAATTTGCAGTCGCCTCCAATAATGCGGGCGTTCGACTGTTCGCGTTTGAGCAACCGCAAAGCACCTCGCCGACCTTCCCGATAGTCGATTTCCAGTCCCAGATAGTTTGTGCCCTGGTGGCGTTCAGACGCATTGACAATAAACAGTCCGCGACCACAACCGATGTCCAGCTGCACTGGATAGTCATTGCCGAAGAATTCGAACCAGTTCAGCGAGTCACCGACATCTTTGATCGTCTGAAACCAAGGCTTGAGCGGTTTGACGGGGGCAGTCTGCATCTTAAGTGCTCTTACGTATCGTCTGAACTGCCAATCGCTGCGCCTATCATGGTTCCCTCAAACATCATTTCCGCTTTGACAAAACCCTGAAATTGGAAATACACCAGCTTGCGGGCTCGAATCTGTGTGATCTGGCAGACAAGATCCAACCGACAGCCAGGCAGAATTGGTCTGCGAAAGCGAACATCTTTCATTCCGCCAAAGCCCATGTATTTGCATTTGATCACGTTGTATTTGACGGCGTAGAAGCCTCCCAGCTGAGCCGCACATTCGCACTGCACGACCCCCGGCATCAAAGGTTGACCGGGCATGTGACCGGCCACCCAGAATTCGTCGTCTGTAATGTCTTTGTAACCGACAGCCAGATGAGTGAGTTCGTCGATGTGAATTACAGCTGTTAATTGCGAAAATTCGTACCGTTGCGGATTAATTTTCTGAATATCTTCGAGTGTGTACAGCGGCGCGTCAAAGTCGAACTGACTGAGATCCGTCAATGGTTTGGAGGGCATGAATCGATCTTTCGTCGCGTCCCTGACACTCGGCTAGACAATTCCGAAAAGTGTTGCCACCTGACTCAAACTGGTCAGAACACGGTCTGGTTGGGTGGCCGAGTCCTTCAGCAGTGCCACGGGGGTGTCGAGTCCTGACTGTTCAGCGGCCAGCAGACCGGTCTTCATGCCTGCAGCTTTGGCCGGTACCAGATCGGTCTCCAGACGACAGCTGATGTGCAGCACCTCTTCCGGTCGAAATCCTGCGCCCTTCAGTCGCTCCACTGTCAGTTGAAAGAGAGACCGCGACGGCTTGCGGATACCAAGTTCATGTGAAAATAAAACTGCATTCGGATGAAACGTGTGGGCGGGAGAGGGGAGTGTACCCTGCTGCGCCAGAGCACGCAATAACTGTGTAAACGTAAACGACTGTCCGTTCGCCAGCAAACCCTGTCGGACTTCGACTGCATGCAGGTCCCGCATGGCCTGTACGGCACCCGGCCGAGCCTCCACACCCTGCAGATTCGAATGGAAGAAGTACGCCACCTTTTCACTGAACTGTCGCACGTCACCGTAGAAGTCTTTGTCGTAGCTGTAGTACTTGTCGAACAGCCGCACAATGATAGCTTCCCAGATGTCGATGAGATCGGCTTCAGTCAGATCACCGCTGAGTTTGGTGGCGGCCATGGACAGCCGCTTGTGATAATTAATGTACTGATTGATCATTGACTTCCAAGGAGGTCCGGGCTTGCGATACATGCTGGACCACATGTTGAACTCATGGATTGTTTTTTCCAACGCGATCTCGAGAGGGGTCTGAGGATCCGGGATCAGGCAAAAGGCCCCTCCTGTAGTCCGCAGCAGCGTTCCATACACATCCCACAGCACGATCCGGATACCATCAATTGGCTCAATCGACGGCCTCACTTGAACAGCGACTGGTGGCGGCACACAAGGCCAGATCAAGTCACGGTCATCCAGAAACTTCGTGTATTCGGCGAGCGAGACAGCCATAGGTACAGAAGAATGGGTCAAAAAATAAAAACAGTGAACGGACCACAAGGTTAGTCTTTTCGTGGTAGACACTGCCAGTCTGGGGAGTGTCCGTTCCGGCAATCAGTTGAGCGGCCGTGATGATCCTGCTGCCCGCCGGCTCACAAAGCTGCTCTTCACAGGCGAGATTTTCCCAGGAAATGATTAACAGCAGCCTGAATCGGCGCCACAGTCCCCTCCGGGCAGGATACTGAGCGACAGCTTGCCGATCTTGGTTTCCCGGGGATCTCGCAGCGCTTCTATATCACAGTTAATCTGCGGGGCACTGTCCAGAGGAATGTTTTCCGCCGGCTGAACTGGCGTGATCTGCGACACATACGGACCACTGCAGTAAATATTGAAGGTCTTATCACAGACAGCCATTCGCTGACCGCGGTGCAGTCGGTGACCATCATCATCAACAACAGTCTTCCATGGACCGTTATAGATGACCGCCTGTCGGCGATCCAGACAGGGGCCTTCTTTGCCTTTCCATGCCTGGACAGTGACGCTCCGAAATTCGATACCATCGACCACGGCCCAGGCTTTTTCCTGGCGTGAAAGAATCTCGACGCCATAGAAACCAGCACATTCAAACGCTTCGAGAAAGGCGTCTTCGCGAAACGCGCCACTGACACAACCGCTCCACAGTCGCGGGTCACCCTGCAGGGACTGAGGCACGTCCTCGTCACTGACAATATCACTGATGATCGCTCGGCCCCCTCGACGCAGCACACGGAAGACTTCTCCGAACAGCTGATGACGGTCTTCGTTTTTCACGAGGTTCAGGACGCAGTTAGACACAACGGCGTCCATGGAATCGCTGAAGACGAGTGGTGACTCGCGCCGCAACCGGTCGGCTTCTTCTTCAGCCGCCAGCCAGTCGGCTGCCGTGTTGATCGGATGATGCTGCAGCCACTGTTCGAACTGGGCCAGATTCAGTTTCAGGTCCTGAATTCGGCCCTTGCGAAAGTCAACGTTGCTGTGACCGACCTGTTCCGCTACCACAGACTGATATTTTCTCGCCAGCCTCAGCATCTCGTCATTGACGTCGACCCCAACTACACACCCGGTCTCGCCAACGACCTGAGACGCGATATAGCAGATTTTACCGCCTCCGGATCCAAGGTCCAGGACATGGTCGCCGGGCTGGAGATGTCGTGACGGGTCGCCGCAGCCATAATCACGATCGATGATTTCCTGAGGAATCACCTTCAAATACTGAGTGTCGTAATCAACGGGGCAACACAATGAGGCTTCAGCGGCCTGAGCCGCACTGCTGTAGCGATCTCGGACAGCAGAATCGACGTTCAACGATGCAGACATGAGTCTTCCGGTTCCTGTAGTTCTTCCCGAATACTTTGAGCGGAGCCAGCAATCGCACGGCTGATCCATCCCTGAGTAGGTAAATAGCTTACCGGATGAGATTCAATTACGCGACGAATGAGCTGTTTGCGATCTTACAGCCGGCTGGAATTTCAATCGGAGTTCCAGAAGAAACACGACCGCCTTCTGACAACGGGCCGAAGTTTGTTGCCTGGTCAGCGATTACGCCATGGCCGGCAACTGAGGTGTCCGACGACCTGAGCCGGCACGAAAGCCACGCGTGCGGCATTGACATTTAGTCCGGTACATCCGGTATTTCACGACCATGAGGGTCAGCATTCGGTTGCTGCAGGTCATCTTCCAGCTGCCTTTGAACCGACGGACCAATGTAATGTTCCATCGCCTCGGCCGGACCATGCAGATGATCCGGATCCAGGTCAAAGTTTTGATCGAGCCACGATTCCCACAGCCGGTGTGACCTGACCAGTCCCTGAGCATAACGGCGGCCTTTGTCACTCAACTGTACCATTCCAGCAGACGTTTCCAGCAGGCCCCGCTGTCCAAGCCAGCGAATTGCGCTGCGAGCCGCAAGCCCATTTCCGGCCAGCCGCTGACAGTCGGACGTGGATTCTGACACCGCTGTGCCAGTCCGTTCCATACGGCGGAACAGTCCGGCCAGAACGTCTTCGGCTGCAATCCGCAGCCGGAGCTGAACGCTTCGTCGCAGGCGGCCCAGGAGTCCATATCTTGGAGCCAGCAGAATCACCGTTGCCAGTTCCACACCTGCCACGACAGCCATAAGACCGGCTGCCGATGAATTCCATCTGAGTGCCAGAAAATAGCCGATCGTCGTACAGCTGATTCCGACCAGCACCGCAATCCCCAGCATGCGCCCCAGTCGATCGGTCAGCATCCTGGCAATACAGGCGGGCACCGTCAGCAAGGCCACAACCAGGAGACCTACAACCTCCATGGCCGATACGGTCACCATCGCCACGACGGTGGTCATCAAATAATGAATCACGGAGACGCTGAATCCCAGTGTCGCCGCGTGCGTCGGATCGAAGGAGGTCAGCCGCAGTTCCTTCCAGCATAGTACGAGAAACAAAAGTGTGATGATTAGTGCGGGCACGAGCGTATGTACGGCTTTCGGCAACAGCCAGCCCAGAGTTGGTGTGAAATTCATTCCGGCAAATGCCACATCGCCAAACAGCACGCAATCGAGATCGAGGTGGACTCCTGTCGCCCGAGACACCACAACCACACCGAAAGCAAACATTGATGTGAAAACGATACCGATGCTGGAATCTTCCGGGACCGAACCAGTGCGGTGAATGAACTGAGTTGCGACTGCCGTGACAACACCCGCGGCAAGGGCACCCAAAAACATGGGAATGGGATCGATGCTGCCGGTTATCAGATAAACGGCGGCGACACCTGCCAAAACCGAATGACTCAGCGCGTCACCCAGCAGACTCATGCGTCGGAGCAGCAGAAAACATCCCACCAAAGCACAGGTCGCAGCGGACAATGCACCAACAAGTAATGTTCCAGCTGCGTTTTCCACGGCCAGCCTTGACTGGCCCAGCCAGTGGGCGATCCATACCCAAACTGTTTCGAAAGGTACCGGAATCTGTTCCGCAAACAGCGGGAATGCATTCATGACTTCACCTCCGCACGACTGGACGTCTCTGAACGCAGGATCTCTGCAGCTGCAGCGGCGAGTTCTTTCTCTGATCTGTCACGATTCCACAGCCATCCGCGATTTGGTGCAAGCATCCATGACACAACAAACAGCGCCGACGCGGTAAGAACCACCAGTGGACCGGTTGGCATTTGATCCATCCGAGCACTCAGCAGTGTCCCGGTTGCTCCAGACACTCCACCAATGCCTGCGGAAATCGTCATCATGAGTGAAAGTCGGTCAGTCCAGAAGCGAGCAGCGGCGGGCGGAATGATCAAAAGGGCGGCGGTCAATATCACACCGACGGCCGGCAGCCCGGCAATGACGGTGACCGCCGTGAGAAACATCAGCAGCAGATCGAGCCCGGTGGCCGGCCAGCCCTGTACCCGACAAAATGACTCATCGAAGCTCAGCAGCTTGAGCTCCTTATAAACCACCAGCACTACAATTCCGCAGGCAATGGCAGCCACTGCAATTTGCAGAACGTCACTGCGCAGCATGGTTGCCGCACGTCCGATGATGAATGATTCCAGGTCGGCACCACGTTCATTGCGATAGTTATTTTGAATTGTGCGTGTCAGCGCGATCCCCAGTCCATAGGCAATGCTCAGAACTGTCCCCAGAATCGCGTCTTCGCGTAACCGGGTGACACGACGCAACAGTGACATCATGAATGCCCCCGCCACACCGGTAATCAGGGCACCCGTCAGCAGGACTCCAATGGACCGACTTTGAGTCAGCAGGAACGCCATGCACAAACCGGGCAATGCCGCGTGAGCAATCACGTCACCAGCGAGAGCCCGTCGCCGCAGGTATGCGAAGGTTCCAACTAAACCCGCCGTGATACCCAGCAGTACGGTTCCAATGAGAACCAGTGTTGTTTGAGTGAGGAGAGTCACAGGATAAGGGTTGAAATTGGAGGGATGGTTCAATCCCAGGAGCATTGTGAGTTCTGTGATTACGTCGCGACAATACGAAACAAGCCCATCTGCTGCACACGATTGTGTCAGGTGTGCAACGAACCATTCAAAACTGGAACCGGCTGAATAAATCTGCACCTGGGCACACAGGGCTCAAGAGATTGTGCCGACGAATGACAAATCTCTTTTCCGAATTCCGCCCCGAAACGACCACCAACCACCCTGCCGACTATTCACTTTCTTGCTGCAGGCGCACGGCTTCAGCCATGGTATCCAGAATTGACAGCCGACCACCATATGTCGCCTGCAGATTTTCCGGAACGAATGTCGTGGCCACCGGCCCACTGGCTACGACACGAACATTCAAAAATACGACTTCGTCGAAGTGTTCGACCACCGTGCGTAAATCATGATGCACCACCAAGATCGTGCGTCCGGAGTCGCGCAGCTTCTTCAACAATTCAAAGACAATGCGCTCTGTCGCCGCATCGACACCGGCCATCGGTTCATCCATGAAATACAGATCCGCATCCTGCACCAAAGCACGGGCCAGAAATACCCGCTGCTGCTGGCCCCCCGACAGTTGACCAATCTGCCGTTTCGCGTATTCCTGCATTCCGACGCGGTTCAGACATTCCATAGCGCGCTGCCGATGCGTTGCCTTTGGCCGACGAAACCAGCCCAATTCACCGTAAGTTCCCATGAGGACCGTTTCCAGCACATTGATGGGAAAGTCCCAGTCCACAGTTTCCCGCTGAGGTACATAACTGATTCGCCGGCGCTGCTCGTTAACCGTTTTACCCCAGGCCGTGACTCGACCCCCAGCCACCGGAATGAGTCCCATGACAGCTCTGATGAGCGTACTTTTCCCGGCGCCATTCGGGCCAACAATGGCAACCAGTCCCGGTTGACAGATGGTGAGGTCCACGTTCCACAAAACGGGGCGGCGGTCGTATGCCACCGTCATATCGTGGATGTCGAGGATCGGCTCAGGACTGTCGGACGCGTTCACGGGGTTTCCTGACCGGACGGCTGAGCGCCCAAGCCCTTGGCAATTTCTCGAATATTGTGCATCACGGCGCCGGCCAGAGTTTCTTCCGCAGTACCGGCTGGGCCAGCTGTGTCCGAGTACAGAATGCCACCCACAGTCAACTCATGACCATGCGACTCGCACTCGGAAATCAGTGCCAGGATGTTGCGGTCCGATACACTTTGTTCCGTGAAAATGGCTGAGATTTTCATCTCGACCAGCACATCCGACAGTTCATTGATACGTTTCAAACCTGGTTCACTCTCCGTGGACAAGCCCTGAATGGCTTCAACACGAAAGTTGAATGTACGTGCAAAATACTGAAATGCGTCATGTGCGGTGATCAGAATGCGGCGTTCCTCCGGAATGCCGGACAGTGCTGTTTCACCGTTCTCCCGGGTGGTTTTCATGAGCTGCTGAAATTCGACGGCTGCCGCCCGATAATCGCTGGCATGAGCTGCGTCGAATTCAGCCAGTTGTTCTGCCAGCCAGATTCCGCATTGTCCCCACAATTCCAGATCAAACCAGACGTGTGGGTCGACCACTCCGTTCGCCTGCAGCAGTTGATCGGAGAATTCTTTTTCCAGAACATCCGTCACTTTGATCGTGGGAATGCCGCGATGCCGCAGGCTTTCAAGGGCGTCCTCAAACTGAGCTTCCAAATGAAGACCAGAATAAATAACCACGTCAGAATCCGTCAGGATATTAATATCCTGAGGCGAGGGGGTATAAAGGTGGGGATCGATGGCGGGACCGTCCATGATGGCTGTGATGGCCAAATGTTTGCCACCAATCTGCTGTACAAGGTCCTTGACAATATCTGTTGTGCAGCTGACGCGCAGCTTCTCTTTCCCAGCCCCCGGCCCCGCCGTCGAACCAGTGGAATCCGGGGAGGAACAACCGGGCGCGGTGATCCCCATGGCAGCGGTGAGCGTTAAAACGATGATCGATCGTGTGCGATACGTATTCATGGAGATTCTGATACCCAAATTCGATTTTTGGTCAATCAAAATTTCGGGAATCCGGGGTGATTCCCTGCATTTGCAGCCATTATTGCGCTGCCGAATGTCATCGTCCGTGTTCAGGTCGTGCGCATGCCCGGAAACTTGCCAACTTACCGCGATTACTTTCCAATTGATGAAGCAAGCGTCATCTGTTCGGACAGATGCGTGATCTCCGTCACAATCGTGTATCTACGCCAGTGCGTTACCTGCTTAAATACGGCCTCCCATGGAATACTGGTGATCTTGGGAGTTCTGGGAACGACTGTCGTGATTGGCGACAGTCATGAATTTCACATGCATGCCTGCTGCGAACGGTTTTGGATCGGACGTCTCTTCACTGGGTGAACACAAGTAGCGGCCCAAATACTGAAGCCGGTTGCAGTGGTGGAGATGGGGTGCCGATTTCCGGGGGGCCGGCAATACCGACGATTACCGGAGAATGGCTGAACGTGCGGAAACGGCGATTTCGCTGATGCCCACGTCACGTCTGGGTTGCAGACTTTACTTCCATCCGGAGAAAGGACGGATTGGAAGTACCTGTACGGAACACTCAGGACTGGTCCCGGAAACTCCGTTTGACCACAACCGTTTCCCGATTCCGGACGAGTTGATATCGACATACGACAGTGTGCATTTGCGGATGCTTGAAGTCTGCTGCGAAACGGTCGTTAGCACCGGGATGGATCCATTGTCCGGACTGGCCGGGACGTGTACGGGCGTCTCCATTGGCAACACGCTGGCGGATGGACCTCACAATCGGGCCCCAGTCGACGGAAGTGATATCCAGATTACGGGACTCCGAATTCGCAGATTTTCCGGCAGATGTGCGTGCACGAGTGATCCAGTGCACGATCGCCCACATCCACGCAAACACGCGACACGAAATGCCAGTGGCGGGCCGAATGCTGTAAGTTTCGAAATCTTTGTGAAATCTGCGCAAACAACATTACATCGTGCGTGCCATTTCTTTTGACTGAATCCGGCAATGCCCATTGAATTCGTGCCTGGTTGCCGGGAGGTAACATGATTGAGGCATAGCAGTGTTGCCGGGAAAACGTACGCGGCGCATCACAATTGCAGCACTACCATTTGTCAATCGGCCCGGACGGCACGGGAACGTGCGCATCGGTCATCACACCGGTCTGGTTGCTGTCAACCGGACCCTCCTTCCGAATCAGCCCGATCGCCACATCGAATTCAGAACGCGTACGTACCAACTGAAAGTCACCGCGCAGCCGTTTACGAACACGCATGCCTTTAAGATACCAGTGAGCCATTTTTCGAAACAGCACGATTGCCCTGCCACTGCCGAAACGCTCTTCCAGAAACTCGTATTGGTTAACCATCAGCTGCAGTCGTTCGTCAAACGTCCCGGCTGGTGTATAGATTCCGGTACGTTCCCACTCATCCAGCTGACGGAAGATCCAGGGATTCGCCAAAGCCGCCCGTCCGATTGAAACTGCGTGGCAGCCGGTTTGTGCAATCATTTCGGCCGCATCACCGACCGACCGAATATCGCCATTTCCCACAACGGGGATCGTCTCGACGGCTTCGACCACCTTGCGGATACCAGCCAGAGACACCGCCCCCCCGAAGCCCTGAGCCCGAGTGCGACCGTGGACGGCAATGGCACAAACGCCCACCTGTTCAAACGCACGGGCAAAGTCGGGCGCAGTCAACTGATTTTCATCCCAGCCCAGCCGCATCTTGACGCTGACCGGAATCTCAACGGAATCCACCACTTGCTGAACAAGCGAGATAGTCCGATCTGCGCCACACATCATGCCGGCTCCTGAGCCCGCCCCTGCGATGCGTTCCACCGGACAACCCATATTGATATCGATAGTATCGACGCCGCGACCCTGCAGAAACTGTGCGGCTTCGGTCATTGCACCGGGATCGCTGCCAAAGATCTGGACCGCGAACGGCCTGTCATGAGGATGAGTTTCGATCATCTCCAGCGTTCGCCTGTTTTGAGCAAGCAGAGCACGACAGTTCACCAGGTCCGTAGTCGCCAGCCCAACACCTCCCAGGGTTCGCACGATCACCCGAAACGGAAGCGTCGTAAATCCAGCCAGTGGCGACAGGAAATAGCGAGTGGGAAGCTTAAGACAGCCGTAACGGACGTCGCCCCGGAATCCCGGGCGCGCAACGGTAGTGTCCGACGCCGCAGACAATTCGGCATCACACTGATTTTGAAAGGCTTTTGGAACGGCACTCTTGATACTGATTACTCAGGCACGTCTGTACTCGTGATGGTGCTCCTGATGAAGAACCCGCGACGCAGACCGGCATATTCTCGTTCACGATTGAGCCTGCCATTGAGGACACGTCAGGACAAAGTGGCCAGCGCCTTGCTCGCAATCCAGAACTCCGGCCGCTGGCATCTCATCCCCATCAACATCTTCACTGCGTTAACGGCCGCATGCAGCGCCTGACAGGTCACTGTTCATTTCATAGTGGAAACCGGGGAAGCTCTCCAATGGAAATAATTGTATGACTGCTACTTCGATCGGTCCAACGCTTGGTCGAACCACGAAGTCCTGAAGCGAAGCATCTTTTCACTGATATGGAATACGGAAAAGCATCGATGGTCTGTCCGTCCCGTACTCTGTTATGCACAACGGCGATTGATTACTCTGCCGAACTGTCTGAGCACATGGACCACATCACCGCTGGGCAGCCACGTCCTCACCCTCCACAGAAACATCTCCTGAGTGAGAAATACGTGTGTCCATTTGTCGATTTCGCGGCGTGGAGGCTCATGGCTGGGCGACTGTCTGTCCATTTGGTCTTTGAACCTCTCAATGACCCGGATTCTAAGACTGGCACGCCTGTCAATACTCACCATTTATGATGACTATTACCGTTCGGATGGATTCCTGTGCCAGATTCCGCAGTTTTCATCAAAAATGGTCAATCTGCGGACAATCCGACTGCCACCACCGCAGGGATGTCCTGTTAGCGGAAGTCTCAAGTTGTGGTTGGGAGTGGAGATCTGATTCTGTTGGTCCTTAAAGCAGGTGATTGCCGTGGAGTGCCGATCATTCAGCTGTGCGACACGTATCTCGAACGACCGAATCAATGAGCGATTCAGCACACTTCCCGGGGTATAATCCAGCCTCAGAGAAGTCAATCTGTGCCTGACCGATCGACTGATATTCGCTCCTGGGTCATACAGGCGGTTCACGGTGTCATGACGTCGCTCGCTGAGATCGCTGACGACAGGCTGGTTTGAGGACTCAATCAGTCTGCTGTTCAGCGGCCATCAGTGTGTTTCTCAGCAGCATGGTGATTGTCATGGGACCAACACCGCCAGGGACCGGAGTGATGGCCGATGCAACTGTGCAAGCCGAAGCAAAATGGACATCTCCTGTCAAACGGTCGTCAACTCGATTGATTCCTACGTCAATCACGACCGCCCCTGGTTTGATCATGTTGCCCCTGATGAATTCGGGAATACCCACAGCGGCGATCAGGATGTCAGCCCGTGAAGTAATCCCTGCGATGTCTCTCGTATGACTGTGGCAGGTTGTAACCGTGGCATCGGTACCACGCTGAATTAACAGGGCCGCCATTGGTTTTCCCACAATGTCACTGCGACCGACGATCACTGCGTGCGCACCGGAGGTTTCAATATTTTCATGTGCCAGCATCTTCATGACACCATGAGGAGTACATGGCAGGAACCGCGGTCGGCCCTGGAGCATAAGTCCGACGTTCTCCGGATGAAATCCGTCTACATCTTTGACTGGCAAAATGGCGTCCAGGACCGGAATCGCATTCAATTGATCGGGAAGTGGCAGCTGAACCAGAATTCCGTGAACGTTCTGGTCCTCATTTAACTGTCGCACCAGGTCCAGCAATTGCAGTTGGGCAGTTTCCTGAGGTAAACGATGCAGCGTACTCTTGAGACCACATTTTTCGCAGGCTCGTTCTTTGTTGCGTACATACACCTGACTGGCAGGATCGTCGCCCACCAGGACCGCCACCAAATGAGGTACAACACCGGTGCGACTTGAGAATTCAGCACTGTCGTCGGCAATCAGGCGACGTTCTGCCGACGAGATCTGCTTTCCGTCAATCAGGCGTGCGGCCATGAATACGTGTCCGGTATGATCCATGATCTGGCGGGACTTGTCGTAACAGAACAGGTACAGTGTTCTCGTGATTTAGTGAGTGGAATACAATTCCATGCACATCCGTTCAGAATGAATTGGGACAAATATGAGTTGAGGGCAGCCAGTCAGCCCAATGACAGTCAGGAAAACCTGCGTGACACTGGAAAAAGCCGATGCCATCGTCATTCGGCAGACAGACTTCAGCGAATCCAGCCGAGTGGTGACTTTGTTCAGCAAAGAATTCGGGAAGCTCTCGGCGCTGGCGAAGGGTGCCAAGAGACTCAAAGGGCCCTTTGATGCTGCTATTGACCTGCTTTCCAGGTGTCGCGTAGTCTTTATCCGCAAGTCCTCCGACAGCTTGGATCTCCTTACGGAGGCCCGGCTGGTGTCTCGTTTTACGCCGCCAGGAAAGGATCTCACGTCCCTTTACTGCGGCTACTACGTAGCAGATTTGCTCAACGGAATGACCGCAGAATACGATCCTGCACCGGAAATCTTCAATCTGGCAACGGACACCCTCGAAAAGCTGGTTTCTCCTGATGAGGTCTCACTCACTTCAGTTGTTGAATTTGAATTGGGAATCCTTCGATACTCGGGAGTGCTTGGCAGTCTCACGGAGTGCGCCGCATGTGGTTCACCCCTGACACAGCCAGCTCAGCCATTATCCAGCGAATTTGTCCACTGGGTCAGCCAGGGAGGACTCCTGTGTGCCGATTGTCGACGACCGGAATACGATGGCCGAACTATTTCGGCCGGATCCGTCGCGGCAATCCGCCAACTGAGTTCCGAGGTCTCTCAGCTGTCCGGTCGTGTACGCCTCACAAAACAACAGATCAATGAGTGTCATCAATTCGCCGTCTCAGCCATTACCAGCGTCATGGGACGTCGCCCTGCAACGCTCCGCTATCTGGACGTGGGCTGAAGCTCGGACGTCCAGCGCACAAAGTTA
>Ga0310123_10001470_pt1 | contig 19567 bp, 14 predicted proteins | sample CB6_AW_1057_MG_FD_203505 | JGI IMG/M metagenome (GOLD analysis project Ga0310123, IMG submission 203505) | Marine microbial communities from Western Arctic Ocean, Canada - CB6_AW_1057 | ecosystem: Environmental > Aquatic > Marine > Oceanic | place: Canada: Western Arctic Ocean | collected... | reverse complement strand
ACGAGATAAAGATGTCCTGGTCGATGTTCTATTGCAATCGGCACAAGGGCTCGTTTCGCAGGACGCGGACGAGATACTGAGCGAGTTCCCCCATTCGAAGGACAAACTGTTCGAGTACGATTGTATCGTCGCCTTCGATCCCGACTGGTCGGCGCTCGATCTGGAGAAAATCGATCTATTGGAACAGTGGGTGGCTCAGCAGGCGGGCGGATTGGTCCTGGTGGCCGGTCCGATTCACACAGGCAAATGGCGGCGTGGCCCCGGGCTCAACAAGATCCTGGCCTTATATCCGGTTGAGTTTCAACGCCGATTTACCACGCTCAACGACGCCCAATTCGGTGAATCGGTGGCATGGCCGGTCGTGTTTTCGCGTGAAGGTTTGGAAGCCGAGTTTCTGTGGCTCGACGAATCGGCGGAAGAGAGCATGGCGAGCTGGAATTCCTTCCCGGGCGTCTTCGGCTACTACGCCGTCAAAGGCGCCAAGCCGGGAGCAACCGTGTACGGCCGGTTTGGTGATCCGCAGTCGGGGCTCGACGGCCAGGGAGCGGTCTATCTCGCGGCACAATTCTATGGCGCTGGACGCGTGTTCTACCTGGGCAGCGGCGAGATGTGGCGGTTGCGGGCGTACGACGAGGCCTATTTCGAACAGTTGTACACGAAGCTCATTCGGCACGTTTCCCAGGGCCGGCTGCTCCGCGGTTCGTCGCAAGGGGTACTGCTCGTCGAGCGCGATCGATATCTGTTAGGCGACACCGTGGTGCTACGCGCTCAACTGTCCAACGCACTGCACGAGCCGCTCGAAGTACCGAGCGTCGCGCTTCGTGTGACACGGCCCGACGGCACCCTATTCACGATCCAGCTCGAAGCCGACAGCGCTCGAGAGGGAATGTACCTTGGGCAATTTACGGCGCTGCAGGAAGGCACCTTTCGTGTCGAACTGGTCGCGCCGGATGTGACCGAGGAGCCGCTGACTTCGCGGATTCAAGTGAAGGTGCCCGACTTGGAGCGCGAACATGCCGAGCGCAACGATTCCCTGCTCAGCAAAATCGCCACAAGCACCGGAGGTGTCTACTACGTTGGCCTCAAGGCCGCCTTGGGCATGACGACGCAGACGGCGCAACCACTGACAGGCCACTTGGTAAGTCGCGAGGAAATCACCACGCTGGTGGGTGCTGCGGACCAAGAGTTCGATCGGACCCTCATGCAAACGATGTTGTGGGGAATATGCGGCTTGTTATGCTGCGAATGGCTGATACGAAGATTGAGCAAATTAGCGTAAAGGACTAATTTCAGCACCCCGGCTGCTAACAAATTAGCGTAAAGGACCCGCGACGACTGATGGCGACGCACAAATCCAAACCGGCACCGACGATCCCACGTGATATCGAGGCGATGTTGCGCAGCCTGCGGCGGCGCATCCGCTTTTATGTATGCACCGACGGTCTGGCCGTGCTACTGATCGCGCTCGGTCTTGCTTTTTGGATCGGTCTGGCGATTGATTGGACGTTCGAACCTTCGACAACCGTTCGTCGGATCGCGCTGGCCACGGTTCTCATGCTGGCGGCTTGGATCGCCTTCCATTTTATTTTACGAAGAACATTCGCACGGCTCGCCAACACAAGCCTGGCGGTCATCTTGGAACGCTATTTTCCCCATTTCCAGGACAGCCTCGTGACAGCCGTGGAAATGGCCGAGCAACCGTGTCATGCGGACCCGTTCAATCGTCAGATGCTCGATGATACCGGTCGCGAGGCACTCGATAAATCAGCCGATGTGCAACTGCAAGAAGTTTTCAACTGGCACCCGCTTTTGCGGAATACCGTTCTGGCGGCGGCCCTGATCGTGTCCATCCTCGGATTTGCCCTGAATAGCCGCCAGACATTCGGCTTCTGGGTTCAACGCATGGCGATGAGCAAAGAGCTTTGGCCCCGAACGACGCGGCTTGTGGTGGACGGTTTTCCGCCCGATGCGGAGGGAGTGCGCAGCGTCAAAGTGGCTCGTGACGCGTCGCTCGATATCGTGGTCAAGGCGGACACTCGGAAGGAGCATATTCCTGACGTGGTCGAGCTGCGCTACCGCTTGGTGGACGGCAGCCGTGGCCGAGACACGATGACGCGTATCGGACGCGCCAACCCCGCACGCGACCCGTTTCAGTTGTATCGCTTTACGTTTGAGAATGTGGCCACACCCCTTTCGTTCGATGTGGTCGGCGGCGACGACCGAGTCGAAGACTTGCGAATCGCAGTAGTCGAGCGACCGCAAATCACGGAAATGACGCTCCATTGTGTCTACCCGGCCTACTTGCAGCGCCCGGATCAGGCGTTGACCGCCTCCGGAGCGATGCAGATTCCCGAGGGGACGAGATTGTCGATTCGTGGTCTCACAAACAAGCCTTTGGTGCGTATGGAAATCAGCGGCCTTGAGTCGAGCCATGTCATTGAGCTGGCCGATGACCGATCGGACCGTCAGCAGTTTGAATTCGATATTCCACCGCTGAGCGCCGATGTCGTCCTATTCTTCTCTCTGCTGGACGATGACGGGATTACGACGTTGGAGCCCTATCGGCTCGCGCTCAGCGTTACGCCCGACGCGGCGCCGTTGGTCGCCGTGCGACTGCAAGGTGTCGGAACGGCGATTACGCCCGACGCACGCATCCGAGTGATCGGCAAGATCACCGACGACCACACTGTCGACCAGACGTGGTTCCTCTACCAGATCGGCGAGTCCACGCCGCGCCGAAAAGACTTTCAGCCGCAGCCCGGCCGGCAAGCCACCTTCCGTGCCGAACAAGTGCTCGACGCGCGCGAGTTTTCTTCCGAGGACAAGCTGCAACCGAAACAACGGCTGAGCATCATCGTGCAGGCGTTGGACACCTATGATCTGAGCGACTCGTCGCATGTGGGAGCGAGCCCTCGTTTTGTACTCGATGTCGTTAGCCCGGAACAACTTCGCATCCTCTTGCAACGTCGTGAGCTGCTGCTGAGACAACGCTTCGAGGCGATTTATGGCGACGTGACGGACACCCGCGATCTGATGGCTCGGATCGATTTCCGCATCGGTTCAAATTCGGATCTCGACAGCCGCGAATCCGACGCGGATGGCCCCACATCGGATGCAGATGTTGCAGAGCCGGGCGATGCCTCGGTCGACCGTAGCGGGATCTCGGACCAGAGAGTCTTGGCACGGAGGAACCTCCGCATCACGCATGCTCTGCAAAGTGTCGAACGCTCAGCTTACGAAACACTCGGCGTGGCGGCCGGTTTTGACGACATTTATGACGAACTGGTGAATAATCGCTTAGATACTGAAGAACTGAAAATACGATTAAAAGACAGTATCGCGGAACCCTTGAAGCATGTTGGCGGCCAGTCGCTGGCCACGCTTAAGAATAAAGTTCGAGAATTGCAATCCGCCGCGGACGATCTCAGCACCGGGCCGGCTGCGCTCATCGGGGCCGTTGGCCAAGCCGATACGGTGCTGGTGGAAATAAAGGATATTCTCGACAAGATGTTGGAACTGGAAAGTTATAATGAAGTATTGGAACTGCTACGCGATATCGTCGAAGACCAAGATGAGCTGAACGATCGAACGCAACAGCTACGGCGACAAAAGCTGCGCGAGCTTTTGGAAGAATAGGGATCGCAGAGAAGATGATATTGATAAGCAAATCACCCCATGGAACCGCCGATGAACGCGGATGGACGCAGATGAAAACAAATCAAACGCCAAGACGAAGAGATGCGCAGAGGAAAGAATTCTTATCGATCTTCTTTGCATCTCTGCGCCTTTGCGTGAGTCATTCTTTGGTTGCGGCCTTGGTGCTGATCACAGCGTTTGCCGGGATTACCGACGCGCAGACTGCCTCCGATTCGACCGAAGTTACAAAAAGTGCGGGCGCCGAAGAACTGGCTCTCGTCGAGGGACGGCTGGCCGATCGGTACCGGCGGCTCGAACAGGTCATGCTACGACTCGCCGAGCTGTCCGCCACGACCGATCCCCGCCGTGCCGCCGTTCTTCGACGTGTGGTCACGCAGAGCAAGAAACAAGATATTTCGGTTCGCTTCGAGTCGATTGTCAAGCTGCTCGAAGATGAACGACTGGCAACTGCTTCCCAGAACCAGACGACATTGAATGCGGAACTTCGGGCGCTCCTCGATGTGTTGCTCAAGGAAAATCGGTCGGATCGGCTGGAATCTGAGCAAAAAAGAATCCGCCGTTATCTAAAGGAAGTCAACCGACTCATTCGACGTCAAAAGGGTGTCAAAGCGCGGACCGAGGGTGGCGATGATGCAGACCGGCTCGGCGAGACGCAGAAAAACATCGCCGATCAAACCGGAAAACTGGCCGGTGAAATCGCGGCCGGTGAAGCTCCGGCCGGCGGCCGGAGCGGATCGGGCAGCGACGAAAGCGAAGAGCCCGATGAAAACCAGCCCAGTGATGATAAAAAGGATAGCGACGACGCTCAGTCCTCAAATGAAGGCGACAAGCAAAAGGGCAGCGAAGGACAGAAAGGAAGCGGCGGACAGGGTCAAGGGCAGGGGCAGGGTCAAGGACGAGGGCAGCCGGGAGGAGAAGAAAGCCCACAGGGCAGCCAGTCGCAGCCGAGCGACACGCCTCAAGATCGCCTCCGCAACGCCCAGCAGCGAATGCGGCAGGCACAAGAGAAGCTACGCGACGCAGAGCGCAGCGGTGCCGCCGAGCAGCAGCAAAAGGCGATCGAGGCCTTAGAGCAAGCCCGCGCTGAACTCGAAGAAATTCTCCGCCAACTGCGCGAAGAACAGCGCGAACGGTTGTTGGCGATGCTCGAAGCGCGATTCCGCAAGATGCTTCAAATACAAGTTAAAATCTATGGAACAACCCAACAACTCGATCGCGTTTCACTCGATCGACGTGATCATGATGAGGAGATCGAGGCGGGCCGATTGAGCCGTCAGGAAAAGTCACTTGTCCGCGAAGCCGACAAGGCGATGCGTCTGCTCGCAGCGGACGGCACGTCGGTCGCGTTCCCCGAGGCGGTCGATCAAATGCGCGAGGACATGCAGCAAGTGGCCGTCCGGCTCGCACGCCTGCAAGTTGGCACCACCACGCAGGGTATCGAAGAAGACATTATCGCGGCCCTGAAAGAGATGATCGAGGCGCTCCAGCAAGCCCAAAAAGAACAGGAATCTCGCCAGGGCAAGCCGTCGCAGGGACAGCCCACCGATCCGCCATTGGTGGAACGGCTCGCTGAGCTTAAAATGATTCGCTTGCTGCAAATGCGGGTAAATCGCCGCACCGAGCGGTACTCGAACATGATCGAAGAATCACAGGCTCAGCTTCTCGAGATCCTTGAGGCGCTCGATCGACTGGCTCAGCGGGAACAACGGATTTTTGAAGCGACACGTGATCTTGAAACGGGGAAAAACCAATGACCACATCGCATTGGATAGGTACTCTGACCGTCACCGCATTCCTTGCCATCGCAACGGTTGGCCAAAGCAAGGCCGAGACGGTGGGAGCGGACGAGTTGCTCTTAGCGCCCTCCTGGTCGCCGGCGAAGGTGGAAGATGTCCGCGACCAGGTGCAGGCTTGGCTGGCACACCAATCGCTCGAACCGGTGACGAAGTCGCGTATCGAGGCGCTGTGGCCGGCGGACGAAACGCCAATTGCGCCTGAGGAAGTCACGCCCGAGCAGCTCGTTTCTCGAATCGTAAAAACGTATTCCCTCGTTCGACCAAAGGTGCAACCGTTGGTCGATCTGTGCAATCGTCCCTTTTCCGAAGTGGCACCTCCGCAACTCGACTCTCTTGTCGGGGAAGAGGTGCCCGAGCTATTTCGTAATCAACTGAAGCTGTTTTACGCTTCGTGGTTGGCGCGATCCGACTTCTACGACGAATGCCTACAGACACTCGCGGGGCTCGAACCTCGAGACGTCGTCGACCCGGCATCGTTGCTGTTCTACCGAGCGGTGGCTCATCATCGCCTGGTCCAGCCGGAGCCGTGTCTGGATGATCTATCACAACTGCTCGAGCGTGAACAAGAATTGCCCGAGCGGTTTCGGCAGATGGCCCAACTCATGCAGCTAGATATCCACGATCTGAAAAGCGCTTCCCTTTCGCACATTTCTCGGCGGATGAGCGATATCCAACGGCGGCTCGATCTGGGACGCGCTGGAGAGCACGTCCGCAAAGTCGAAGACGACGTGATTGAGTCGCTCGACAAGCTCATCAAAGAGATTGAAAAAAAACAACAACAATGTGAGTGCACTGGCGGCGGAAGTTCCGCTCCGTCGAAGCCGATGCAGGATAGCCAATTGGGACGGGCCCAGGGTGCGGGAAAAGTGAAAAAGAAATTCATCGGCAGTCAGTCGGGCTGGGGCAGTCTGCCGCCCAAACAACGCGAGGAAGCGCTTCAGCAAATCGGACGGGACTTTCCTTCCCATTACCGGGAAGTTATTGAGCAATACTTTAAGAGCCTTGCCAGCGAAGACGTCGATTCACGCGAGTAAGCCGTTAAGCATGAAACACATCACACGCCACAACATAAACGTCCGTCGTTGCAGCGCCCGTTTCAGCGCTGCTGTGCAAACCGTGTGCGCCATGATCGTCCTCCTGCTGGGTGCCAACATGTCGTCCGCCGCGACTCCGCCGAAAGTGGAGGTGCTTGAAGTGGAAGTCGAAACGCTTGATGGAACGGTCATGCAGGGCACGCTGACCGATTGGACGCCGGAGCAGATTAAAATGACCGGTGAAGCGGGCGAGGTCCATTTCACGTTATCCGAATTGCTTGCCGTACGGTTTCCTGGCGCCACGGATAAGGCCGACATCCCGTCGTCGACATCCGTTGAATTAATTGACGGCTCTCTGCTTTACGGTACGGAATTGACCGTACACGGCAACCAGGTGACGCTGGCTAGGCAGCAGGGTCAGCGGCTTTCGATTCCAACGCGACAGGTTGCTGCGGTGGTGCTGGACACACCAACTCATCAGACGCGGGCCCACCAGGCGCAGCAGCAATGGCGCGATCTGCGAAAGATTGATGCAGACGGCGATCTGGTTATCATCTTGCGGAGGGATTCGCTCGATTACCTCGAAGGTGTCCTTGGCGACGTCACGGACAGCACGGTCGGCTTCCGCTTGGATGGCGACGCCATGCAGGTGCCCAGGAGCAAAGTGCATGGTCTGGTTTACTTTCACTCCGACGAAGTCGATCTCGCGCCCCAGGTGGCTCGCGTGACAGACCGCTATGGCCAACATATCGAAGCTCAAAGCGTAGAGTTGATCGATCAAGGCTTTCGGGTGGTCAGTCGATCGGGCGTCGAGATCGTTCTGCCCCGGGCCACGCTCACGGAAATCGACTTCTCGATAGGCAAGGTCGTTTATCTGAGTGATCTCGAGTACGAGTCGATCAAGTGGACGCCCTTCTATGGACTGTCGAATACATCCGAAGAATTTCGCCGTGCCAGTCAGCCGCGACGCGACGCGGTAGTCGCCGGTGGCCCGCTTCGACTCGATGGAGTCGAATATGCGAAAGGACTGGGAATCCGCAGCCGGACCGAGATTGTGTATCGCTTGCCCGATGCGTTTCGGCGGTTTACCGCTCTCGTTGGCATCGACGATGCGGTACGCCCTCGTGGCCATGTGAAGATTTCTATCTACGCGGATGACCGGCAACTTTGGACACAGGAAGTTGATGGAAAGGATCCGACATTGTCTCTGTCGCTCGATATCTCAGGCGCCAAACGTCTGAAAATTCTAGTCGACTATGGACGCGATCAAGATGTGGCCGATCACGTCGATTTTTGTGACGCGAGGGTTTCAAAATGAAGCATTGTGCGGCCATCGCAGGCATCTTGCTTGCAGTTACCACGGGCGCTTGGGCGTCGGACGACGCATCGTCACCGCCTCATCCCGATGTCTTGGCGGCGGAAGCCGAACGTGTTGCCGTGATCGCTAGCATCATCCCGCCGACGGTGGCGGTGTTCGCCAACGGCGGTCAGGGTGGCGGCAGCGGAGTCGTTATCTCGCCGGACGGATTTGCGCTGACCAATTTTCATGTGGCACAGCCGGCAGGCAACGCGATGAAGTGCGGCTTGCCCGACGGCGTGCTCTATGACGCGGTCATCGTTGGCGTTGATCCCACGGGCGACGTGGCCTTGATCAAACTGCTGGGCCGCGAAGATTTTCCCTATGCCGAATTGGGAAACAGCGACGCGCTGCGGATTGGTGATCCGGCAATCGTGGCCGGCAATCCGTTTGTTCTGGCCAATGACTTTCAGCCGACGATCACCTACGGCGTCGTTTCCGGCACGCACCGCTATCAGTACCCGTCTGGTACGTTGCTCGAATATGCCGACTGCATTCAGACCGATGCCGCGATCAACCCGGGTAATTCGGGCGGGCCGCTGTTCAATGCACAGGGCGAGTTGGTGGGGATCAATGGTCGCGGGTCGTTCGAGAAGCGTGGGCGGGTCAATGTGGGCGTTGGATACGCGATTTCGATCAATCAGATCAAAAAGTTTCTCGGTTACTTAAAGAGCGGTCGCGTCGTCGACCATGCGACGCTCGGTGCGACGGTGTCCACGTCGGAAGACGGCCGCGTCGTGGTCGATGACATCCTCGAATCGAGCGATGCGTATCGCCGGGGACTGCGCTACGACGATGAGATCGTACGATTCGGTCAGCGCGATATCCGTACGGTCAACGCGATGAAAAATGCGCTGGGCATCTATCCACGCGGTTGGAGCGTGCCGTTGATGTTTCGTCGCGACGGCCAATCGGTGCGGCGCATGGTACGCCTGGCGGGTCTTCACAGCGCAGGTGAGTTGGCGAGGCTGTTGCAAAAACCCGTTGAACCACCCCAACCGAAGGAGAAGCCGAAACACAAGGACCAACCAGACGAGAGTCCGAAAAGGCCAGGGCATCCGAATATTCGATCGATCTTAAACAAGTCGCAGATGCCCAAAGTGGTGGCGGACCATTTCGAGAAACGTCCCGGCTATGCCAACTATCATTTCAACCGGATCAACCAAGATCGCATTTGGCAGGCGTTTGTCGCCCGCGGCGATCTGTCCCAGCTCGATTCTCGTTGGACCATCATGGGCAGTCTCGAAAGCGACGATCCGGTGACAATCCAGCTCTCGGAAGATACTGGAACACTTATCCTTCTCGAGGGAGATTCGAGTGTTCATTATGAGGACGATCTTTCCGCGGCCATCAAGCCGCCGCGTACAGGCGGTCTGCTGGCGGCGCTACACGTGTGGCACCGCTGGGCGACCGTGGGCCTGACGCGATTCGGCGAGGTTTATTATCTAGGAACGATGCCGCTCTCGGGTGACGGACCGATGGTCGACGTTTTGGTTGGGACGTATGGCGGCGCGGAAACGCGGTTTTACTTCGATCCAAACACGGGCGATCTGTTGGCGCTGGAAATGTTTTCCGACGACGATGTCGATCCCTGTGAAATTTATTTCAGCCAGTTGCGTTCCATCAACGGTCACATGCTGCCGCATCGGCTCGAAATACGACACGCCAGCGCGACGTATGCCGTCGTCGAGGTTAAGGAATATCAGTTTGGTGACGAGGGAGAAAACTGAACGTGCAAGTCACACGCCGAATTCATCTTCCGCGCCACTCAGTCGACTTCACCAGTCGATCTGCGACTTTCTCCGGCGTGCTGCTGGGCGCGCTGCTGACGCTGCTCATTTCGGGCGTTGTCCGAGCCGATGTCTCCTTTGCCGATGTGGCCGACTCGGTTCAGCCCAAGGTGGTGAAGATCTATGGGGCCGGAGGCCTTCGCGGTCTTGAAGCGTACCAGAGCGGGATCCTCATATCCGCCGAGGGCCATGTGCTGACGGTCGCTAGCCATGTTTTGGATTCCGATACGGTCACCGTGATCCTCAGCGATGGCCGCAAGCTGGAGGCCACACTGGTAGGAACCGACCGGCGTCTGGAGTTGGCGGTCCTCGAACTCGAAGCGGATGATCTGTCGTACTTCAATTTGCAAAATGCAGTGGAAGCCGATGTGGCAGCCCGAGTGTTGGCGTTCAGCAATCTGTTTGGCGTGGCGACCGGGGACGAGCCTTTGAGCGTGATGCAGGGCTGGGTCGCGGCGAAGACCGTGCTCAACGCCCGGCGAGGAACGTTTAAGACACCGTACCGAGGACCTGTCTACATCGTCGACGTCATCACGGATAACCCGGGCGCGGCGGGCGGAGCGCTGACGAATCATCACGGTCAGCTTCTCGGTATCCTGGGAAAAGAGTTACGCGACGCGCGGACGAACACCTGGCTCAACTACGCGCTGCCGATCGCGCAAGTGATTCCGGCGGTGAACTATATTCTCAGTGGAAAACTTCGGGCCGCATCCGAGGGAAACCGCGAGCGGCCATCGCGGTCATTAACTTTGTCGGCGCTCGGCATCATGTTGGTCCCAAACGTCTTATCACGTACACCGGCCTATATCGACGCCGTTCACGCCGATTCAACTGCCCACGCGGCAGGATTGCGCCCGGATGACCTCGTGGTGATGCTCGATGGCCGCGCAGTCGAGTCGTGCAGGTCACTGCGAAGCGAGCTGTCGTATATCGAGAGTGATGCGGAGATTACGATCACGGTCTTACGCGCTGGCGATCTTATCCTGGTACCATTACGTGGCGGTCGGTTGAACGTTACGACAGACGAAACCTCGCCATAGCAAAAGGCGGTGTCGCCAAACTAGGAGCCCGATTCACAGCATGCCCAAGATACGAAACGACTGGCCAATCACCGTTGCCATTCATGCAGGGCTCTGCGCGACGGCCGCGGCCGCGGATCTGGCCGAATTGGAACAAGTCGCCGTGCAAGCTGCCGTCAGACGCGTCGCGCCATCGGTTGTTCAGATACGAACCATTGGCGGCCTCGATCAGGTGGGGCGCGTGATCCTCGGCACGGGGCCGACCACGGGCCTCATCGTCTCGCAGGACGGTTTTATTATATCGAGTGCTTTTAATTTTGCTCAGCGACCTTCGTCAATTCTTGTCACGTTGCCCGGTGGTTCACGGCTCGCGGCTCAACTCGTCGCGACCGATTATAGCCGAATGCTCGTCCTGCTGAAGATCAAGAGCGACGAAGGACTCTCCACGCTCGATGCGGCGCCAGAGGACGAGATTGCCGTAGGGCAGCGAGCCATCGCACTGGGCCGAGCATTTGGCCGAGTGATTGACGGGGCAGATCCCAACGTCTCGGTGGGAATCGTCAGCGCGGTCGGCCGCATGTTAGGCAAAGTCATTCAAACAGACGCCAAGATATCGCCGAATAATTACGGCGGTCCGCTTGTTGATATCTACGGCCGCGGTCTGGGCGTTCTGGTTCCCTTGTCTCCTCAGGATGATAGCGAGTTGGCGGGTGTCGAGTGGTACGATGCGGGGATCGGTTTTGCCGTTCCGCTTTCGCATATCAATCGGGTGTTGTCCAGGCTTCAGGCCGGTGAGGATCTGCATCGCGGCATCATGGGCATCACGCTCACAAAAGGTGATCCCTATGCGACCGCCGCGAAGATTTCGGCGGTTCGGACGAAATCACCGGCATACGAGGCTGGTCTGAAAGCGGACGACGTGATCGTCGATTTGGACGGTTTTCCGATTGCCACAAAAATGCGACTTCGCCTCGCTCTCGGACCCCGGTATGCCGGCGAGGTGGTTCGTGTGGTGGTCCGGCGCGGAGAGGAAAAGATCTCGCAAGACGTCGAGCTTGTGGACCACCTCGATCCCTTCGAGCACGCGATGCTTGGTGTGCTACCAATTCGCAACGCAACCGACGCATCCACGGGGAAAGGGTCCAAGCAGAAAGGAGTACAGGTTCGATACGTCTACCCAGGCAGTGGAGCCGACGTGGCCGGCATCAAACCGGGCGACGTGATTCTCGCCTTGAACGGCCAGGAGATTCATTCCGCGGCCGACGCCCGCGAAGTCTTAAGCACGATCGGCCCGGGCAGTGAACTGGCGGTAACGCTGCAACGAGAAGACAAGCTTGTAGAGGTCGTGGCCACCACCGGCCCTTTGCCGACCGATGTGCCCAGCAGCTTGCCGCCGGCGCGTGCCCCGCACGACGAATCGGAAACAGAAGAAGGCCCGAAAACAGAAGTGGGGATCTCGGATCTTCAGTTACCGGAGTTCAAAAACAAGGCGACCGTCTATTTGCCCGCGGGCTACCATGCGGCCATTCCGCATGGTGTTGTGATGGTGCTACACACGGCCGGTGAGAAGGACGTGAGAGGATTTGTTCGACCATGGCAGGAGCATTGCGATCGCCACGACTTGATCCTTGTTGCGCCCCAGGCGACGGACGCGGCCGCCTGGCAGGCAACGGACGTCGAGTATCTCAGCCGGGTGCTGATGACCGTTGTCGACAAGTACACAGTCGATCGGTCGCGAATTGTGGTGCATGGGCATCAGGCGGGCGGCGCCATGGCCTATCGCCTGGCACTCCACAATCGCGAAGCCGTCCGGGGCGTTGCGGTGGTCGATGCGCCGCTTCCACGACTGCGGCGAGTACCCGCGAACAATCCGACGGAACGAATTGCCTTCTACTCGGCACGAGCAACAGAATCACGATTTGCTCAGCGCATCGATCGTGGAGTCAAACAACTTCGTGAGGCCCGGTTTCCGGTCACGACGCGAGACCTGGGCGACGAGGTGCGTTATCTCAACACGGACGAACTTTCGGAACTCGCGCGCTGGATCGACACGCTCGATCGTATATGACGCTCCGGCCGGAAGCACGTGCGATTGCTATCCGTCATCTGCGGTCATGATCACTTCGGCCAAGCGGATCAGCGATACAACCATCACCCCTTCGATGGTTTGATCATAGAGATGCCCGAAGTCTTGATTGTCACCGGTCACCAGGTATTGGCACCCGGCGCGTATCGCAGTGCAGAGGATAGGCTGATCTTTCTCAACAAGTTCGACAGGCAAGGGGAACTGAACCGACGGGACGATCTCGACCTGCTCAATCAGCGTGTCAAGTTCCTTGGACCATTCTGGTCGTTTCAGCAGGATATTTCGTCGGGCTTCTTCCAGAGCGAAATCACTGGTTACAACGATACCGCGCTGACGCAGTATCTGGATGAGCCGCCCGATGTTGCTGGTCGCCTTGCTTGCCGAAAACAGAACGTTGGCGTCGAGGAAAATTCGCATCGCGTGGCCACACCCCGCCAGATGCGATCAAGCAGTCCAGTTCAAGCATCGGGGAGCAGCTTGCCCAGGGCATCCTCATCCTTAGCAAACTCAGCGATACGCTGCTCGGTATAGACCTCGATGGGGACCGTGATGGCTGGTCGCAACAGAAGACCCTGCTGGGTAGTCTCGATAATGAGCTCGTCGTTTGCTTTGAGGCCCAAAGACTTACGCATCCGTGCCGGGATGGTGATAGAGCCTCTTTGATTGATTGTCACTCTGTTTCGCATAATGACAGTATATCATCAAAACAGTAATTCAGTCAAATTGGTCGACCACTTATTTGAAATAACCGCCGATTCGTAGCGAAATGAACGATCTTGCCACCTTTTGAGGCTGCCTCTCAACAGGCCTTGCCCTCAAGCGGCAGCTTGGTATACTTCACTATTGCACTAGGTACCTAGTGTACTCAGGAGCTAGTCGTGAATATCGATCCAAGAAGCCACATTCCTATCTATCTGCAAATTGCGGACGGAATCCGCGATGCGATGGCGACGGGGATCTACTCTCCCGGCGAATCGTTGCCCTCCCTTCGCGCCCTGGCCCTCGACGTTCAGGTCAACCCGAACACGGTCCAACGGGCGTATGACGCATTGGCGCGCGAGGGCTTGATCTACTCGCGTCGCGGCAAGGGCTTGTTCGTCGCCGAGCAGGGGAAGGCAGACGCGCGGACTCGCGCGCAGCAGGCGGTGCGCCGTTCGTTCGACGAAGGCATTCGCACCGGCCACGCGACGGGGATGGACACGAAGGCAGTTCGCACCGTTTTCGAAGCAAGCCTAAGTGCCAAGGACTCACGTGCCAGTAACCCACCTGCCAGAGACCCAGCGGAGAAATGACTTATGACTACCCAAGTCGACGATCATGCGGCCATTGAACTTATGGGTCTTACGAAACAGTTCAGCCGCTCGACAGCCGTCAAAGATCTGTCATTGCGTGTTGACCGCGGAAGCACGTTTGGCCTTATCGGACCCAATGGGGCGGGCAAGACAACAACGATGAAGATGCTCATGGGCATTCTCCGTCCCACGACGGGGGCCGTCACGGTGTTAGGCACCAATGTTTTCGCGGAGCCGTTGGTGGTGAAACAACGTGTCGGGTACGTTCCCGAGTCACACCACATCGATCGTTGGATGCGTGTTGGCGAAGCGGTGGGCTTCTGTCGCTCGCTCTACGAGTCGTGGAACGATCAGACCTGTCAGCAAATGCTCGATCGGTTCGAGCTCGATCCCAATAAGAAAGTCAAACAGCTCTCGAAGGGAATGCTGGTCAAGCTCTCGCTCGTGCTGGCCGTGTCACACGAACCGGAGGTGCTGTTGCTCGACGAACCGATGGCCGGATTAGACCCATTGGCCCGCGAGGAGTTTCTCGACGGCGTACTGCGGACCATCTGCGAGCGTGGACAGACGGTGATTTTCTCGACCCACTCACTCGATGACGTGCAGCGCCTGGCAGACACCGTGGGCATTCTTTACGACGGTCGTCTGTTAGTACACCGCAACATCGAAGAGTTGCTCGTGATGACCAAGCGAATTCGGGCCACACTTACTGGCGGACATCCTCCCGATTGCTTGCCCGAGAACATAATTTGGCAACGGGTGCAGGGGCGGGAATGGTTGGTTGCGGTTGGCGACTTCACCGTCGAGAAGGTTCAGCAGATTCGAGCTCAAGAAGGTGTGGACCGTGTCGAGGTCATTGACCTCGGACTGGAGGATTTATTCAAGGATTTTATCAGGGAACGAAAGGCCGTATCATGAAATGGCTCGTTCGGAGAGAGTATCGTCTCAATCGACTGATTCTGATCACGGGGGCGGTGCTACTGTATCTGCCTTACTTGGGCGTCCTGATCGCTCTCTGGTGGTCAAAACGTTCGCCACAGGAATCCTCCAAGCTGCCGGAGTATTCGCAGGAGCGGCCTTCTACAGCCTCGGCCTCTCTCAGGTAACCGTGACCCTGCTCGGCGGCAACGCGTTCGCCGGGGAGCGTGCCGATCGTTCGGCGGAATTCATTGCCTGCCTGCCCTTGCCACGGACACGACGCTTGAGCAGCAAGTTGATCCTAGCGATTTCCGCTACGGCTTTGATTTGGGGAATAAACTTATTGGTTCTCTGGATTCTCGTGAACCTGTCCCCTGAGTTACGATCAAAATTTAACTCCCCCGATATGCCTCTCATGCTGAGCTACGTTGCCATCACGGGCCTGGTGTTCTATGGTGTGAGTTGGCTCATCTCGTCGTTTCAATCCAGTCCCACCTTTGCCGTCGTCGGAGGGCTGCTCACTCCCTTGCTCGTCATCATGGGCCTTAACGGCCTTAACGCAGCGGCGTGGGCAACGGATATGGATGTGCGATCCGTTGATCGATTCGTGGGAATCGGGTACGCGATCATCTGCCCGATTCTGGCCATCGTCGGTTTTTCGATCGGGACCTGGTATTACCTGACTCGAATCGAACCGTAGTATTCAGCGCGGCACCTTCGACGACGCAATCGGTTCTTTTAGCCGATCTTGGCTTTGAGCTGGCTGAGCAGCCGAATGGCGTGGCCGATTTCTTCTTTTTGCCGCTCGGGCTCTTGCGGAATCTCGCGCTCGACGGTTAGCGGACCGTGATAGCCGACCTCATCGAGCGTACGCAGGTAACGCTCCATATCGACCTGGCCGTCGCCCAGCCGCTCTTCGCTGCCCCACTCTTGGCCCGGATTGGCTGCCCACTTTGCGTCTTTGCAGTGGACACTGCGAACTAACCCCCCCACTTTTTTCAGGGCCTCGATCGGCTCGCCACTACCGTAAAGGATCATGTTGGCCGGGTCAAAATTGATGAACAGGTTATCACGACCGACATTGCCGATAAACCGAAGCAACTCGTCGGCCGTTTCCTGACCCGTCTCCAGGTGATAACTCTGGCCATTCGATTTCAAGTAGTCACAAAGCTCTTGAACCGTGGCCAGGACCTCTTGGTACATCGGATTGCCCGCGTCGTGCGGAACGAAACCGAGGTGCTGCCCAACCACGTCGCAGTGGATCAGCTTGCTGAAATCAGAGATTTCCTTCATCTCCGCCAGGCGCGAGGCTCGGGTTTTCGGGGGAACGAGGCCCACGGTTTTCACGACGGTCGGAATATCGGCGTAACTCTCGTCCTCGAAGCCAGCGAACACGGCCGTAACCGAGATATTCAACTCGCGCAACCGGTAGAGATAACTTTGGGCTTCTTCTTGGGTGCGCTTCTGCCGCGACGGCGAATGAACCTGGATCGTTGGAACGCCCAGCTCGCGTAGAACTTCGAGTTTGATGCCCAAGCCGGCATCTATGCTGGCGAACACGCCGAGTGGCCATTTCTCCATTTTGAATCTCCGTAACTGTTCACCAGTATGAAGTAAGAAACCTAAAACGAACAATGATTCACCACAGAGGCACGGAGCACACAGAGACGAGTGTTACTAAGGGGAACCGCAGATGGACGCAGATAAACGCGGATTTAAAAAATCACTAATCAATTCGCATAGGATGGCAAGACGATCCAAAATCCAATGGATCCCATGATTATCTGCGCTGATCGGTGTTTATCTGTGGCTCTTTCTTCGTCTTTCGTTATTCCTCCGTGTTCTCTGTGCCTCGGTGGTGAATTCTTATTTGATCTTTCGTGCCGTTTGTTTTTCTACCTCAGACGGCCCGGTGTATTACCAGCCCAAATTACTTTATCAACAGACTGCTAGTTACAAGAAACTAACTGATGTCCTTTGCCACGCGAGGTTTGACCTCTTCTGGAGTTTCGTCGCTATCGATGTCGAACCATTCTCGCCGGAATTCGATTCGTTGCTTTGACTCGATCGCGATATTCGACGTGAGCGCGATCACCGCGTCGGCCAGCGCCACCTGCGGATGACAACGAGGGACGTTCTCGGGATCCGGATTGCGAATGCACCAGGCCCAATGCTCGATCTCTTCGGTGTAACCGCGACTGATCGGTCCGTCACTGGCGGCCTTCGACAGGGACGCGGCGGCCGACGGGCCGCTTTCAGTCGTATCGAGTGTTGGTCCGCCGCCTTGCTTCTTGATGACAACACGACTGGTGGATGAATTCTTGAACAGCAGAACTTCCTTCTCTTTTTCGAGCATCATTGTGCCCTGTGTGCCGTAGACCGTTTCGCCGTGGCCACCCCAGCCGTTGCCGTTGATTGATGAGTAGGTCACCACAATTTTTTTGTTCGGGTCGGCGACTTCCGTCATTTGGGCATCTTTGTAGTAGCCCTTGCCAGGATATTCGAAGGTGCAATAAACGTGATCGTTCGCGTCACGGTCGGCAGGAAAGATGTGCCGGCCGCCCACGCCTACGACACTCAACGGATGTGGTTTTCGGCCGTTATTCCAATCGGCTTGGATAAATAGCCCGGCTGCATCGAGCTGATGAGAGCCCAATTCGGCCATCAGGCCACCGCCGGTGCGGTTCCAGAGTCGCCAACGTAACAACTCTTCGAGCGCGGTCCGCTGGGTCCCCTGGCCGTCTTGGAGTGTTTTTTCCTCGTAGCCATAGTTTTCCGCCACAACCGCAAAATCAGCCAATTGCATCTCAACCTGCTTGACGCGCTTCTGCCAAAGATCGATGTCCTTCGCTCTGGGATCCTTGAGCTTGCCGCGAAAGCTTCGCAATTTCGCCATGAGCCCATGCGTCGCGACATACTCTCGCTCTAATGGCTTGTCTCGGAGTTTGCGGATTTCTCGCAGGCCCAGTTCAAAGTCGCGTAGCGTATATCCTTCCGCCTCGGGCAGCGGCGGTTGCCAACTGTCTCGGCCAGGCAAGTTCCCACGGTGCCACTGAGCGCGAATGAAATGGAGATCACCCAAGATTCCCTGTTTGATGATATCGAGGGCGTTATCGTAGAGCACACTGTAATGCCGCTGGTGTCCGGTGGCGAGGAGCATTTTCGTTTGCTGAGCAACACGGGCCATCTCCTTGCACTGATGGACGCTGTGGGCCATCAGTTTCTCGGTGAGCACATGCTTGCCCTTCCGCATGGCCTTGATCGCCGCCGTGTCATGCAGGTGCAAGGGCAGGGCGATGATCACGGCCTCGACGTCCGGGTTGTCGAGCAGATCTTCGTACCGGTCGACATAGACTGCGACTTTTTTGCGAGCCTCGTCCTCGGTTTTCCAGCCGTATTTTTTCATTAAGCCCGGGCGAGCCGTCAAGGCGCCGTCGCTATACCAGTCACCGTGAAATGCACGGTGGACGTTGTAGGGCCGGATGTCGGCGATGGCGACCACCTGGACGTAGTCGGGATTGATGGCGCCGATCAACACGCTGCCTTCGTCGCCCGTACCAATGACACCGACACGCAACGGGCTACTGAGCGATCGCGCCGAACCGTAGTCGAAGACCATCGCTCCGAGCCCTGCGCCCGAGACAAGCCCCGAGGCGATCCCTTTTTTGAGGAAATCGCGACGCGAATCGAGCGATCCGACCGCTTCGTGATAATTGTCTTTTCCGACTTCGCGCTCTTCAGGCGTAAGATTCATCTCGATGCTTCCTTCGTCCGGCAGCACTTACAGAAAAGATCGCTGATAAAAAAATCGAGGCCAGCCCAGCGGCCCGGTCCCGTGGCAACGAGCACCAACATGGCGATCATTTCAACCGATTGTTCGTAAACAGGCATGGCGCCGGCGATCCAGGGTGGTTGGGACGCGATCACCGAGAGCAGAAACATGGCTCCAAGGAGCGCTGCAGCGCGTGTGAAGAGCCCCAAGACCAGCAAGACGCCTACACCTAGGATTAAGTACGTAAGAACCATGTCGAAGGGTTTCAACGGATTGCGAAAAAGCGTGTCCATCGCCCGCTGTTTTTGGTCTTCACCGAGAAGTTCAACCAAACCGAGATGGAAGCCTTGCTCTAAGTCCTTTACGTCATTGAGCCAACGGCGGCCGAGACTCTGGGTCTCTGCCGACTTCTCGGTGATCCGACTGTCTTGAAATGGCACCTCACCGGCGGTGAGGTCGGCTCTGAGTTGTTCCAGACGCCACAGCTCGTGGCGGTATTTAGCGATCTCTTCGCTCTGTCCATCGAGTTTTTTGGGTACGCCATGGAAGTAATCTCGGAGCTGGATAAGACGAGTATCGAGAAGTTCCGCGGCGGCCTCTCGCTGTACGCCTTCGAGTGACTGATCTTTGACAAATTCGCGGACGACCTTTCCCCAGTCGTCGACGATCCGCTGAGCCCAATCTTTATAAGGCGCGTGGGGTGGAAACTCGATCGGGATCGGCTTCTTTTCGGATTCCGCCTGTTTGACTCGGGAGGTGTAGTCGGTCTTCCATCGATCGACTTCCGCTTGCTGCCCGCTGGTGAGTTGAATGTCCGGCAGCGGCTGAGCGAGCAACGTCTGCCAA
>Ga0310123_10001469_pt1 | contig 19568 bp, 20 predicted proteins | sample CB6_AW_1057_MG_FD_203505 | JGI IMG/M metagenome (GOLD analysis project Ga0310123, IMG submission 203505) | Marine microbial communities from Western Arctic Ocean, Canada - CB6_AW_1057 | ecosystem: Environmental > Aquatic > Marine > Oceanic | place: Canada: Western Arctic Ocean | collected... | reverse complement strand
CCGCTGAAGACGCTAAGCCCGCTGAAGACGCTAAGCCCGCTGAAGACGCTAAGCCCGCTGAAGACGCTAAGCCCGCTGAAGACGCTAAGCCCGCTGAAGACGCTAAGCCCGCTGAAGACGCCAAGGACGATTCGGCGCCGACGTCTCCTCCCGCCTGACACCCGACGCGCGTACCGGGGACTAGAATCCCCTTATTTTTCGCCTGCTTACCGCATTCTTAGAAGAGGCTAGAACCATGACCATTTCCGCACAGCAAGTCAAAGAGCTCCGCGAAAAAACGGGCTCTGGGCTCATGGAGTGCAAAAAGGCGCTCCAGGAAGCCAATGGCAACGTCGATGACGCCGCCATCATCCTCCGCAAGAAAGGACAGGCGACCGCAGAAAAGAAATCCGGGCGCTCGACAACAGAAGGTCGTGTAGGCTCCTACATCCACACGGGCGGACGCGTGGGCGTTCTCATCGAGGTGAACTGCGAGACCGACTTCGTGGCCAATACCGACGAGTTCCACGAGCTCGTGAGGGACCTCGGGATGCAAGTGGCCGCGGCGGCGCCTTCGGCGGCCCGGTGGGTGCGCCGTGAGGACGTCCCGAAGGACGCGCTCGATAAAGAGCGCGACATCCTCACGAGCCAAGCGGAAGCCTCCGGTAAGCCGGCCAACGTGATCAAAAAGATTGTCGAGGGCAGACTCTCTAAGTTCTATTCAGAGAACGTGCTTCTCGAACAGGCCTTCATCAAGAATCCCGATCAAACGGTCGAGGAGTTACTGAAATCCCGAATCGCAGTGCTCAAAGAGAACATCCAGATCCGCCGCTTCGTGCGGTTTGAACGCGGCGAAGCTCTTTAGTATTCTCCTGCCTCGTCGAAGGGAGCTCTGAGCCAAAGCGCCGCGCGCGGCGCGGGCGATGGGTCCCCACAGCAGGGATTAATCTGAAGTTGTTGTCCACGGGAGTGGTACAACTTGAATTAATGTCAAAGGAGCCTGTCCGCAAAATGCCTGCCTTCAAGCGCATTCTCGTCAAACTCTCCGGAGAGGTCCTGATGGGCGAGCAGTCGTTCGGGATCGATCCCGAAGTCGCCTTGAAGATGGCAGAGCAGCTCCAGGAAGTCCACTCTCTCGGAGTTCAGACGTCGTGCGTCATTGGCGGCGGTAACATCTTTCGTGGGGTGGCGCCATCCACACGCGGCATGGACCGCGTCGCCGCTGACCATATGGGCATGCTCGCGACGGTCATCAACGCGGTAGCGCTGCAGGACGCGATCGAGAAGCTCGGCATCAATACCCGCGTCATGTCGGCGATCGAGATGCGAGAAGTCGCCGAGCCCTTCATCCGCCGCCGCGCGATTCGCCATCTCGAGAAAGGGCGGATCGTGATTTTTGCCGCGGGCACCGGCAACCCTTATTTTTCGACGGACACCGCGGCCGCGCTCCGCGCGATGGAGATCAAAGCCGACATCATCTTGAAGGGAACGCGCGTGGACGGGATCTATTCCGCTGACCCGGAAAAACACCCCGACGCCGAGTTCTTCGAACACATCACCTACATGCAAGTGCTCGAAAAAGGCCTCAAGGTGATGGACACGACGGCCATCTCTTTATGTCTCGATAACTCGCTCCCCATCATCGTCTTCGACATCAAACAACGAGGCAATATTAAGCGCATCGTGGAAGGCGAAAAAATAGGGACTCGAGTGGATGGAATCCCGGGAGGAGAGTGATGGAAAAAGAGCTCATGAAAGACGCCCAGTATCGGATGGACAAGACCCTCGAGGTCCTCCGGAAGGATCTCGCTTTGATCCGTACCGGGCGCGCTTCTCTGGCCATTTTGGACGGTGTTACCGTCGATTATTACGGAGCAAAAACACCTCTCAATCAGGTCGCCAACCTGGCGGTGCCGGAAGGCAATCTGATCACGGTCCAGCCGTGGGAGCCACCCCTGCTCGAGACAATCGAGAAAGCGATCCTCTCGTCGGATCTAGACTTGAACCCGGCCAATGACGGGAAGACCCTCCGCATCCACATCCCGCCGCTCACGGAAGAGCGGCGGAAGCTACTCGTCAAGCAAGTAGGCAAGATGGCGGAAGAAGGTCGCACCGCACTCCGCCAGGTACGCCGGGACGCGAACGATCGGCTCAAGCGAATGCTCAAAGACAAAGAGATCTCGGAGGACGACGAGAAGCGTGCTCTCAAGGAAGTGCAGGGCCTGACCGACGAGCACGTCAAGAAGGTGGACGAGATCGTGAAAAACAAAGAGCAGGATTTGATGACCGTTTAGCGCCCCTTCTCAGAAGTTCGTTAAAGGCAAGGGGGAGGTGGGGATAGGAGGAGATGTGGGGATAACAAAACTGCTTTTTTTTTATCCCGCTGTCCCCTCCTATCCAAACCTCTCCTTGCCTTGAAAACAGTACACAAAAATGGTCGCAAGGGCAGAGGAGACGTTTTTTACACACCTCGAATGTTCTCGTACCGGAGAGTCGTACGAGAAGGGCGAGATTCAGCATGTATCGCGAGCCGGCGCTCCCCTGCTCGCTCGCTACGACACGGCTCGGGCCCGCGCTTCATTCCAGCCGGACGCGCTCACGGGCCGTCCGTTCAACATCTGGCGCTACCGGGAGCTTCTGCCGCTAGCCAATACCAGCGATATCCTTTCTCTAGGCGAGGGCGGCACCCCGCTTCTGCAGGCCCATCGGCAAGGCGCACGGCTCGGACTTTCCTGCCTCTACATCAAAGATGAAGGCCTGAACCCCACCGCGAGCTTCAAGGTCCGAGGAATGGCTGTCGCGGTGTCGATGGCCGTCGCTCTCGGCGCGAAAGAGCTCGCCGTGGCCTCGGCGGGCAACGCCGGAGGCGCTCTCGCCGCCTACGCGGCGCGGGCGGGCTTGCCTGCACACATCGTCGTGCCCCGAGACGCACCGCGCGGGAGTGTCGCGGAAGCTGAAGCTTTTGGCGCGGAGGTGACCTATGTCGACGGGTTGATTGGCGACGCCGGCCGTCTCGTGGCGGAGCGGTCGGAGCGCCACGGATGGTACGACCTTTCGACGCTGAAAGAGCCCTATCGACTCGAGGGCAAGAAGACGATGGGGTACGAGCTCTTCGAGCAGCTCGATAGAACGCTTCCCGACGTCATCCTCTATCCCACGGGTGGCGGGACCGGCCTCGTCGGGATGTGGAAGGCTTTCGACGAGATGGAAGCACTAGGGTGGATCGGAAGCGGCCGGCCGCGGCTCGTATCGGTGCAGTCCACAGGCTGCGCTCCACTCAAGCGCGCGATGGAAAGCGGTGCTCTAGCGTGCACTCCCTGGGGAAACGCCGCCACCATAGCCCCCGGGCTGCGCGTGCCCAAAGCTCTCGGTGATTTTCTGATCCTGCGTGCGCTGCGCGAGACAAAAGGGCGGGCCGTCGCGGTCACCGACGACGAGCTCATGAAAGCGAGCCGCGCGCTCACCGAGACCGAAGGCATCTTCGCCTGCCCCGAAGGCGGAGCTTGTCTCGCCGCCCTCGAGAGTCTCGTCGACGAGAGTTGGGTGGGCAAGGATGAAACCGTCATTTTGTTCAACACGGCATCTGGAGCCAAGTATTTCTGATGACGAAGAAGCTCTATCTAGAAAACCCCTACGTCACGTCTTTCGAGGCCGAGATCCTCGAGACGCTCGATCTGGCTGAAGGCATCGCTCTCGTATTCGACGCGACCCACTTTTATCCCGAAACCGGCGGACAGCCCTACGACCTGGGTACGATCGACGGGATCGAGGTCACGAAGGTGCTCGAGTCCGAGGACGACACGATTCTCCACTTTGTCGAGAAGCGTCCCCGAGGCCTACAGGTTCGTTGTGAGATCGACGCCGCGAGGCGGCACGATCACATGCAACAGCATTCGGGCCAGCACGTGCTCTCCGCCGCCTTCGTCCGCGAGGCCGGAGCCGAGACGACATCCTTCCATCTCGGAGCCAAGGTCTCGACGATCGATCTCGACAAATCGCCCCTGTCAGACAAAGAGGTCGACGCCGTCGAGCGCGCCGCTAACAACGTCGTCGCACGCGCCGTCCCCATCAAGAGCCGCTTCGTCTCCGGCGTCGAAGCTCTAGCCCTGGAGCTCAGAAAAACGCCACCGAAACAAGACTCCCTCCGCATTGTCGAAGTGGAAGGCTTCGACCATCAAGCCTGCTGCGGCACACACCCACGCTCGAGTGCGGAGATCGGTCCGGTCGTCATCCGCGGTCTCGAAAAGCTCAAAGGCGGCACCCGGGTCGAGTTTCTCTGCGGCGAGCGCGCACTTCGAGACTACCGCATGACGGTGCGAAGAATCCGATCACTCGCAAGCGTTCTCAGCAGCTCGGAAGCCGCGCTCGTCGAGACGGCGCAGAAACTTCAGGACGAGCGCAAATCGATGAAAAAGGAGCTAGCGCGGCTCAGAAGCAAGGCGCTCGCGTCGAGCGCGGAAGCCTGGATGAGCGACGCCGAGGCCATCGGTGATGTGCGTGTTCTAGCCCGGGAAATCACGGCGGTCGGCCCAGCGGAGCTCCGGGCGATCGCGATGCAGCTCGCCGCTCAGCCCGGGCGTGTTTTGCTCCTGGGTGCTATCGCCGACGGACGCGCGCATCTCGTTTTCGCACGTTCGATCGACGTCGACGCTCCGATGGGAGAGCTCTTGCGTGGATCCGTTGAGCTGGTCGGCGGCCGAGGCGGAGGTTCACCGCAAGTATCTCAAGGCGGCGGCCCCGACACCGAGAAGCTCCAGGAAGCGCTCGAAGACGCGCGCGCGAAGCTCGCAAAGCGACTCTGACGGGTCCCAATCTTCTTTTCTTTTATTGCTTTTCCTTTGCGCCTTTGCGTTACGCTTTTCTTTATATTGCTCGGTTTTTCTTGATATTGATTGGCTTCGTGGAGCGAGACTACAATGTCGCTCCACCGATCATGCCGCGCCCATTGGTTCTCCTCGCCGTCCTCGCACTCGCGCAGTGCGGTTCGCCACCGCAAGAGAGTCCGAGACCGAGCAAGTCGGCGCCCGCCGCGACGATCGGAGAGGAGCCACTCGAGACCGCGACGATTGGCAGCGAACAGGTGCAGACGATCCCCGCAGAGCCCATCGCTATGGATACGGCGAGTCCCGAAGCCAGCCGCGCCTGCAGATGGTCGAGCGCGTGGAGAAAGCCCAATGTCCAAAAACCGCTCCTCGCGGGCGTCGGAGGCATTCCAATGCCGATACGAACGCACGACGTCGATGTCCAGTTCCCCGTCTCTCGCATCAAGCGCACAGGCAAAATGGTCGCGGAAATAGTCATCACACCAGACGGGACCGTCATGGAAGCGACGATCGTGCGCTCGCTCGAGCCGCGCTGGGCGGCCGCGGAGGAAGCGCTCTTGGAAGCCGCACGTCAATGGAGATACGAGCCGCCGCGGCTCGGAAACACACCCATCTCGGTGTGCACAACGCTCGTCGTCGATCCATGAGCCGATGGAACAGCTAACGCTTTTCGCCCCGGTCGGCGCGGCCGAACCGCCGGCCCGTGTGCGCGAGCTCGCCTCCGCGCTCCATGAAAGGCTCTACTTGGGCACCTCCTCCTGGTCGTTCCCAGGCTGGGACGGCATCGTCTATGACCGCAGAGTCTCGCAGACGACGCTCGCAAGGCACGGGCTCACAGCCTATGCGCATCATCCTTTGTTTCGAACAGTGTGCATCGACCGCACCTATTATGGGCCCATCACCGCGGAGGATTTCGCGCGCTACCGGTCGGCGGTCCCGGAAGACTTTCGCTTCGTCATCAAAGCTCACGAGCTCGTGACACGCGGGCGCCAGAAGCACGACATCGCCTCGCCCAACCCGTTATTTCTCGAGCCCGGATATGCGATCGACGAAGTCATCGGCCCGTGTCTCGAAGGGCTAGGGCGTCGCGCCGCTGTCATGTTGCTTCAGTTCCCGCCGCAATTTGTAGACGACGTCGCCGCGTTCAACGGCAAGCTCCACCGCTTTTTGTCCGAGCTTCCCAAGCGAGTGCTCTATGCCGTCGAGCTCCGCAACCCCGAGCTTTTCAACGACGGCTATCGCGAGCTCTTGCAGGATGTCGGCGCGAGCCATTGCTTTAACGTCCACCCCAACATGCCTGCACTCGAAGAGCAGGTCCAACAATCCGCACCCGATGCGTGGCCCACCATCGTCATCCGCTGGATGCTACGCCGTAACTTGCGCTATAGCGACGCCAAAGAGGCTTTCCATCCGTTTAACAAACTGCTGAACGAAGACGCCGCCTCGCGCCGCGCGGTCGCGACCCTTTGTCGCGACGCGAAGCGCGCCTTTATCATCGTGAACAACAAAGCCGAAGGCTCGGCACCGCTCTCTCTCGTGAGCCTCGCCGAAGAAATCGTCTCACCGACTCGATGAGCTCGGTTTGTGCCGGATCTCTTCCGGAGTGCGCTTCCCATCATGCGGCAGAAGCTCCAGCTTGAAAGTCACGGAAAGCTCCGTCGGGAGATAACACACCGTATCGTCACAGGCCTGATACAACAACGTCGCCCGAATCTCCAGCTCTGTGACATCCGGCTCATCGTAGCCCGGAAGCCGCGGCGAAAGCGTTATATCCTGAAGGATTCGGACCGACCCTTGAAAGACAGGTACGCTCTCTTGAATCGCGGGTAAGTGCATGATTTCCGATTCGGGAACACCGTATCGTGCACTTTCAAATAGGAAGCTTCGGAAACAGCCACCGAGACCGGGCGATAGCCTTCGACGCCGGGAGTATAGACATGCATCTTCGGAGGCAGCTCGAGCTCTAGCACAAGAGTAATCCGGTTTCCGCGGCGGGTGTTGTCCTGGGCGGGGTAAGCGGTAAGCTTCAAATGAGCCGTATCGATTTGCAGACGGGTGCCGCCCCCCGCGCCGAACTCGTGGACCAAAAGACTATCCGCGGTCACGCGCTGACGGTGTCACGGCTCGAAATATTTGGACGTGACAATCCCGTCGGCATCGATAACGAACGTACCTGGCCGCGCCATGCCAAAAAAGGCGTGGTCTTCTGGTACGTTGCGCTTCAAGATGCCAAACGCGCGAATCATCTCCGAGGCCGGAACCGCAAGGAGCGGATAGCGAAGCCCTCCCATCTGCTCGGAGAAATGTGCGAGGATTTCGGGGGTGTCGTAGCTAATCGCAACGACTGCCAGACCTTGGGCCCCGAATTTGTCGAAGGATTTGTCCAGCTCCACGAGCTGGGTTTTGCAATACGGTCACCAATCTGCCGAGCGATAAAAGAGAAGAACCGCGCCGTTCGGACCTTTCAAAACATCGAAATCCCAAGCCTTGCAGTTTTGATCGATCGCACGGAAATCCGGGATGCGGGCCCCGATCTCGAGACCGGTCTGCTCGTCATCATCCATCGGGTCGATCGGGCCGAAAACATGTTGTGCGACTAGCGGCGTCCCGAGGAGCACCATCAAAAGCCAACCACAAAAACTCCGTCGTAGAATCAGACGGGCCTCCGTCGCCATCTTAATTCATCGATCGTGAGCGTCAGCTGTAGTCGACCTTGCAGCGCGCAACGTGCAGTAATTCGAGCCGTGCCCCAAGAATCAGGATAGTCTCACTGTCTCTTGCCTAGAGCAAGTCGTCTTGCTAGCATGGTGCGTTTTCCATGCTTTTCAACATGGGCGGCTAGCTCAGCTGGGAGAGCGCGGCGTTCGCAATGCCGAGGTCACGGGTTCGATCCCCGTGCCGTCCACCACCGTAAATAGCTCAATTAAAACAATTTAGCGTCCCGCACTTGAGCCAGGGGTAACACTGGGGTAGCACACGCACGGAAACGATCCTCGACCATGTGCGGGCTCGTCGGGCTGTTCTCGTGGACGATGAGGCTCCAAGGACCCGGTGCGGAAATAGCCCCGGCTTAGCAGTCGGATTTGATGAAGGCTCCTGTCGGCTCGGGTCTTACCCGATGCGGCTGCCGCCTTTTTCCTTACGGACGCGATCCTGCGGCGAACACACCCTGCGGCGTCAGCGATCAGCGCGACGACGGCGACACGGGTTCGAGTCCCCGAGGGGAGCTTCACCCCTAGTATCAGCAATTGGTGGCAAGCTGCGGCTGGTGGCTTGACTACGATGGACAAGCACTGTAATCCCCGATCGGCATTGAAATCCGCGATCATCGTCTTGTCGCCGGTGAGATTGCGATAAAAGAGCACTCTTCCATTCGGGCCCCAAACGGGTTCCCGTCTACCGTCCGTCGAGATCTGCCACCTTCGTTCCGGTTCGGAAACGACTGCACGTAGACTTCATGCCGCCTGGCCTCGTCTGACGTGCAGACCAGCGATCGCCCATCGGGCGAAAAACGGGGCCAGGCAGGAGATTCGAGTAGAGTCGTCGGGCGCGCTCGCCCGACGTGTCGAGCAACCAAACATCGGACGGATTATCACCGGTGTAGGCGAGCAGCCGTCCGTCGGGCGTTGGCGACGCGACCCATTGCCGGTGCAGGCCTAGGTATCGCCCCGCGGGCGCTCGAGGACTTCTGCGCGCGTGCTCGCAACACTTTTCGGCTCGAGTCCGGCAATCTGACGGCGTTCGATGACGACGTGCCCGTCTTCTCGACGATGGACCCTCGCCAACTGATGGACATTGGCGAATTCACCGACGAACTCCGTGCGACGGCACCGCACCTTTTCAGAAAACAGAGAGAGGAGAAAGACAAATGTCAAAATTCTACGTAAAGCACCGACTCTTGGTCGATTCTCTCGAGACCGAAACGCCGCTCGCCGCGACTGCCGAGATCCAGCAGGTAAACGCCATCGCGAAGGAGGTAGACGATCGCTTGGAGTTTCTCTCGCGGGAGCCAGACTCGCCCAACACACGCCAAGCCCAGTCCGATGCCCGCCGTCTGGCGATCGAGAAAGTCGACGCTTTGCGCGCCGGCGCGAGACGATCGAGAAATTTCAGCAGAACTTCGACGTTTCAATCGAGAACGTCCGCAAGCTGATCTCTGCAGGGGCGGTGATCGCGATGGGCGCCGCCGCCGGCAAAACCAAGAACTTTCACGAGGCGGCGAACCGTTTCGAAGAGCTGGAATGGTATGTCAAACTAGGGATGACTCCAATGGAGGCCTTACTGAGCGCCACGAGGAACGGCGCGCAGTTGATGCGGCGGGACGATCTCGGAGTCATCGAGCCAGGCGCAATAGCGGATATTCTCGTTGTCGATGGCGACCCACTCGAGAACATCGGCAACATGCGGCAGCTACTGGTAGTGATCAAAGAAGGCGAGGTGATGCTTGACCGGACCGCCTCCGAGCAGACCTCTAGGTGATGGCGGGGAGGTGCAACGGCATGGGAGAGCTAAAGACTCGACGGAGGTTCATCAAGGGTGCCATCGCCGCGGGCGCAGCGGTGGCCGCTTCGGGAGCCCTCACCCACGAGTCCGGCGCCCTGGCGCAGCGGTCCGAAGGTATCCGAAGCTTCGACCATGTCGCCGCTCCGATGCGAAATATGGAAGCGATGGTTTCGTTCTATCGCGCCCTCGGCTTGAAGGTGAACGAAGGTCCCTGGGTCTGCTCCATCCATTTCGGGGACCAGAAGATCAATTTTCACCTTCCCGTGCTGTGGCAGCGCGAGACGTTCACGCTGCGTGCTCCCGCCGCCCAGCCGCCCTGCGGTGACTTCTGCTTCGTGTGGGAAGGCTCGATGGAGTCGCTGAAAGCGACGCTGGACCGAGCGCGAGCAGAGGTCATCGAGGGTCCCGCGGAGCGCGCAGGCGGTCGCGATGGCGGCACCGTCAGAGGCACGAGCCTGTACGTGCGAGACCCGGACGGCAACCTGTTGGAATTCATGATCTATTCCTGATCCTTGCTGAAGCCATACAGCTCGGAGGCGGCTTCGGCGGAGATGAGCTCGTTCGCCACGTCCGAGCGTACCTGCTCGCGATCTCTCGCCTTGGGGTCACCGTAGCCACCCCCGCCCGGGGTGTGAATGATCAGCCGTTCGCCGGCGCGAATGATCTGGGTCCCCTTGCCGCGCAACCGCTCGCCGGAGGCGAGGAACACCGCACCGGACTCCCCGTGGCCGCCTGAACGTCGGCCCAGAGCCGGGTGCGCGATGCGATCGAAGGCCGCGAGCAACTCGAAATCGGAGTCGATCGCGCTCTCGATCTCGAGCACCTGGCCGAGGCCGCCGCGATGCTCGCCGGCGCCGCCAGAATCCGGCCGGAGCTCCTTGCGGTGGAAAATCAGCGGCGCCAAGGATTCGTTGATCTCCACGGGGGTTCCCCGGACACCGCTGGGATAGGCGGTGGCGGACAGGCCGTCGCTGGTCGGTCGCGCGCCGGTGCCTCCGTTCGTGACGGCGGTGGTGGTGAAGATGGTGCTGTCGTTCGGGCCTCGATCCGTTTCGCCCCGGAAGGTGAGATTCCAAAGGCAAGAGGCGCCCTCGGCGGGGACGCGGTCGGGCTTCACCTGAACGAGACAGCCGAAGACAACGTCGGGCAGCATTTGACCGATAATGTGGCGGGCATTGATCGCCGCCGGATAAGGAGCGTTCAAAATAGATCGTAGCGGGGCGGTGACCTTGAAGGGCGCGAGCGATCCCGCGTTATTGGGCACCTCCGGCGAGACAATGCAGCGCAGGCCGAAACAGGTATAAGCTGCCGTATAGGCGATCGGCACATTGACGCCGTACTTGGACATGGGCGATGTGCCGTCGTAATCGACGGAAATACCGCCATCGGAAATGGTCAGCGCCGCGACCAGATCGACCGCATTGTCGTATCCGTCGATGCGCATGGTGTTGCGGAAGGTGCCCTTCGGCAACTCGGCGATTTCGGCCATCACCGCATCGTAGGAGTTGGCGCAGATGTATTCGGCAAGTGAGTCGAGTCTCTCCAAATCGAATTCGTCCATCATCTCGACCAGCCGAGCGCAGCCGATATCGTTGCAGGCGGCCAGCGAGTAGACATCGCCTTCCGTTTCCACGGGCTGGCGTGTATTGGCCCGAATCATCGCCATTAGAGTCTCGTTGATTTCCCCCCGGTCGGCGAGCTTCAGCATCGGGATGTAGATGCCTTCCATGTGCACGTCGGTGCCGTCTGGTCCCATGCCGACACCGCCGATGTCCGTGATATGGGACGTGCAGGAAAAGAGCGCGACGAGATGCCCGGCGTTGAAGCAGGGTGTCGTGAGAACGAAGTCGTTGGTATGTCCGGTTCCCAGCCAGGGATCGTTGGTAATGTAGATGTCGCCCTCGCGCATCGTCTCGATTGAGAAATGACGAAGGAAGTGCTTGACCGATTCCGCCATGGAGTTCACATGACCCGGGGTGCCCGTGACCGCCTGCGCGAGCATCCGCCCCTTGATGTCGAAGACACCGGCGGACAGGTCGCCGCATTCGCGTACGATGGCGCTGAAGGCCGTGCGTACCAGGGTCCTTGCTTGCTCCTCGACCACCGCGATGAGCCGATTCCACATCACCTGCATGCGAATCGTGTCCAAGGCGCCTTTGTCGCTCATGCGTCGTTCTCCGGGATGCGTTGCATGACGATGTGCCCGCTGCCGCTAACGCGCGCGTCGAAGCCTGCGGGAACGAAGCTGGTGGTCTCGTCCTCGACGATCAACGCGGGTCCGGAGAGCTTCACCCCCGGCACGAGATCGGGCCGCCAATAGAGGGGCACACTGAGCGTGCGATCCGTTTCAGCGTCGTAGACGTTGCGCGCCGAGGCCGGATCCCCGATCGCGGATGTGCCGGCATCGCTCGGTTTCTCGGCCGGCCTTGGAACCGTCGAGATAGTGAGCGCCCAGGTCAACACCTCTACCTCGGCATTGGGAAGAACGCGCATGTAGAGAGCGACGTACTCCTCGTCGAAGGCCGTCCGCAGCGTGGCCTCGTCGGTGGCGTCCAGGGGGCGGTTCGGCAAAGTCACCACGATCTCGTGGCCCTGCCCCCGATAGCGCATGTAGGCTTGGCGCTGCTCGACAAGGTCGGCACCTGGAGCCCCGGCCTCGACGATCCCCAGCGCCTCCTGGCTCATCTCACTCATTACACGGTTGATTGGCTCCGGATGGAAAGCGGCCAGGCTCATGTGCATGCTGCGCACGACTTCGTAGGACACGGGCGCGCGCAAGAACCCGATCGCGGAGCCGACACCGGCGTTGGTTGGAATCACGATCCGGGAGACACCGAGCTTCTCGGCAAGGTGGCCCACGTGCAACGGCGCCGCGCCCCCGAAGGCGATGAGCGTGTGCTCCGCTGCATCTTCGCCCTGCTCCACCGCGTGCACGCGGGCGGCATTGGACATGGTCTCGTCGACGATTTCCGTGATGCCGAACGCGGCCATCTCCGCCGTCAGGCCGAGCGGCTCGCCGATATCTGTCTCCAGGGCCCGACGGGCGAGATCTGTTTGCAACGTGAGATTGCCGCCGGCGAAGCGGTCCGGATCGATTTTGCCCAGCACGATGTCCGCATCCGTGATGGTGGGATGGACACCGCCGCGATCATAGGCAGCCGGCCCCGGATCCGCTCCCGCGCTGTCCGGCCCGACCGTGATTCGCTTCATGGAATCGACGCGCGCGATGGAGCCCCCGCCGGCGCCGATTTCGACCATTTCGATCACGGGGATGCGAAGCGTCAGGCCGCTGCCCTTCAGGAAGCGAGCCTGACGATCCACCTCGAACTCACGGGCCTTCCCCGGCTCGAAATCCTCGATCAGGCAGATCTTCGCGGTGGTGCCGCCCATATCGAAGGAAATCACCTTATCCAGTCCCAGCTCCATGGCGATTTCCCGGGCGAGAATCGCGCCCCCGGCCGGTCCCGATTCGGCCAGCCGGATGGGGTGACGCTTCGCCGTGTCGAGCGTCGTCAGGCCGCCGCCCGAGGTCATCAGCAGCACCGGGCAGGACAACTCGAGCTCCGCTAGTCGGTGTGCGAGCCGTGACAGATAGCTCGCCATCAACGGTCGCACATAGGCGTTGGCCGTCGCCGTGGTCAGGCGTTCATATTCGCGAACTTCGGGGCAAACGTCACTCGACAAGGTGATCGAAACCTCCGGAAAGGCCTCGGCCAAGATCTCGCCCGTGCGTTGCTCGTGCGTCGGATTGGCGTAGGCATGGAGGAAACCAATCACGATGCTCTCGGCACCGCAGTCGCGTAGCCGGGGTATGAGGCGGCGAACCGCATCCTCGTCCAGCTCTCGCACGACGTTGCCCTTTCGGTCGACGCGCTCGGCAACGGTGAAGCGCCGCATGCGGGGCACGAGGGGCACTGCCTTTTGGAGCATGACGTCGTACTGGTCGTAACGGCTTTCGTATCCGATCTCGAGCACGTCGCGGAAGCCGTCGGTCGTGACGAGGGCGGTAACAGCCCCTTTGCGCTCGATCACCGCATTCGTGACCAGCGTCGTGCCGTGGATCAGGAGCTCAACGGTCTCGGCCGCGACCTCCGATCTGGCCAACACGTCCGTCACACCGACGACCACGCCTTCTTCCGGTGCCGAAGGCGTGGTCAGTACCTTCAACGTCGTACGGTTGTTGGCGGATTCGAGAACAACGTCGGTGAACGTGCCGCCGATGTCGACGGCAAGCCGAGCACCGGTGCTGTCATTCGGCATGCAAAAGCTCCTGCGGATTCATGCTGCTTTGGGCTCGCGCCCGTCCCTCGGACCGTCGACCGGCTTGTCCATTATTCTCCTCCTCCGAGCGTGACCCTGTCCGGGAGAAACATGACCACCTCCGGGAACAGGGTGAGCAGCATGGTGAAGATGGCCATGATGATGAAGAAGGGAAACGCGGCGCGGGCTATGACTCCAATGCGCTCACCGGTGAGCGTCTGTATCACGAACAAGTTGAAGCCGACGGGTGGCGTGATCTGCGCCATTTCAACTACCAGGACCAGAAATACCCCGAACCAGATCTTGTCGTATCCTGCCGCGAGGACGAGTGGCAGCGTGATAGGTAGCGTCATGACGATGGCGGACATCCCCTCGAGCACACAGCCGAGGATCATGTAGAAGACCAGCAGCAGCGCCACCAGCGCGAAGGCAGAGAGCTCGAGGGCCGCGATCTGCTCCGCCACTGCCCGAGGCACGCCCAGAAAGGCCATCGCCTGGGTCAGGAACACCGCTGCCGCCACGATGAGCCCCACCATGGAGATCGTTCGCACGGCGCTCATGGCGGCATCGCAAACATTCTCCCAGGTGAGCGAGCGTTGGAAGGCGCTCACGACGACGGAGCCGAAGACACCGACCGCGGCTGCCTCGGTGGGGCTCGCGAGACCGCCGTACATAGAGCCGAGGACGAGCAGGATGAGGAACGCGACGGGACCCAGACCGAAGATGCTCTTGACTCTCTCCTCCCAGGAGACAATCGGGCGTTCACGAGGCACCAGCGACGGCGAGATAACTACCCGCGCGGCGATGTAGCCCATGTAGCTCAGGGCGAGCAACAGGCCGGGCACCACACCCGCGATAAAGAGCTTGAGTACCGACGTCCCGGACAGCACACCGTAGATGATCATGATCACGCTGGGGGGAATCAGGAATCCGAGCGTCCCGGCGCCCGCCAGCGAACCCATGGCGAGCGTCCGGTCGTAGCCGCGAGAGGATAGTTCGAAGAGCGTGATGCGCCCGACCGTCGCGGCAGTGGCCGCCGAGGAGCCGGAGATCGCGGCGAACATCGTGCAGCCTAGCACGTTCACGTGCATGAGGCCTCCGGGGAGGTTTGCCACCCAGGGAGCAAGCCCGTTGAACAACGATGCCGACAGCCGTGTGCGAAAAATGATCTCGGCCATGAGGATGAAAAGCGGCAACGCGATCAGCGATTCGCTTGTGACCGTGTTCCAGATGCTGATCGAGAGCTGGCGATCGATCGGCATATCGCGGAAAATTTCGAGACCTCCGATGCCCACCGAGAACAGACCGAGCGAGACCCAAACCCCCGCGCCGAGCAGGACGATCAGGAGAGTGATGAGGGTGGCGATGGTCGCAGTCATTGGTCGGTTCCGATATCCGTGCTGCCCGGCTGGACGTCCGGGGGCTCGTCGCGCACGAGGCGAACGAAACGCGCCACCATCTGCAGGAAGAAGAGAACCGCCCCCAGCGCGAGGACCCCTTGCGGAATAATCAAGGGCGTCTCGGTCGGGGTGAACGAGACGATGTCGCGCTTGTAGGAGTTATAGGTCATGTCACAGAGTGCATAGGCGATGTAGAGGGTCACCACGATCCCGACCACGGTGGAGAAGAAGTCGAGCGCACGGCTGACGGTGGGAGGCACGGCTTCGGACAGCAACGTGACGCGGACCTGCCCGCCGGTACGCAGGCCGTAGCCGGCGCTGAGGAAGAAGGCGGCTCCCATAAGGTAGCTGCTGAATTCCCAGCTGAAGGTGAGGCTCCTGGAAAACACCGACCGGGCTACCACCTCGCCCAGCATGAGCACGGTCATCGCGACGAGGCATACCGCCGCAATGGCAGCCGCGCCGGTCGACAGCCGGTCAATCCACCGCAAGCAGGCCGATATCATGGCACTCCCAACGTCGTAGTCCGAGGGCGACGGACGCATCGTGCGCCCTTCGCCGACCGTGCGGGAAGGGAACCCGACGGCCTATTTGCCGACCATCTTTCGGTAGGCCCGGATCACGTCCTTCGCCTCGGGCGCGCCCTGGATGAATTCGGCCCACATTTCCTTGGCAACGGCCACCAGCTCGGCCCTGAGCTCCGGGCTGGGCCTGCTGATCTCCACGCCGTTTTCGGCGAGCGTGGCGAGTTTGGCCTTGTCCTCATCGATCGTGGCCTCCCAGAACTGAGCCTCCAGCTGACGCGCAAGCTGTTCAATGGCGCGTTGCTGCTCGGGCTCGAGCCGATTCCAGGCGTCCAGATTCACGTTGACCATGTTCGAGGACGACTGCCAGTGGAACTGGTTGCAGTGACTCAGGAACTCCCAAAACTTGCCGTCCACGCCCGAGGAGCTGGATGTCGTGACGCCGTTGATGACCCCCGAGGCGAGCGATGGGACCAACTCTCCCCAGGGAAGCTGGGTGGGGCTCGCCCCGAGCTTTGCGAAGAACACCGTGCCGCTCTTGTCCACGGTGCGAATCTTCAACCCCGTGAGGTCCTTCACCCCGTTGATCTTCTGCTTCGAGTACACGTTTTGGCCGGGCCACGGGACTATGTAGAGAATCTTCTGATTGTGCTTGCGGGCAATCTCCTCGTAGACAGGCCGCGAGAAGGTTTGCAGGGCGCGGAGCTCGACGAAGCCGGAAGCGAGATAGGGCACAGATTCGATGCCCAGGAAGGGCTCTTCACCGACCTGCTGGTTGAGCAGGATGTCCCCGATGGCGACCAGACCGTCCCGCACGGCGCCGAGCATCTCCGGGCCCTTGTAGCCCAGGGCGGCGCCGGGATGCAGGGTGATCTGCACCTCACCCTTGGTCACTTCTTTGACCTCGTCCGCGAAGATCTGGGCGTTCTTGACGTGGAAATTGCCGAGCGGCCACGCGAGCGGAAAATCCCACTTCTCTGCCGCCAGGACGTGTGTCGGCAGCGCGACCATCGTCGACAGGCCGGCCGCGGCGACACAGTCACGCAGTCTGCTTCGATGAACCATGCCCTCTCCCATTCAATGCCCGTTCTCGATACTAGTATTAGTATTAGTCCTTATACAAGTGCGATTGGATGAAAAATATTCTGAAATAGGAAAGAAAGTACTCGAAATGCCCCGTGTTTCCGGCATATAAAGAAAGCTACTAAAACAAACCTTGAAACGCCAGGAGGGCATTTCGAGCGAGTAAGAGTAGACAACGAAATGAACGGAATCGCAAGCGTCGCATCGAACGTCGTCTGAGACCGAAGAATTGGCCCGCGCAAGACGAGCCGATGTTCAGTGCGAGTAACATTCATTACGAGTTGTCGGAGCGAACGCGAGGCGTTGGGGTTGGCGGGGTCGGTGCGGTCCACAAATTCGCGTTGGCGAGCGGGTTGGTGAAAGCGATCGATGAGAGAGTCGATGTTCTGAAAGTTCATCTGCCCTACCACGAATCGGATCATGTGCTGAACATCGCGTACAACATACTGTCGGGCGGGACGTGTCTAGAGGACATCGAGTTGTTGAGAAATGACGAAGTGTATCTGGATGCGCTCGGGGCTCATTGGATCCCGGACCCGACGGCGGCGGGAGATTTTTGTCGTCGATTAAAGGAGGAAGACATCAACGCGTTGATGGATGCCTTCAACGAAGTGCGTCCGCGAATGTGGTCACAGCAACCGGAAGAGTTTCTTGACGAAGCGAAGATTGACGCGGACGGCACACTGGTGGAAACACTGGCAGAGTGTAAGGAAGGGATGAACATTTCGTACCAGGGGACATGGGGCTTTCACCCATTGTTAGTGTCGTTGGCGAATACGCAGGAGCCCCTTTTTCTGGTGAATCGAGGGGGCAATCGTCCGTCGAGTGAAAGGGCGAGCGAACGACTGGACCAAGCGATCGAGTTGTGTCGGCGAAGCGGCTTCAAGAAAGTGACGCTACGCGGTGACACAGACTTTACGCAGACGAAGCACCTGGACCGCTGGGATGAGCAAGAGGTCGAGTTCGTATTCGGAATGGACGCGATGCCGAATGTGGAGGGGATTGCGGAAAGCCTTCCCAGGCGGGCCTGGCGGTGGGCGAGCAAGTACAAGGCCGAGAAACGAGCCGTTATCCGGATGGAGTTCAAATCTTTCGTAAACGCACTTATCCGCGTCCCCGCCCAGATCATCCGCCAGGGAAGAAAAACCATTTACTGCCTGCTCGCGTGGAACCCTTGGCAACCGGTTTTTCTTCGAGGCTTCGACCAACTCGCGACAACGATGCGATGTTGAAAAGGTTAGTATTTTATCGAGCACGCTCCCTACGGAAAGCTATCCCCAAAAGCCACGTATGAACCGACTACACCCGGTACAGACAGTTCAAAACGGGTTCAGATGCGAACTTCTTCGCGCCGAGGTGCTGCCCAGACAAATGAATATACGAACGTTTGCAATTAGAGCGTGTCGTTCGTCAATGCGCTTGTTTTAGGACTAGTGTCCCGTCCCGGCCGTCATAGTCCGCGGCGTGGGGGCTTGGCCGCATCGGGTAGACGGCGGCGCTCCCAAACGTGAGGATTCACCAGGAATTCGGGTCTTCGCCCCTCCACGACATCCGTGATCATGTCAACAAGCTGGAGAGCGGTGCGCGCCAACGACTCCATGGTGGAACCGCCAGCATGGGGTGCCAGGACGACATTCTCCAGTCGGAGCAGGGGATGGTTCGCGGCCATGGGCTCGTTTTCGAATACGTCAAGCCCCGCCCCCAGGATACGCCGCTCCCTCAAAACCTCGATGAGCGCCTCTTCTTCGACGCAGGCACCGCGGCTTGTATTGATGAGGATTGCGTCCGACTTCATGGCGGCAAGCTCCGCCGCTCCGATCAGATGGCGGGTCTCCTTCCTCAGCGCTGTGTGTAGCGATACCACATCGGCCTCTGACATTACTTGTCTCAACGTTGCCGCCTTGCCAATGCCCATCTTCGCAAGCTCCTCCTCTTTGGCGGAGCGAGAATAGGCAATGACCTGCATCCCGAAGGCCGCCTTACACATCGCCGCGGTGCGCCGACCGATTCGCCCAAAGCCAATAATGCCGAGCGTCTTTTTCCACAACTCGTGTTGGGGCAGATCAAAACGCAGCTTGAAGTTGCTTTTGCGCACCGCCGCATCAAAGGCTGGTACCTGCCGATAGAGAGCCAACATCAGCGCGATGGCATGCTCGGCCACCGGCTGGACGTTGGTGTGCGGAGTGAAAACGATCGGCAGGCCGACCTCGTTGGCGTACTCCACGTCAACGGGGTCGACGCCGATGCCATGGTTGCCGAAAACCAGCAAGTTCTCGGCCGCCTCCATCGCTTTGCGATTGAGCCCTGCGTCACGGCTAATGCAGGCAATGGCACCGCCGATCTCCCTGGCTACCGTATCCATGTCCGGAGCCGACGCCATGCGTGGCTCGATCCCGAATTCCTCGAGCTTCCTGAGGCCAATCTTATGGATTGGCTGGACTACCAGGCAGTGGTCCATCGGTTGCCCCCAGATTGTTAGAAAATTGTCAACCTTTTTTCGAATAGGAAGTCGACGGGCCCTGACTCGGTGCCGTTGTTGGGCACCTGCATGGTCGAATCCTATCAGAAGGATAGATCGTAAAGCTGGGCGTCAGATAAACCGTCCGACCAGCGAGCAGCAACCCCGCCGCGGACGGTCTCATCCTACTCGGCGTTGGGATGGGCGTATCTCGGCAGATGGCGCACCGGCTTGCCCAACGCATCGCGTCGGAAGGGCTCGGCCAACACGTTCTCGCCGCCTCGATGACCGCTTCGATGACGCACGGCTCGCCCGTATCGACAGCCGTATTCACCACTTCCCCAACGTCGGTGTACCTGTCGACGCGAAATCCGCGGGTGCCCATGTCCTCTGCCAGCCGGGCGAAGTCCGGGTCCTGACGGAGGCCGACTTCCTCGAGCTCGTCGACGAGCTAGGCGCAACAAAAGCGATGGTCGCCGATCTTCGCGCTATCGCCGTGAGTCGTGTTGGCCGCGGTGTCCTTCTCGATTTTGTAATG